>Ga0068855_100000530_pt1 | contig 46715 bp, 54 predicted proteins | sample KBSCornC52_FD_66592 | JGI IMG/M metagenome (GOLD analysis project Ga0068855, IMG submission 66592) | Corn rhizosphere microbial communities from Kellogg Biological Station, Michigan, USA - KBS Corn C5-2 | ecosystem: Host-associated > Plants > Roots > Rhizosphere > Soil ... | reverse complement strand
CGCCGCATAGCCAGAAGAAGCGCGTGGTGAGAGTGTCGCCGCGGTCGGTCTTGATGGTCCACTTCCGCGCGCCCTCGTCCCAGGCGGCGTCGACGATGCGGGTCTGGAACAGCGCCTGCTTGTACAGCCCGAAATGGCGGCCGATGCGCTGGCTGTGCTCGAGGATCTCGGGGCCCATCGCATATTTCTGCCTGGGGACGTAGCCGGTCTCCTCGAGCAGCGGCAGATAGCAATAGGCCTCGGTGTCGCAGGACAGGCCGGGGTAGCGGTTCCAGTACCAGGTGCCGCCGAAATCGGCGCCGCGCTCGATGATGCACAGCTCGTCGGGCTGGATGCCGTGCTTGCGCAGACTGCCCGCCGCGAGCAGGCCGGCAAAGCCGCCGCCGACGATGATGACCTGGAAGTCGCGCGTGATCGGCTCGCGCGACCCATCGGTCTCCGCCCAGGGATCGTTGTCGTAGCGCTCGGCGAGCTCGCCTTCGAGCAGCGTGTATTTGGCGCGGTCCTGGACCTGGAGCCGGCGGTCGCGCTCCTCGGCGTAGCGGCGACGCAGCCCTTCGATATCCAGGGTGTCTTCGGCCAGCATGATCCCATCTCCGGAAATTTATGACGTTCCTTGGCCGGTTCAGTGGAATCACCCCGGCCCCGGGTCAAGAGCCAGGGCCAGTCAACCATGGTTGTTTCGACGCTAGGCCGCCCGGAAGCGGATCGGCAGGGATTTCACGCCCGTTGCCATCACCGAGGAGGTCCATTCGGGCGGCCCGGCCAGCTCGATCGCATCGAGCCGACGGAGAACCGTCCCGATGATATGGCGGATTTCGAGCAGGGCGAGGTTGCGGCCGAGGCAAAGATGCGGGCCATAGCCGAACGCCAGATGCGGATTGGGATTGCGCGTCAGGTCGAGCCGGTCGGGATCGGCAAAGGCCGCCTCGTCGCGGTTGGCCGAGATCAGCCAGGCCACCACCCAGTCGCCTGCGGCGATCGTTTGATCGCCGATGCGGCAGTCTTCCGTGGCGACGCGCATCACCGCCTGCACCGGCGTCGTCCAGCGCGCCAGCTCCTCGGCCGCGCCGCGCAGCCCGGCCGGCTCGGCCCGCAGCCGGGCGATCAACGCCGGATGCTCGATCAGCGCGAGCAGGCCGCCGGTGATGACGTTGCGGGTGGTTTCGACCCCGGCGATCAGGATTGCCCAGCACCACCACAGGCACTCCTCCTCACTGATCGGCGCGAGGGCGGCGAGCGTCGTCAGATCGTCCTTCGGATGGGCGCGGCGGTCGGCGACCAGGGCGCGGACATAATCGAACTGCCCGCGCGCCGCGATGGCGATCGTCTCTGCCGGCGTCGCGCCGAGCTGATAGTCGGGTTCGGTGTTGCAGATGAAGCTGTTCACATAGCCGGTGATGTGATCCCAATCCGCGCGCGGCACGCCGAGCAGGCCGCAGACGAGATGGGTCGGTAGCCTGGCCGCGACATCGCGGGCGAAATCGCAGCCTCCGCGATCGATCACCGCGTCGACCAGCCCATCGCAGATCGCCTGGGTCTCGGCCGCCATCCGCGCGACGCTGGCCGGCCCGAATGGCCTGGCAAAGGGGCGGCGCACCGCGTCATGGCGCGGCGGGTCCATATAGCCGGGCACCAGGCCGAGACCCGCCGCCGCCCGCGCCGCGGGATCCTCGTACATATGCGGATCGGCCGGGATGTTGTCGCCCATCGCCGCGGAAGAGAATCGCGCCGGCTGCAGCAGGACCTCGCGGACCTCGCGATGGCGCGTGACCGACCAGAAGCCGCGCTCCGGCCAGGCCGCGGTCCACGACACCGCCGCGTCCCTCCGCAGCCGCGCCAGCAGTGGGAGAAAACCATCCGACAGGAAGCTGCGCGGGTCGTGCAGCCTGGACGCCAGCTCGAGCTCGTCCATCTGCTTGCGACCTCACCAGACTGCCCCGGGGCGTCTGAGTGAAATAGCCGGGTGCGGCCGGTCAAGCGCGACGGTGACAGCCGCGACGAAAAGGACGAGAAGGCGGCACGATCTGGGGAGAGCGCCGATGCGTCGCCTGGTCACGGGCGTGGAGGATGGCCGTTCCTGCGTCATCGAGGTGATCGATTGGCGCCCGGACGAGAGCCAGCCGGCGCTGCAGGACTTCATCCGCTTCTCGGCTCATCCGCCGCCTGCCCGGCCGCCGGCCAGCAGCGCCTTTCTCGACCTCGCCCTCGCTCCTGGCGAGATCCGCTGGGTGACATCGCATTTCCCGCCGAACAGCGACTGGCCGGAGATGCACTATACCGACACGATCGACTGCCACACGATCGTCGCCGGCAGCATCGACCTGATCCTCGACGACGGGCCGCACCGACTCGTCGCCGGCGACTGCGTTATCGTCATGGGCGTCGATCACGCCTGGAAGGCCGGGCCCGAGGGCTGCACCTCCTCGGTCCTGCTGATCGGCACACCGCCACCGGAAGGAGCCTGACCGCTATGAGCACGATCGACCGCACGATCTTTGCCGATCCGATCGAGTTGTTCCGCATGCTGAAGACAGTCTGGGCCCAAGACACCGCTGGCGGCACGACAGGCTGGAGTCCGGACAATCCGGCCAAAAATCATTGCAGCATCACTGCGTTGATCGTGCAGGACTATTTCGGCGGGGACCTCCTCAAGACGAAGACCGCCGGCGGCACGCATTTCTACAATGCGATCGACGGCAAGCGCTGGGACCTGACGGTCAGCCAGTTCGCCGAGCCAATCTGCTTCGAGGACAATCCCACGACGCGGGAGGAAGCAATGGCCGATGCCTCCGAGCAGAAATACCACACGCTCGCCGAGCGCGTGCGGCGCGCTTCGCTCTAGCCGAGACTCTTGACTGCTAGCTGGCGGCGATCGCCAGCATGCCGCTGGTATAGGCGCAGCTGATCATATGCGGCGTATTCCGCGCATGCATCTTCTGGCGGATATTCTCGATATGGCGCTCGACCGTGCGGGGCGCGATCTCGATGCGTTGCGCAACCTGCTTGGCCGAATAGCCCGCGGCGATGAATTCAAGAATCTGCTGCTCACGAACCGTGAGTAGCGTCTGCCTGTCGACCGAAGATCTCACTGCTTCAGGCCCCCTGTCACAGAATCATCGAGAACAGTCGTGAGCGGTGAATCGTCATTCTGACCACGAAACGACCGTTACGATTCAGCACACGCAACACAACCGACTCGCGGCGCGAGTTATCCACAGATTTTACTATTAAAATATATTAAGCAAGAGCGTTTGTAAGGTCTGCTACCTTTCCATTCTGATTTGTATCTAGTGTGCCGCACAATCCGCATAAACCATTGATATAGATTTCTAATATCGCTCGGCGCAAAAACGCCCTAGCGATCGTTCTCGCCGCCGGTTCGTGCCAGTTCGGCAAGGCCACGAGACATCATCTCAATGACACGCTCGCCTTCCTCCACCGAGGCGACGGGACGGCAAAGCAATACCTCATCATCCTCGCGCAAAATGATCGCGAGGTCGGGTAAGCCGGGACACGGCGCGCGATAAACCGCGGCCCGAAATTCAGCCACTGCATCCTCCGTATTCGCCGCCTGGCCTGGCGCCGGCTCGGCGGGTCAAGGGTTACCGCCCACTCTGCGCGGCAATGCGCTCGCCGGCCAAGGGGTGGCGGCGAACCGCCCGACCAGCCGCGCGAAATTCCCGCCGAAAGCGATTGCCCGGCCGCCGGGCGAGCCACCAGGGTCCGGACTCATGACCGGCAATGGTCAGGATCGCCCGGAGGAGCCCGCAGGGACGTCGTCGCTCGTCGATCACGATGCAAAGAGCATCGCTCCCTCCTCGCTCCTCGCCCTGCAGCAAACTCGGCTCCGTCACGACCGTTGCCGGTTATGAGTCCGGACCCTAACGTCCGGCGGAGCGAAGGAACCGGCATGGCGACACAGGCGACGATCAGCTTCACCGATCCCGCGGTCCAGCGCTGCCCCTTCCCCGCCTATGCCGCGCTGCGCAATCACGGCCCGGTCTATTGGGACGCGTCGAGCGAGGCGTGGATCGTCATCGGCTATGACGAGGTCCGCACGGTCGCGCTCGATCCCGCGACCTATTCCAGCGTCACCGGCCGGCTGCTGGTCACCAAGCGACCCTATCAGGATGAGGTCGACGCGATCTATCGCGAGCATGGCGTGCTGCCGACCAACACGCTGGTGGTGGCCGATCCGCCGCTCCACACATTCCACCGAACGCTGGTCGACAAGGTGTTCACGCTCTCGCGCGTCAAGCAGATGCGCGATTATCTGAGCGATGTCGTCAACGGGCTGGTCGACAGCGTCATCGATCGCGGCCGGTTCGATTTCAGCGCCGAGCTGGCGACCCGGATCCCGATCTTCGTCATTGCCGACCAGCTCGGCATGCCGCGCTCGGAAGTCGATCGGTTCAAGCTGTGGTCGGATGCGGTGGTCGCCGGCAATGATCCGACCAACGACCGCGAAACCCAGCTCGCCATCACCCGCACGATTTGCGAGTTCCACCGCTTCATTCTCGAGCGCGCCGAGGAATATCGCCGCGCGCCGGCCGACAATATGCTGAGCGACCTGGTCCGCGCCCGCGACGCGAACGGCCGCGCGCTCGACGACCGCGAGCTCGCTTCGATCGTGCTGATCATCCTCGTCGCCGGCAACGACACCACGACGGCGACGCTGTCGACCGGCATGTATCGGCTGATCACCACCCCGGGGCTCGAGCAGGCGCTGCGGGGTGAGCCGGCAAAGCTCACCAATTTCATCGAGGAGGTGTTGCGCTATGAGGCGCCGATCCAGGGCCTCTGGCGCCGCGCGACGCGTGACACCGAGCTCGGCGGAGTCCGGCTGAAGGAGGGCGACATCCTCTCGGTGCGGTTCGGCGCCGCCAATCACGATCCCGCGGTCTTCGCCGATCCCGAGACGCTCGATCCCGATCGGCGCAACCTCCGCAACCACCTCACCTTCGGCGCCGGCCCGCATTTCTGCGTCGGCAAACAGCTTGCGCTCGCCGAGCTGCAGACTGCCTTTGCCATCGTCCTCGACCGAATGAAGAACCTCCGCCTCGCGCGCGGCGAGGGCGGCGTCGAATGGGCGACCCGCTACAGCGGCTATGGCGTGACGCGACTGGAGATGGCGTTCGACCGTAACGAGGCTGGCTGAGGTGAGAGCGACTGAGCCATATCGCTCGACGCCCGTCTTCGACGAGGTGACGCTGCCCGCCGGCTTGCGCCGCGAACATCGCACCAAGGCAGGCGTCTGGGGGCTCGTGCGCGCAATCGAAGGGCGATTGAAGCTCACCTATCTCGATAGCGACACCGAGACGATCATCACGCCTGAACGGCCGGCTGTGGTTCTACCCGAGCAACCGCATCTGGTGGAGCCGCTCGGCGCGATGAAGATGCAGGTCGATTTCTACGATGAACCCCCGCCCAGCTGACGCGCGTCGCTCAGCGCCTGCTCGACGCGCAAGGCGCTGCGCAATTCCCCCGGCGAATGCGTCCTGACGAAATTCGCGCCGCGCGCCACCGCGTGAAGCTCGGCCGCAAGGCTCGCCGGGCCGAGCGCCTCGGTCGCCAGGCCGGTCGTCGCGCGGAGAAAGGATTTGCGCGAGACCGAAACGAGGATCGGCAGCCCGAAGGCGGATTTGAGCCGGTCGAGATTGGCCAGCACGCTGAGCGACGCTTCCGGCTGCGGGCTGAGGAAATAGCCCATGCCGGGATCGAGAATCAGCCGGTCGCGGGCGATGCCGGCGCACTCGAGCTGCGCGACCCGCGCCTCGAAAAAGCAGATGATGTTGTCGAGCGCGGTCCGCGCCGTCAGAGTTCCGTCGAGATCGGCGATGCCGCCGCGCTGGGTCGCATGCATGATGATGAGCTTGCATGACGCCGCGGCCAGCGCGGGATAGATCGTCGCATCGCCGAATCCCTGGATGTCGTTGAGGAAGCCGACGCCGCGGTCGAGCGCGAAATGCTGCACCGCGGGCTGGAAGCTGTCGACCGAGACGCGCGCGATCAGATCACCAAGGCCCTCCAGCACCGGCGTCAGCCGGGCGATCTCCTCCGCCGCGGTGACCGCACCTGCCGATGGATTGCTCGCCGCCGCGCCGAGATCGACGAGATCCGCATCGCCGGCGAGCAGTTGGCGCGCGATGCGGATCGCCTCGGCGGCATCACCGACGCGGCTCGGCGCGTAAAAGGAATCCGTCGTCAGATTGACGATCGCCATGATCGCTGTGGGTGGTTGGTGGTCCATCGGGCGGCTCCCTCATCGAGGATGCTCTGACCGGAAGCTCCCGCTTCCGATTGCCCAGGCGAACGGCCGGTTCGATCCACGCTTCCCGAGGGTTGGTCCCTCCAAGTCGCCAGTCACGCGGATGGATTGCATGTAGCCGGGTTGCGCGTGCGCGCCAAGCCGGCGGCCAGGCTCAGCGTGATGGCTGAGCGAGTGCCTCGATCGCGTCGCGAGCGAATTCGACGCCGAAAGCTTGATGCTGGAAGCTACCGTTGACCAGGCTCGAGAAGTCGCCGGCGCCCCAGTCCTGCGCCTGCATGTCGCGCCCCTCGGACGACCAGAATTCGCGCGGAAGCTCGACCTGCTCATCCTCGAACGTCATCTTCTGGCCGCAGGCGTTCGGGACCTCGACGATGAAGCGCTGCGCGCGCGTCGCGATCGCGCCTGACCCGGCACCAGCAATGAGCGTGCCGGCCGCAGCATCCGCGCCAAGCTGATCGCTCGCGATGGTCAGCGCCTCGGCGGCGGTGATCCAGTCGATTGTCCCGGCCATCAGTGCCCCGCGACCTTGGAGAAACGATTGAGCACGACCACCCCGAGGACGATCAGCGCCATGCCGATGATCGCCGGCAGATCGAGCTTCTGCCCCTGGAACAGCCAGGCGATGGTGGCGATGAGAACGATCCCGACCCCCGACCAGATCGCATAGGCGACGCCGGTCGGGATCGTTCGCAGCGCGAAGGTGAGCAGCGAGAAGGCGATGGCATAGCCGACGACCATCAGGATCGACGGCAGCAACCGGGTGAAGCCGCGCGATTCGGTCATGCAGGTCGTGCCGAACACCTCGGCGACGATCGCGATGGCGAGATAGACATAACCCATGTCCGCGAGCCTAGCCGCTGCGCGACGGCGCCGCCATCGGTGATCGGCAGCGAAGGCTGGAGCAGGCGACCAACCGCCGATAGACGATAATGCCATGAACCGCTTTGTCGTGATCTCGGGCTGCTCGGGCGGCGGCAAGTCGACGCTGCTCGGCGCCTTGGCGAGGCGCGGTTATCCGGTCGTCGAGGAGCCCGGCCGACGCATCGTCAGAGAGGAGTTGAGCAAGGGCGGCTCGGCCGTGCCCTGGATCGACGCGGCCGCCTTTGCGCGGCGAGCGATCGAGGTGTCGTTGGCCGATCTCGCCGCAGCCGGGGGCGCAACCGGCTGGGTGTTCTTCGACAGGGGACTGGTCGATGCCGAAACGGCCTTGCGGCAGCTAACCGGCCAGGCGACGCCCGGGGCGACGCTCTCCATTGGTCGCTATCACCAGAAGGTCTTTCTCGCCCCGCCTTGGCCGGAGATATTTCGCCAGGATCCGGAACGCCGGCACGGCTATGACGCAGCGGTCATCGAATATGAGCGGCTCGTCGAGACCTACCCCGCGCTCGGTTACGAGATCATCCTCCTGCCGAAGATCGCGGTCGAGGCGCGCGCCGATTTCGTCATCGCCGCGCTAGCGGCCGGTCCGATCTGATCGGCATACCATCGAATTTGGATGATGATGGGATGGACGCGGCCATCCGAATTGATCAGAATCGGCGCGTGATCCTGCCAGTGCAGAGATAGAAGGCGGACGCGTGAATCGAGAGGGGGGTCGATCGGCTACGGGCTGGAGTCTGGCGCTCGCCATGGCGTTCGCCACGCCGGTCCATGCCCAGGACGCCGGCTCGGGCACGCCCGACCTGCCTAATATCAAATGGTCCCTGTCCGGCGAGACGTCGGTGCAGGCGCCGCCGAAGCGCCGGGCGGAAGCGCCAGCCATCGCGGCGCCGGCGCGTCCTTACAAGGTCACGGCCGCCAAGCCGCCCGTGGCCAAGACGGTCGCTGTCGTCAAACCGGCGCGGGCCGTCGTCCAAAAGCCGCCGGCGCCTGTCCGCACCGCCGCCAAGGCGCCGCCGCCACCGAAGCCGGGGCCCAGGCCAGCGATGGCGCAGGTCCGGGCGCTACCGCCGAAGCCGCCAGCCGCAAAGCCGCTGCCGATCCTGGCATCCCCTCCGGTCGCGCTCCGGCCGTCGGCCGTTGCCGCCAAACCGCCACCGATTGCCGTCCAGCGGCAGCCGATGACGCCACCGCCGGATCTCGGCACAGACAGCGATCCGGCGCTGGTGACCACCCATCCGCTGCCACCGCGCAACGCAAGCGAGGAGAGCGGCAGTTTCGGCGAAGCCGTGGCCTCGGCGGCACGACATACCAGCGGGCTCCCGACGCTGCGCCCGGTGGTCGGCTTCCTCTCGCTGGCCGCCGCGCTGCTCGCCCTGGTCGCGATCTGGTGGCAGTCGCTCGGCGCGCGCATGTGGGGTGTGCGCCGGCGCAATACGCAACCGCGCCTGATGATCGACATCGCGCTCGCCGAGGAGTCGCCGATCAGCACATTGGCGATGACCGAGATCGTCCGTGACCGGGAAACGGCCTGACCGGCTGCGGCGCTTAAGCATATCAAGGCTAGGCGACAGGCCCGGGGCCGGGTAAACTCGCCACCAAGCAACGATCAACCGGAGAGAAGACCATGTCGCGCATCACCGTACTCCAGCCGCCGGGCCGCCAGGATGCGATCCTCCCGCATGGCTACCGCCCGCGCATGGCGGCGGCGATGGAAGCGCTGTCGGCCGCGGTCTATCAGGAGACGACGCTGAGCTACCGCGAGGCCGAGGGCGCGCGCATCCGCATCGCCCAGATCAACGGTTGCCTGATGTGCCAGGGCTATCGCATCGCCGCCGACCTCACCGAGGCGTTGAAGGCGATGGATCTCGCCGAGGAAGCCAATACCGGCGCGAACCGCGGCGAAGCGCCAAGCGAGGAATATTACCGGGCGGCGATGTCCGACGACTGGCGCGGCTCCGACCTGTTCTCCGACCGCGAACGGCTGGCGATCGACTATGCCGAGCGGATCGCCGTGACGCCGATCCCGTTGCCCTATGACGATGCGTTCTGGGACCAGCTCAAGGCGCATTACGACGAGGGCGAGATTGCCGATCTGACCTACAGCATCAACACCTGGATCGCGACCGGGCGGATGGTCCATGCGCTTGGGCTGGACGGCGCCTGCATGGTCGCGCCGACGGTGGCTCAGGCGGCTGAATAAGCCAAACCAGGCTTGTCACGCGTCGCGGCGGCGAGGGCTCCGGCTCCGCCGCCGCTATCGCATCAGGGCAAGGCGCTCGTTTGCAGCAGGTCAAGACACTCGCTGGCCTCGCGCGCACGGGGCTCGGCGGTCTTGCGTGTCATGTCGCCGTGCATCACCCGCGGCATGACGATGCGGGTCAGAACCGCCCGCATGTCCGCGCCCGGCTTCGCCATGTCCGGCACGGCGGCGGTATAGATCGATTTGGCATCCGGATTGAGCTTGGCGGCGCAGGCATCCGCGGCGCCGGGATCAGCAGCCAGCGCGGGCCCCGAAGTGATGCCGATCAGAATAAGCAACAACGAGCGACGCATCGTGCATCTCCGATATCCACTCATAGGTTAGAATGCTCGATCCGCGCAATTGTTGCCGATCATCGTGACTGTGCCGTGACGTTAGTACCGATCCGGATCGCTTTGGTTGCGTAACGTCTAGTTCGGCAGGGAAAAGGCGATCACGTAATCGCCTTTGCGGGTCCCCATCATGCCATGGCCGCCGGCGGTCAGGACGACATATTGACGCCCGCCCAGGGCATAGGTCATCGGGCTCGACTGGGCGCTCGCCGGCAGATCGACCGCCCACAGCTCCTTGCCGTCGGAGAGGCGGAAGGCGCGCACGCGATCGTCCATCGTCGCGGCGACGAAGACCAGCCCGCCGCCGGTGATCAGCGGCGAGCCGAAGCTCGGCACGCCCCAGGGCAGCGAGATGCCGAAAGGCGCGAACCGCGTGGTCGTCCCCAGGGTCGACCGCCAGACCAGCTTGCCGGTGTCGAGGTCGATCGCATTGAGCATGCCCCAGGGCGGCGCGCTGCACGGCATGCCGAGGATCGAGAACATGCTGATGCCGGCCGAGGCATAAGAGGCGCCGAGCTGCGGCTGGGTATCGCCGACCCGCTCGGCGCCGGTGAATTTGGCGCGCGGGATCAGGCGCAAGGCGTCGACGAAGTTGTTGCTGTTGACGATCAGCCGGTTGGTCCGCGGATCGATCGCGACCCCGCCCCATTCGCCACCGCCAGCGCGGCTCGGCGCCAGCGCCGTGCCTCTGACGCTCGGCGGCGTGAACAGCGGCCCGGTGCGCAGCTTTTCGAGCTTCTTGCGGCACATCCATTTGTCGATGCCGATCACGCCGAAGGCATCGTCGGGCGACGTACCCTGGCGGGCGATCGCCGGCAGCATCGAGAAAGGCTGGGTCGGTGCTGCGTGCTCGCCCGGCACATCGCTCTTCGGCACCGGCCTTTCGACCACCGGATAGAGCGGCTTGCCGGTCAGCCGGTCGAGCACGAAGAGGAAGCCCTGCTTGGTGGCAAAGGCGAGCGCCGGGATCGCCTGGCCGCCACGGTGAAGGGTGAACATCGCCGGCGCGGCGGGAATGTCATAGTCCCAGAGGTCGTGATGGACGGTCTGGAACGACCAGATCTTCTCGCCGGTCGAGGCCTTGATCGCGACGATCGCATTGGCCAGGCTCTCGTCGCCCTGGCGCTCGCCGCCGAAGAAATCCGGGCTCGGGCTGGTCGTCGGCAGGAACACCATGTCGCGCTCGGGATCGGCCGAGATCGAGCTCCAGACATTGGCGCCGCCGGTCTTGCCATTAGAATTGGGCACCGTCTCGAACGCCCAGAGCAGCTTGCCGCTGCGCACGTCGAAGCCGCGGATCTTGCCCGACGAGCCATGCGCCCAATGGCCATCGTTGACGCTCGAGCCGATGACGACGACATCGCCGACCACAGCCGGCGCGGCGATGATGCGCACGTCCCAGGGCGCGTTGGTCTCGCTGAGCGGGACCGCCGTGATCTCGCCGTTGCTGCCGAAGCCGGGGCAGCGCTTGCCGGTCCGCGCGTCGAGCGCGAACATGCGGCGGTCGATCGTCGCCATGAACAGCCGCTCGCCGCACAGCGTGTTCCGCGGCGCGGTCTTGTCGACCCAGCGCGCCAGGCCGCGGCAGTTGAAGTTGTTCGACGGGTGGAGCGTCAAGTCGACGTTCGCATCGAACGCCCAGAGCTCCTTGCCGGTCACCGGATCGAGCGCGATCGCACGGTTGAAGCCGGTGCAGAACACCAGCTTGTTGCCGGCGAAGATCGGCGTTGCCTCGAACTCGCTATGTTCGATCGCGCCAGCCGGGCGTCGCGCCATCTCGCCGGTGCGATAGGTCCAGGCGACCTTGAGCCGGCCAACGTTGCGCGGCGTGATCTGCCCAAGGGGTGAGAATTTGGTCTGGCCGGGATCGCCGCCGACCGCCTTCCAGTCGAGATTATCGGCGACCGGCGCGGGCGGGCTGCTGTCCCAGGTCATCGAGTCCTGCGGAGGGCGGAACTGCAGCGCCCAGACGATGCAGACCGCAACGATCGCGCCGACGACGATCACACCGAGCGTCATCGAAATCGCGCGGCGCCGGGACTTGCCGCGCGCAGCCTCCTTGACCAGCGTAGCCATCCATCCCCCCTTCGCGCCGATGCGATCGGCGACTCATCGTTCCGCCGGCATCATGCGCAAGGAAGCGCGACGCGTCTAACGGCAATCACCCCGCCAGGCTTTCGATTGACGATGCGCGCTCAGAGTGCGTGGTTCATCGCAAACAGCGCCTGGGCGCCGAGATTGCCTGCACGTTCGATATCCGCCCCGTCGAGCTCGCCCTGGGCTGCCGGCGAGACGATCGCGTAGATCAAGGCCCGCGGCCGCGCCTTCACCAGGCAGACCGCAAAGCTCCTCGGCGCGCTGGTCGTCTGATAGCAATAAGATCCGAAATCGCCGCTTTTGCTCGGCTTCTTCGGATCCTCGACCTGGTAAGTATAGTGCATGCCGAGGCTCGTCGGTTTCGCGCCGCGATCCATTTTCGTCCGCAGCGTCTCCTCGGCGGCGGCGTAATCCTGATCCTGGTCGTAGAGATTGACGTCCACCTCGGCCGGGCCCTTCCCCTCCTCGGTGACGCGGACCATGCATTGGATTGTCCAGTCCTCGCCTGGACGGCTGGGCTTGCAGGTCACCGGACCTTTCATGGTGAAGGCATCGCCCTTGATCTCGACCGCGCCGGCCGCGCTCAGGCGGGCGGCGATCGTCGCCGGGCTCGCGTCCTCATCCGCCACCTCATCGCCGTCTCCGCCGAACGCGTTCCAGACCGCCTGGTTCATCAGCTCTGCATCGCTGGCGGCCTGTCCATTCGAAACGCTGACCGATTGTCGGTTCGAAACATCTTGCCGATTTGAATCATCGTCGGGCTTACCGCATCCGGCTATGGCCAGTGACAGGCTGAAAAGAGCGCCGATACCGCGGAGCGCAGGTCTCATGCCGCCGCCCTCAAAGATCGCGGCTGATCGCGGCCAAGGCGCCGGCGGCGATCTCGCGGGCAAGCGCCATGTCGTTCTCGCCGGGCCAGCCCGGCGCGGTCGGCGAGACGATCGCGTAAACGATGACCCGCGGCCGCGCCATCGCCATGCACAGGGCGTGGCTTTTGACGTTGCCGATCGTCTGATGGCACCAGCCCGGGACGGGCGTGCTTCCGCCCGGGATATCGAAGGCGGCCTCATCGATCGGACCCGATGCATGCGCCTGCCGGTCCATCTGGCCCCCAAGCGTGGCCTTGGCGGCTGCGAAATCCTGGTCCTGCTCGTAGATCTCGACAATCACTTCGGCGGGCCCGTGGCGCATGTCGGCCAGCCTCACCCGGCAGCGCTGCGCCCAGCGATCGCGGAAGCCCGGGCCGTAGCACATCACCCCATGGGTCATGGTGAAGCCCCCCGCCTCGATCTGCACCGCGCCGGGCGCAGTCAGTCGGTCGGCGATCGCCGATGGGCTGTCGGGTTGATCGGTCGCGTCATAGCCGGCGCTGCTCGCCACCGGGCGCGCTGTTGCCGTTGATATCTGGTTTGGGTCACCGGCCGGCTTTGCTTCCATGGCCGACGCCTCGCCCGCCGGCTTGCCGCAGCCGCCGATCGCCAGGGACAGGACGATGATCGCGCCGAGGCGCCCAAATGCCGCAGGTCTCACGGTTTTTCCCCGCTGCCGGTGAAGTCCGCCGCACGCTGCGCCTACGAAGCCATCGCCCTGGCCCCGGGGGCAGAAATATCGTGCCGGCCGGCCGTTCGCAAAGCGGATTCCGCCGGCCGTCGGGGTCGGCCTCAAATCAGGATGGCCATCCGCCGGTTGATTGCGGATAGTCCGCGCCGACAGGCACGCAGGACGGAGTCGTTTCCGGATTTGCGCTGCGAGAAGGAGAGAGCCGAGATGTCGAATGATCCGGTCATCATCGAAGTCGCGATCAACGGGGCGACGACGCCCGTGCGCAATCCGCATGTCCCGGTGCAACCCGAGGACGTCATCGCCGATGCGATCCGCTGCATCGACGCCGGCGCATCGATCATCCATGCCCACAACCATGATTATGCGGCGACGGGGAAAGCCGGGGCCGAAGCCTATCTCGCCTCCTGGCGCACCATCCTCAAGGAGCGGCCCGGCACGCTGTGGTATCCGACGCTGGCCGGGGGGCTCGGCGACATCGACCAGGCCGGCCATTGCGCCCATTACGACTTCATCGCCGCCGAGGTGCCGCTGGAGCTCGGTGTGGTCGATCCCGGCAACACCAATCTCGGCTATCCCGGGCCCGACGGGCTGCCGCAGGGCTTCGCCTATGTGAACAGCTATGAGGACATCGCCTATTCCTTCGCGCTGTGCGAACGGCTCGGCCTCGCCCCGGCGCTGGCGATCTACGAGCCGGGCTTCATGCAGACCGTGCTGACCTATCACCGCGCCGGCAAGTTGCCGCGCGGATCGATGGCGAAATTCTATTTCGGCGGCGATTGGGGGATGTGGGCGACCGGCAAGGGCGTCACCTTCGGCCTGCCGCCGACGAGGAATGCGCTGCTCGCCTATCTCGACATGATCGGCGACACGGGCATTCCCTGGTCGGTGTCGGTCTGGGGCGGCGATCTGATGCAGACGCCGGTCGCGCGGCTCGCGCTGGAGCTCGGCGGCCATCTCCACGTCGGGCTCGAGGAGCATTTCGATCCGGTCCGCAAGCCGACCAACCTCGAGCTCCTCGAAGAGGCCAAGGCGCTCTGCGCCGAGGTCGGCCGGCCGGTTGCGACCAATGCCGACACCCGCCGCATCCTCGGGCTGGCCGAGGCTCCCAAGATGCAGGTGCAGGCCGCGATCGCGCAATAGTTGGCCGCTCATTCCGGTCCGGCTTGACGCCCCGCCCTGCCCATGGTCCGGCGAGATGATCGCCGGATCGGCCGGCATGGAGGGTGAGCATGTCCAGCGGCTTGAGCTCGATCGAGGAGAAGATCCGCTACACCATCGCGGAATATTGCCATCGCACCGACCAGGGCGATTTCGATGGCTGGGTCGCACTGTTCACCGAGGACGGCGTCTTCCGCATGCCCGGCGTCGAAGTCACCGGCCGTGAGGCGCTGCGTGCTTTCATCGGCCGCGACCAGCCGGCCGAGATGCGCGGCCTGCATCTGGTGACCGACATCGCGATCACGCTGAACGGTGACAACGCCGAGGTCCGCTCCAATTTCCTGTTCGTCGCCGGCGGCGATGCCGCAGCGGTGGTCGTCACCGGCGGGCGCTATCTCGACGTATTGGTGCCGGTCGGCGACGGCTGGCTGTTCAAGCTGCGCGAGACCGAGCTGGTTTTGCCGGTCGCGACCCAGCCCTGGGGTTCGGACCGCGGCCGGTGACGCTGAAGGACAAGGTCGCGATCGTCACTGGCGGCGGCCAGGGCATCGGCTTCGGCATCGCCCGCGCCTTTGCCGATGAGGGCGCGAAACTGGCGCTCACCGGCCGCGTCCAGGAGAAGCTCGAACGCAAGGCCGAAGAGCTGCGCGCTGCCGGCACTGAGGTGCTGGCGATCGCCGGCGACGTGGCGCTGCGCGCGACCGCCCGCGCGGCCGTCGCGCAGACGCTTGCCGCGTTCGGCCGGCTCGACGTGCTGGTCAACAATGCGCAGACGATCATCCCGCATCGCTCGGCCGAGCTGCAGGACGACGCGCAGCTCGAGACGGTGATCCGCTCCGGCCTGTTCGGCACGATCTACTTCATGCAGGAAGCCTATGCGGCGCTCGCCGTTCGCGGCGGCTCGATCATCAACTTCGGCTCGATGATGGGCGTCGAGGGCGGCGCCGGCGCGCTCGATTATGCCGCGGCGAAGGAGGGGATCCGCGGCGCCTCGCGCGTCGCCGCGCGCGACTGGGGCAAGGATGGAATCCGCGTCAACGTGATCTGCCCCGGTGCGGCCAGCGAGAAATTCCTCGCCGTCTTCGAGGGGAATCCCGAGCATCTCGCGCGCTATCAGGCGAGCCTGGCGTTGCGCCGCGCCGCCGACCCCTACCGCGACATCGGCCGGCTCGCGGTGTTCCTTGCCGGCGACGATTGCTTCCTTACCGGCCAGACGCTCCACGCCGACGGCGGCAAGGTGATGACCTGACCGTCCATCGCCGGATCGGCCGCGACATTGCCCGACCCACGACGATGTGCAAAGCGAGCGCACGGTCTCATGGGGCGCAGCATGCCGTCTTTGGCGAAGAGCGTTAAATCGACCGACGCGCGCAAGCGGCACGCGCGCAGCGTTGCGCCGCGCAAGCCGCGCGCGAGCGGCTTGTCGCGCGAACGCATCGTTGCCGAGACGCTCGCCGTCCTGCGCGCCAATCCGACCGAGCAGCTGACCATCGCCCGCGCCGGCGCCGCCGTCGGCGCGACCTCGATGGCGATCTACCGCCATTTCCGTGACGGTGCCGACCTTGCCGACGCGATCCTGGCGAAGGTGCTGGACGGCCTCAGCGAGGAAATCCCGCGACAGGCCGACTGGCGCGCCCAGGTGCGCGCCTGGATGGAGGCGATCTATCGCCGTCTCACCGAGACGCCGCAGAGCGTCGGCATGCTCACCAACAGCGGCGGCCTGTCGCTCGCCTGGGTGCGGGCGAGCGCGGTGCTGCAGCGCTGCCTCGCCGCCGGCGGCCTGGAGCGTGCGCAGCTCGCCGAGGCGGTGTTCTGGATTTCGCTGACCGTCGCCGGCTTTGCCCAGCAGACTCTGACGACGCCATTGGAAACGCAGATCCAGGGCACGATCGATGGGATCAACCGGCTCGAGCCGGACGAGATCGCCGAGCTGTCGTCGACCGCGGCGGAAGTGCCACGGATGTACACCCAGGCGATCGACATCATGTTCGAGCGGACGCTGGCCAGCATTGAGATGCTGATTGCGCAGAAGGACCGATGCGGATGAGCGCGATCGACTTCACCGGGCGCGTGGTGATCATCACCGGCGCCGCCGGCGGCCTCGGCAGCGCCTATGCCGCCGAGCTCGCGCGCCGCGGCGGTTCGCTGGTGCTGGTTGACAGCGGTTCAACGGCGAACGGCCAATCATTGGAGAGCCTGGCCGAAGCGATGGCAGGGATCGGCGGCGAGGCGATCGCCTGCAGCGCGGACGTCGCCTCGGCAGCGGCCGGCGAGCGCATTGCCCAGGCCGCGCTCGATCGCTTCGGCCGGATCGACGCGGTGATCAACAGCGCCGGCAATCTCCATGCCGGCGCGCTCGGCACATTGGACGACAAGGAGCGTGACGACGTCTGGTCGGTGCATCTCGCCGGCGCAGTCAACGTCACCCGTCCGGCGTTCCGCGCGATGATCGCCCAAGGCCATGGCCGGATCGTCAACACCACGTCCGCAGCGGGCCTCTGGGGCCTGCCCGAGCGCACCGCCTATGCCAGCGCCAAGGCGGGACTGGTGGGCATGACCAAGGCCTGGGCCAAGGAAGGCGCGACGCACGGAATCTTGTGCAACGCGATCGCGCCGGTCGCCTTCACCGCGATGATCGGCAATGTCTCGCCCGAGCATGCCGAGCGCATCCGCCAGATGGCCGCGCCCTTCGGCGAAGCGCTGAAGCCGGAGTTCGTCGCGCCGCTCGCAGTGTTCCTCGCCAGCGACGCCTGCACCGTCAACGGCGAGATCTATTCTGCGCTCGGCGGCCGCTACGCCCGCGTCGTTACCGCACTGACACAAGGCTGGCTCGGCCCGCGCGATGTGCCGGCATCCGCTGAGGACATCTTGGCGCACCTCGATGAGATCGAGGATGTGGCGGGCCTTGCCATTCTCGAAGCGCCAGCCGACGAATACCGCCTCATCGCCGAACGGATTGCGGCCGAGAAGCGCTGAGCTGGCATCCTCTCCTCGTCATTCCTGCGAAAGCAGGAATCCCGCTTCTTCTTCAGACGCCATCCGACCCGCCATGGTCAGCAAGGCAGCTGGATTCCTGCTTTCGCAGGAATGACGAAAAATGGAGTGCAACGCTCAAATATTGAACGGCAGGCGCATGCCCGGCACCGGCCATCGACACTTCGCCAGCGCGCCGCGTTCGGTGAAGGTGATGTAGGCATCGCGCATGTCGGGACCGCCGAAGGCGATGTTGGTCGGCAGCGTGTCGGGCGTCGGCACCAGCGTCGTCGCGCCCGAGACCGGATCGATCCGGCCGATGCCATGACCCTCGATCAGGCAGCCGACCGCGACCACCCCGCTCGCCTCGATCGCCATGGAATCGAGATATTGGCGACCGGGAAAATTGGCGAGCACCCTGCCCGGCTGCACGCCCGCGGCCGGATCGGTGTCAAAGCCGAGCAGCCAACGCTCCGAGGTCGCCGCCGCATAGGCAGTCTTGCCATCGGGCGAGAGGCCGACGCCGTTGAGGCAGGTGCCGAAAGCGACCTGGCGCAGATTGCCGTCGATGCTGGCGTGATAGAGCCCACCATGGCGCTGGCAGTCGGCGGTGAACTTGCCATAGTCGGTGAACCAGAAGCTGCCGTCGGCGGCGAAGATGATGTCGTTCGGCCCGCCGAATGTGCGCCCGTCATAGCCGGTCAGCAGTGTCTCGACCTTGCCGGTCGCGACATCGATCCGCTGGATCGTGCCGCCGGTGTAATCGGCCGGCGGCAGCGCATGCATGCCGAGCGCGGTCGACAAGTCGAATCCGCCGCTGTTGCAGCAATAGAGCGCGCCGTCCGGCCCGACCGCAAGACCATTGGGGCCACCACCGGTCTCGGCCACCGTCGTCACCTTGCCGTCGGGCGCGATGCGGCGGATGCGCCCGGCGGTGACCTCGACCAGCATGACCGAACCGTCGTCGCAGACCAGCGGCCCCTCGGGCGTGCTGAAGCCCTCGGCAATGATCTCGAATTCCATGTCACCCTCCCGCGCGTCCGCGCTCGGATCGGCGCGGCCGGCGAACCCTATTACGTCGACGCGCGAGAGAGTAGACGCCGCCGAACGCAAATTGGGGGCGTGCTGTGATTTCCATTCAACTTGAGACGAGCCGCCTCATCTTGCGGCCGCCGATCGAAAGCGATCTTGACGGCTGGGCGGCCTTCGACGGTGATGCGCGTGCGACGGCATTCTTCGGCGGCCCGAAAAGCCGCGCCGCGTCCTGGGAAAATCTGGCAACGGTCGCGGGAATGTGGGCGTTGCGCGGCGGCGGTCTCCTTTCGGTAATCGAGAAGGGTTCGGGGCGCTGGATCGGGCGCATCGGGCCGTGGAAGCCGGAGGGCGCAACCGCGGAGATCGGGTGGGCGATGCTGCCGTCGGTTTGGCGACAGGGATATGCCGCGGAAGGCGCAGCGGCCGCGATCGACTGGGCGATCGATCATCTGGACTGGACCCAGATCAATCACTGCATCGATGCCGGGAATGCTCCGTCGATAGCACTGGCCGAGAAACTGGGCGCACGCTGGCTGCGCTCCGATCATGATGCGCATGGGAAAGAGGTGCAGGTCTACGGCCAGACGTCGCAGCAATGGCGCTCGCGCCGAGCCTGATGACTCCGCCGCCATCGCCAGATTCTCGGCATTCTCGCAATCTTCGTAGCGCGGAGCGCCGTCCGCGCCGAGATCAATCCGAGCACCGCTCCAATCCATTGTTTACGGCATAAACAATCCCCTTTGGCCCAGTAACGAAGCGCCGGAGCCGCCCGCCGACAATGCCCTGGCGCGCGGCATGTCGCCTCGATTTCGGCACGGTTTGCGGAACGGACCCGATTAACGCGGGTTATTATCCGTGCCGGCTGTGTCGGCGGGGCGATTGTCACGGCCGGGGTCCCAATTTGGGAAGGAAGCCATTATGAGAAGCGTCAAATTATCCCCGAAACTCTGTGCGTTGATGGCCGGTGTCGCGATTGCCGCGGCCGCCGCCCCGGTGCTCGCACAGGACTACTATGACGAGGACGTCACGATCACGGGCCAGAAGTATTATGTGCCTGACTCGGTCACCCATCTGTCGCAACGCGTCAGCTATGCCGACCTCGATCTGACGAGGTCCTATGACCGGCGCGTGCTGCGCGGCCGGATCGACGACAGCGCCGCCTTCCTGTGTGACCGAATGAGGGAAAGCGACGATAATCTCGGCGTCGTCCCGTCCTGCCGGACCGCGGCCTATCAGGATGGCGTGCAGCAGGCACGTTATGTCGAGGGCTTCGCACGGCGCGGCATGTGGGATTCGCCGGCGCGCACGGCGTACACCGGCAGCTATCCGCGCTGCACCTCGTACAGGCATGACAATTGCGTCGAGGTCTACACTTACTAACGCAGCCTAGCTCTCAAAGGCGAAGGACGGCCGTCGGCGATGCCGGCGGCCGTTCGTCGTCCAAGGTTCGTAACCCCCACCGTCGACGGTAGGGGTACGGACCCTAGTGCAATGCGCCCGGATCGTCGGTTGCCGGCGCCGCTTCGGGCTCGACCAGAAATTTCGCCAGCGCGAACAGGATCGCGACCAGCGCATAGGCCAACGCAAAGGACCAGGCCGGTGTGGCGAAGCTGCCGGTCGTGTCGGTCCCGATGAAGCTGTAGCTGTGCATCAGCCCGACGAGGCTGAGCAGCGCCGCGATCGCGCTCCACAGCGCGGCGCGAAAGAACTGCCGCTCGATCAGCGCCACCGTCATCGCGGAGAGAATCATCGCGGTGAAGATGAAGCCCTGCTCGAGCGCGAAGACGCCGTCGACCGCCGTGCCCAGGGCATGAAATTTGTCGATCAGCGGCGGGGCGAATGTGCCGCCCGCCGCGCGCACCCCGTCCTTCGCCATCATCGCGCCCCAGGCGCCGAGACCCGGCAGCAGCCCCATCACCACCGCCGGGGCATGACGCGCCGGCGTCGCCTGGAAGGCCTGGGCGGTCATGACGATGCCGATCCACATGACGATCGCCATGCCGGCCTCGACCGGCACCACCCAGGTGATCCACGCCAGGGTCCCGCTGAGGCAGATAAGGGTGAAGAAGATCGCGTTGAACACCGAATAGCCGGTGCGCGCGCCGAGCGCTTTCCAGCCCGGATGGCCGATGTAGATCGTCGTCGGAAAGCAGGAGCCGAAGATCGCCGCGGCGACCGAGCCGAGCCCGTTGACCGCGAGCGAGGGCGCGGTCGGATAGAGGTCGCCCGCTGCCTCGGCGGATTCGATGTTCTGCAGCGAGCCGATGACGTTGAAGATGCCCATCGGCAGAATCACCGAGGCGTAGAGCCCGAGCTGCTGCAGGGTGATGCCGGCAAAGGGGTTATGCGGCGACGGCAGGAACAGGCCGATCGTGTCGACGCCGGGCCGCTGCGCCGGATCGATGATCCCGGTCGCCCAGGCGAGCGCCGTGCCGATGATCACCGCGACCAGCCCGCCCGGGATCCGGCCACGGAATTTGACCCGGCCGAAATAGGTCATCAGCACCACCGCCAGCGTCGTCAGCCCGACGATCGGCGCGGCAAACGTCCTGAACAGGAAAGAGAAGGAGATGAAGCCGAGCGCGATGCCGGCAAGGGTCGAGAGCAGCGCCGCGCGCGGCGAGGCACGCCGGATGCGCTCCGCGACCAGCGCGCCGGCGAGCTCGATCACTCCGGAGCCGAGGCAGGCGAGCAGCCCGATCCGCCAGGCAACCGTCTGCACCGCGGCATCGTCGAGCCCCGCCTTTCGCGCCGCCAACGTCGCCGGCAGCATGATCAGGAAGATATGGGCGAAGAGCGAAACGGTGTTGATGCCATAGGGCAGCGCGCAGACGTCGCTCCGGCCGCTGCGCTCGGCCAGCCGCCGCGCCTGCCAGGCATAGTAGAGATTGCCGACGATCAGCGAGACCGCGACGCCCGGCAGGATCGTGCCGTAGATCAGCCCGTTGGAGAAGCCGAGCACTGTCCGGCAGAGGGTGACGATCAGGATCAGCTGGACGAGATTGTCGAGCGCCAGGCCGAAGAATCCGTCGATGTCACCACGCACGAACCAACGCATCGGGCTTGCCCCCGCCAATGACTGAGACTCTGGAATAGCGGTCGACCCTAGGCAGCCGGTGGTGGTGGCGGCGGTGGATTAGGCGCAGCCACGGCCGGTTCCGCCGCGCGGACGCGCGGCAGCAGCTTCTTGTGAAACACCCAGGCGAGAAACACGCCGCAGATCACCGCCGAGATCGTCCGCGACATGCCATAAGCGCCGAAATAATATTGGACGAGCTGCGCGAAGGTATTGGGAAGGATGTTGAGCGGCCAGGGCCAGCTCGACCCTTCGTGCAGGATCGGCAGCGGACCGGTAACACCCGCGATGTTGGCGATGGCGTAGGGAAAGAACAGCGCGAAGAAGATGTAGAGAAAACCGAGGCAGCCCGACTTGTTGCCGAGGTCGCCACGCCAGAAGAGCAACGCAATGATCCACGCCGAGATGACCAGCGGCCAGGTCGTCACAATGACCGCCCAGAAACTCAGCACCGGCTCCATCAGCTTGGTGAAGACCGCGCTAATCGTCAGGGTCGGCAGCGTGATCAGCCCGGCGGCCTTGCCCGCCTTGTCCCAGACTTCGACGACATCCGCCCAGAGCGATGTGCCGGCGCTACCGATATTCGATTCCATGCGCTCGCCCCCTATCGCTTCTTGAACAGCCGGTCGCCGATCCAGGCGAGGCCGACGAAAAACACAAACAGCGCAATGATGCCGGCCTTGCCATAGCCCTTGGTCAGCGCGTCCATCGCCATGCCGAGCGAGCGCACGGTGATCAACAGCAGCGGCACGCCGAGCAGCAGCCCGACGATCAGCGCGGCGATGTCGCGATCGCCGGCCGGCGTCTTTCTGTCCCAGCCGGTCATCAGCGCGGCCGCGCCACCCATGAGCGCAGCGATGGTGAAGCCGACCTGGCCGGCGCGCTCGCCGGCACCAGTCCCTGCGCCGCCGCCAAGAACGGAGAAGACCAGGCCGAACCAGATCAGCGAGGCCACCAAGGCGATGGCCACCCCGGCCAGCGTGACGCCGAGGACGGTGGCGATGTTCTTGCCGGTCGAGGCGCCGCCGGCCGCAGCCGTCTTGCGCGGTTCAAGGACCGTCACGTTCTCGCCGTCGCTGGTCGCATCGAGTCCGGCCGCGCGCATTCGTGCCGCGACGTCCTCGGCAAGCTCTTCGCGGCTCGGCGGCTTTTCGTCCGGCGTCATCCCCTGCTCCCTTCCCCTAGGAGAGCGGCACTCGATCCTGAACGACATGATAACCTATTCCGCCCGCGCCGCCAGCGCCGGCATTCCGCCAGGACCGCATCGATGCGATGGATTCTGCCCGGCTTGCCGCTACTGAGGCCCGATGACCGCCACCGAGATTCCCGCCGATAGCGATCCCGCCACCGTGGTGGCGGAGCTCGAAGGCCGTGCGCGCCGGTTCGAGACGCCCTGCGGCGATGGCGCGATGGTTTGGCGCAGCTGGGGCAGCGGGCCGCCGCTGTTGCTGCTCCATGGCTCGCACGGCTCCTGGCTGCACTGGATCCGCAACATCGACACGCTGGCGGCGGGGCGCACGCTGTGGGTGCCCGACCTGCCCGGCTATGGCGAATCCGCGATGCCGCCGCGGATCGACCATGCGACGATCGTCGCGATCCTCGGCGATGGCATGCGCCGGCTGATCGCAGATGAATTGCCCGCCGATATCGTCGGCTTTTCCTATGGCGGCCTGCTCGGCGCCCATCTCGCCGCACTCGAGCCGACGCTGGTGCGGCGGCTGGTGCTGGTCGACACCGGCGGGATCGACACGCCGATGGGCCATTTATCGTTGCAGCGCTTTCGCAAGCTCGCCGGCGAGGAACGCCAGGCGGCGCTGCGCAACAACCTGCTCGCGCTGATGATTCACCAGCCGGCCAAGGTCGATGCCTTGGCGCTGCACGTTCAGGAGATTGACTCGCTCCGCGCCGGGATGAACCCGACCGATCTCGTCCTGCCCGACAAGCTGATCGCGCCACTGGCAAAGATCACCGCGCCGCTCAGCGCGATCTGGGCCGAGTTCGACCAGCCGCACCCGGCGCCGGCGGTGCAGGAAGCAGTGCTGCGGCAGCACTACCCGGCCCTCGAGTTCCGCGTCATCGCCGATGCCGGGCATTGGGTGATGTACGAACAACCGGAAGCATTCAATCGGACGGTGACGGAGCTGCTCGCCTAGCCTCTCGCGCTAGGGTGATGTTTGCGCCGCCTTCTGCCGCAGCGCGCGAATCTCGGCTTCGGAAAGCTCGCCATCGTGATCGCTGTCGGCGGCATCGAAACACGCATCCTGCCACGCCAGATCCTCCGCCAGCGAGAGCGCCATGTCATGATTGCCGTCGGCATTGACGATCAGATTGGCGTCGACCGGCGCGACCAGCAGCTCGCCGGCGCCTTCGCCGCCATGATGGGCCCAGCGGTGTTGCCCGTCCGCTCTCTCCGCAGCAGCCTGATCGAGTTGACGGTCGTTCTCCGCCTCGACGGTTAGATCGGCCGCCTCGGGGCTGCCCATTTGCCGCTGCCATGCGGTGAATTCATCGCGGCTGATCGTGCCGTCGTGATTGCTGTCGACGCCGGCGAAGCGCTGGTCGATCAGCTTGGCGAGCTTCGCATCGCGCGCGGCGTGGACCTCCTGCAAAGTGACGAGGCCATTGTGATCGAGGTCGGCCTCGGCGAACTCGGCCTTGATCGTCGCGTCGAAATCGCTCCGTTTGACCGGCTTGATCGGCATCGCCCGCGATCGGCGCTCGCCGCGCTGCCCGCCCATGCCGCCGCCATGCCGGCGACCACCCATGCCGCCGCCCATGCCACCGCCGCCACCCATGCCCCCGCCGGGGAATTGGGCGAACGCCGGGGTGACGAAGAGCGTCGCGGCGAGGACGATCGCCGCTCGGTTCCGCGCTGTCGCCTGTGCCATCGAGTTGGTCCGTCGCAGATTGCGCTCGGCCGGCCATGGTCGCCGCCAGCTGAACCGCCCATGAGCAGGCCCGCGACGGCACAAGCCGCTAGCGCAGGCGGCCGCCGGATTCTAGCCTTGCAGCACGGCGGTTTGACGCCGGGGGAGCTGTGCCATGGTCCGCAAACTTCTGACTGCCGCACTCGTCACCGCATCGCTGTGCGGCGCCACCGCTACCGCGGCCGCCTGCCGCGATGCCAATGGTCACGCGATCCAATGCGGCGCGCGGATCACCACCGTCCGCACGACGACGACCAGCAGGACCAGCCACACACGCATATCCGGCTGGATGCTGCGCCTGCCGAGCTGCGGCATCTGAGGCGAGCCGGGTCGATTGACTCGACCCGCCACCGGCTCGATGCTTTCGGCCAGGGCTGTCGCCCCATTCCCCTCGTTGCGCTGCGTCGATCCAAAGGATGGTTGACCATGGCGACCGAGGATCCGCACGCGCCTGGCGTCTCATCGACGCCGCCCCAGCATCAGCCGGCCGCCGCGCCGACGGCGAAGCGCCCGCGCTGGGCGCGCATGCTCGCGATCATCCTGGCCGTGCCGGTCGTGATCTTCGTCTATTTCTTCATCGTCGGTCCGCCCAAGCCGAAGCCGACCGATGCAACCTCGGTGCTGCGCGCGCTGGCCAAGGATCCGACGTTCGCGAGCAAGGCCGGCATCGAGGGCAATTTCGTCGAGACCAGCCCGATTCCCGGACCGATGGGACTTCAGGGCGAATTCCTGTGGTCGCGCGCCGGCGAGCCCGACGCCGAGATCTACACCTTCGAAGGACCGATGAGCACGACGGGTATTTTCGAGAAGCTCAAGGAGCCGGGATCGCTGCTCGTTCCGGGCAGCGACAGCGACGCCCGCTACACCAGCTTCTATTCGGACGCGAACAGCCCAGCCGAGAAGCGCTACGACTGCGCGGAGACCACCAAGGGCTTTGCTTGCGGCTCGATCTCGGCCGGCCTGCCGGTGATCGTCATCCTGCGCTGGCCGCTCGAAAGCGAGCCGCAGAGGTACAATCCGAGCGACCCGATGAGCGCCTTCCGCAAAATGGATCAGGACAAGGCGCGAACCAACGCCATCGGCAACCGGATGGTCGAGATCGACGCCGTGCTTCAGCGGCTCGGCATCACCATGCCGCCGCGGGAGTTTTAGCGCCCGGTTCGATACCCGCCGCTGACGGCGTATAGTGCGGCGATACCGATTCGATCCTCAGGAGCACGCACCATGTTCATCGCCATGAACCGCTTCCAGGTCATCCGCGGCGAGGAAGAGGCCTTCGAGCAGGTCTGGCTGAACCGCGACGTCCATCTCGACGGCGTGCCCGGCTTCGTCGAGTTCCATCTCCTGCGCGGCGAGCCGCAGGAGGATCACACGCTGTTTTCCTCGCATACCGTCTGGCGCTCGAAGGAGGATTTCGAGGCCTGGACCAAATCCGAGGCGTTCCGTGCCGCCCATCGCAACGCCGGCGACAACAAGCCGCTCTACCTCGGCCATCCCCGCTTCGAGGGCTTCGCCGTGATCCAGACCGTCACCGCAAATGCGAATGCCGCGCCGGAGACGGCCGAGCTGGAATAGCCGGCTTGACGGCACCGGCCACCTGCCCGAGATCCTGCGCCCAAGTCTTGAGAGAGGCCGGATTAATTCGATGACCGACAGCGCGACCGTCACCGACGAGCAATATAATGAGATGTTCAGCCTCGATAAGCAGGTCGAGATTCTCGGCACGGGGCTGATCGACGATCCCTATCCGGTCTTCGCCGAGCTGCTCGCCAAGGGGCCGGTGCACAAGGGCACGCTTTCGGAATGCATGGGCCTACCCGCCGAGCGCTCGGGTCGCGTCTATGTCCCGGGCAAGACCTATTATTCGGTGTTCAGCTATCAGGCGGTGAGCGACGTGTTCACCCGCAAGGACGATTTCAACTCGGAATTCTACTACGAGATCGGCATCGACAAATCCTTCGGCGAGACCATCCTCAACATGGATGGCCTTCGCCACCGCCGCTATCGCGACCTCATTCAGCCCTTGTTTCAGCCCGCCTTCGCCGCGGACTGGTGGAAGAACAATGTCATCACCGGGCTGATCGACGAGCTGGTTGGCGCCTTCGAGAAGGACCGGACCGCCGATCTCAACACCCAGTTCTTCTCGCGGCTGCCGCTACGCACGATCACCACCGGTTTCGGCATGACGGTCGACGAGGGCATCGCCTTCCGCCAGCAGATGCACCAGGTGCTCCACGTCGGCACCTCGCAGGAGGAGACCGACAGCGCGTTCGACGAGATGGGGCTGGTGATCTATCGCGTGATCCGCGAGCGCCAGGCGAACCCGCGCAACGACATCATCTCAAAGCTCGCCCATGCCGATCTCAAGGAGGATGACGGCAGCACACGCAAGCTGACCGTCGAGGAGGTGGCGGCGTTCTGCCGACTGATTCTAACCGCCGGCGCCGACACCACCTGGCGCCAGCTCGGCACCGCGCTCTTTGCGCTGCTCAACCATCCCGATCAGCTTGCCGCGGTGATCGCCGACCGCTCGCTGCTCGGCGACGCGATCCTCGAGGCGACGCGATGGTATCCACCCGACCCGGTCTTTCCGCGCTCCGTGGCGAGGGACACGGTGCTGCATGGCGTCGAGCTGCCGAAGGGCGCAGCGCTCCATCTGTGCATCTATGCGGCCAACCGTGATCCCAGCCGCTGGGAGGACCCGGATAAGTTCGACATCTACCGCCCGGTGCAGCGCTCGGTCGCCTTTGCCGCGGGCGCCCATAGTTGCCTCGGCCAGCACCTCGCGCGCCAGGAGATGGCGCTGGCGCTTAACGCTTTGTTCGATCGCTTCCCCAATATTCGCTGGGACCCGTCGAAGCCGAAGGCGGAGATGGTGGGCGGGCTGATGCAGCGCGGGCCGACCGCGCTGAACGTCCTGCTCGACTAGCGGGCGGAGGGGAAGATGAAGATCAGGGTCAGGCCCGACCTGTGTTGCGGCGCAGGGCTCTGCGCGATGACCGCGCCCAATGTCTTCCAGCTCGACGAGCATGGCTACAACAAGATGGACGGCTGCGTCGTGCCGGCCGGTCGGGAGGACGAGGCGCGGGTCGGGGCGAGCGCCTGCCCCGAGACCGCGATCAGCTTCATCGAAGACGAGCTTTAGGGCTCAGCCGCGATCGAGGCCCTGGCTGATCAGCCGCCTGATGGCGACCGATCGGGTAATGCCATGCACCTCGGCATAGGCCGCCAGCCGCTCCAGCAGCGCCTCCGACAGCCGCAAGCCGATCAGCGGCGTCGCCCCCGGCTTGCGCGGCCGGCCGATCCGCGGCGAGCCCCTCTCCGTGGCAGCAGGCTGTTTCACGGCGCCTTTCTCGATCGTCAGCGGCCCTTGTCCGGACCTGCGCCGCGGTCGAACTGCTTGATCTGCAGGTTGAGATCCTCGCTCGCCCGCGCCGCCGCGGCGAATTCGGGCGAGTCCAAGCCGTAGGCGAGCAAGGCCGCCTTGGCCCGCATCACCGCGCCGTCATAGTCCTGGCGGAGCTGATCGCGCGACCGCCGGTCGCCCTGTCGGCGATCCTTGCCGGTGAACGGCTTGTGCGATTTGCGCCGGCTCGCCTTGCGCCGGTCACCACCGTCGCGGTCGTCGTCCCGGTCGCTCATGCTCGACCCAGGCTCCCCTCCGGGCTTTGATTTCCCAGCATAAACAATCTCACCGCGCGGCGGTTCACGAGCCGCGCGGAAAACCGGCCCGAAATGGACCTAGCCTTGCCGGCCGCAGGCTGCATTCGCGATCATGAAACGCGGCCAGGCCGACGCATCGCGGTGGCGGAGCCCAGGATCATCGATTATCGGTCCCTTGGGAGCACTTGCCGAGGGCCGATCTTCCGGCCCCGGCGGTGAGGCCGCGCCTCGCGCGGCCGGGAGAGGATGAAGGGGAGGCCCATGGTCAATCGCCGCTTCGCCGTTCGGGCGAAACTGTCACTCGCGTTCGCGGCGCTTTGCGCCCTCGCCCTCCCGGCTGCCGCTCAGGCCCCCGGCGCCGGCATCCCCGGCGCGGACGAGCTCGGCCTGCCGCCGCCGCCGACCGAATATCCCGCGGAAAAGCCGGTCGGCACCAGCGCCGGCCCGGCCACCCAGGACGTGCTGCTCAAGGGCCCGGCAAATCCGGCGCAATGGCTGCACTATGGCGGCGACTACCGCAATTTCCGCAACAGCCCGGTCAAGAGCATCACGCCGGCGAACGCCAGGGGGCTGCGCGTCGCCTGGAGCGCGCCGACCGGCACCCTCGGCCAGTTCTCGACCTCGCCCGTGGTCTACGGCGGGGTGATGTATTTCACCACCAGCTACAATCGGCTGATGGCGGTCGACGCCAAAACCGGCAAGTTCCTCTGGCGCTACGACGTCAAGCTGCAGCCCGACATGAAGATCTGCTGTGGCCCGGCCAATCGCGGCGTCGCGATCGGCGGCGATTATGTCGTCATGGCGACGCTCGATGCGCGGCTGATCGCGTTCGACCGCACGACCGGCAAGGTCGCCTGGGACACCCAGATGATCCCGTACAAGGACGGCTATTCGTCGACCTCGGCGCCGCTGATCGTCAACAGCATGGTGTTCATCGGCTTTGCCGGCGGCGAATTCGGCGCTTCCGGCCTGATCGACGGCTATGATCTCAAGACCGGCAAGCGGCTGTGGCGGACGCATACCGTCGCCCAGCCCGGTGACCCCAACAACAAGAGCTGGGCCGGCGACAGCTGGAAGTCGGGTGGCTCGCCGAGCTGGAACACCGGCGCCTATGACGCCGAGACCAACACCCTGTTCTGGACCACCGGCAACCCCTCGCCCGACTGGAACGGCGACGCGCGGGCCGGCGACAATCTCTATTCGGATTCGGTGCTCGCGCTCGATCCGAAGACCGGCAAGATGAAATGGTATTTCCAGTTCACCCCGCACGACATGTGGGATTTCGACGGCAACACTCAGATCTTCCTGGTCGACACCTGGTACAACGGCAAGAAGATCAAGGCGCTCGCCCAGCCCAACCGCAACGGCTTTTTCTATCTGCTCGACCGGACGACGGGCAAATTCCTGCGCGCCACCCAATATGTCGAGCAGCTCGACTGGGCGAAGGGTGTCGACGCCAAAGGCCGGCCGATCGTCGACCCCAGCGCCTATCCGACCGACAAGGGATCCCGCCGGGTCTGCCCGTCGAATATGGGTGGGATGAACGGATCCTGGACCGGCGCCTATGACCCCTCGGCCAATCTCATCTTCGTGCCGACGGTCGAAGCCTGCCAGAGCCTGACCAAGGGCATCGCGGTCTACGTCAAGGGCATCCCCTATTACGGCGGCACCCCGACCATGGTCGATTCGGTACAGGGCAAGGGCTATGGCACGATCTCGGCGATCGATGTCGCCACCGGCCAGGTCAAATGGCGCTACCGCGATCCCCAGCCGATGATGGCCGGCGCGGTCGCAACCGCCGGCGGGGTGATGTTCACCTCGACGGTCGACGGCGAGGCGATCGCGCTCAACCAGGCGAATGGCGAGCGGCTGTGGTCGTTCCGCATGGGCGGCTCGGGCCGCGGCCAGCCGATCGTCTATGAGATCGACGGTCAGCCCTATGTCGCGGTGCCGTCCGGCGGCTGGGCGGCGATGGGCATGATGACCGGCAAATATCCGATGGCCCCCGAAGGCGGCCAGCTGTTCGTCTTCACCCTGGATAAATGAGACCCGGGCCAAGGATCGCACGAGTGGCGTTTGCGGGAGTTGGGATGACAGCACATCGATCGAGCGCGGCGGCGGTGATCGCTGCAGCGGGCCTGCTGCTGGCAGCCGTCACGGCCGGCCGCGCGAATGGCAATGAGGCGCCGGCCACCGCGGCCGATCCCGTCCCGGCCCTGCTCAACTCGCCGCCGGATGTCGCGCGCGGACGCGCGCTGTTCGTCGGGACCTGCGGCGCCTATTGCCATCACATGACGCCGGGGCCGGGCGACGCGCCCTATCTGTTCGATTGCGACTGGCTCCACGGCGGCAGCGACGCCGAGATCTTCCACACCATCAGTGCGGGCGTACCCAACACGCGCATGGTCGCCTTCGGCGGCGCGCTTCCCGATCAGGATATCTGGCGGCTGGTCGCCTATGTGCGATCGGCGTCGACCTGCGTGAAGTGACGGCCGCGCCGTCGCGCGGTTAAGGCTGGGGGGTCGAGTTGCCGCGTCGCGGCTGCCAGGCGAATTCACGCTCGGCCGGGGGTGATTGCACCGCCCGGCTGCGCGCGATGCGATCCCAGACGAGCAGCGGCACGATGGTCAGCAGGCTGCCGAGCAGCATTCCGACGATGAAATCATACATGGGAACCCTCCCATCGAGCGCGACTAACGCACGAGCGCCGACGAAGGCCGCAGCCCAGCCCCGATAAATGCTGATATTAGTTAGTTTCGATGAATCTGTGGTTTCAGGATCACATTCGCCGAGCGGTAACCTGTAGATCATATCGGTACATGAGGGACCGCAGGTGAGTTTTCGCACCGAACGGCTGCAGCTGCGATCGGCGACGCTCGCTGATGTCGCGCCGTTCCATCGCATTCTCGCCGATCCGCGCGCGATGACCTATTGGTCGACGCCGCCGCACCGGACCATCGCTGAAACGGACGCCTGGGTGCGCGCGATGATCGCGATTCCGCCAGGCGAAGGCGAGGATTTCGTCGTCGAGCATGACGGCGCGGTGATCGGCAAGGCCGGCCTCTACCGCTTCCCGCGGATCGGCTTCCTGTTCCATCCCGACCATTGGGGGCGCGGCTTTGCCAGCGAAGCGCTGCGCTTCGTCATCGACCGGGCGTTTCGCGTCCATCGGCTCGCGCGGATCGAGGCCGATGTCGATCCGCGCAACCAGGCGTCGCTCGCCTGCCTGACGCGGCTCGGCTTTACCGAATACGACCGCCAGCAACGCACCTGGCTGATCGGCGGCGAATGGCTCGACAGCGTCTACCTCGAGCTGCGCCCGCGCTGATCAGCCGAGCTTGTACAGCTCGCGCACATTCTCGTGGAGAATCGCGCTGACCTGCTCGGGCCTGAGCCCCTGGGTATGCTCGGCGATGACGTCCTGGCTCCACGGCCAGGTCGAATCCGAATGGGGGAAGTCGCTCGCCCACATCAGCCGCTTGTAGTTGATCATGTCGGCGCAGCGGAAGGCGACATAATCGTCCTGGAAGGTCAGGTAGACATTCTCGCGGAAATATTCGCTCGGCATCCGCTCCAGCTCCATCGCCTTGTGCCAGAACCGGTGGCGTTTGTAGGCATGGTCCATGCGGTACATATAATGCGGCGCCCAGCCCGCATCGGCCTCGACGCAGACCAGCTTGAGCGCGGGATTGCGCATGAACACGCCGCTGTAGATGAACATGCCGATGATGTCCTGGCAGCCGCGGATGATCGCCTGGAAGCCGTTGATATAGGGCCCGCGATTGTCCCAGCCCGCGGTCTTCGAGCTGGTCAGGATGTGGAAGCTGATCGGCAGGTCGAGCTCGACCGACGCGCGCCAGAGCGGATCGAACTGCGCATCGTCATAGTCGAATTCGGTTGCCGGCCTCCCGGGCATCATGACGCCCTTGAAACCCATTTCCTTGATCCGCTGGAAATCCGCGACCGCCTCGGCGACCGAGCGGACCGCCGTCTGGCCGAGACCGATCAAGCGCGTCGGATCGGTTGCGACATAAGTCTGCAGCCAGCGGTTATAGGCGTGCATGCAGGCGTTTTTGTAATCCGCGTCGTCGACATTGCAGATCAGCATGCCGATCGTCGGATAGATGACCTCGGCGCCGACCCCGTCGGCATCCTGATCGGCCAGGCGCAGGCTCGGGTCCCAGCTCGAACGATGGATCGCCGAGAAGCTGTCGCCCTCGGCCTTGATCTCCTCCGGCTGCTTGCCGGCGGCAGCGAGCGTGTTCAGCGCCAGCTCGATCGGGAAGCCCTCGACGATATAGGCGTCGCCCCGCCCGCTCTCGCGCGTGACCAGCTTGGGCGCGCGCTCGCGGAACGCCGGATCGATGAAATCGAGGAAGCATTCGGGCGGCTCGATGATGTGCGAGTCCGCGGAAATCGGGCGAATCATCGGATCGGCGTCGGCCATGTCTCTCTCCCTCGCCCCGGCCTTTCGTCATTTTGCCGGTCGGGCGGCGGCCCAGCTTATCCTCAGCCCGGCTGGAGCAGCAAGGATCCTGGGCAGCCGCAGCTGCGATGGCCTCACTCCCCCCTTTGCCTCCTCCCGCGCGCGCGGCTACATCCCGCCAAATTGGAGTGAATGAGAGGATCGATATGTCGAGTCAGGAGCTGCTCAAGACCAGCGATGCGGAGATCGAGGAAGCGGTGAAGGCGGCCGACGCGATCCTGTTGCGCGGACTGCTCTATCTGCTGACCGGCGACGAGCACATCGCGGCGATCCCGCAGAGCACGTCCGACGAGGATTTTCGCGGGCCGCTGGCGACGATCACCGATCCCGAGCATGTCGCGACGCTGCGCCGCGCCACGGTCGACTGGCTCAAGGCGCATCGCGCCGCCGGCGCGCCTCAGGTGAAGCTGGCCGAGGAGCGGCTGCCGCGGGCAATGGAGTTGGGGCTCGGCGTCTCGATCCCCAAGGCCGAGCTCGGCATGTGGATCGAGCAAATGGCGATCGACCCGATGTCGCGCAGCTTCCAATGGCCCGCCGACAAGCAGCCGACCGAGGCGCAGAAGCAGGGCTTCCTCGTCGCCGTCGTTGGCGCCGGCATGGCCGGGCTGAATGCGGCGGTGCAGCTCAAGCTCGCCGGCATCCCCTATGTCGTCATCGAAAAGAACCCCGGCGTCGGCGGCACCTGGCACGAGAATCGTTATCCCGGCGCGCGCGTCGACACGCCGAGCCGCAATTATTTTCACATCTTCGCCAAGGATTATCCCTGCCCCGGACCCTATTGCCCGCAGTCGGTCAACCAGGGCTATTTCGACTGGGTCGCCGACAATTTCGATCTGCGCGGCGACATCGTCTTCAACACCGAGGTCAAGTCGATGGTGTGGGACGAGGCGTCGAAGACCTATGACGTCAAGGCCGAGGGGCCCGATGGGCCGCGCAGCTGGAAAGCCAATGCGATCATCAGCGGCGTCGGCTTTCTCAACCGGCCGAACCTGCCGGAGATCGAGGGCGCCAAGGACTTCAAGGGTCGCATCATCCACACCGCGCGTTGGCCTGATGACGCCAACCTTGCAGGCAAGCGCGTCGCGGTGATCGGCAGCGGCGCGACGAGCTATCAGATGGTCCCCGAGCTGGCCAAGGAGGTCGGCCATCTCACGCTCTACCAGCGGACGCCGAGCTGGTGCTTCGAGATGCCGGGCTATCTCTCGCCCTATCCGCCGGCGATCAACTGGCTCGACCGCAACCTGCCGTTCTTCGCCAATTTCCAGCGACTGCAGGTGAGCTGGGTGATCAACCCGGAGACCATGCTCGGGCTGATCGCGATCGATCCGGATTACCAGCATTCGCATGCCCGCAGCGAAACCAACAAGGCGACGTTCGACCTCTGCCTGTCATTCATGCGCAAGATGATGCCGGGCCGCGAGGATCTGGTGCAGAAAATGCTGCCCGACGCACCGCCCTTCTCCTCGCGGCCGGTGCTCGTCGACAGCACCGGCAATATCTACGACACGCTGATGCGGCCCAACGTTGATCTCGTCACTGAGCCGATCGAGCGGATCACGCCCGACGGCATCCGTTCCGAGGACGGCCAGGAACAGAGCTTCGACGTCATCGTCTACGCCACCGGCTTCAAGGCGAACGACTATCTCTGGCCGATGGATCTGCGCGGCCGCGGCGGCAAGTCGATCGGCGATCTCTGGGCCAAGGACGGCGCGCGCGCCTATCTCGGCACGATGATCCCGGGCTTCCCCAATTTCTTCATGATCTACGGGCCGAACACCAACCCGTTCTTCAACGGACTCGGCGTCGTCGAGATGGAGGAGATGGCGACCCGCTTCGCGCTCAAATGCATCGGCGCGTTGATCCGCCAGGATCGCAAGGCGGTCGACGTCACGGCCGAAGCCTATGAGAAGTTCAACGAGGAGCTCGATCGCCAGGAGGCGACCAAGATCTACGCCGACGAGCGTGTCACCAACTATTACAAGAACGACTATGGCCGGTCGGCGGTGAACTGCCCGATCGACGTGCGGACCTTGTGGAACTGGTGGCTCGACCCGGCCGATGAGGAAGGCACCTCGAGGATCGCCGATCCGCTGATCCGGCCGTACCTGGGGCAGGATTTGCGGGTCGACTAGCGCGTCGACGGTAACGACTACCCCGTACTTCGTCATCCCGGCCTTGAGCCGGGATCCCGGCTCAAGGCCGGGATGACGAAGAGAATTGGATGGAGATCAGCGCGTCGCCAGCGCCGCGGAAAGCCGCGGCGTGTCGTAGTAGAAGACGCGCACCTCGGTCGCGAGGTCGTCGCGGAACGTCCACAGCACGGTGACGTAGCTTTCGGTCGGCGCAACGCCGGAACGGCGGTCGGTCAGGCGAAACACGCCGGCGGAATGATCGCCGTCCGGATCACCCATCTTGAACAGCAGCTCGAGGCAATTCTCGCCCCAGCTCTCATAGACCTTGTCGCGCAGGCGGATGAAGCGCTCGCCGCCGGTCATCTCGCCGCCATAGGGCATGCCGGGATCTTCATGGATGACGAAATCCGGCGCGAATAGGCGCAGCGTCGCGGCATCGTCACCGGCCTTCAGCGCGTCGAGGATGGCGGTGTAGAGCGCGACCGGATCCGACATGTTTCGCTCCACGCTAGTTGGAGAAGTTCAGCACCTGGATTTCCTGATAGCAGCGCAGCCCTTCGAGCCCGCGCTCGCGGCCAAGCCCGCTCGAGCGATGGCCGCCCATCGAGACATGGCCACTCATCAATCCGCCGGCGTTGATGTTGACCGTCCCGGTGCGGATGCGCATCGCGAGATCGACCGCCGCGCGGGTATCGCCGCCATGGATATAGCCCGACAGGCCGAGCGTGCTGTCATTTGCCATGTCGACCGCATGGTCGAGATCGCGATAGCCGATGACGCTGATCACCGGCCCGAAGATCTCGTCCTGCGCGGCGGGATTGGCATTGTCGGGCACGTCGAGCACGGTCGGCTCGAAATAATGGCCGGGCCGATCGACCCGCTTGCCGCCGGCGACGACCCTGCCGCCATGCTCGACCGCGAGGCGGACATAGCGCTCGCAACGCTCGATCTGGGCAGCGTTGATCAGCGGACCCATCTGCGTCGCCGGGTCACGCGGATCGCCGATCACGACATGTTCCAAACTCTGCGCCATCCCCGCCAGCACATCTGCCTTCGACGCTTCGGGGACGAACACGCGGGTGCCAATCGAGCAGCCCTGACCGGCGTGCGACATGCAGGCGCCGAACGCCGCACCCATCGCCGCCTGGACGCGGTCGGGCATGAAGATCTGCGCCGACTTGCCGCCCAATTCGAGCTGCAGCCGCTTCATCGTCGGCGCCGCCTGCGCCATCACCTTGCGGCCGACATCGGTCGAGCCGGTGAAACCGACCATGTCGATCGCCGGATCGGTGGTCAGCGCCAGCGCACCCTCCGCGCCCGGCTCGGCGACGATCTGCAGCACGCCGGCCGGCAGCTCCGCTTCGAGCGCCGCATCGCCGATCACCAGCGCCGACAGCGGCGTCAGCGGGCTCGGCCGGAGGATCACGCAATTGCCCGTCGCGAGCGCCGGGATGATCTTCCAGATGTTGAGCATGAACGGGAAATTATACGCCGAGATCGCGGTGACGACGCCAAGCGGGACATGGCGCCGCAGGCTGTGGGTCAGCTGGCCGGCAAAGTTGAATCGCTGGTCGAGCGGCCGCGGATGATCCTCGATCCCCGGCAGGCTGAGATAGAGGTCGAGCTGGTCCTGAACGTTATCGAGCGCCGAGCCGATCTGGATCGGGAATACCGCCGAACCCACGGGGCAGCCGGTCTCGGCGACGACGACATCGGTAATCTCCGCGCGCCGCGCATCGAGCGCGGCAATCAGCCTGCGCACCGCCGCCACCCGGTCTGCCGGCGACAGGCCCGCCCAGCGACCCGCATCGGCGGTGGCGCGCGCGGATGCGATCGCCTGGTGGATCTGGCCGATCGAGGCGCCGGCGATGGTCGTGAAGATCTGCCCGGTCGAGGGATCCTCGACCGCGATCGGTGTGCCCTCGCCCGCCACCAGCCGACCGTCGATCAGCAGGCGATCCGGCCAGACCGACCGGCTCTCCGCGAGTTTCGTCGCCATCGCCTTCTCCCGACGCCAGTATCTTCGCCCGAACGATCTTAGGGAGCGCAGGCGGCGCTGCCAACGCAGCCCCGCGGCCGGCGACCAAGCATTCGCATATGCAAATCTGCCCGCGCTGGACTATTCTGGCGCGGACAGACTGTGGGACCACCCACAAAAGTCAGGACGAGGAGACGCCGCCATGCTGGATACCACCCCGCTCTCGCCTGACCTCTGTTTCGGCAGCATGGTGCGCGGGCTGACGCTCGCCCAGCTCGACGATGAGGCGACGCGCGAGGCGTTGCGCGCCTTGTGGCTCGATCGCGGCCTGGTCGTGTTTCGCGGCGGCGACGCCAGCGTCGATTTCCAGATCGAGCTGTCGAAGGTGTTCGGCCCGCTCGTCCGCCATCAGCAGGCCGACCGGCTGGTCGAGGGCCGTCCCGAGCTGCTCTGGCTCAAATCCGATCCGGCCAATGCGATTACCGCCGACATCGACGGCAAGCGCGTCGTCGGGCTGCTGCCCTGGCATGGCGATGCCCGCTGGCTGGCCGAGCCGCCGCATGGCGCGATCCTGCGCGTCCATCGCATGCCGAGCGCCGGCGGCGAGACCGGCTTCATCGACCTGATCTCGACCTATGACCGGCTGCCGGACCATCTCAAGCACCGCATCGAGCATCTCGAGTCCGAAGTGCGCTTCTCCTCCGACCCCAAGGAGATCTTCCGCTTCCAGCCGCATGAGGTGCAGGTGCTCGACAATGGCTCGGCGGCGCGCGACCTCGGCGCGCGCAGCGACTTTCCGCCGATCATCCAGCCGATGGTCTATCTTCAGCCCGAAACAGGGCGGAAGGTGCTCGGCTTCACCCCAATGCCGCGGCAGAAGGTGATCGGGTTGAGCGAGGAGGACAGCGAGGCGCTGCTCTACGCGCTGGCGCGGCACACCACCGATGAACGCTACGCCTATTTCCACACATATCAGCAGGACGATCTCGTGCTGTGGGACAATCTGCGCATGCTCCACTGCGGGCTCGGCATTCCGCCGGGCGACGAGCGCGAGATCTGGCGGACGACGCTTGCCCCGGCGGATTATTCGATCGCCCGCGCGGCGGAAGAAGGCGGCTTCACCTGGAAAAGCGCAACCGCCAGCTGACATGGCGATGCGACGTCTGATCACCGGCGTGAAGGACGGCAAGTCCTGCGTCACCGAGGTGCGTGAGATCACCCCGGGCGGCGATGAGACCGCGGTGTTCGACTTCGTCCAGTTCCCGCTCAATCCGCCCGCATCGCGGCCGCCCGGCCATGGCGCGCTGCTCGACCTGCATGTGCCGCAGGGCCAGGTCAAATGGTCGACCAGCTACAGCCCGCCGAACGGCGAATGGGCAACGGTGCATCACACCGATTCGATCGACTGCCACACGGTGATCCAGGGCAGCTGCGCGCTGATCCTCGACGACGGCGCGCATTGGCTGGAGGCGGGCGACTGCGTCATCGTCAACGGCGTCGACCATGCCTGGAAGACCGGCCCGAACGGCTGCGTCTCGTCGAGCTTCTTTATTGCCACCCCGCCCCTCGCCGAGGGCTGAAGGAGCGCCGAATTCGCGCGTGGACGTGGAAGCGGCACCATTGGCCGCCGCAGCAACCGCCCGGACTTCCCCGGCGTTAACCGGTGGGGATACCCCTTTGCCGCTCCGGCATGCGGGGCGACGCCACCCGCGACTCGCTGGTGCGCGGTCATAGAACGAGGGAGTGCTATGCGTATCCAACATATGGTCCTGATTGCCGCCGGCGTGCTGTCGCTGGCCGCCTGCACCAAGGACGAGCCGCCGCCTCCGGTCGCCGCCGCCCCGCCCCCGCCGCCCGGCGCGCTCGCTGGCACCACCGCCGCCGACCAGGATGGCGACGGCGTGGTCGACGGCTATTACACCGCCGATGGCGCCTATCACCCGCTGGCCGCGCCGCCGGCACCGCCGCCGATGGAGGCGGCGCCGCCACCGCCACCGCGCCGGGGTGAACGCGGCTGATCACGCACAATCGGGGAATGCGGTACTTCCGCATTCCCCTCCTTATCCTGCTGAGTCTTCACGCCAGCGCCGGCTTCAGCCGGCCGAAGCCGGCTGCCAAGCCCAAGGCCGTCGCCCAGGCGAAGCCCACAGCGAAGCGACCGTCACCGCCAGCGCCGGACAGCGCGGCGGCAAAGCCGGTCGCGATCGAGATCCGCGCGCAGGCCCGCGGGCCGCTGAAAAGCTTCTACGCCGGCCGCGGCTTCTGGCCGCTCTGGGCGAGCAGTGGCCAGCTCGGGCCGGAGGCGGACACGCTGCTCGACGATCTGGCGACGGCCCGGCTCGATGGCGTCGACCCCCAGAACTATGACCTCGATCGGCTGAAGCAATCGGTCGCCAAGGCCCGCGACGGCAAACCAGCGGCGGTCGCCACGGCCGAGCTCGCCCTCTCCCAGGCGTTCGCCCGCTATGTCACCGACATCCGCCGCCCGACCGGCGTGAAGATGATCTACCTCGATCCGGGCCTCAAGCCGAAGCGGCTGAAACCGGTGGCAGTGCTGCGCGCCGCGGCGATGCAGACGTCGTTCAAGGATTATGTCGCGGCGATGGGCTGGATGAGCCCGCAGTACGTCCGCCTGCGCCAGCTGCTCGCGACCGCACGCAAGGCCGGCATGGCGGACGGCGACCAGCAGCGCATCCGGCTCAACCTCGATCGCGCCCGCATCCTCCCCGGCCCCTGGACCCGGCATATCGTCGTCGACGCCGCCTCCTCGCGGCTGTGGTATTACCAGGGCGGCAAGCCGCAGGGTGAGATGAAGGTCGTCACCGGCATGACCGAGACGCAGACGCCGATGCTCGCCGGCATGGTGCGCTATGCGATCCTCAACCCCTATTGGATGGTGCCGCCCGATCTTGCGCAGAAACGCGTCGCGCCGAAGGTGCTGGCCGGCGAGTCTCTGCAATCGCTGCGCTATGAGGCGCGCACCGACTGGAGCGCCTCGGCGACGACGATCGATCCCACGACGATCGACTGGCAGGCGGTCGCGGATGGCCACAAAAAGGTCTGGCTGCGCCAGCTTCCCGGCGGCGCCAATGCGATGGGGAAGGTCAAGTTCATGTTCCCCAACGAGCAGGGTATCTATCTGCACGACACGCCGAAAAAGGAGCTGATGGCCGAGAGCGAGCGCCATTTCAGCAATGGCTGTGTCCGCCTCGAGGATGCGCCGCGGCTCGGCAAATGGCTGCTCGGCAAGCCGCTGCCGGCGGTGAAGCAGCCGGAGAAGGCGATCGTGCTTGCGCGCGCCGTGCCGGTCTATCTGACCTATTTCACCGCCACCGCGACCGAGAAGGGCGTCGGCTTCATCAAGGACGCCTACGGCCGCGACGGCAAGATGAAGAACTAGCCGCTAGAGCAACGTTCCACCACTCGCCCGAATGCATTCGCCGGTGACCCATTTCGAATCTGGCGAGGCGATCATCGCGACCGCGCTGGCGATGTCGCGCGGGTCGCCGATCGCGCGCAGCGCGGTCTCCGCCTTGAGCTGCGCGACCATCTGCTCATTCTCCATCGCCGCGCCGATGAAGTCGGTGTCGGTCGCGCCCGGGATGATCGAATTGACCGTGATGCCGCGCGGGCCGAGATGCACCGCCATGGCGACGCTCATATAGTCGATCGCCGCCTTGCTCGCGCCATAGGCGATGGCGAAGCCGCCATAGGCCTTGTTGCCGACCATCGACGAGATGTTGATGATCCGCCCGCCCTCGCCCATCCGCTTCGCCGCCTGCTGCGCGACGAACAGGCTCGCCTTGGTGTTGACCGTGAACACCTCGTCGAATTCCGCGGGCGTGATGTCGTCCATATTGCGCGGCATGCCGATGCCGGCGTTGTTGACCAGGATATCGATGCCGTTGAGCCCGGCACGACCAAGCTCGCCGTCGATCGCCACGAACAGGGCCTCGACCGCGCCGGCCTTGGCGAGATCGGCGGCGACGGTGAAACCCTTGCCGCCCGCCGCCTGGATTTCCGCGAGCACCGCCTCGGCGCCGGCGCGGCTCTTGCCGTAATGGACGATGACGAAGGCGCCGTCGCGCGCGAGGCGCAGCGCGATTTCCCGCCCGATGCCCTTGCCCGCGCCCGTCACCAGCGCCGTCTTGCCGGAAAGCACCGCCATCACCCTCATCCTCTCTGTCGCGCGATCTGGTGAGCGGCGTAACGGAAGCGCCGTCCGCTTGCCAAGCTATCCGCCATTGAGAATTGGGACTCCCGCCGTTGCAAAGCAGCCGAAACTGAGGCTTGGTCGGGTCCAATGAGAGTCGCGAGAGGAAGCCGCCGTGGACATGGAAAGATCGTACTTCGGGCTTGAGGGCAAGAACATCATCGTGCTGGGCGGCGGGCTCGGCATGGGCGAGGCGACATCCAACATGCTTGCCGACCTCGGCGCCAATGTCGCGGTGCTCGACATCATCCCGGAGCGGGCCGAACGCGTCTCGGCCGATCTCGTCAAGAAGCAGGTGCGCAGCATTCCGGTGGTCGCCGACGTGCTCGACGATGAGCAGCTGGTCGCGGCGATCGACAAGACCGATCGCGAGTTCGGGCCGCTGGACGGCATGGTGACGATCGTCGGCCAGGCGTTCATGGGCCCGGCGGTCGATGCGCCGATGGAGGTCTGGGACACCGATCACCGCCGCAACCTGCGCTATATCTTTCTCGCGTCGCGCGAGCTGGCGAAGCGGCTGATCGCGCGCGACGCGCCGGGCTCGATCGCCTGCGTCGCATCGGTCGACGGCATCATCTCTTCGACCCATCACACGGCCTATGGCGCCGCCAAGGCCGGGCTGGTTCACATGGCGAAAAGCCTGTCGGGCGAATGGGCCGGGCATCGCATCCGCTTCAACGTCGTCGCCCCGGGCAGCATCGCTACCCCGCGCATCCCGACCCAGGATCCGGAGAAGGAGCGCGCCGGCATGGGCCTGGTGCCGATGAAATGGCGCGGCTCGGTCCAGGACATCGCCAAGGCGCTGGTGTTCTTCACCTCCGATCTGGCGACCTACATCACCGGCCAGACGCTCGCGGTCGACGGCGGTTACAGCGTGACCGGCCCGATCGACTACGCCCGCTTCGGCTCCATGAAGTTCGCCCAGCTTGACGCGGTGAAAAAATAGCGCCTGCCAGCGAATGTTACTAAGCTGAAACGACACGATAGGGAGTCGGGTCGATGAGAGGCTTGCTTGTAACCGCCGTCTTCACGCTGGCGATGCTGGGCACCGCCGCTGCCGCCCAGCCCTATGGGCAAGGCTACGGCCAGGGTTACGGCCAAGGCTATGGCCAGGGAAATGGCGACTGGCGCTGGCGCGACCACAACCGCGGCGACTGGAACGGCGACCGTGGCGACTGGAACGGCGGCGCCTGGGAGACGATCGGCCAGAAGACGGTGGATTCGCATTATGACCGTGATCACCTTCGGGTTCGCGGCAGCGACCGCTATCGCAAGGTCCGGGTCTGCTCGCTTGACCGGCCGATCCAGCTCAATGGTCTCGACATCGAGTTCCACAACGGCGAGCGGCAGAACTTCCCGGTCAGCATGGTGATCCGTGCCGGCGATTGCACGCCCGGCTTCGACCTCGACGGCCGGCGCCGCAACATGGACAATATCTGGCTGAGTTTCGTCAAGCTGCGCCACGGCTATGAGCCGCGGGTCACCATACAGGCGCGGTAGGCCAGCCCTATCTCGTCATTCCCGCGCAGGCGGGAATCCAGAGGACCTTCGCGACTCGCATCGACGTCGTCGCCCCCGGCACGGCTGTTGGATTCCCGCCTTCGCGGGAATGACGAAGTAAAGGGTCGGAGGGTTTGCCTCCCGCCCCTCCCCCGCGTTAGCATCCGCTCGATAAAAAATACGGAGGGGATGGACATGGCCAGGCAGGAGCTGCTCGACGCGAGCGACGAAGCGATCGACGATGCGGCGAATTTTCTCGATCCAATCGTCCTGCGCGGGCTGCTCTACCAGCTGACCGGCGACGCGAGCGTCGCGGCGATCCCGCATGTCATGGTGCCGATGGGCTTTCGCGGCGAGCTGCCCGGCATCACCGACCCGGTCCATATCGCCTTCCTCCGCGCCAAGGCGGCGGCTTTCCTCAAAGCCTATCGCGACGCCGGCGCCGGCGACTGGCCCCTGTCCCAGGAGCGCCTCCATCGCAGCATGGAGCTCGCAGTCGGCGGCACGATCTCCGAGGATGAGCGCGAGCTGTGGATCGAGCAGATGGCACTCGATCCGGCGGCGCGCTGCTTTTCCTGGCGGCGCGAGCCGGACGCGGCGCGCAAGGACAATTTCATGGTCGTCGTGGTCGGCGCCGGCATGGGCGGGCTCAACGCCGCGGTGCAGCTCAAGCGCGCCGGCATCCCCTTCGTCGTCGTCGAGAAGAACAAGGGGGTCGGCGGCACCTGGCACGAGAATCGCTATCCCGGCGCCCGCGTCGACACGCCCAGCCGCGCCTATGCCCATATCTTCGCGGTCGGCTATCCCTGCCTCAGCCCGTTCGCCGCGCAGCCGGTAAACGAGGGCTATTTCAATTGGATCGCGGATAATTTCGGCGTGCGCGACCACATCCTGTTCGACACTGAGGTCACCGACATGGCCTGGGACGAGGCGAGCAAGCGCTGGACGGTCAACGCGATCGGCCCCGACGGGGCGCGGCAATGGCAGGCGCAGGCGGTGATCAGCGCGGTCGGCTGCTTCAACCGTCCACAGATCCCGGATTTTCCCGGCGCGGACAGCTTCGCGGGGACGAGTTTTCACACCACTCGCTGGCCAGACGATATCGACCTCGCCGGCAAGCGCATCGCGGTGATCGGCAGCGGCGCGACGAGCTATCAGATGATCCCGGAGCTGGTGAAGGACGCTGGCCATCTCACCCTGTTCCAGCGCACGCCGAGCTGGTGCATCGACATTCCCGGCTATCTTCACCCCTTCCCGCCGCAGGTCAGCTGGCTCGACCGAAACTTTCCCTGGCTGGTCAATTTCGCACGGCTGCAGGCGAGCTGGCTGGCCAATCCGGAAAGCTTCCAGCGGATCATCGAGATCGACCCCAATTTCGACGACGGGCACACCCGCAGCCCGATCGTCAGCGCGATGCGCGCGCAATGCCTCGCCTTCCTGCATCGCAAGCTCGACGGCCACCCCGAGCTGATCGCGAAGATGACGCCGATCGGCCCGCCGCTTGCCTCACGGCCGGTGGTGGTCGATCCGCATGACGGGATCTACGACGCGCTGCTGCGCGACAACGTCAGCCTCGTCACCGCGCCGATCGCGGCAATCACGCCGGACGGGATCAGCACCGCGGACGGCGCCGAACATCCGGTCGACGTCATCATCTATGCGACCGGCTTCAAGGCGCACCAGTTCCTCTGGCCGATGGACGTGCGCGGACGCGACGGCCGCTCGCTCGACGCGCTGTGGCAGAAGGACGGCGCGCGCGCCTACATCGGCGCGATGATCCCGGGCTTTCCCAATTTCTTCATGGTCTATGGCCCGAACATCACACCCTTCTTCAGCGGGCTCGGCATGATCGAGATGGAAGAGCTGGCGACGCGCTTTGCGATGCAGTGCATCGAGGCGCTGATCCTCGACGAGCGCCAGTCGGTCGATGTCAAAGCCGAGGCCTATGCCAAATACAACAGCGAGCTCGACCGGCGCGAGAAGACCAAGGCCTATCTCGACCCGCGCGTGCAGAACGCGTTTAAGAACGAGTTCGGCCGCTCGGCGATCAACTGCCCGTTCGACGTGCGGCTGATGTGGAACTGGTGGCGCGATCCCGCCGGCGAGAATGGCATGCGCGAAAAAGCCGATCCGCTGATCCGACCGTTCCTCGGCGAGGACTTGCTGGTCGATTAGCTCAGGTGCCGGCTTCGCTCGCCTCTGGTTCGACGGGATAGGCGCCCAGCGTCATCAGCGACAGCGCCGCCAGCGCCGCGAGCGGTATGATGATGGTCAGCATGAAGGTGTAGGATCCGGTCGCGTCGTAGGACATGCCCGCGAGCCATGGTCCGAAGCCATTCGAGAACCCGACGATCGCAAAGACCGCTCCGAAGGCGGCGCCATATCGCGCCACACCGAAATAGCGCGAGGAAAAATAGGAGAGAACGTCGATCTCGGCGCCGGACGACAGGCCAAGGAGCAGCCCGACTGCCAGCGCCAGCGCCGGGGCGGGCTCGACCCCGAGCAGCAGCGCGCAGGGAATCATCGGCAGCGCGAAACCGAGCGCGCCGATCAGCGGGCGGCGCGAACGATCGAGCAGATAGCCGGTGACCATCCGCCCGACGATGGCGCCAACCCCGGTAAGGCCCGCCGCGATCGCCGCCGTTTCGGCGCTCACGCCCTGCTCGAGCAGCAAGGGGATGAAGTGGATCGCGATCGCGGTTCCGGTCACGCCCATCACCGAGCCGGCGAAGGCGATCCGGATGAACTGCGGCGAAGTCAGCAGTTCGGTCCAGGAACCCTGACTGACCTGTCGCGCGGTCGTCGCGCCACGCCTGGCGCAAATGGTGAGGGCAGCGAACGCCAGGGGCAGCAGGATCAGCGCGGATCCAAGGCCCAGCCACAAATAGGTCCCGCGCCAGCCGTAGCGATCGATCAGCAGATGGGTGAGCGTCGGCATCACGATCGCGGCAACGGCCGTCCCGCAGAGCGCGGTGGCGAGCGCGAGCCCGCGATGCCGGTCGAACCGTCGCGCGATCACGGTCGTCCAGAAGATGAAGGATGCGAACGGACATGCGCAGGCGAGCGCCGCCCAGATCGCCCACCAGGTGCCAAGGCCCGGCCCCGCCTGGGAGAGCAGCGCGAAACAGCCGCAATAGCAGGCGATCCCCGGCAGCCCGACGAGCCGTTCGTCGTACCGGTCGATCACGCGACCGGCAAAGGGCGAGATCACCGCGAGCATGCTGAGGATCAGGGTCGCTGATGTGATCTGACTTCGCGACCATCCGAGATCGCGTTCGATCGGACCGATCATGAAACCGAGCGAGCTATAGTGCATCTGCGACACGCCGATGCCCAGCACCGCGCAAGCCACGACGAACCAGCCGTCGCGCCATTCATTGCGGTCGCTCTCGGCCCTCATCCCCCGTCGCCCGTCTAGCCGGTTTTCTCCCCCGTCAGGAAATGCTGCGGCATGCGGGCGACGTCCTGCTGCGCCCAGACCCAGCCGGGATATTCGGGCGGAAGCGCGCTGACCTCGTCAAGCCGCTTCATCTCCTCGGCACCCAGACGAAGATCGGCAGCAGCCAAATTGTCGTCGAGCTGCGCGACCGTCTTCGCGCCGATGATCACGCTGGTCACCACCGGCTGGGCCAGCAGCCAGGCGAGCGCGACGCGCGCGACCGAGGCGTTGTGCGCATCGCCGATCTCGCGCATCGCGGCAATGCAGGCCCAGGCGCGGTCGCGATCGACCGGCGGATAATCGACCATCGAGCGGCGCGCGTCCTCGGGGTTGGCGGCGCCGGGTCCGAATTTTCCGGACAGCAGCCCGGCGGCGAGCGGCGACCAGACCATCAGCGCGACCTTTTCGGCGAGCATCATCGGTCCCATCTCGCGCTCGAGATCGCGGCCGGCGATCGAGTAATAGGCCTGGAGCGAATTGATCCGCGCATGGCCGCGCGCTTCGGCAAGACCATTCGCCTTGGCGATCTTCCACGCCGGCCAGTTCGACACGCCGACATAGCGCACCATGCCCATGCGCACGAGATCGTCGAGCGCGCGCATCGTCTCGTCGAGCGGCGTGATGCGGTCTTCGTGGTGGATCTGGTAGAGGTCGATATGGTCGGTCTGGAGCCGGTCGAGGCTTGCCTTGACGCCGTCCATGATGTGCCCGCGCGACGCGCCGCGAT
>Ga0068855_100000528_pt1 | contig 46801 bp, 17 predicted proteins | sample KBSCornC52_FD_66592 | JGI IMG/M metagenome (GOLD analysis project Ga0068855, IMG submission 66592) | Corn rhizosphere microbial communities from Kellogg Biological Station, Michigan, USA - KBS Corn C5-2 | ecosystem: Host-associated > Plants > Roots > Rhizosphere > Soil ... | reverse complement strand
GCGCTGGCGCGCGAACTGCCGATCGGTTCAGGCCTCATCGAGTCCGGACACAAACATGTTCTCCAAGCTCGACTCAAAAAACCAGGGAGCGCTTGGTTGCCCCACAACGCACACGCCCTCGCCCAACTGCGCGTCCTCCGAGCCAACCATCTATGGGAACTCTTCTGGCAGGACCGCAAAGCTGCTTGATCCTCTGGCACCACTTTCAATCACACCCTGAAAAAAACGGTGGCGAGCTCTGGGCTTGGGAGCACGCAAGCGGGGAGGAAACGGGGGACAACATCCATCCAACATCCAATAGCGCAAGCGCGTGGCGGGCTCCTCACAATCTCGCCGTGCGGCTGCCGCATTGCTATTCGCATCAAATGCAGCATATTGCATCTGATGCGAACGACTCTGGACATAGACGCCGATGTCCCTCGCTCATCTTCTCACACCCAAACCACTGACGGACCTCTCCTCGCCCTTGCTGCTGCTCACCGAGGCCGCCTCGTCACCTTCGATTCCAGCATCCCACTCGCTGCTGTCCCATCAGCGACCGCCGCCAATCTGGTGATGCTTTAAGCAAGCCGCGTTCGGAGTCAGACATTTTCCGAGAGCCACCCACGGCCGCATTCCTTCGCCACATGAATCCGGAGCAGTGCCCCGCTTGCGGGCAGACCTACACCGACTACGGCCGGCATTTTGAGGTGTGTCCCGACAACAAACGCAAGGCTCAGGAGGCTCTCCAACGACTCGTTCGAAAATTTCAACTCCGGTCAGGTCAACCAACCGAACCCGAACGCGTCGCCTCCTTGAAAGCGTGCGAGCAGCAAGTCAGAGCACTTGTTAAACGCGATTTCATCACGCCCTTCGCGAAGCGTGAGAAGATCACAGCCTGCGCTTCACCGTGGTTCCGTCGGCGTCTGAGTCAGCCCATTGCGGTTGATCCAGTCAGGACAAATTCCTCATCCGAAGAGCCAAGAGGCTACGCCTTCGCCTGCCCCGCGAGGATCTTATTGTGCAGTTCGAGCGTGAGGGATTCGATGCGCTGGCTGAGCTGAGTGGTGAGTTCGGTGAGCTTGGTGTTTTGCTCCACCAGATCGGTGAGCGTTTTCATTTGCTCGTGGGCGAGTTCCTGGCGTTGCGCCGCGGCGGTGGCGAGGTCTTCGCGGTGCCTGGCATCGGCTTCGGCGTGGACTTTGTCGCGGTCGGCCTGGCGTGTCTGGGCGAGGAGGATGAGCGGGGCGGCGTAGGCCGCCTGGAGGCTGAAGGCAAGGTTCAGCAGGATGAAGGGATAGATGTCGAACTTCGTCCAACCGAGGATGTTCACCAGCATCCACAGGGCGACGATGATGGTTTGCACGACGAGAAAGAGCGGGGTGCCGAAAAAGCGCGCGAAGGATTCGGCTTTCAGGGCAAACCAATCGTCACCGAAGGCAGAGTGGAGATGGATGTGCGGGAGGTGAAAGCGGAAGTAGTGGTTGTGCGGCTTCGCGTTCGTGGAGGATGGGGCGGTGTGAGTCGGTTCGGCGGCGGGTGTGCTCATGTGTTGAGTGGGAAGGTGGTATTAGTGGAGCAGAGATCGGGGCGAAACTCACGTTTCTTTAGGGTGACGCCTGCGACGCAGTCATCCGACTGCAACGTAGCGATTTCTTAACATGAAATCCCCCGGGGTCTGGTGTAAACGATGTACCTCCCAATGCGTTCGCTCCGCCCCCTCGAAGTTTTCCGCCGAATTGGCCTTTCGTTGTGCTTGTTCGGCGCTGCCGTATCCTCCTCCAGCGCGGCGACAACGAACACCGTCGTTTTCGACAATAGTGTCGCCAAGGTGCCCACGCCGGCGCCGGTTGGGCCGCGGAATCCGCATCGGCCTTTTGTCGCGCGGGCCACGTTGCAGCAGGCCGAGGTGGCCGCCGAGTTGGAATTTGAGGTGGCGCTGAAAATGCGGAACTTCCCCGAGCTGCAGAGCCGGGTGGCCGCGGGGGAACGGATCACGCCCGCGGAAATGGCGGCGAAATACTTCCCCCTGGCCGCGGATTACCGGGCGGTCGTCGATTGGCTGACCAGTCAGGGATTCAAGATCACCCGCAAGGACAACACGCATCTGGCGGTCTTCGCCCGCGCCAGTGTCGCGAAGATCCAGCAGGTCATGAAGGTGAACTTCGCCAAGGTGAGCATGGAAGGCGTGGAATACACCTCGGCGGTTTCCGCGCCGAGCCTCCCGGCGGTGTTGTCGCCGCTGCTCGTGGGGGTGAATGGGCTGCAACCGCATCTGCGCGCGCGCAAACACCTCGTCCCCGCGGCAATGAAGCCGAATTCGCTGACCAATACCAACCCGCCTTATCTGCCGAGCCAGGTGGCGCAGGCCTATCAGGCCAATGGGCTGTATTCCGCAGGCGTCGACGGCACCGGACAGACGGTGGCGATTGTCATCGATACTTTCCCCACCACGGCCGATCTGCAGCAGTTCTGGACCACCTATCACGTCAACCAGTCGATCAATAACGTGCAGTTCATCCAGGTGATCGCGGGCACGTTACCGGCGCCGTCCGGTGAGGAATCGTTGGACGTGGAATGGAGCAGTTCCATCGCGCCGGGCGCCAAGGTGCGCGTCTATGCCACGACCGATCTTTCGACCAGCAATCTCGACCAGGCCTACGCGCAGGTTTACAATGATGCCGTCACCCATCCGGAATACGGCCTGCACCAGGTGTCGCTGAGCTTTGGCCTGGGCGAGACCTATTCCACGGCGAGCCAGGTCTCGACCGACTCCCAGTATTTCGCGAATCTCGTCAGTGCGGGCGTGACGGTCTTTGCCTCCTCCGGCGATGGCGGATCCACGCCGGGACAGGGCGCCGCCGGCGACACGAGCGGGCCGGTGCAGGTGGAGACCCCGGCGAGCGATCCGAACATCATCGGCGTCGGTGGCACTTCGCTGACCCTGAATACGAGTGGCAACGAAAGCAGCGAGTCGGCCTGGAACCTGGGCGGCGGCGGCACGAGCATTTATTTCCCGCGGCCGACCTGGCAAACGGGCACGGGCCTGCCTGCAGGGAACACGCGCGCGGTGCCGGACGTCTCCTCGGTGGCGGATCCGAGCACCGGTGCCTACGTTACGCTGAATGGCTCGCAGGTCGTCTTCGGCGGGACGAGTTGGAGCAGCCCCACGTGGGCGGGCTTTTGCGCCTTGCTCAATCAATCACGGGCGAATGTCCACCTGCCCTCCCTCGGCCTGCTCGGACCGAAGCTTTATCCGCTGCTCGGCACAGCGAACTTCCGGGACATCACCACGGGCAGCAATTCGAACCAACCCGGGGTGGGTTACAACGCCGGGACGGGCTTCGATTTGACCACCGGCATCGGTGTGCCGAATGTGCAAGGCATCGCGCAAGCCCTGGTGGGCGTGCAAACGACACCGCCCGCACTGACGACCGCGCCCGCCCGGAATGCGACGTTCAGCGTGGCCACGAATGCGACGATCACCAGCTACCAATGGCAGCGGATGCCGATCGGGACGACGACGTGGAGCAACCTGTCCAACAGCCCTCCCTACTCCGGTGTCACGACCGCGACGCTGACGATCACGAACGTGACGACGGCGATGAGCGGGGATCAATTCCGCTGTGTAATGAATGCCGGCGCTCTGACCAGTGCGCCCTCCTCGGTCCTCATCGTGGATTCGCCGCTGGTGGTCAGCACGCTGGCCGGGCAGGTCTTGACGCAAGGGACAGCAGATGGCACGGGCACGGCCGCGCAATTTGGTTATCCCAGCGGGGTGGCGGTGGATAGTTCGGGTAATATCTATGTCGCGGACTTCAACAACGACACAATCCGCAAGATCACGCCGGGTGGGACGGTCACGACGCCTTATGGGCAGCCGGGAGTCATCGGCGCGACGAACGCCACCGGTACGAACGCTACCTTCAACACGCCGAATAGCGTCGCAATCGATAGCACGAACGATATTTACGTCGCCGATTCCGGAAACAGCGCCATTCGCAAGATCACACCGGGCGGTGTGGTGAGCACGTTTGCCGGCCGGCCCGGCCTCACGGGCAGCGCCGATGGCACAACCAAGGCGCGCTTCAACAATCCGCAAGGCGTAGCCGTGGACTCGGCCGGTAACGTCTACGTGGCCGATACGACCAACGAAATCATCCGCAAGATCACCCCGGCGGGAGTGGTGAGCACACTGGCCGGTACGGCGGGCACAGTGGGCTATGCGGATGGGACAGGCAGTGCGGCGATCTTCAATGGGCCATCGAGCGTGGCGGTAGACAGCGCGGGCAATGTCTACGTCGCGGATCTCTACAATTTCGTCGTGCGCAAAATCACCCCCGGCGGTGTCGTGACCACTCCCTATGGACAGGCGGGACTGCCGGGACGGCTCGACGGCATCGGAACCGCGGCGCTGTTCAATTCGCCGATCGGAGTCGCGGTCGACGCGAACAACAATCTTTATATTGCCGACAGCCAGATCCCGCCAGACCTCACCTCGACTTCGGCCGGGAACAATCTGGTGCGCCGGGTGAACGCGGCGGGCGTGGTCAGCACCATTGCGGGAGCCGGCTCGACGGGAAGCGCGGATGGGACGGGAAACGTCGCGCAATTCTACAGCCTGCAAGCAGCGGCGATTAACAGCGCGGGGGTGGTTTACCTCGCGGATACTTTCAACCAGACCGTCAGGGTTGGTGGGATCACGCCGGTGGTGACGACGCAACTTGGCTCCCAGACGGTGTCGGTGGGTCAGCCGGTGACGTTCTCCGTGAACGCGACCGGATCGGGGACCCTGACCTACCAGTGGTTCAAGGGAACCAATCTCATCACGAACGCGACGAGCGCTTCTTACACCATCCCGGCCACGGCGAGCACGGACGCGGGGGTATACTCCGTGACGGTGACCGATCCGTTTGGGAACACCAGTTCCAGTCAATTCACGCTGACGATCTCGCAGGCGGTGCCGGTCCTGCCGCGCTGGGGATTCATCGTTCTCGCCGTGTTGCTGGTCATGACGGTCGCCCGGCGTCTGCCCAAGGCGCCGATGACCTCGCGATCGCGCTGAATCTGGAGGATTTCAGACCGATGACGGAGGCCGCACGGGCCGGAATGAGACGGCCTGGGAAGTCACTTTCCCGCAACGATTTGCACTCGAAGGCCGCGACGGCGCGGAGGCTGTGGCCGAGGCGCTGGAGACGTTTTCCCCAGACGTAATTTACGTCCACAAGATGCCCGACCTCGCCGTGCTCGAGGCGCTGGTGGCCAGCGGCCGGCCGCTCGTGCGCATGGTCCACGATCACGACATCTACTGCATGCGCAGCTACAAGTACAACTACCTGACCCGCGAGATCTGCACCCGCGCGGCGTCGCCCTACTGCATCTTTCCCTGCCTCGCCTCGGTCGTGCGGAACACCGGTCCCGGCTTCCCGCTCAAGCTCGTGAGCTACACGGACAAGAAGCGCGAGATCGCCCTCAATCAGCGCTTCGACCGCATGGTGGTGGTGACGACTTACATGCGCGATGAGTTGATCAACAACGGCTTCGATCCGGAACGCATCGAGATCCACGCTCCGGTGCCGCGTGAGGGCGATCCGAACCTGCGCAGCAGCTTCAGCGACCGGAATCTCATCATTTACGCCGGCCAGATCATCCGTGGAAAAGGTGTGGACGTCCTGCTGGAAGCGCTGGCCCGGGTGAAGAGTCATTTCGAGTGCATCATCCTCGGTAATGGCAACCAGAAGGCCGAGTGCGAGGCGTTATCCCAGCGACTCGGGTTGTCCGACCGCGTCCATTTCAAGGGCTTCGTGCCTCAGGAAGAGCTGAAGAACTACTATCGCGAATGCAGCGTGGTGGCCTTGAGCTCTGTGTGGGGCGAACCGATCGCGACCATCGGTCTCGAGGTCATGCGCTATGCGCTGCCCGTGGTGGCGTTCGATGCCGGCGGGATCAAGGACTGGCTGCTCGATGGGCAGAACGGCTATCTCGTCCCCTGGATGGACCGGGACGCCTACGCCGGCCGCCTCGACGAACTTCTGCGGGACAAGGCCCAGGCCCGCCGCATGGGCGAGGCCGGACTGGAATTGGTCAGCGAGCGCTACAGTTTCGCCGAATACATCGTCGACCTGGAGGAAATGTTCGAGCGGGTGGCGGGTGTCCGTCACGAGGCCCCCACCCCTGCCGCGGTCTGAGATCAGGGGTTGTCCTACGTGCCTATACGGGATTTTCCCTGATGCGAAGCGCGTACGATTTGCTCTTTAAAAGCCCAGTGAAAGTCGCCAATTCCACCCACGAAAATGAACTGCACGAGCAAATGCTCGCCCGCTTGCTCGCGGCGCAGTCTCCGGTCGGCCGCTTGCGGTTGAACCTGCACGCGCGCTGGAAGCGGACTTCGTGGAAGGCCGTCACCGGCTTCGCCTACTTCCTCAAGCGCGCGTTCGACATCGCCGGCGCCATCGCCGTGCTCGTCTTCTTCGCCCCGGTCTTCCTCGTGCTGGCGATCCTGGTGAAACTCGACGGCGGCCCGATCATTTTCCGTCAGACCCGTTACGGGCTGAACGGGCGGGCGTTTGGGATGCTGAAATTCCGCTCGATGGTCCTCGACGCGGAGGCGCGCCTGAAGGACCTGCTGAAATTCAACGAAAAGGCCGAGGGCATCACCTTCAAGATGAAGGACGACCCGCGGATCACGAAGATCGGCTGGTGGCTGCGCAAGACTTCGCTCGACGAGTTGCCTCAGTTTTTCAATGTGCTGAACGGCGATATGTCGCTCGTCGGGCCGCGTCCGCCGGTGGGCCGCGAAGTGGCGCTCTACGAGACGCGCCATCGCCGCCGGTTCAATGTGAAGCCGGGCATCACCTGTCTGTGGCAGGTGGGCGAGCGCGAGGGCGGGCTGTGGGAAATCGGCGATCGCAACCGCATCGACTTCGAAGAACAGGTCGGCCTCGACGTGCGTTACATCGAGAGCCAGTCCTTTTGGAAAGACCTCTGGCTGCTGGCCAAGACCGTGCCGGCGATTCTCTTTGGAAAGGGTGCCTGACCGATGAAAGCGATCGTCATTTGCCCAGACCGCGAAAGCGCCCTGCCCTTTTTCTCCCGCATCACACCGGTGGCGTTGGCGCCGCTGCTCGGCCTGTCGCTGCTCAGCCAGGCGCTCACCGCGCTGGCCGAGGCGGGTGCGAAGGAAGTGACGATCCTCGCCGCCGATCGACCTGAACAGATTCGCCGGGCCGTCGGCCGCGGCGAACGCTGGGGCATCGCCGCGAACGTCGTCGCGGAAAGCCGCGAGCTTTCCGTTGAGGAAGCGCGGGCGAAGTATCGCCCCACCGATGTCGCGGGTTGGCTGCCGCAGCCACACGATGTGCTCGTCGCGAATGGCGCGTCCATCTCCGGACAATCGCCGCTGATCAATGGTCGTGACTGGTTTGCCGCCCTGCGCAAGTCGCTGCCCCGCGCGCGGGAACAGCGCGTCGGTGTGCGCGAGATCGAGCCGGGTGTATGGGTGGGCCTGCGGGCGCGCATCGAAGAAGGCGTGCGGTTTGAAGCGCCGTGCTGGATCGGCGAAGGCGCATGGGTGCGTGCCGGAGCACGCATCGGCCCAGGCGCTTATATCGAGGACGAAGTGATGATCGATCACGACGCGGTGGTCAGCGAAAGCTGGATCGCTCCGCGCACCTATGTCGGCGCGCTCACCCAGGTCCACGGCTCGCTCGCCTGGGGCAGCGGCTTGTTCAACTACGACTCGGATTCCTTTCTCGATGTGCCGGATGCGTTCCTGCTCAGCGAACTGCGCTCGTCGCACAAGGTCTCGAGCTGCGGCTCGATCTTCGGCCGGTTGCTGGCGCTGGGCTTCGGCGTGCTGACCAGCCCGGTCGCGCTGCTCGCCTGGGCACGCAGCCGCCGGAAGAAGGTCGCGTTCTGCGCGAGGCATCGCGCGGTGGTGCCGGTGTCCGCCGGGACGCTCTCGGCCATTCGTGAAGTGGAATATACGGAATTCCCCGGCCTGAGCGGGCTGTGGCGCCGCTGGCCGCAGCTCTGGAGTGTGGTGCGCGGCGATTTCGCCTGGATCGGCAACCGGCCCATCACCCGCGCGCAGGCCGAGATGCTGGTCAGCGAATTCGAACAGCTCTGGCTGGCTGCGCCGGTCGGGCTCGTCTCGCTCGCCGATGCCGAGGGCTGCGCTGAGGCCTTTGGCGACGAAGCCCGCGCCCACGCCAGCTTCTACGCCGCGCAGGTCGGTTCGAAACTCGACCGCCAAATCCTCCACCGCCTCTTCCGCCGCCAGCTTCTTTCCTTTCTCTAACCAAACCTATGAAACTGAAGATCGCCAATGAACGCTTCCTCGAGGAGCGCATGCAGACGCAGGTCATGCGGCGCGAACTCGACATCGCGGCCGGCATCCAGCGTTCGCTGTTGCCGACGAAAGTGCCGAACGCCGCGCCATTCTCGATCGCGATTTGCTGCGAGAGGGCACGCGACGTGGGCGGCGACTTTCTCGACGTCATTCCAGTGGATGACACCGGCGTGCTCTTCGTCGTCGCCGACGTGATGGGCAAGGGCATCCCGGCGGCGCTGCTCGCCGCCATCCTGCGCAGCGTGGTCCGTTCACTGCCGCAGAAATTCGCCAATCCCGCGCTCCTGCTCTCCGCGGTGAACCGCATCCTCTACGATGATTTCTCGCGGGTGGACATGTTCGCCACCGCCCTGGTCGCCTACCTCGATCGTCCGGGCCGTCGTTTGCTCGCCGCCAGTGCCGGTCATTGCCCGCTGCTCATCGTCCAACCGGGCGGCGCCGAAGTGCAGCGCATCGAAGCTTCCGGTCCACCGCTCGGCGTGCTGCCGGAAGTCGGTTACTTCGCCGAAATGGCTCCGCTGGACCGGGGCGCCCGGGCGCTGCTCTACACCGATGGCGTGACCGAACTCGCCAACCCGGAAGGCGCTATGTTCGGCGAAGAGGGCCTCATCGAGTGGTTCGCCGCGCGCCGTCACACGGGCCACAAGGCCGCTTCCCTGAAACACCTCCTGTCCGAGGAACTCAGCCGCTTCCAACGCGGCCGCCAGCTTCGCGACGACCAAACCTTCATCCTCCTCACTCACGATACGCCATGACTCCCCATATTCTCATTGTTGACGACGAACCCTTCATGCTGCGCCTCATTGAGGCGTCGCTGAAAAAAGGCGGCTTTTCCGTTTCCTCCTGCCGCAGTGGCGAAGCCGCCCTGGAGTGGGCCGTGGAACGTCCGCCGATGCTCATCATCATGGATCTCATGATGCCCGGTCTCGATGGCCTGGAGACGCTGCGCTACATGCGCGTGCTCCCGGCGCTGCGCGATATCCCGGTGATCATGCTCACGGCCAAGGGCCACCAACTCGCCCAGGTCGAAGCCGAAGAATGCGGCGTGCAGGTCTTTCTCACGAAGCCTTTCAGTCCGAGCCAACTCGTCGAGGAAACCAAGCGCCTTCTCGCCCCTCACACCGCTGCCGCATGAAAGACCGCCTGAGCCTTTTCATCATGGTCGACGCAAACGGCGTGATCACCATCAGCAAGGCGCCATTGGTCGCCATGAGGCCCGCGGTGCGCAGCACTCCCTTCGAATCCAGAACACCCTCCCCGGAATAACGGGCCGCCGAACAAAGCAAATCAGTCATCATCAGCTCTTTCTTTGAGCACGTGCCGTGCACCACCCCAGAGGAAGACTGTATGATGCTCGTCATGATCTCCTACGGCGAAGTCCCTGAGGGCCTACGCAGTTTTCCCAGTGCTTTTTGCCCTGGGACGGCACGCCGCACGCTGCAAAAGAAGGTTATGCAACCGCATCCTGAAATTCTGCCCGCGAAAGTCCCCCTCGGGGTGCTTATTCGCTTGCGACGATCCTTATTACAGCGACGCCATCCGCTGGGACGAGCTACGCCGCAAGGGCCTTAAGCTCGGCTCGATCTACTCGAACAGCTTCGGCCTGCTGCGCCGTTCGCTCTGGGAGGATGTCCCCTTCGACGAAAGCCTGCCCACGATGGAGGACTACGCCTGGGCCCTCGAACAAGTCCACCGCGGCCACATTTGCCGGCGCGTCAGCTTTGCTTTTGGCTACCAGCGGCAGGCTAATTCGCGCGATTTCATTTTCACTGCCTACGCCTTCCGCCTGGCCGCGCGATATGGTCTGGAAGTGCGCTGGCTGGGCCGCAAGGCGAGCGCGCGGGAACTGCTGCGCTACACCATGGAACGGCTCTCGCATCGCCTCTCGCCACCTGATCGCGCTCAATGGGAATTGCACGGCGCGCGCCTTCTCGCCTCCGTCTTCTGGCGCTTCTATCGCACGACCACGGATAATCCCACGCCCGCCCGGGCCTGACGAATGACGAATGATCCCGCGGAGCGGTAACGACTGGCGTGGCTCCCCTGTTCGTCATTCGTCATTCGTCATCCGACATTTTCGTGAAGCCGCCTTCTGCGTTCTGCGATTGGCAGTCGTCAAACGGCCAACTCCGTGTAGATTGATTCCCATCACCCGCAATATGTTCGCGCGCATCCCTCTCATCCTGGCGCTGATCGCGAGCCTGCTTTTTATCACGCAGGCTCAGCCGATGGCCATGCCAGTGGAAATGCAGCAGGGCGGCATGTGTGCCGGGATGCAATGTGCGCGCGGCTGCTGCGCCCACAAGACGTGCTGTGCGACGGTCGAGCAAAAGCAGGCGCCGCAAACGCCCACCGCACCGCAAACGCAGCAGCAGAACGTGCCCTTCGTCGCCCTCGAATTGCGCGCCTCCAGTTTCCTCCTTCCTCCGCCAGCGCCGCGCCGTCCGATCGTCATTCACGACGAGACCTGGACCGCGCACGCCCTTCCGCCGCTGGCCGCGAGCTGCATCCGGTTGATCTGAGCCACCGGCTTCCCCAGGCGAAGTGTGCCCCGCGCACACCCTCACCCGCGAAGTCCACCGCTCAGATTCATGAAACCTTTACCTTTTTCTCTTTGCTGCTCCTGCTCGTGCCTTTCCGCTCGGGTTAATCCGCGATCTCCATCCATCGGCCGCCTCCGGTTTATCGCCGTCGTCCTCGGCTGGTGCGCGGCGCTTTCCGCCTGTTCGAAAACCGACGGTGTGGGGAGAGATCCCAACGTCGACTACTATACCTGCACCATGCATCCCTCCGTGAGGTCGCAGGACCCGCACGGAAAATGTCCCATCTGCTCGATGGATCTGGTGCCGGTAATGAAGAAAGGTGCGACGCCCGATCCATCGCGCCACGCGCCATCCACACCCGCGGTCGCCCTCAACGAATTTCAGGTGCCGGTGGAGCGTCAGCAACAGATCGGCGTGACCTACGCCTCGGCTGTGAGGCAGCGGATGCGCCATACGATGCGTTCCGTCGGCATGGTTGCGCCGGACAAGACCCGCGTCTGGGAGTTCGTGGCGCGGGTCGATGGTTACGTGCAAAAGCTGGACGTCACTTCGCCGGGCGAAAAGGTGGAGGAAGGCCAGCCGCTGCTCACGATTTACAGCCCGGAATTGTTTGTCGCGGAACGGGAGTTGATCGACCTCGTGCAATCGCGCGACCGCGCCTCGACGTCCGAGAACCGGGCCGGCGCCGAGCGCCTGCTCACCGCCGCCCATCACCGGCTCGAGCAGTGGAACATCACCCCACAGCAAATCGCCGAAATGGAGAAAACGCGCCAGCCCTCGGAGACGCTCGTCCTGCATTCCCCTTTCCGCGGGGTGATCGAAGAAGTGCCAGTCGATCAGGGACGCAAGGTCTCGATCGGGGACCATCTCGTCAATGTCGCCAACCTTTCCGTGGTCTGGGTCTGGGCGGAATTTTATGAGGACGAATTGCCGATGCTGGAGAAGGGCCAGAAGGTGCGCATCACGACGAAGTCCTATCCGGGCGAAGCGTTCGAGGGCGAGCTGAGTCTTATCAATCCCTTCCTCGCCGAGATGAAACGCACGGTGAAAGTGCGGGTCGATATTCCCAACCCGGATTTCAAGCTGCGCCCCGGGATGTATGTCGACCTGGAACTGAACATGGACATGGGCGAAGGGCTCACGATTCCGGTCAGCGCGGTGATGCCCACCGGTTCGCGCGCGCTCGTGTTTGTGGATAAAGGAGCGGGCAGACTCGAGCCGCGCGCTGTGCAACTGGGCCGCCAGTTCGGCGACACCTACGAAATCAAGAGCGGCCTCAAGGAGGGCGAACGGGTAGTCGCGAGCGCGAATTTCCTGATCGACGCGGAGTCGAAGGTGCAAGGTGCAGTGAAGGACTTCGGGACCGACGGAAAGGGTGAAAAGGAGAGCTGGGGAATGGGAGAGAAAGCATCCAGCCACACGCATCATGAGTGAATCCCAAACCCTCATCGGCCGGCTCATCGAGACCAGTGCTCGCAATAAATTCCTGATTTTCATTTTCACGGTTTTCGCGGTGGCCGCAGGCCTTCACGCGCTCCTGAGGACACCGCTCGATGCGATTCCCGATCTCAGCGATGTCCAGGTCATCATCTCCACGGATTGGGAGGGACGTTCGCCCGACCTCGTCGAGGACCAGATCACCTATCCGATCTCCACGAAGTTCATCGCGGCGCCAAAGGTGAAGTTCGTGCGCGGAGAATCGATGTTCGGGAAGTCCTTCGTCTACGTCATCTTCGAGGATGGGACGGATATTTATTGGGCGCGGTCGCGCGTGCTCGAATATCTGAACTCGGTGCGCGGCTCGCTCCCCGAGGGCGTCAACCCCGTCATCGGTCCCGATGCCACGGGCGTCGGCTGGATCTACGAATACGCGCTGGTCGACGACCGCGGGAAACACAACCTTGCCGAGTTGCGTTCGCTGCAGGACTGGCATCTGCGTTATGCGCTGGAGTCGGTGAAAGGCGTCGCCGAGGTCGCGCCGGTGGGCGGCTTCGTCAAGGAGTATCAGGTCGACCTCGACCCCAATGCCCTCGTGGCTTACGGCATCCCGCTGGCCAACGTGGTGAGCGCGATCAAAGCGAGCAATGGTGATGTCGGCGGAAAGACCTTCGAGGTTGCGACCACCGAGTATTACGTGCGCGGCCGCGGCTACATCAAGAGCGTCGCGGATATCGAGAACGTGGTGTTGAAGGTCCAGAACGGCACACCCGTTTACGTGAAGAACGTCGGCACCGTGCATCTCGGCGCGGACATCCGGCGCGGGGTCGCCGAACTCGATGGCAAGGGCGAGACCGTCGGTGGCATCGTCGTCATGCGTTACGGCGAGAATGCGCTCACCGTCATCGATGGAGTGAAAAAGAAGCTGCAGGAAATCCAGCCCTCATTGCCCGAAGGCGTGCGGATCGTGCCGACTTACGACCGCAGCGAATTGATTCTCAATGCCATTCACACCCTGCGGGAAAAGCTCATCGAGGAAAGCATCGTCGTGGCCATCGTGTGCGTCATCTTCCTCTGGCACGTGCGCTCCGCGCTGGTCGCGATCATCACCCTGCCGGTGGCGATCATCCTCGCCTTCCTGCCGATGTTCGGTCTCGGCCTGACATCGAACATCATGTCGCTCGGGGGCATCGCCATCGCCATCGGTGCGATGGTCGATGCGGCCATCATCATGGTGGAGAATGCCCACAAGGCGCTGGAACATTTCCGGGACGAGCACGGACGCGATCCGGATGCCCGCGAGCGAATCAGCGTGATCATCGGCGCGGCGAAAGCCGTCGGGCGCCCGCTCTTCTTTTCGCTACTGGTCATCACCGTAAGCTTCGTTCCTGTCTTCTCGCTCACCGCGCAAGAGGGCCGGCTCTTCAAGCCGCTGGCCTATACGAAGACTTTCGCGATGTTTTTCGCCGCGGTGCTCGGCGTTACGCTCGTGCCGGTGCTCATGCTGCTGCTCGTCCGTGGCCGGATCACGCCGGAGATTCGCAACCCGGTAAATCGCTTTCTCATCCGGGCCTATCAGCCCTTCGTGAATTTCGTCCTGCGCTTCCGCTGGCTCACGCTCATCGCCGCGGCACTCGTGCTCGCGGCCACGTGGTATCCCTACTCGCGGCTCGGCAAGGAATTCATGCCACCGCTCAATGAAGGCACGCTTCTCTATATGCCCACCGCAGTTCCCGGCATGTCGATCACCGAGGCGACGAAGATCCTGCAGATCCAGGATCGCATGCTGGCGAAAGTGCCCGAGGTGGAGCGCGTCTTCGGCAAAGCCGGCCAGGCGGACACGCCGACCGACCCCGCGCCCCTCTCGATGTTCGAGACCGTGGTAACGCTCAAACCGCACGACCAATGGCGGCCTGGCATGACGTGGGAAAAGCTGATCGCCGAGATGAACGCCAAGATCAAAACGCCCGGCATGGCGAACATCTTCTGGATGCCCATCCAAACGCGCACCGAGATGCTCACCACCGGCTTCCGCACCATCCTCGGCGTGAAAGTCTTCGGGCCGGATCTCAAGGGCATTGAGCAAGTGGCGACCGATATCGAAAAAGCGCTCAGCGATCTCCCGAATACCCGCAGTGTCTTCGCCGAGCGCACCACCGGCGGCTACTTCCTCGATTTCGACATCAACCGCCAGGCCGCCGCGCGCTATGGCCTGCGAGTTGGAGATGTAAACGACGTCATCGAAACCGCGATCGGCGGCCAGACCGTGACCACGACGGTGGAAGGGCGCGAGCGTTATCCCATCAGCGTCCGCTATGCGCGGGATTTCCGCGACAATCTCGATGCGCTGAAGCGGATACTCGTGCCCGTGCCAGCGGAGGGAATGGGGGAAAGGGCGAGTGCGCGCATGGGAGAAGGCGCCGCCGCTGCGAGTTCCCCCAGTCTCCCTTTCTCTCTTCCCTCCGTCGCTTCCGGGCTTACCCACGTTCCTCTCTCCCTGCTCACGGACATCCACTACCGCACTGGCCCGCCATCGATCCGCAATGAAAACGGCCAGCTCGTCGGATTCGTTTTCGTGGATATCACGAACAGCGACATCGACGGCTATGTGCGCGCCGCCAGCCAGCGCATCCGTGAGCGGGTGAAGTTTCCGCCTGGTTACTACCACCAGTGGGCCGGGCAATTCGAGTATCTCCAGGCGGCGGAAGAGCGCCTCAAAGTCGTTGTGCCCTTTACGCTCCTGCTCATCTTCGTCCTCCTCTATCTGAATACCCGCTCCGTGGCGAAGACCGTCATCGTGCTGCTCGCCGTGCCCTTCTCGCTCGTGGGTGCGTTCTGGCTGCTCTACCTGCTCGGTTATCACCTGAGCGTCGCCGTTTGGGTGGGGCTCATCGCGCTCGCTGGGCTCGATGCCGAAACCGGTGTCGTCATGCTGCTTTACCTCGATGACGCGTGGGAAAAATTCCGCACCGCCGGCCGCATGGGCTCGCTGGCCGATCTCCACTCGGCGGTCAAGGAAGGCGCCGTCCAGCGCATCCGCCCGAAAATCATGACGGTCTGCGCCATCCTCTTCGGCTTATTGCCGATCATGTGGTCTCCCACCACCCAGGCCGGCGCGGACGTGATGAAGCGCATCGCCGCCCCCATGATTGGTGGCGTCGTCACCAGCGCCATCCTCGAACTGCTGATCTACCCGGTGATCTTCGTTCTGTGGAAGAAGCGATCGCTTCCCAATGCGTAATGTCGCACGAAGATCACGACGTTCGAATGGGTCGGAAAGGAGTTAGGCGAAACCATTTCGCTGATCCGCTGCAAACTACGATTCAACTTTACGGGACGAACGCGAGAAAAAGATAGGCGGCAAACAACACCAGGTGTACGGCGCCTTGCATGACATAAGTTTTGCCGGTGCCGAGCGTAACGGAGCTCACCAGGAAGGTCACGGCGAGCAGGGCCATTTCCTTGGGCGGCAGGCCAAGGACGAGAGGCAGGTGAAAGACGATCGAAGCCACGACGACCACCGGCACGGTGAGGCCGATGGTGGCCAGCGCGGAACCGACGGCGAGGTTCATGCTGTTTTGCAAGCGATTGGCCCGCGCCGCGCGGACGGCGGCCCAGGTCTCGGGCAGCAGGACGAGCGCGGCGATGACGATTCCGACCACCGCTCTCGGGGCGTGCGCGGCTTCGACGGCCCTTTCGATGGTCGGCGAAAGTTTCTTGGCCAGACCGACGACAATGCCGAGAGAGAGCAGGAGCAATCCGAAGCTGGCCCAAGCTTGCCCGACCGCAGGTGGCGCGGCGTGGGCTTCCGGATCGGTGTCCTGATCCTCGGAAATGAAATAGTCGCGGTGGCGTTTGGTCTGGATGAAGACGTAGATGGCCCACAACACGGCGGAACTGACGGCGACGAAGGCCAGTTGCGATTGGTTGTAAGTGCCGGCGGGCGTGCTGGTCGTGAAGGTCGGCAGGACGAGGGTCATCGCCGCCATGACGATCAAGGCCGCGAGCCCCGCGCCCGCACCTTCCACACGAAAGGTCTGCTCACGGTGCACCCAGCCACCAACCAAAAGGCACAAGCCGACCACCCCGCTGCAGATGATCATCACCGCGGAGTAGATCGAGTCGCGGGCGAGGACTTCCATCCCCTGCCCGCCAGCGACCATCATGGAGAGGATGAGCGCGGTTTCGATGGCCGTGACCGCCAGGGCGAGGACCAGCGTGCCCAAGGGTTCACCCAGCCGATGGGCCACCACTTCCGCATGGTGAACCGCGGCAAACACCGCGCCGACCAAGGCGGCGCCGCAGAGCACGGCAAGCCCCGGCCCGACGCCGGCCACGCCCGCCGCGATCAAAGCTCCCAGCGCCAGCGCGGGCACCAACCAGGTCCAAAGTGGCATCGTCGTTTTCATCGGGATTTGAATGTTACGGCTGCCAGGCGCCGATATTCCCATCGGCCTCGACCCCAGTGAGCACTAACTGCTGGCGCCAATCCACCAGGATCAGACCTTCCGTGGCGTTGAGTCTGGCAAAGGCCTCGACCAGGTTGTGGTCGACCGGATCCCGGCCGAGAGACGCACCCAGGACCGGGATGCCCGTATTATCTTCGCAACCGTACAAAGTGACATTGCCGCCCAGCGGAATGGTGAAGCCGTTCTTGACCCGTCCGCCGACGGAAGGCGCCGACATCACGATGGGCGCGACGGCAACTTTGGACCCGACCAGGTTCGCCAGCCGTTCGGGAACTTTGGATCCGCGCACTACCGGTTGGCGGGAGATCTTCCTCACGAAGGGCTTTTTCCAAGCGGCCCCGGCGCGATTCGCCGCTTCGAATGGTTTGAATTCGCGGAGCATTCGCTCGATTTCCGCGAGGCGTTCCTTGGCAAAAAACTCCAACTGGGTCCAATCATCCTCGTGCAGGATCAAGACGTCCGGTTCGGGCCGCCCCTGCACCTGCTCCAACTCGGGAAGATCGTCCGAGATCGTGGGCAGGCTGAAGAGGATCGATTTCGGATCGACCGTTTGCGCAGGCGGACGCGAAGGCGAAGACGGTTCGTCGGGCATGACGGGGAGCATCCCGAACTGTGAAAGGGACCGGAAGAGAAAAAAGAATTCCTGCCGCAACCCACCCCTCGCCGCCTTCAGCTTGCTCCTTCTCACAATGGGCAAACGCGCGCTCGCGGTGGCCGGTTGGCGTCAAAGCGCGAACCCCGCTTTGCGCACCGCGGTCATTAGTTTCCTGATCTTCCTCGGCCTTCTCGGCGTCGCCCTCCTCGTGTGGCTCAAGGTCACACTGCACTCAATGGGATATACGCGGTAGGCGATGTGGTCGCCCCGCTCCGACGGAGCGCCGTGGCAGAGGGCGCAATTTCCTTCCTCTTACCCCAGCGAATGGCCGCGTGATCGCGGGTCACGGTCAGCGTTTTGAGGTCGCGCGAAAAGTGCCAGATGCTCTGGTTCTGATGGATGGTGTACTCATCGATCACCGTGTAGGGCGAATGCAGCGCGGGGCGGTCGCTCCAGGTCACCGTGCCGTCCGCGTGAATGGTCACCGTCTCTTTCGGCGCGGGATCATTCGGCTGCATGCTCCAGGTATAAGTGGAGTTGACGAGACCTCTGGCCAGGTGGTGTTGGCCAAATGGCCATTCAGTCGAGAAGCCGGTGGACAAGAGGCCAAAGAGGGCGACGAAGATGGGGAGAAATTTCATGGACTGTTCCGTGGGTTGGGATTTCCTGCTATCGAGAGAAAACATCTCTTCTTCGACCTGCCTACCACGGAAGCGCCGCCATTCCCAGCTGGCATTTTCGCAACGGTCTGTAGCGCACGGGGAAGATGAATAAGAATTCAGTTTATAGGTCTTTTCCCTTCCTGGGACCTTTGCCAAAAAGCGCCGTGTCGAACGAGGATATCATTGAATCTGCTTTGAAGGAGTCGCGCTTTCTCGCGCGATCGCTGGCTACGGATCAGCGCATGGAAGATGAAGCCTTTTTCGTCCGTCTGCTTGCGGAGCAGCATTCGCGGGGCACTGAAATCGACGTGCACGCGCTCGATAAGTGCCTGCGCCGGATGCGCATCGCGGCAGCCGAAGGAAGATATCCCGATCACTGGCCGGAAGACCTCGCGCCATAGTTAGAGAACTTTCGAGAGATACTCAGCCGCGACGGCGACGGAAACGGTTGAGGCCGACGAGGGCGGACAGGCCGAGGACAAGGCTGGCCAGGCCGCTCGGTTCGGGCACGGAGAGGAGCATCGGACCGGAGCCGAAGGTATCGGCGCCGAAGACCCCGTTCGGGCTGTAGGCGATGAAGTGACCGCTGATGTCCACGTAGGGATTGTTGCTCCCGTCGGTCAAGACCTCGACCGGGCCACCGAAAGCGTTGTTGAAGGTCATCAATTGCAGGTTGGCAAAAGTGCCGCCGGTTGGGATGACGTTGGCCAGCGTAAGCCCGCTTTCGAGCGCCGGTGCAAACTGGGTGTCGAGGTTCAAGTTCAGCCGGACGGTGTTGTCCGCGGCCAGCGAGAAGGTCGACGCCGTGATCGTGTCGCCGGTGATCGTGGACCCCGAGCCGCTGAGGTCGATGGTGAGCGCGGAACCGCTGTTGAAGCTCAGGTTGCCACCCACGGCGAAGTTACCGATCTCTCCGGTGGCGCCGGTCGGAGCGAGGACGCCGCCGCTTTCGACGGAGAGATCGCCAGCCGTGCTGCCGATCGCCTTAAGCGTACCATTTTGGACATCAACGAAGCTGTGGTTGGTGACACCGCCAGCCTTGCCATTGAAGAACACGCTCAGCGTGCCGCTGCCCGCCTTGCTGAAGGACGCGCCGACGACCCCGTTGATCCCGCCGGAGATGACTTCACCCGAGGAAACTCCCGCCGCGGTGACGGTGAGGTTGCCCTGGCTGATATTCGTCACACCGGTATAGCTGATGATGCCCGTGAGGTTTGTGCCGCCAGTGCCGGCTTGCGAGACGGTGCCGGTGCCGGAGATGGCGTTCGGAACGGTCACGGCATCGGTGCGATTGAAGACCAGCGAACCGCTGTCGATGACCGAACCGCCGGGGAGCGTACCGGCCGTACCACCATTGCCGACCTGCAAGGTGCCGGCATTGATGTAAGTGCCGCCGCCGAGGGTGTTGCTGGAACCGAGGATCAAGGTGCCAGGGCCGCTCTTGGTCAGGGCGTTGGTGGCATTGCCATTGATCGGCACATCGATCTCGAGCGAACTGCCGGCATCCGTGCGGACGACGAAGTCGCTGCCCGTGGCCAACCCGAGCTGGCCGGAGCCGTTGATGACGCTGGCATCACCACCGGTCTTGTAGATGCCGTTCTTCGCCAGGTTGACCACCGCGCCACTGGTGGTGAGGGCGAGGCTGCTGCTGACACCAAACTTGAGGGTCTGCACGGCGAAGTTCGTCGACGCGGTGGCCGCGCCGACGATCATGACATGCTTGCCGGCGCCGATACTGAGGTCAGGCGAACCGACGAGGCCGACGGCGTCCGGATCGCTCAGATAGTTGATCTGCCGCACCGCGCCGGTGACGCCGTCGACATAGGCGTAGTTCGTGTTCGTGCCGTCGGAGAAGAACGTGCCCTGGTCGATGAAGCCGGTGGCGGAGCCGGTGTATTTGAAAGACGCGGCCGTCCCAGCGATGATGGTGCCGGTGGCGCCGATCGCGCGGGTGAGACCCGCGGCCTGCACAGAATCGCCCCCACCGACCTGGAAGGTATTGTCACCGACGAGGAAGCTGACGACACCGATATTCTCGGTGCCGGTGGCACCCGTGAGGATGGTGAAGGTGCCGCCGCCGAGCTTGATGTTGCTCGCCGGGTTGAGCGAGCCGGTTGTGGGATCGAGTTGCAGCACGCCGCCGTTGACCACGGTATCGCCGAGATAAGTGTTCGGCCCGGTCAGGGTCATCGTGCCGGAGCCCACTTTCACGAGCGAAACGTTATTCTGAATCGTGCCACCGTAGGTCCAGCTGCCCGTCGCCCCCTGGCCCACGGTGAGCACGCTCAGCGTGGTGCCGCTGTTGGAGATGAAGCCATCGCCGCCCGGATTGTTGGCCAGCGTGGAGAGCTGGCCGATGGTCGCGTTGAAGGTCGCGAGATCGAGCACGCCTTCACCATCGGTGCGGACATTGATGCCATTGGGAATGGCGCTGGCGCTGCCGACCCGCAGGACGCCTTCCTGCACGAGCAGACCAGTGGTGCCAGCCGTCGTGGCCGCAGTGCCGAAGGTATTCGTGCCGGAGAGGATCACGGTATCGGTCCCCTGCTTGGTCAAGCCGCCCACGCCGCTGATGTTGCCCTTGATCTCGAGGATCACACCGCGCGCGGTATTGGTATCGCCGCTACTGCTGTTGGTATCCGCGGAAGTCGTGCTCGCGTTGCTGGTATCCGAACGACCGTTGTCGATGCCGTTCGGTCCATCCTGCAAGCCGTCCTGGCCGAGGAAAGAGTTACCGGCGATGTTGAAGGTCACGCCCGTGCCGAGGGTGCGGAAGAGTGTGCCGCTGTTGTTGCTGATGAGGTCGTCGGTGCGCTCGAAACCTTCGATGCTGCCGCCGTTGAGCGTCACGGCCACGTGGGTCGTGAACTCGTCGCTGTTCACCTGCAGGGTGGCGCCTTGCAGATTGAGTGTGCCCGTGCGCGCGCCTTCCACGCTCCAGCGTTCGGCGGAGCCGAGGTCGTAGGTCGGGACATTGGTGAAACCGGCGGTTTCCAAATCGAAGACGCCAGCGCGCTGCACCGCGATGTTCGTGGTACTGGAGAAGGCGTTCGGGTTCGTAACCGCCAGCGCTCCCTGCTGCACCGAGACCGTGCCGGTGAAGGAAGTGCGGTTGTCGCCGCGGATGTAGAGCACGCCATTGCCCCACTTGATGAGCTGCTGGCTGCCCGCGAGGCCAGCGACGGCCACGCCGCTTTCCACGCCGGTGCTGATCTGGCCATTGCCCACCGCAGTGGCGTTGACATCGATGATGCCCGGGCCACCCGAGATGGTCAGGACGCCGGTATTGAGCATCTGCCGCAGGTTCGCGAGGCTGAAGCGCAAGCGCGACGGCACCTGCCCGGTGGTATCCGTGGACTGCAACTCGACGTCGCTGATCGTGCTCGTGGAATCGTTGAGCTGGTTGTTGACGCTGATGATGGCGTTGTCGACCGCGATGATCTTGCCGGAGGTGTAAGTGGCGTTGGCCACCGAACCAGTATTCGCGAGCAAGTTGAGCGTCGTCCCCGCAGCGCTGGTGGTGCTGCTGCCATCGAGGGTCACGGTATTCGAGCCGACGGCGTTACCGAGGCCGCCGAAGACATTGATGGTGAGCGCGCCTTCATTCACCCACCAGCCATTCGAGTAACCCTGGCCGGTGCCGCGCGCGGCGTCGCTCTGGTCCTTGTTGATTTGCAAGGTGCCGGCGCCGAACTTGGTGATGGCGCTGGCCGTGAGATCGCCGCTGAGCTGGCCGGTGGATCCGCTGGCTACGTAAATGAGCCCTTCAATCGGGCTGGCGGTGGTGCCAAAGACAATATTCGGCTGGATCGTGGCGTTGCCGTAGATGAGCAAACCGCCGGAACCATCCACCGTGCCGAGATTGATCGTGTCAAACTGGCCGGGCGCATTGCTGATGTTGCTGTTCGTGCGCAGGGTTTGCACCGAAACGTTGTTCTGCAGCGCGGTCGCAGTCGTCACTCCGACGCGACTGGCCGAAGTCGTCGTGGTGGGGAAGGTCGAGCCGGAAACCACCGTCTCACCGGTGGTATCGGCAAAGCCCGCATTGCCGGAAACCGTCGCGCTGGGCGTGCTGTAGAGGACGTATTGATTGCTGCTCGAGTCGACGTAGTAAGCCGGCGACGCGCCATTCAGGCTCGGGACGTTGTTGTCGAGCACGACCACGCGGTCGGCGGTCTGGTTGCTGCCGCCGGGCACCGTGCCCGCGCCGAAAGCACCGTTGGTCGTGAAGACCATGGTGCCATGGCCGACGCGGCTGATGCTGGCGACATCGAGCTCGGCCTGACCGTTCGTGCCGTTGTGGATGACATTGAGGTGCGATCCCTTGTCGAAGGCCAGGGCGCCAATCGTCTCCACCGTGCTGCCGCCGTTGAGACCGTTGAGGAGGAGCGTCGCGCCGTTCAAAGCGAGGCCAGTGGAGTCGTCGAAACGATTGTTCGAGGCAAAGGTCAAACCCGTCGTCGTCGAGGCGGTGGGCGCATTGGAGAGCACGACCTTGCCATTCGCCGCATCGATGGAAACGATGAAGGTGTTGTTCGGAATGTTCGTCCCGGTCACCGTCATGCCCACGGTGAGACCCGTGGTGGAAATGCTGGTGATGGTCGAGTTGCCGCTCGTTTCCGTGCCATTGATCCCCGTAGTGCCGCTGTTGCTATCGAGGCGCAGGACCGAGCCCGGATGCAGGATGACGTTATACTGGTTGGCCGCACCGGCGCCGGTCTTGTCGGCCTGCCCAGCCGCATTGACGAACGTCCCGAAGTCGCCTTGGGCGGACAGTGTCCCGAAAACATCGACGTTGCTCGGACCGCCGGCGTTGAAGCCGAGCGGACCGGCGCTGGCCGTGGGGGCCTGAATGAAGTTCAGGGTATCGTTGCCGCGGCTGACAATGGTTCCGCCGGTGTAGGTGTTCAGGTCGTTGAAGACGACCGTGCCACTGAGGTTGCCACCCTGGCCGCCGATGATGACGCGGTTCGCGCCGGTCAATGCTCCATTCGTGCCGGAAGCATCCATAGTCAGCGTCTGGCCGCCGCCACCGCGGCGATACAGGCTGCCCGAGCCCACGCCGAGAGTGCCGGCGTAGGTGGAGTTGGTGGAGGCGCCGAGGAAGTAGCCGCCATTGCCGAGTTGCGAGAGGTCGAAGTTGACCCCAGCGGCGGGGCTGCCATCGAGAGCCACCACGCCCACGGAATCGCTGGTCAGCCAACTTTGAATCGCCGCGACGGTCAGGTTCGAACCAGTGGTCGCGATATTGGCCAGCCGCAGGAGAGAATACTGCGGCGCGATGCTCAATTGCTCGACGTTGCTCAAGGTGACGCTGGTGCTGATGTCGCGCAGGTTGCCCGTCGGGTTGATGCGGATGTTGCTGTAGGACAACGTGCTCGCGGTTTCGGTATTCACGTCACCGAAGCGCAGCATGCCGCCGTTGACGATGGCGGTGTAGCCGCTGAGCGAGCCATTGGGCCCGGTCATGCCGGCATACAGGCCACCGAAATTACCGGTGGAATTGTTCAACCAGAGATCGCCATTGCCCGACTTGATGATCGCGAGACCGGCGCCATTGACCGCTCCATCGAGGAGCATCGAGCCACCGGTGACGTTGAGCGTCGGGGAGCCGAGCAGCGTGGCGCCACCGTTGATTTCGAGCACGTAACTATTTCCCGTACTCACGGACAGGGAGTCCGTGCCGATGGTCAGGTCCTTGAAGACGAGGTGCTTGTTCGAGTAGGAGCCGCCGTTGCGATCGAGGGTGATCACACCCGAGCCATTCACGATGAGGCTGTTCCCCACGAAGCCCGCGGGGCCGGAGCCGACGTAGAAACGCTGGCGGCTGCTGTCGTTCGTGCCGACATCCATGCGAATGTTGATCGTGCCGCCGGAAATCGTCAGCGCACCGGAGCCGAGGCCGCCCTCGGTGAAGCCCACGGTGTTGGCATTGAGCTGGTTGACATTTCCCGCCCCGCTGCCGAAGGCCTGGATGGCGGAAGCATTGAGCAACGAATAGACGACGGGGGCGGTAGCCGAGGAGGTGGCCGTCGCGTTGCTGCTGATGACGATGGTGTTGTTGCCTGAATTGACACTCGTGATGGTGGTGCCATTCGGGATGCCGGTGCCGGAAATCCACATGCCGCTGGTCAGCCCGGCGGTGCTCAGGACGCTGATCGTCGACGATCCGCTGGCCACGGTGGCGCCCACCAATCCCTCACCGTAATCGCCGCCGCGAAGGTTCGTGGTCCCCTGCATGGTCATGAGACCGCCGGTGAAGTCGTTCAGCCCATTGGTCAGGTTGTACAGGTCCACCGTCTGGAAGTTCGTCCGGACGAGCGTGGCGCCGCCCGTCACCTTGCCGTAGATGGTGATCGTCTGGGTGGTCGTGTTGCCGGCATTGAGATTCACATACGCCGGCTGTCCCCCAATGGACGCCGGACCGAGGTCGAGAGTGCCATTGATGGCCAGAATGAAGTTGTCGCCGTTGGCGAAGACCAGGTTCTGGCCTTGCTCGCCGGCAGAACCGCCAAAGCGAATGCCACCGCTCATGACCACCGTCTGGGCGGTAAGGCTGCCGTTACCGACGCCGGCACGATCGGCGGCGATAGTGGCCGTATGCGTCCCGTCGGCGATCGCCACACCGAGATTGAACAACGTCGCCCCCTCCACCGCTTCCAAGGTCTGGCCAGTGTTGCTGGCGGTGGCATTAGTGCTGAGCTGGAAGGTGGTGCCACTGGTGATGGCGTTGATGGTCGCGCCCGCCGGAATGCCGAGGCCGACGACCGGCATGCCTGGATAGAGCCCCGCCGTACTATTCACGGTAATCACCGCCGAACCGCTCAGAGTCGTCACGTTCGTGAAGGTCACGCCCGCGCCGATATTGATCGCCAGCGGGGAGGCGGAGGAAATCGCCGCGGTTGTGTTTTGGCTGAGGGTTAACGTGCTGCCGTTGATATTGGTGATGACCGCGCCCGAGGCGATTCCAGTGCCGACGACCGGCATGCCGACCGCCAGACCGCTGCTGGAGCTGACGGTGATGGTGGAGCTACCCGTTGGAGCAGTGAAGGTCAGGCTCGTAAACGCCGACGCATCGGAACGCAGGCCCAGAGTCGTAGCGTTGCCGCTGAGAACCACGATACCATTGGTGTTCGCCCTCGTTTGCGCCGGCGTGGCCGCGCCACCGAGATTGGGCAACGCGACCAGATTGTTGCGGAAGAAGAGACCTCCCTGAGTGACGGTATAATTGCCGCTGAAGCTGGGCTGGTCGGCATCGATGAACATATTGCCCGCTCCCTGCTTCACGATGTTCGAGGCGTTGGTGATTTTGCCGGTCGGATTCGAAACCACACCCCCTGTCACCGTGACCGCCTGCGCGATATTGCCGAGGAGCAGGTTGCTGTTGTTGTAGATGTCGCCTTCGATCGGGCTGGTGCCTGCACCGGTGGCGCCAAACTGAATGCCCGGGAAGAAGTTGCGGGAGCTGTTGGCGATGAGGCCGCCGGTTTCGAGAATGACGCGGTCGGTCGCCACCGGAGTACCGGTGAAAGTGATGTCCGCATCCATGCGCAAGGCCGCAACATCCAGGACCACTCCCATCCCTCCCGTGGCGACCAAGGCAGTGGTGTTGAGCAGGGTGCGATCAGCGGTCGCCGTGATCGCGGAGCTGATGGTGCCGCCCGGCACGAGGCGGTTGAACGCGGCGTCGGTGAAGCCGTTCTCCGTGGTGTAGGTGAGGAACTGAAAGTCCGTGCCGTTGATCATCCAGGGCGCCACGATGCCGTCGATGATGCCGGCCGAGGTCACCGTGCCGGCGGTATAAACGGAGAATTGCGGAAGCGAACTGATGCCGCCGACGAGCGTGACGCGCTCGTCGCTGCCGAGTTGGCTGCCATCCGCTTCGTTGATCTGGAGCGCGGCGTTGTAGCCGGGGATGGAAAGGCCGTTGACGGTCCCGTTGACGGTCCGATTCAGGTGCGTGCCACTGCCACCGCCCAGATTGAGGGTCACGGTGCGATCAGTGAGATCGCGCTGCACGGCGATGAAGCTGCCGCCCTTGAGGGTGATGTCACCCACGGTCTCCGTGTAATCCATGACGCGCGTACCGATGAGGCGCAGCGTGGCGCTATCGAGCGTGATGCCCTGCGTGTCGGTCCAGCGGCCCTGGCTGTCCGCCACCGGCAGGAGGCCGGACGAGTTGTCGAGACGCAGTTCACTGCCGGGATGGAGGATAACGGTGGGATTCGTGGTGGTGAAGGTGCCACCGGTGCCGCCCGCGGTGAGAATGCCCCAGTCATCGATCTGCGGCGTGCTCAGCGCACCGCGGAATTCGAGGGTGCTGCCGCGGTTCACCGTGGTGTTACCCGTGTAATTCTGGTCGGTCATGAAGACGACCGTGCCACTGCTGTTGGCCACGAGGTTGCCGGGGCTAATCGGGTTGTCGATGCCGCCGACCTGCACCGCGGCCGTGCCGGTGACGACATTGCTGAACGCCAGGTCCGAGCCGAAGTAAAGAATGCCGCCGCCACCACCGAGGCGGTAGGTGTTATTCGCGCCAACGCCGAGGCTGGAAGCGTTATAGCTGCCATTCAGGCCGAGGTTGTTGGTTGCACTGCCGAGGAAGACCGTGCCGTCGCCGATCGTCGCGAGGTTGAGCGCGTTCGTGTAGACCGTGCCGAGAGCAATGACCGCCGAGCCCGTGCCCAGGCGATTGACGCTGGAGTAGAATTGATGCGAGAGATCCTGCGGACCGACGGCGCTGCCAAAGCGGAGATTGAAGCTGGAGAGCGGAGCGTTCACGGCCACACGCAGCATGGCGTCGCTGTTCCCGTTGCTGCGGAGATCGATGCTGCTGTTCGTGTCGTTGCCCAGGCTGTTGAATTGAATCGCGCTCCCGGGATTGACGAGGATGTTGCCGGTGCCGGCGTTGGCCGTATTACTCGGGGTGAAGACGTTGCCCTCGAACGAGCCGAAGAAGACGGTGCCGCCATTGACCACGAGGCCGCCGTCCATGGTGCTCGTGTTGCTGGAGTTGATGTAGAGCGTGGCGCCGTTTTGTTTGTAGAGCGTGCCGGTGCCGGAGATGGGGCCATTGATCGTCATGGCCAGATCCAGCGAGACGTAAGCGTCCTTGGTGAAGGTGAGCGAATTGATCTCGGTGGAATAGCCGTTGCCGCCGGTCTGGTAGAGGAAGCCGCTGTTGAGCGCGCCACCCATGGTCACGTCGCCGAGGAGCAGAGTCTTGTTCGCCCCGCCAAGCAGGCGGTTGGCATCGATCATACCCGTGGTGCTGGAGATGTAGCTGGTGCTCGAAAGCGGGACCGTGGACCCGATCGTAATGTCGTTGTTCTGGAACGTGTTCAGCACCTGCATGGCGGTGGTGTTATCGCCATCGGCGCGGAGCGCCAGGCGGCCGCCGTCGAGAGTGACCGGAGTCGAGGCGCCCAGCGGATCCGCGCCGCCCTGGAAGGCGTGGGCCTCGAGGGTGGTGCCGTTGGTGGCGGTAGCGTAGTTGTTCGAATTGCCGACGCCGTAGACGAAGAACGCGCCCACGCTGTTCACGTGGCTGTCGTCGGTGTTGAGCAGAATGAGCGAACCGCCGCCGGTGTTGTTGTTGACGTTGTTCGAGCCCGGCAGCAGGGTGATGTTGTTGGCGATCAACTGTCCGCCGAGAGCCAGGACGGCGACACCGCCGGTGTTGTTCGTGACGTTGGTGAGCACCAGCGTTTCATTGGAAGCGCTGAAGGTCGTGGTGCCGTGGACGTAGATGCCGTTGGCATTGGAGCCGAGCTGGGTGACGCCGAAGGTCGCGGCTTCCGCGCTGAGGTTGTTGATCCCCACGAAATTCGCCGGCGCACTGACCTGCAGCTTGCTGGTGGTGTTCACCCCGGAAACGAGCGTATCCGTCGTCGTATTGTAGATCGTCGAGGTGGCGGGAACGTCGACGTTGTAACCAGTGCCCGGACCGAAGGTGGTGAAGAGCGTATTGTTCTCGACCTCCGCACCCGCGGAGAAAGTGCCGAAGGCGAGCGTGCCGCCTTGCAGCGAAACGGGGCCGGTGCCGAGGGCGTTGTATTGATTGACCTGCAGTGCACCGGTGGTGGTGAACGCGCCGGTGCCGCTGGAAATGTAGCTCGTCCCGACGTTCGTGCCGCCGGTGTAGGTGTTGTTGAAGCTCAGGAGCTGCGTACCGGAACCGGCGAAGTTGAGCGCGAGTTTGCCGCTGAGCAGACCGTTGAAGGTCGTGGTCTGCCCACCGAGTCCGCCCTGGGGAACCAGCGTCAGGGTGGCCGCGGTGTTACTGCTGTTGGTGACATTGCCGGTGCCGCCGATAGTGGCGAAGCTCAGATTCTGGCCGGCGAGATCGATGGCGCCGCTGTCGTTGGCCACGGCGTTGATCTGGCCGTTGAGCACACTCGTGCCGGAGAGGAAGCCCGGAACAGCCGCCTGGTTGGCGAACTGCAAAGTGCCTTCCTGGACCGTGAGGGTCCCGAGGGCGCCACCGGCGCCGGTCGAAATGACGTTCGCCGAACCGCCCAATGTCAGCGAACCGGGGCCGGCCTTGGTAAAGGCGCTCGCGGTGAAGCCGCCAGAGAGGAGATCCGCTCCGGATTGCCCGGCAATCGTGTAGACGACGGCTTCGGTGGGCGTGCTGCTGCTGAAGTCGCCGAAGTAAAGCGGCGCGCTGATCGTCGAGGGCGTCGCACCATTGAAGATCAGGCCACCGCCGAGGATGGTGAGAAGCGAGGTCGGATCCGTCGGCGTGATATTCACCGCGGTGCGCAGATCGAGAACGGAGTTGCCATTTCCCGTGTCCACGGAAACCGCTGTGGGGCCCGTTAGGTCGCCGATCAAGTTGCCTTGCGCGCCGCTGAGGGAGTTTGTCTTGGTATTCGTCGTGACCTGGAAGCCGGTGCCGGAAACATAAGTTGCGAAGTCGACCCCATTGCTGGCGCCGAGCTTGACGAAGACCGATGGCACGGTGAGGACGCCATTGGCCGTAGCGGGCGCGGTGCCGCTCACGGTGACTTTCTCCGTGCCGCTGCCCCCGAGGTTCACACTATCGGTGGGCAGCAAAGTCAGGACGCCGCTGCCGGCGCGAACGAGATTCGTGATCGGCAGGGTGGCGCCGGCGACCGTCTGAATATAGGACCCGCCGCCGAAGGTCAGCGTGGGAATTGCGGTCAGGCTGGTGGCCGCGGCGGTGAGGCCGAGGGTGCCGCCGTTGATCGTAACATTGCCAGTGCCGAACGGCGTACCGGTGGTCCGATCGGTCTCGACGATGCCTCCGGAGTTGCCCGAGGTCAGGCCCGCGGCAGTGGTCAGCGGAGCGCCGCCGATCGTCAGACCGCCGGAGAAGGAGTTGGCCGCATTGAGATCGAGCGTGCCCGCGCCCGTTTTCACCCAGGAAAGCACACCGATGATGGGGACGCTGACGCTGGTGACGGGGCTGGTGAGCGTGAGATCGCTACCCGCCGTCACGTCGATACCCGTGACCGTGGAGTTATTCGCTGAGATGAGGATAACGTTGCGGGCCGTGGAGAAGTTGCCCGCCACCTGCAGAACGCCGCCGCGGAGACGAATATCCGATGCGCTGCCGGCCGAGTGGGTCTGGCCGCCGCTCCCACTGGCGGCGGCGACGGTCGCCAGACCGAGATTGGCGTCGGCCGTCACGCGGACGATACCCGCGTCCGCAAAGAGCGTGGTGCCATAGTTCGCGTCCGTAGTGAGGGTATTTTCCTGTCCGTTGCTCCCGCTCAGGACGAGCGTGCCGTTGCCCGTCTTGATGAAGTTCGCACCCTGCGTGCCCGAGTTGCTCAGGTTGCCGGCGAAGGTGGTCACACCCTGGGTTTGGGTGACGTTAAAAGTCCGATTCTGCAGGCTCGTCGCGATGTTCAGGTCCAGCGAGCGCGTGAAGGTCAGATTGTTGTACCCGGCGAACTGGGTCGTTATCCCGGCCGCGGTCGAGATGGCGCCCAATGGATTGATGATCGTCCGATCGGCGCCATAGGCCTCGATCACGCCGCCCGCATTGGCATTGCCGGAGCCGAAGGTGAAAGTGCCCGTGCCCAGCGGGCCGCTGTAGATGACCGGATTCGCCGCCGTGCCGGCGTAATAGGTATCCGCGGCGATTTGCAAGCGCCCGGCGTTGAGGATCACGCCGCCGGTGTTGGTGCTGGTGCCGAAGCCATCGACATGGGCGCCGAGACGCACGGTGCCTTGATTGGCACTCGTGCCGGCGGTGTTGCTGATGTTGAGGACACCCGCGCCGGAAATGGGACCTTCGATATCGATCAAACCACCGATGAAACTCGCGGCGGTGCTGGAGACGTTGTCGATGACCAGCGTGCCGCCGGTGAAGATATTGATGCCACCGGTGACGAGGGAATTGCCCAGCGTCTGCCCGCGGATGATGCTGCTACCGGTGCCATTGGTAATGATGTCGCGGCCGATAGTGACGTTGCCCGCGAGGCCGAAGAAGCCCGGGGTATTCGCGCCGGCGCCCGGAATCGCGGCGTTCGTGCCCAGGATGATGGGCGTGGCGCTGATGCCGAGCGCACCAGCCTGGTTCGGCAGTACATCGGTGCCGACGTTGAGGAAGCCGAGCGTGGTGTTGCTGTTGCTGCTGATGGCGGTCGTAGTGCCCTGGAAGGTGTTCAGACCATTCAGGTTCAAGGTCTGGTTGCCGTCCTTGACGAGATTGCTCCCCGGAGCGCCGGAGATGACACCGTTGACCGAGAAATTCGCCGACTGGCTGCCGTTACCGATATCCAGGGTGCGCGTGCCGCCGACGTTGTTGGTGGGCGAGAAATTGACCGGGCCACGGAGAACGAGGTCCCCGTTACCCTGCCATTGCAGATCCCCCACGAGATCGACGGCGTTGCCGGGACTGATCGACCCGCTAAAGGTCTGCAAGGCGCCCCCGGTGCCGGCGGCTTCATTGATCACGATGTGACCCGTGCCCTGGCCGAAGGTGTTGGAGAAGTTGTAGGTGACGTCGCGGTTGATGATGAGGTTACCGCTGTAGTCCTGACGCGTGTTGGCGCCGAAGATGGTGTTGCCGTTGACGAGTGCATCTTCGCCATTGCCGGACGCCCCGCCGGGCAGTGCACCGAGGACCACTTTGTTCGCACCGGTGAGAATGTTTTCGAAGACGCCGTTGCCGATGAGCAGGTTGCCCTGGTTGCCGCCCGTGCCGAAACGATAAGTATTATCCGCCGCGGCACCGAGAGTCGGCGCCTGGTAAATGCTAGCGATGGCGCCGCTGGTGGAGGAACCCAGCCAGGCGTGGACCGCCGAACCGGCATCGGTCGAGAGGCTGGCATCGATCGTCGCCATATTGAGCGGCTGGATCTGGAGGCCATCATCGAGCGAAATGCCGACGTAGCTGGTGCCGGACGCGAGGGTGATCTTGCCATTCGCCGCGGTCTTGCTGAAGAGCCCGAGGATGTCGCTCTGCCTGGCATTGAAGGCGATACTGATCGCACCCATGCCGCCGCCGTCGCTCATCAGCGTAACCTGTTGGCCGGCGATGTTCGAGACGTCCGCAAGGCGGAGCATGGCGCCGGGATAGATCGTGATCGGCCCCGTACCAAACGGCGTACCGGTACGAACGCCGGCCGCGACGATGCTCGTCGCGTCGTTGACCGAGCGGGCGAGAATATCGAGCGCGGTGAAGGTGTTGCCGCTGTTCTGCAGGAGGAGCGTGGCGTTGCCCGCCTTGGAGAGTTTGCCACCGCTGACCACGCCGTAGATGACGTTCTGGCCGCTTTGGCCAAAGTCCGTGCGAATCACGTTGTTTTCCGCGCCGAGCTTTACGTTGCCGGTAACGGTGATGCCGTTCAAACCGAGGACGATCGGGCTGCGCGCGCCCAGATCGGCCAGCGTGATGCTTTGGACGCGCTGCTGCACTTGAGACCCGTTGCCGTTGTTAATCGTGGCGTCGCCCGCGACGAAGATATCGCTATTCAGCGTGCTGGTCAGCGTATATCCGCTCGCCAGAACCGAGTCACCATTCACGTTATCGCCGATCAAGGACACCGTCGCCAGCGTGCCGCCGTTGAGCACCACTGCCTGGCCGTTCAGCGCGCCTGGCATGGCCGTCCCCGAACCGGAGACCGGATTGTTGAGAAAGAGCGTGCCGCTGTTGATCGTGACCTGACCGGTAAAGGTATCGCTGCCAGCGAGGGTCACCTGACCGGAGCCGTATTTGGTCAGGCCATTTGAGCCGGTGATGACGGCATTGATGGTGCCGATGGCGCCGCTGGCGGCGTAGAGGAATGCCTCGTTTCCGCCAAAGGCCAGCGTCATGAGTTCCGTGGTGGTGCCGGGCAGACCGCCCACCGTGGCTGACACTTGCGGGTTGATGATCGCCGTCGTGCTGAAGAGGATGCCACCACCAAGATTTCCCGCGTTACTGTTGAAGCTGATGGTGTTATTCGTTCCCGAAGGCGTGATGTTCGAATTCGTGCGGAAGGCGTAAAGCAGGGGATTGGCCGCAAGCGTGGTCGCCGCAGTCACGTCCATCACGTGGCCGGCGCCGGTGTTCGTCCAACTGGAACCAACGATATCGGAATAGCCGAGTTGCCCGACGCCCGGCGTAGTGCTGCTGACCAGGGTCTGGAAACCGGTATCTCCCGCGGCCGTGTAGGATGCGGCGGCGTGCGTCGGGTCGTAGCCGACATAGGAGTTCGACGTTCCATCGATGATCCACAGCGGTGCGATGCCGCCCTTGACGACCAATGAGCCATTCGAAGTGGTGCCGGCTACCGCAATGGCCGGACTTCCCGCGACGCCCTGGACGACGAGGCGGTCGTAGTTATTCGGCGAAACCGTATTCGGCGCCGTACCGCCAAGATAGTTGATGAAGCCGAGGATGCTCGTGGCGGAACTGCCCGTTCCCGTCACGGCCGCGCTGTTATTGAGAACCAGCGTGCCGCGATCGGTGAAGCCGGCGGCATACGCGCCGGTATGGAGCGAGCCGACGATGAAGTCGTTGCCGGTCGTATTGCGGGTGAGCGAGGCGAGGGTGAGTTGAGCCGAACCCGCGCTACCGCTACGGGTCACGGAGATGGTGCCGCCCTTGGAAGCGGTCACGGCGCCGATGACTTCGTTGGTCTGGATATTCGTGGCCGCCTGGTTCAGGCGGAAGGTGCCGCCGTTGAGGTACACCGGAATGTTATCCGCCCACCGGCCCTGGTTGCCCACGGTGGTGCCAGCGTAATCCTGGAGGAGGACGGTGCCCCCGGGACGGAGCAGGATGTTGTTCTGGTTGCCGGTTCCAGCCGGATTTACAAACGTGGAAATATCCTGCACTCCGGTCGCGGAACCGTTCTGCAACGTTCCATAGACTTCCACGTCGCCCGTGCCCAGCGGTTTGACGCCGGCGCTGGCGCCGGTCTCGATTTGCACCCCGGTGCCCCGCTGGATCTGCGTGCCACCGGTGAAATCGTTCGAATTGCGAATGAGAATGAAGTTCTGCGAGAAGATGCTGGTCTGCGCATAAATCTCATTCAGCGGCGAACCAACTTGCAGGAAGCTGCCGGCCGTATAACCGGCGCGATCGGTGAAGACATTGTTCTGGCCGATGAAGCCCAGGTTGTTCGGCCCGCCGACCACGCGGTAGACTGCCTGGTTCGGGTTGGTGGCGTCGGGCAGACCCGCGCCGAGGGTGGCGCCGGCGTAATCCGTTTCCGTAGCCATGCCGCTGGTCAGGAAGGTAAGACCGTTGCCAATGGCACTCTGGTCGAGCGAAGTCGTGAAGACATTCCGGCCAAGGCCGATGCTGAGCATGTAGGCGCTGTGCAACTGGCTGTTGAGCGTGGCATTCGTGCTCGGGTCGAATTCGTTGTCGAGCGTGACGTTGGCATAGCCAAGTGGCGAACTGGCGATGACCAAGGGCGCGACGGCCATGCTGTCGGACCACCCGGCAATGCGCAACTCGCTATTCGGCAGAATGACCACCGGACCCTTGCCCAGCGGAGTGCCGCTGGTCGCCGTGACCTGGACGATGCCGCCATTGATGACGGTGCCACCGGTGTAGTCGTTGGTCGAGTTCGCGAGAATGACCTCGCGAATGAAATTGCCGGCGGAGCCGCCGCTCTTGAGCAGGGCGCCGGGGCCGGTGACCTTGCCGAGGAATTCCACGGCGCCGGAGGGACCATCGACGTTGGTGATCACCGCCCCGAAGTCGCCCGCCAACATGGTGGTGCCGGCGACCTGGAAGCGGATGCTATTCGCGGCGGCCGAAATGGTGAGAGCGTTGTCCGAGAAGGTGAAGTTGTTCACCTGGAAAGCGTTGCCCGTGTTCGCCGTGAGGTTATTGAGATCGAGGTTGGTCGAACCCAGCAAGTTCACATTGATCCCGGCGGTGTTCGGGTCGCCGAGAATGATGATGCCATTCGGGCCGCCACCGTTGCCGCGCAAGGCGAGCGTGCCGCCGACGAGATTCAGCGCCCCGGTGCCAAGGGCCTGCGGATTGTTCACCTGCAGGGTGCCTTGGTTGAGCGTGGTCCCACCGGTGTAGTTATTCATCCCGGCGGTGACGAAGTTGCTGTTGATCGCGCCGAGAGTCAGCGTCTGCAGGCCGTCCTTGACCAGCGAAATCGCGCCATAGGAACCGGCGGGTAACGCCGCGCCGGTCGCGGGATCAATGCCCTCGAGGATCTGCCCGCTGAAGTTCGTCGCCGAATTCGATTGGAAGACGGTGAAGGTGGCATTGGCCGAGCCGGTGTTGACGATATACCCCCCGGAAGCCACGCCGCTGGCCAGCGAGGAGAAGCGGGCGTCGTTGCCTTGCAGGTCGAGTGCGCCCTGGCCGTTGAGGACGAGATCGGTTTGCAACTTCACGAACTGCGCCGCCGGTCCCTGGCTGATGGAACCATCCTGCACGGTGAGCGCGCCGATCACCGCCGTGGCGCCGTCGAACTCGAGCGAGCCGCCGCCATATTTGACGAGGCTGTTGGCCAGCACATCACCGGTGAGGTTGGCATTGGCATTGGCCGCCGTGTAGATGAGCAACTCCGCGGAGGAACTGGTGCCGTTGACGGTCGGGTCGCTGTAGAGATTGCTGCTGATGGTGATCGCGGAAGGATTGCCCGGCGTGCCGGTGCCGTTGATCACCAGACCACCTTCCACCAGAGCCGTGGTGGTCGAAGTCGTAACCACGCTCGGAAGACGCAGCGTGCCGCCGGAGATATTGGCATTGGTGCGCACCGCATACGCATCGGTGAAACCGCTCAACGTCTGCGCCGAACTGAGATCGATGATGCTGGTATTAGTCGAACCGGTAAAGTTGGTCGTCGCACCCGTGTAGGCAACGATACCATTGCTTGGCAGGAGCACGCCATTCGGCTGATAGACCGTGGCGAAAGAGGCGACGCCGTTGCCGTCCATGACGAGCATGCTCGGGGAGAAGATGCCATTGTTCATCCCCGAGGCGAGCGTGCCGAAGGCGAGCGTGACGTTGCTGCCGGTCGTCGTGGCGATATTGCTCAACGTCAACGTATTGCCGTTGATGGCGGTGATCACCGTGCCCGTCGGGATGCCGGTGCCGGAGATACTGTCGCCTACCAGCAGGCTGGTGGCGCTACCGACGGTCACCTGGTTGCTGCCGGCCGTCACGGTATCGCTCGTGATGTTCGCCGGCGCGGTGATGTTCGAATTCGTCGGCACGAAACGTTCGCCGCGGGAATTGGCGTTCAGCCCGAGGTTGCCGTTTTCGCCGCGCACCAGCAGAGTCCCCTGCCCCACGCGGATGAGGTTGACGGGCGAGATCTGCACGGAAGTGGATTGGGCGTCGAGCAGGTTCACATACCCCGCGCCGGCATAGTTCAGAGTGGTGAAAGTGAGGTTTGGCGCCGTCGTGGTGTTGAATTGCGGCACCAGGCGCAGCATGCCGTAGTCGAGGGTGACCGTGGCCGTGTTGGAAATCGTATTGGAAAGCGCGGAGGTGAAGGCGCCACCGGAGATGATCAGCGAGGTGACGTTGCCACTTCCCTGAGTTTGCAGAGTGCCCCGGCCGGCCTTGGTGATCGAACCGCTGCCGCCGAGGTTGAGCGAACCGTTGAGCGTAAAGGTCTGCCCTTGGTCGACGTCGATAGTGCCAAAGTTATTGCCCGAGGTGGTGATCGACCGTGGAGTGGCGAAGCTGCTGGTAACTTCCAGGACGGCCGGCGCGGCCGGCGCGGTATTGGAACCATTGAAGGTGATGGCCCCGCGGACCACCATGTCACCGAGATTATTGTCCGCCGAAACACTCAAAATGCCGGCATTGATCTGCGTGGCGCCGTAAGTGTTCGCCCCTGCAAGCACCAGCGTACCGAAACCGCTCTTCTGCAACGTCTGGCTCAAACCGGCGATGTTGGCATGGTCGGTGATGGTGAGGTTCGCGCCTACGTCGAAGATGCCGCCGTTGACGATGGTCTGCGGGGCCGAGAGCTCGAGATTCGCCGGCGTGAGCAGGGAACCGGTAGTCGGGTTCCAGAAACCGAGATTGCCGCCCATGAACTGGATCCCGGACGTGTTGGTGAGATCGGTCGTCAGCACGAGAGTGCCGGCGTTGATCTGCGTCACACCGTTGTAGCCGGGGTTGCCACCGAAGACCAAGGCGCCCGAACCGGCTTTGACAAGGCTGGCCGTGCTAGCTCCGCCTTTGAAGATAGGGCCATCCAGGATGGTCAGTCCGGCGGTATTATTGACCGTGAGAATGCGATAGATCGAACCGGTCGCAGTGCCGGGCGAGAGGTTGATGAAGCCGGTGAGGACCAGGTTCGAATTGGCCGTACCGGTGGTGTTGAACCCTCCGTCCCCGGCGAAAGTAATGTTATTCCCGATGGTGAAGTCCCCATTCAGGCGATCGATCCCCGTGTTGGGGTCCTGCTGCAGGGTGCCCCCGTTCATGGTGATCGGGGTGAGACTGCTGAAGGCGTTCGGAGTACCCAATTGGAGGGTCGAGCCGAGGCCGATGTTGATTGAGCTGAGGAATCCGTTCTGCGAATTGATGATTACCGTGCCGCCACTGTTGACGAGGTTCGCGGCGGAGGTAATGCCGGAGGCGGTGACGTTATTGACCGCACCGATCTCGAGCGCCGTATTTGCGGCAAGGACCGGGGCATTGATGCTCAGCGTGCCACCGCCACCACCGAGGCGGTAGGTATTGTTGTGGCCCACGCCCAGCGTCTTCGCGGTGTACGAACCGCCCGCGCTGGAACCCAGCACGAGATTCTTCCCGCTCGCATTCGCGGTCTCCAGCGCCGTCATGTCGAGAGCCTGGGAGAAGCCCTCGATGTCGATTTCGATGCCGCCGGCGTAGGGGGCGCCACTGGCCGCGACGAAATTGACGTTCGCCGGAAGAGTGCCGCTGTACTCGAGACCGAGCGCGCCGAGTCCGTAGGAGTCGCTGTTGATCGTGGCGCCGTGCGGCAGATTGCTCGCATTGGCAATGCGCAAGCCCGCGCCGGGCTGAATCACCGGACCGGTCGCCGAAGTGCCGAGCGGCTTGTCCGCCGCATTGGCATCAAGCGAAACGAGGTAGCCCTGTTCCACGGTGATCGTCCCACTGTAGCCATTACCGTTGCCGTTGACGAAGAGGTTACCGAAGCCGGTCTTGGTGAAGCTCGCCGAGCCAATGAGCCCGTGATTTCCCGAACCCGAGCCACCGAGGACACGCAGGTCGTTCGTATCGTAAATGGTCAGGGCACCGGTTCCGGAGAAGGTCAAGTCGCCGAAGATGGTGGTGGTTTGCCCTCCCTGGTTGCCGAAGGCCGTGACCGACGCACCCACGGTCACCGGACCGATCGCCGTGTTGCCAACCGTGCTGGAAAGGAACGCATTGCCATTGATCGCCACCGGGTTGGTGAAGAAGACGTTGTTCGCGTTGACGTTGTAAGCGCCGCCCGTGAGCGTGACGGTCGGGTCCGCGGTGTAAGGCGCGGACGCGGGCGAGCCGCCGAGGGCATATTGGAAATTCACCGTCAGGGTGCCGTTGCTGATGGTCGTGCCACCGATGGGATTGACGCCCGTGGCCACGGCTCCGGGAGTACTCAGGACGAGCGTGCCCGGTCCCGTCTTGACCAAAGTCGCACTGCCGGAAGTAATCGCAATGCCCGCCCCGAGAGTGCCGGTCACGAATGGGCTATCGACCGATACCGTGGCCGTCGGGCTGGCGCCGGCGAAAGTGACGAGGCCGTTGAGGATCGTGTTGGCGTTGTTATTAGACAGCGCGAAGTCGAGCGTGACGCCGCTGGTCACGGCCACGGGATTCAAGATCGTGTGCGTGCTGTTGGCGGAGAGAATGCCGCCGCCATTCACGACGAGAGTGCCGAGACCGATCGGGCCGCTGGTGAACGAACTTCCCACGGTAGTGGCGCTCGTGTCCAAGCCCAGAATGAGCGAGCCGTCATTGAGTATGAAGCTGGTGCCGCCCGCCGTGCCAAAGGTGTTGGCGCCGGACAGGACGAGGCCGGAGTTGCCGTTTTTGATGATCGAACCACCGGCGCTGCTGATCACGCTGGAGATGAACAGTCCGTCCGGCGAACCGAGGCCGGCCGTGGTCATGCCCACATTGAGCGTGCGCGCGGCGTTGTTCAGGTCGATCGCCACGCTAATGGTCGGCGTAAAGTTCAGGTTATCCGCGGTCACCGTGATCCCCCCATTGATTTGCATGGACGTGGTGCCGCTGCTGTTGATCGTCGGAGTCGCCGTTCCACCGTTATTGTTGAAGGTAATCGGGGCGCTGAGGGTATTCGTCCCGGTCAGAGTCAGCACGCCACCACCGACGATGGTGATGCCGCCGCTAACGCTGGTGGGAACCTGATTGGCGGCGCCTTCCGTCACAGTCGCGCCGTTGTTGATCGTCAACGACGTGTTCGTCGCGAGAATGGAGTTCAGGATCACGGTGCCGCCATTGACGATCACTCCACCGGTGGCGGTGTTGTTCGACAAGGTCAAGGTGGCGGGCCCCGACTTGACGAAGACATCCGTGCCACTGACGGGCGCCGAGAAAGTGACGCCACCGTTGTTCGTATAGACGTCGAGTTCCCCGGTCGAGGACGTGACCCGCGTGCCACCGGTCAGATTCGCCGCCGAGGCAAAGAGCAGGCCACCGCTTTGGAGCGTGAGCGTTTCGGTGCTGGCCAGGGCGACGGTGCCCGTGAGCTTCAAAGAATTGATGGTCCGGGAGCCGGTATCAGTGACCGCCGCGGTCGTGATATTATCCCCGGCCACACCAGCGGTCAGCGCGTGCGCGGAATAGGCCGGGAAACCGGTGGAACCCATGGCGCCGACACCTCCCTGGGTGCCGGTGGGCGTGAGATAGGTGGCGAAATCCGTACCGCCCACCGTCGCCCAACCGCCGATGATGCCATTCGACAGCCCGGGAGCGCTGGTGAGGGTGATTTCGGCGTTGCCGCCGAGGAGCTGGCCGAGGGTGCCGGCGCCGGCGACGAAGTTCACCGCACCGCCCGTACTCCGCGTCCCGAAAGAAGCGATGTTCAATACGCTCGGCGATTGGGTATTCCCGCTCGGGGTCACCTGGATGACACTGCCGCCCACGCCAAACGCGATCTGCGGCACCGAGGCCGTGGATTGCGCGCCGAGATAAATCAGCGAACCGCCATTGAGAGTGAGGGACGCGGCGGAGTTGATGCGCTGCGCCTGAGTGGTCACGGACGAGAGATTCGTTCCGCTGGTGTAGAGACCGGTGTCGTCCAATTCCAGAGTCGCACCGGGTTGCAGCGTGATCGCCTTGTTGCTCTGGATTTCACCTTCGTCACGCAGGACGAGCAGGCCACCACGAACCGTGGTGGTGCCGGTGTAGGTGTTCGGGCTGGTCAGCGTTTGCGTCTGGTTGTTGCTGCTGCGGACGAAATTCAAATTACCAGCGATGACACCGCCAAACGTCGAACCGCCCGTGGCGGCCGACGTGAGTGTCGCGGCCGTCGCACTCGTGTTCGTAATCGTCCCGCCACTACCGGCGAGGGCATTATCGTTGCTCAGCGCGGCGAAGGCCTGATTGAAACCGTCCAAATCCACGGTGCCTCCGTTGACCGTCAGGCTCTCGTAAAACGGGGTCGTGTTGTTGGCGATGAGCGGCAGCGTATTGTCGGCGCCGCTGTTCAACGTCAGGAGACCGGCGTTGACCGTGATATTCGAACCGATGACAACCTGCGGCGTTTTGATGCTCATCGCCCCCGGCCCGGCCTTGATCCAGTTCACCGAGCTGTTGTTCGAGTAGAGGTAGCTATTGACGTTGAACGTGTTGGACGTGTCGTACTGCTGGATAATGAGCTGATTGCCACCGGCCGTAATGATGCCACCGCTGACGCCGCCCGTGGCGTCCTTAATGAGCAGGCCACCGCTGTTCACCGTGAGCGTGGCGGGAGTGGCGATGCCAGTCAGTTTGGCGCCGGTATTGAAAGTGAGGCTGTTGATGTTCGCGGTCGTGCCGAAGATCTGGTTGGCCGAGACCGCGATATTCGTCTGCGCGGTGGACACGGCCCGATAAATGCCGGGCGCGAGTTCCGAAGCCGCGAGGGGCCGGACACTGTTGCCACCGATGCCGACCTGTTCCGTGAGGAATTCGGCGCCCGCGTCGCGGCCGCTGCCCGTCGAGCTCGGCACGGCGATGATGTCGGGCCGGATGCTCACGCCGGTGGTGAAGTTCGTGCCGCCAGATCCCTGCGGATTGCCGGGACTGACCGCGAAGATATTCGCCACGCCGGGCGCAGCGGGTTGGCCGAGGTTGTCGCCACGGATCAAGCCAGTGCCGCCGCCGCTGAGATTACCGATGGTCCCCACAAAGAGATTGAGCGGACCGCCCGCATTGGCCTGGAGCGTGACAACGCTGCCGCCGGAGAGGAAGCTCAGAGCGCCACCGGTTTGGCCGGGATTGTTGAGCTGTTCGGTGGTGCCGGCGGCGTTGCCGATGATGGTGAAATTGCCACCCTCCATATTGATGGCGCGGCTGGTCAAGGCATTGCTGGCCGAGCCGAGACGGCCGTCCACATCCTGCGTGGAGTTGGCCAGGAACAAAGTGCCTCCCGCAAGAATCGTGTAAGTGTTGAAATTACTCTGCCCCGCACCGCTCTCCGTGAGCGTTCCCTGGCTGACCTGGAGCGTGCCATTGAAAACAGTCCCAAGACCGGTGTTCTGGTCGAACGTCAGCGTGCCAGTGCCGATCTTGTCGAGGAAGAACGAAGTGCCATTCTGGACGCTGCTCGCGAAGCGACCGGAGAAAGTCGTAATCGCATTATCGAATCCGGCGCGCAGGAAAGTGGTCGTGCCGCCCTCGTTGGCCACCAAGCCGGAGCCGGCCAGCGAGCCGATCACCGTGGTCTGATTGTTGATGTTTAACGTGCCACTCGCGCCCACGGTCAGGTCGGACAAGTCCGAGAAGGCATTGACGGAACCCATTTGCAGAGTGCCTCCGCTGATGGTGACTCCACCGGTGAAATTATTCGCCGGGTTGGTCAGGACGAGCGTGCCCACGCCGGCCTTGGTAAAGGGCGAACTGGGGCCGGTGAAATAATTCGCGAGCGTGAGGCTGGTCAGCGGATCTTCCACCTCGATCACCGGTGTCCCGGTGCCCTGGAAGGTGACGGCGCCGTTGAGGACCAGCGCGCTTTGGCCGATCCCCATGTCGAGGGTGGCCACGTTGGTCGTGGCATTGGCCTGGACGATGATGGGGTTGAGGATCGTCCGGGTGCTACTCGCGGCGTAGAGCTTCGCGCCATCACCGAGCGTAATGGTCCCCGTGCCCGCAGGGCCGCTGGTGATCGTCCCGCCGGCGCTGGTGGTAGCGTTGGGGGTGCTATCCACCACAAAGATCAACCCGCCCTGCCCCACCGTGATGCCGCCGGCAAAGGTATTCTGCGCGTTCAAGAGAAGGTTGCCTGCGCCCTGCTTGCTGATCGAACCATTGGAGATCACTCCATTGATAATCAACGTATCCGGCGAATCGCCGGCCGTGTAGTTGGTGGCGATGGTTCGCGTCCCGCTTTGCAGGTCGACCGCACTGCTGACAGTGGGCGTGGCGGAGAAGTACGGGTTGTTCGCCACGATCGAACCGGTGAGCAGGATGGTGCCCCCGGTGATGTTCGGCGTCGCGGTGCCACCCGTATTGTTGTAGGTGATCGTCCCACCAATGGTGTTGCTTCCGGTGAGGGTCAGAACACTGCTGCCGTTGAGGTTGATATTCGCCGAATTGGAGAACGCCTGCGCCACGCTTTCCGTGATATTGGCGCTGTTCATCGTCAGGTCTCCGGTGCCCGCCGCACCCGCCGCATTGAGGTTCAGAATGCCTTGGTTGACAATAGTCCCACCGGAATAGGTATTCGCCGTAGGGAGGGTCACCGAACCACCGCCCGCCTTGACCAGGATGACGGGCTGCGCGTTGTTCGGGTTGTCGATGATCTGGGCATTGATGACGAGCGTTGCCTGGTTGTCCCAGACATCCAGTTCCGTCGGTTGCGTGGGAGCGGCGCCACCCGCCGTGAGGCGCCCCGTGCCTGCCGTGTTGCCAAGATTCGTGTTGGCACCGGCATTGGTCACCACCAAGGCGCCTTGCTGGAGATTGAGTGTGTCGGTCGCGTTGGCGATGGAAAGCGTGACACCCGCGGTCAGGCGGATGCCGTTCGCCAGATTGGTTCCTGTGGGCAGCGTGGCGCTGCCCGTCACCTGTGCCGCCACCACGGTGGAACCATAGGTATTCGTCGTGGCGTAGCCCGTGGTGCTGAATGTGCCGGGCGTGACCCAGCCGTTGCTGGCGCTTTGCACGGTGAGATCGCTCGAGTTGGTGACCGCCCAGGGAATGAGGGTGCCCGTCGCGAGGGCCGCGCCGTTGAGTTTCGTGACGAACAACGCGCTGCCGTTGTACATCGTGCTCCCGTAGCCGAGCATGTTCGTGCCGTTGTAGAAGCCGTTGATATTCAGCATCGCGCCGCTGCCCGCAGTCCGCGTGAGATTGCCGAAGCTGATCACCGCCGTGGAGCCATCGTTCAAGCCGCCGTTGCTATTGATGAACGGCTGCGGCGTCACCTGGTTGTAGCCGCCGGTGGGCGACATGGTGACGCTGTTCAGCGTGAGCGTGCCATCCGCTGCGCCACTGGAGAGCAGCGTGATATTCGCGCCCTGCATGAACACCGGCGTGGTGACGGCGATGCGGGTCGGGTTGTTATTGGCAAAGGGATTCAGCCCGCTCTGGTCGAGGAGGAGGTTGCCGAAGTCGAGGTTCAGCGCCGAGGTGTTCAGCAGCGAACCTTGATCGCGCAGATCCAGCGTCCCGCCGCGGACGGTCGTAAAGCCCGTGTAGGTGCTCGGGCTGGTCAGGATCGTAGTGACGTTGCCATTGCGGACGTAGTTCAGATTTCCGGCGAGAATGGCAGCGTCGGTGGAATTCCCAGACACGCTGGTCAAGGTCACGTTCGTGGCACCGCTATTCGTGATCGTCCCCGCCGAATTCGGCAGCGGATTCGAGGTGCGGATGTCGCCGACGATCAGGTTGTGGCCATTGAGATCCACCGTGCCGCCATTGGCGATCAAGGCCTCGGTTTGCGGCGTGCCATTCGTGGGATAGTAGAGGACGGCGTAATCCGGGGCCGAGGCACTGAAGGTGAGCGTGCCGCCATTGATCGTATGGTTACCGGTCAGGAATTGCTGCGCGCCGATGGTCAACGTGGCCGAGGGGAAGGAACTATTCAGCGCCAGGCCCTGGCTGCCCGAACCGATAACCGAGCTATTCAGGACCACGTTGCCACCCATGGCCCACACTTCGATCTGGTTACCGGCATTGATCAGGCCATTCTGGAAAGTCGTGGTGCCACCGGTCGCCAGAATGCCGCCCGTGGCGATATTCAAAGTGCTGCCATCGCCCAAACCTTGGAAAGTGCCGCCCGTGGACGTGATGGAGTTCAGCGCGCCAGTCGTGAACGGAACGGTGGCACCGTTGAGGCCAAAGTTCTCGGTATTGACTGAGGTGCTGTAGTTCGTCGCCAATTCCGCGTTGGTCAGGGCACGGAATCCATAACCCGGCACATAGTAAGCAAAGCCTGAAGGTCCGCCAATGCTCGAGGTTCCCACCATGATATCCGGCCGGATGGCCGCGAATGGCGAACCGGCGCCACCGCCCGCGCCACCGTTGGTCAACGGCTGCAGGGCAAAGATATTGGAAGCTCCCGCAGCGCCTTGCGTCAGGCCAAGGCCATCCCCACGGAGGATGAGTTGCATGCCCGACTGGAAATTCACCGCTTGCACGGTCGCGATATTCAGGAAGGTCGGACCGGAACCATCCGGCTGCAGCGTGAGGATACCAGCGCCCGCGCCATTGTTGAGTTGGTTGATCGTCTCCTGCGTGGTGCCCGCGGGGAGCAGCGCATTCCAGGGCGACGCCGGATCGCCTTCCAACTGCGACAGGCCTTTCACCGAGGGATCGCCGGTGATGACCGCCGCGCTCGACGGCGCTCCCATGAGCACAAATTCGCCGCCGGCGATTTGCAGATTGCGCGAAGAGCCGCCGAGGCGGTTGTCGAGGTGCATTGCCGTATTATCGAGCGTGAAGGTGCCCCCGTTGACGATGGTTGTGCCGAAAAACTCCTGGCCCGCACCGGAGACCGTCACGCCGCCCTGATCCACGGTCAGGTTGCCGGTGGAGGTCTGAAGCATCGTCTGCGCACCCGTGAGCGTCATCGTGCCAATGCCGATCTTGGTCAGGTTGACGTCATTGGTCGTAGCATCGCTGAAGCGCAGGAACTGGCCGGAGAAAGTGCTGCTGTTGCCATTGGCACCGACGAACAGCGTGGGCGAACCGGAGGACGAATAGACGACGCCGGCGCCGCCGAGGGAGCCGAGGTTCGTGGTGACGTTGTTGAGATTCAGGAACGCACCGGCATCGATCGTGTAATCCGAAAAGCGCGAGCCAACGTTGGTGAAGCTGGCCAATTGCAGGGTACCCTGGGCGATCTCGGTCGGGCCGGTATAGAGTTGCTCGCCGGTGAGTTGGAGCACGCCGGCGCCCATTTTGATGAAGCCGCCCTCGGAGTTGATGACGCCCTGGAGATTGAAGCCGGCCTGCAGCTCGGCGCCAGGAGTGGTGTTGGCGTTGACCGTAATCGTCTCCTGCGTGAAACCGAAATCCGTGCGACCCGGCAGGGTGAAGACCGTCTGGATATTCGTCGGCGTCACGGTGATGCTCCCGGTAACGTCCAATACAGACCCGGCGGAGATGAGACTGCCGTTGCCGGTGGCCGTGGAGTTGATCGTCGGAACGGTGCCGCCGCCACCGTTGTCGTTGACGATGATGCCGCCAATGGTGTTGGTGGTGGGGCTGCCGACTGCGGCAAAGAGATTGAGGATCGCCCCGCCATTCAAAGTGATAACGGTATTCGGATCGATCAAGTTGGCCGCCGCGGTTTCGGTCACGACCGCGCCGTTATTGATCGTCAGTCCTCCGGCCGCCGGGATGACGTATTTGTTCCCGAAGGGCACCGTCGTGGGCGAAAGATTCAGCGTGCCCTGGTCGACGTAGGTACCTCCGCTGTAGGTGTTGTCGTTCCAGGTGAGCGTCAGGGCGCCCGCGCCGGATTTCACCAGCGCGGTCGTGCCCGTGCCGCTGCCCAGCGCGGCGCCCGTATCCTCGATCACCGCGTTGATCGTGACCGTGCTTTGCGCGTTGTAAACGAGGAGCGGCGTAACGCCAATGGAAGCCGCCGTGCCCGCGGTGATCACGCCGCGATTGGTCGTGTTGCCGATGCTGGACGTGGCATTGCCGGTGCGGAGCAAGCCACCTTCCTCGATCTGCAATACGGCCGTGTTGTTCGGGAAAGTGATGTCCAGCGCCGAGCCGGAGTTGAGACGCAAGTCTTTCACCGTGGTGGTATTGGCGGTGAGCGCCGTGGTCGCGCTGAGGCTCACCACGTTGCCACTCACCATGCTGCTGAGGGACGCGCCGTCGTAGCCGCGGTAGCCCGGTTGGCTGAGGCCGCCGAAACCGGTCACCGGATTGTAACCGGTGAAATCGTTGGAGTTGGAAATGATCGCGGGACTGAGCATGCCCACCGGCGCACTGAGCACGGAAGACAGGATTTGCGTCGCACTGCCGATCGTCGCAGTGGCATTCAAATTGAGCGTGCTGCCGAAATTGACCGTAATCGCCCCAATTGTCAGCGTAGCCGAATTCACCCCTGTCCCACCCGCCGACGAGGTGATGATATTGGCGCCTTCATTGGCGACGATCGCTCCGACCGTTTCCGAGGAAGCGAACTGGGCGCGGCCGGACAGCTGCAAGGTGCCGGTATTCAGGGTGATCGTCGCGGAATCGTTCAAGCGATCGGTAAGATCGATCGTTCCCTGGTTGCTCAACGTCAGCGTGGCGCCGTTGATGTTGACCGCGCTGACGCCCGAAAAGCGCCCGCCATCCACGAGTGTCGTCGTGCCGCCCGCGGTGGTGTAGGTGCCGCTGAACGTATTGTTCCCGGAGAAGTTCTCGTTGTTGCTGCTGGAGCGGGTGAGGTTGATGTTGCCCTGAATCGCGCCACCAAAGGCGCGATTGTTCGTATTATCCGTGCCGATGAACAGGCTGGCCGTGGTGGCCGCGGAATTGATCACGTTGCCACCGCCGCCGGTCACGCCGTTGTCGCTGAAGAGGCCGGTCACAAACTCGGCGGTGCCATCGAGATCGAGCGTCCCGCCCTGGTTGAGCAACAGGAATTGATTCGGCGAGAGCGTATTGTTGCCGCCGGCGAGCTGCACGGTGCCGCCATTGATGGAGAAGTTGCCGGTCAACTGATTCG
>Ga0068855_100000521_pt1 | contig 47220 bp, 51 predicted proteins | sample KBSCornC52_FD_66592 | JGI IMG/M metagenome (GOLD analysis project Ga0068855, IMG submission 66592) | Corn rhizosphere microbial communities from Kellogg Biological Station, Michigan, USA - KBS Corn C5-2 | ecosystem: Host-associated > Plants > Roots > Rhizosphere > Soil ... | reverse complement strand
CAGCGGCAGCTCCGGGATGTGGAGGACATTGCTGAGGAAGAATCCGACCTTGTAGCCCGGCTGGATGCGGAATTCCGGGATCGCGCGGAGGAACTGCTCGATCGAGGTCTGCAGCTCGCGCCGGACGAGGTGCTGGCCAAGGCAGCGGCGGAAGCCGCCGCCCAGCGTCAGGTGGATCGGCCGGCGGTCGAGCCGCACCTCCTGCGGCGAGTCCCAGGCCTCCGGGTCGCGGCCGGCGAGCGGCGTGGACATGATCACCGCGTCGCCTGGCATGATCGTGCAGCCGCCGACCTCGATCTCCTTGACGCAGAAGCGCAGCGTCGAAGTCGCGCCATAGGCGCGGAACAGCTCCTCGATCGCGACGACATTCTGCTCCGCGGTGTTCTCGCGCATCTGCTTCTGATGCTCGGGATGGTTGGCGAGATGATGGAAATGCAGGCCGATGTTCGAGGTGACCGTGTCGAGCCCGCCGATATAGAGGTTGAAGCAGAAGCCGAAGATCTCGTCATCAGTCGGCTTGCGCCCGTCGATCTCGATGGTCAGCGCCTGGCTGATCATGTCGTCGCCCGGGTTCTTCTTGCGGTCGTCGATCGTCTTGAGCAGTAGCGCCTTGATCGCGCGCGTGCTGGCGATCCTGTGGTCGTTGTTGGTGGTGTGGAGCAGCTTCTGCTCCCAGTCGTAGAACTGCCAGAGCCGATCCTGCGGCAAGCCGATCAGATCGAGGAAGATCGAGATCGGGAACGGCACGGCGAAATCGCGGATGAACTCGCATTCGCCCTTGTCCTTGAACGTGTCGATCAGCTCGGTGGCGCGCTGGCTCACCTTGTCCTGCCAGCCCATCATCTTGCTCGGCGAGAACAAGGGATTGACCGCCGAGCGGAAGGCGGTGTGGTGCGGCTTGTCGAGCTCGGTCGGCATCACCACCCAATCCTCGCCGATCAGCTTGGAAAAGGCGCTGCTGCCGTTCTTCGAGAAATGCTCGCTGTCGCCGAAGATGTTCTTCAGATCGGCGTGACGCCGGACCACCCAGCCCGGCTGACGGAACATGATGTTGTCGGCGAAGAAGACCGGCGGCCCCTCGTGGATCTTCGGGATGATCACCTCATGGGGGTTGTCATAGGTGAGCTTGCGGTCGAACAGCTCGCAATGGCGCATGCTGCCGGGCGCGACATGCGGCGGCGGGGTGACGAGTTGCGTGGCCATCGGTGGCATTCCTCTCCCAGACCGGCCTTCGGCGATCTCTCGGCCGATCATATGGGATCGCCGAATGTCTGCAATGGGTGGTCGATAGCCGACGCTCCGGTCAGATGGTCTCATCGGTGGCGACTGGCCCCTTTGGGATGGCTACATGCCGGTCGCCCTGGCCGGCACGCTGACCACCTGTTCGGCGTCGAATAAGCCGTCGCGGCGCCAAAAGGCACTAGACGGCGGATCGCTTCGGGCAGAAATTGGCATCCTGAAGGCCCGTTCACAGAGGTGAACGCGGTGCCGCGATGCAACGCCATCGCAAGGCGGACGGGAGAGAGACATGCTGGATATCAAGATCACCGGCGGGACCATCGTCGACGGCAGCGGTCGTCCGGGCTTTCAGGGCGATGTCGGTATCAGGGACGGACGGATCGTCGCGGTCGGCGAGGTCGCCGAAGCGGCGCGCGAGACGGTCGATGCGACCGGCCGCGTCGTCGCGCCGGGCTTCATCGATACCCATTCCCACTACGACGCCCAGGTCTTCTGGGACCCCAAGCTCAGTCCCAGCTGCTATCATGGCGTCACCACCGTCTTCGGCGGTTTCTGCGGTTTCTCGATCGCGCCGCTCACACCAGACGCGGCGAGCTACATCATGCCGATGCTGGCGCGGGTCGAGGGCATGCCGCTGGAGACGCTGAAGGTCGGCGTGCCGTGGAGCTGGACGTCCTTCGGCGAATATCTCGGCCTGCTCGACGGCAAGATCGGGATCAACGCCGGCTTCTATGCCGGCCATTCGCCGATCCGCCGGATCGTCATGGGCGAGCGCGCCGTCGGCGAGGAGGCGACGCCGCAAGATATCGAGAAGATGAAGGTGCTGCTCGGCCAGTCGCTGGCAGAAGGCGCGATGGGCTTCTCGACCTCGATCTCACCTTCGCACAACGATGGCGACGGACAGCCGGTGCCGTCGCGCTGGGCGAGCCATGAAGAGATCGTCGAGCTTGCGAGCGTGGTCCGCGACCATCCGGGCACCGGGCTGGAGATGCTGCCCGGCATCGACTTCGCGCCCGGCGTTCCGGAGCTGATCACCGAATTCTCGCTGGCAGCCAATCGCCCGGTCAACTGGAACGTGCTCGTCGTCAGCGGCCGTCCGGACGCGATGGATGTCGCCAAGCGCAAGCTCGAGATCACCGACTATGCGCGGTCGCGTGGCGCCGAGGTGATCGCCCTGACGGTCCCGTCGCCGACCGACATCTTCATCAACCTGCGCCTGGGGGTCGTGCTCGACGCGCTGCCAGGGGTGTGGTGCGAGATGTTCCAATGGTCGCCCGAAAAGCGGCTGGAGAAGTTCAAGGATCCCGAGTTCCGCAAGAAGCTGCTCGCCGATGCAGACTCCTTGCCCGCGACATCCGAACTGCGCGGGATCATCAAGTTCGAAAATTACACCGTCGTGTCCATGGGTGCGCGCAAGACCAGCAAATACGACGGCCGGCGAGTCGGCGACATCGCGGCCGAGGAAGGCCGCGATCCGTTCGACATGCTGATGGATATCGTCGTCGAGTCCAATCTCGATGCGGTGCTGATGCCGACGGTGAGCCGGGACGCCAGGCCGATCTATGAGATGCGCAGCCAGCTTTGGTCCGACGATCGGACGCTGATCGGCGGCTCGGATGCCGGCGCCCATCTCGACATGATCGACACCTTCGCCTGCACCTCGGTGATGCTCGCCAAGGGCGTGCGCGAACACGGGGTGATCACGCTGGAGGAAGCGATCCATCTGATCACCCAGCGGCCGGCGACCTATTACGGACTGATCGACCGCGGCACGCTGAAGCCCGGCTATTTCGCCGATATCGTGATTTTCGATCCGGCCACCATCGCCAAGGGCCCGACCTACAACCGCTTCGACGTGCCGGGCGGCGATGTCTCGCGCGTCTACGCGGATGCGGAGGGCATCGGCGACGTCTTCGTCAACGGCGTCCAGATCGTCCGCGACGGCGAGCATACCGGCAAGCTGCCGGGCACGGTGCTGCGCTCCGGCAAGGACACGGAAACGGTCACGATCGACGCTATGCGGGCGAACAAGTCGCAGATGGAGGGCGCGCTCTAGGGCGGCGCCTCGCGACGACTTCGGAGGGTTCCCGGGAGCCTCAAGCTCCACTACCGCCTGCCAGACTCGGCCGAGGGGAGAGACTCAAATGGCGATGATCGCACGGCTGTCATGCCTGGCTCTGCTGCTCGGCGCGACGATTGCGGCGGCCCAGGAGGAACCAGCCAGACCGCTCTTCTACACGCCGAATGACGTCATTCTGGTGCTCGGCGCCACGCCGCAGGAAGTTCCCGTCTACAAACAGGCGATGAAGGACGCGCGACTGAGGCGCACCGGCGGCGTCGAATATTGGGAAGGCCACATCGCCGGCAAGGCCGTCGCTCTGGCCGAGACGGGCGTCGGCAAGGCAAGGGCGTCAACCGTCACGAGCCTGCTGGTCACGGTGCTGAAGCCGCGTGTCGTACTGATGAGCGGCACCGCGGGACGGCCCAATCCGGAGATGCGGGCCGGCGACGTGATCGTCGCGGCCGAGCTCTACGAGCCGGTCGGGGTCAAAATAACCGCCAAGGAATTGGCCTATTGGAAGATCGAGCCGATGCGGCCGCCGGCGTCCTTGCTCGCGCTCGCGCAAAAGGCGATCGCAACCTACCAGCCGCCAACCGAGACCGTTGCCGGCCAGACCTATCAGACCAAGGTCCGCACCGGCATCGTCGTGACGTCGGACGAGGGCCGGCAGGCGGATACGGCGGAAACTTTTCACGCCGATCTCGGCGAAATGGAGTCCGCGGCGTTCGCGCGATCCTGCGACATCCTCGGCGTGCCTTGCATCGTCGTCAGGGGCGGCAGCAACAAGCCGCAGGCCAATGGCAAGGACGACGACCAGAGCGGCTATCAGGGCTACCGGCATCTGAGCCCGATTGCAGCAAAGGATGCCGCTCTCTTCGGCGTCCATCTGATCAAATATCTGTAGCGGTCGCGATCCGCATCGTCGGTCCAGAACGAATGATCAGAGTCGGTGCATTCAGCCGGCCGTCGGGGCAAAGGAAGGGATAGACATTGTCAGCAAGATTTGCGGCATGCGTCGCGGCAACGCTCCTGCTGAGCAGCGGCGCGGTACTGGCACAATCGAGCCCGGGTCCGGATCCCGTCTCCGCCTTTCGCGACGTCGCGAGCGCTTCCGATGCGCTGAAGCGTGGCAGCAGTCCGAGCGCGACTGCGGCGAACCTCGAGAAAATCCTGGCGAACGACGCCAGGATTCGTGAGGAACTGGCCGAGGTCGATGACGAGATCGAACGATCCCGGTCCGCGACAATGCAGCCTCCCGAAGCGGATGTCGTTCGCGCGAAGGTGACCGACTATGTCGGCCATCTGAGGAAGGGCACGCCGGCGTTGAGTCCGGAGAGCGCTGAGACGCTGCGGACCAATCTAGAGACGCTGATCAGCTACGGCAGCGACAACTATCCGATCGTGATCGCCGGCGTCGAAGCCTGGCGCGGGACGGCGGGCTCCGCCGACGGCCAGCTACGACAATTCGCCGGCGCAGTGAGGGCCTGGATCGATCCAACCAACCCGACCTATGCCGCCAGCGGCTACGGCAGATATCTGCGAACGCTCCCTGCCCAGAGCGCGGCGATCAGACAGCATTACGAACAGCTGAAGGACGGCTATTGTCCCCGCCAGTTCGGCGGATATTACGGCGGCAAGGTGATCCCCGATTCCGATCCGGACTCCGCGCTGACCTGGAGCGAGGTCGGCCCGACGTTGAAGAACGTCAAAGGACCGGTGTCCGTCGAGACGGCGTGCAAGGCCCCTGAATTGATCGACTCCGCGGATTGGACGGCGGGCCATCAATTCCATCCGGGCGCGGATCCGAATTTCCGGCGGTTCTCCGCGGCGCGGAAAGTCTTCGTCGATCTGGGGAACGAAGCGCGGACCGATCTGTGGCGACAAGCGCGCCTGAAAGCGGCGATCGACACGATCCGGAAGGCTGCGGATCGGTGGGCGGCCACCGGGAGCGCTCAAGCTCAGCACTGAGGAGTTCGGCATTTGTCCGCAATGGGTGGAAAGCGGACATCCGCTATGTCATCTTGTCCGCACGAGGAAAGCCACGCACGCTTGCTGACGCCTGCTCGATCATCTTGGGAATAATTCTCGCCGGGGACGCTTCAACATCCCCGATTTTCCCCCGACAATCTTGGTTGATCCGCAGGTATGATATCGCCATTTACTACCCTTAAAAAATGAAATCTCGCGCGCCGCAAGCCCTGGCTCGAACCGGCGCGCTAAATTTCGTCGGAGAGCGCCATCGTGGCCGGACGCGCGCGCCGCCAGGCGCGAAACATCTTCCACCATTCCCGCAACGGGAAGATCTGCGCCTCCCAAACCGATTGAATTTCCTTTTCATCCGCCAGTCCGGTGAGCGGAAATTCATCCCATTTCGCACGATAGAACGTGCCGAAAATGACATCCCAGATCGGGCAGATCGCGGCAAAGTTTCTGTTGCGATGTTCCGCCAGCGGACTGTGGTGAATGCGGTGGGTCTGTGAACTCATGAAAATCAGATTCGCCCAGCCGAACTGAATCCGCATATTCGTGTGATTCGCATAGCTGACGATCGTCAGCAGCACGATGATGCCGCCATTGAACAAGCCCGCATTCACCGCATCCAAGCGGTCCATTTTGAACAAGATGGCCATCGGAACGAAGATGAAAAAGACGGAAAGAAGCTGCTCCATCCAATTGTGCCGTGTTCCGGTCAGCGCATCGAATGCGGGATCCAGATGATGCATTTTATGGTGCTGCCATAAAATCTGGCTCTTATGGAGCGTGCGGTGGAACCAGTAGAAGAAAAAATCGCCGACGACGGCCGTCAGACAGAAGGTGCCCAGGATCGAGAGCACGAAAGCTGTCGGTCCGGTGTCGCCGGAAATACGGAGGTCGATCAATCCGAGCGACAATCCGAGATGCTTCACGGCCAAGGTGGCGAGATAAGCCGCGAGAAATGCGAAGGGTATGCCGGCTATTGCATATGCCAGCGTGATTTCGAGATGCATGAGCCAGGCACGGCGGGATTTTCGTGGGCCGGCCGGCCTTGTCATCTGTTCGATCAGTGCAAGCAGGAGCGGCGGACCGACGCCGCCGAGTAGCGCAAAACCGGCGACAATGGGGATAGTTTGGCGGGGCGGCGCGGTAACCAGCCAAGTCGCGCCGAACAGCAATGCGGCGAAGATGGCCGATGTCCAGATGGCTCTTATCGAAGCCGGCAGGGTCATCGGACCGGCCGCACCGCGACCGGCATCATCTGCTTGCGTACATTCTCCAGTGACGCTGGCTTCGCTGGTAGTTCAAAATGAGACACCGGGATGGGATCGAAGGTGACTGTTTGAAGTTCGGCTCCAGTGAACACAATCGGCGCGCCGGTTTTGAGAATTTCCTGCATCGGCTTGACGGCAGCATCCCCTATAGATTTCGCCATCATCCTCATCGACATGTCGAACTGACCCGCCATGGCACGAGCTAGCGGTGTGAGAGCAGGGTCGTCGCTTATCACGACCCATGGTCGCGGCGATAAACGCCCGTCTCGAGATTGTGCAAAAAAGGCGGCTCCCGTGCGACCGTTGACGGTCGCCGTGCCCTTGTGAACGAACTGTCGAGTGGGCGTATGATCCAGGCTCGGGCGAAACTGAGGGCCTAGCTTGGCGATCTGTTCGCCCAGGACGGTGGCCATGTCTTCAACCCGCATAACAATAGGGCCGGAAGGGCCGGGCTCAACAAAGTAACCTTCGCCGCCAAGGGTGAAGATGGAATTTCCTGCCTGCCCCGGCATATCACCATGGACGTTGCCGTTGGACGCGATCTCGACCTTCATTTCAAAGTTGGTGCCGGGCTTCCCGTACACCGCCGTGAGATCGGCGAGAGCCGGGGCTGGAATGACAGCGAGCGGGATCAACAACCATCGCATCGAGATCCTCCCACGCCCTAGGCTCCGTTATCGAGAAAGATACATACCCAAAATGGTCTGTATAGGCGTCTTGAGCGTCATCGCGCGCTGCGCAGGTTTCGCTATTGGGCTCGCCATATCCGCAATGGGTCGAATGCGGACATCAGAGCCGATGAACCACGCTGTCCGTCACACCCGCCGCGCGGCCGTATCCCACAGCAGCGGCAATGACGTGATCTCGAACACGACATTGGTGCGGTAGGTCGGCGGGTTCGCCGGATCGAGCCGGACGTTGGGCATCCGCTTCAGCCATTCCTCGATCAGCGTCGCCATCTCGACGCGCGAGAGATGCGAGCCGACGCAGCGATGCGCGCCGGTGTTGAATGCGACATGGGTCTTATTCTCGCGGTCGAGGTCGAAACGCTCCGGCTCGGGGAAGGCCTTGGGATCGAGGTTGGCCGCCGCCAGCATCAGCAGCACCCGCTCGCCGGGCCTGAGCTGCATGCCGTGGAAGCTGCCATCGCGCTTGATCGTGCGCATCGAGAAGGCGACCGAATAGCGCCGCAGCATTTCCTCGACCGCTTCGGGAATCAGATCCGGGCCGGCACGCAGCCGGTCCTGCAGCGCCGGATCGCGCGCCAGATGCTCCATGCTGAACGACAGCGAGTTGACCACCGTATCGAGCCCCGCGCCGAACAGCACCAGGCAGAGACCATCCAGATCGAATTGCGAGAAGGGTTCGCCGTCGATCCGCTCGTCGAGCAGATGGCTGACGAGGTCGTCCCGTCGCTCGATGCGGCGCGCGGCGCACAGCTCGCGCGCCATGGCGATGGTGTTGACGTAGGCGTCGCGCTTCAGATCGTCATCCGCTCCGGTCATCGCCAGCGCCCATTCGCGGAACTCGCGGTAGCGCGACAGGTCGAAGCCCATCAGCTTCATGAAGATGGTCAGCGGCAAAGGCGCCGCGACCGCATCGAGAAAATCGCAGCGCCCCTTGCCGGCGATTGTCCCGATCAGGTCGATGGCGAGCGCGCGAATATCCTTCTGCAGCTCGCGAATGCGGGTTGGCGACAGCGCGCGCATCAGCGGCATGCGGTATTTGATGTGCCGCGGCGCATCGACGTTGAGCGGCGGGTACCAGGGCTCGTCCTCGGGCGGCAGCGGCGGGAAGCTGGTGTTCTCGTTCGAAAACAGCCCGGGATCGCGGGTCAGCTCGAACAGCAGCTCGTGATCGGTGACGAACCAGTGGCCGCCGTTATGCGGCGTCCAGAACATGCCGTGGCCGACGTCCTCGCACAGCCGGATCAGCCCGCTGAACGGATGGCCGGCCTCGGCATAGCGGCGATCGGCAAAGAAATCGAAATCGACCACCCGGGCGGGATCGATGTGCGGCGGCGTGGCGAGCTGCGTGACCATCACCGCAGAGCCTACCGCCTGACGGCCCGAGCCGGCAATCGGGGCGAACTTATAGTACGCAAGGGGTATTCCCATCGGGGCTGTCCACATCGCCGCAGAGGGGGGCTAAGGCTCGCTGCTATGAACCCGCTCGACAGCACGACCAGATTGATTCGCCGTACCCCCGCCTGGGCACGGTGGCTCAGAGGACGAACGCGATCGAGCGAGGTCGTGTTCGTGCTGGTGGCGATCGCGGTCGGCGGCGTGGCTGGCTTGCTGGCCATCGTTCAGGGCGTGCTCGCGCAGACCCTGCAGCACCTGCTCTACGGATTGCCCCCCGCGCTCCGGCTGAGCGGCGTGCCGGCCCTCAGCCCGATCCAGCTGGCGCTGTTACCGATGGGCGGATTGTGCCTCGTCCTGTTCAAACTCGCATCGAGAGCGCGGCGACGCTCACTGGTCGACGCAGTCGAGGCCAATGCCCTCCATGGCGGCCGGATGTCGGCGGCGGACAGCCTGGTGATTTCCGGCCAGACCTTGATCTCCAACGGCTTTGGCGCCTCGGTCGGACTGGAGGCAGCCTATGCCCAGATCGGAGGTGCGATCGCCTCGCTGGTCGGCGGCTGGCTCAGCCTGCGGCGTGGCGATGTGCGCACGCTGGTCGGCGCCGGCGCTGGCGCGGCGATCGCGGCAACTTTTGGCGCACCGCTGGTGGGAGCCTTCTATGCCTTCGAGATTGTCATTGGCGCTTATACTCCAGCCGCCATCGCGCCGGTCGCCGCCGCCTCGCTAGCCGGCGCACAGGTGGCGCAAAGGCTCGGGCTGGTGCCTTATCTGGTGGTGGTCACGCCGGGACCGGCGATCCTCACTACCGGCTATCTGCTCTACGCCGGGCTCGGCGCCTGCTGCGCCGTCATCGGCATCGCGATCATGCGCGCCGTCGCCATGGTCGAGGCACGCAGCCGCGCCTGGCTGCCGCATTGGGCGCGGCCGGTGGCTGGCGGGCTGCTGCTGATCCCGATCGCGATGCTCTCGCCGCAGGTGCTTTCGGCCGGGCACAGCGCGCTGCACGCTGACCTGCCGGCCAGCGCGCCGCTGATGTTCATCGCGACGATCATCGTCGCGAAGTCGCTCGCCTCGATCATCTCCCTGGGGTTCGGATTTCGTGGCGGGCTATTCTTCGCCTCGCTCTTCCTCGGCACCTTGGTCGGGCATCTCTACGCGGACTTCGCCGGGCTGATCGCCGGCAAGCCGATCCTCGATCCGGGCAATGCCGCGATGGTCGGCATGGCGGGGCTCGCGGCCGCCATTGTCGGTGGGCCGATGACAGTTGCGATGCTGGTGCTCGGGGCGACAGGCAATTTCAGTCTGACTGGTGCGGTGCTCGCCGCCTCGCTGGTGTCCTCGACGATCGTTCGCGAGACCTTCGGCTATTCTTTCTCGACCTGGCGGCTCCACCTGCGCGGGGAGACGATCAAGAGCGCGCGGGATGTCGGTTGGGTCAGGACGCTGACCGCCGGCCGCATGATGCGGCGCGATATTGCGACCATCGCCGCCGCAACGACCGTCGCAGAGTTCCGCCGCCGCTTTCCGCTCGGTGCGACCAGCCGAGTAGCGCTGCTCGACGAGCGCCAGCGCTACGCCGGCATCGTCACACCCGCGGCGGTCTATGCCGAGGGCGTCGACGAAGCCGCCGCGGTCGCCGGTCTCGCCCATGCCGCCGACATCGCCTTGTCGCCCGAGATGCACATCGGCGAGATCATGGCGCTGCTCGATCGCGCCCAGACCGACGAGCTGGTCGTGCTCGACAAGGAAGGCGGCGTGCTGGGCGTCATCTCCGAAAATTTCGTCAGTCGCCGCTACGCCGACGAACTGGAAAAGTCGCAGCGCGAATTGTTCGGTGAGGCCTGAGCGCCGGCGCCTGAGCGCTGGAAACCCTGCCCGACGAGGCGTAGTCTCGTCGCGCGGGGCTTCCCGTGCCGAGGGCTCTGAATGCAAAAGATGTTGACCGCCGGCCTTATGCTCTGTCTTGCGGCATGCGGCCAGCAGCCGCCCTCGGGCAACAGCATGACAGGGCCGGAAAACGCCGGCGTAACCAGCCAGCGGCCCGGGGATGACGGGATCTATACCTTCGACGTCGCGAAATATCCGGCCGATATTCGGCCAAAACTGCTCGCCGAAGCCGGTGAGAGCGCCGCCTGCAACAGTCGCTTTCATGATGGGCCGCAGACGATCGCCGCATGCGACCGGCTGATCACGATCCACCGGGAACTCGAATCCAAGGGCTGGTGTCGCGGACCGGATGCCGTCCCGGTTGGTGACCGTCAGTGGATGCGCTGCGGCCCCGAAGCGACGCCGCAAAGTTAGGACTGCGAAGACAGTGGGAGCGCTGACACGAAGGCGCCGCCGCATGACTGAAATCAACCGCGCTCGGGCGGCACATAGTGGAAATCGACCAGATAGACGTTCGTGCCGCTGCCGTGCTTGGCCGTCTTCAGCAGGTCGACGACGCCCGCGAAGCCCGAGCGCCGCGCCAGCTCGCCGGTGATGTCGCCGAGCGCAATCTGGCGGATCGCATCGACGACGATATGCCCCTCCTCCATCGGATAGATGCCGCCGGGTTTGACCCGCGCCGTCTTCCAGATGCGCACGCTGCAGGTGATCCGGCCCTCCCGAATGCCGTCACGCAGGCGCTTGGTGAACATCATGTGCCGGCGCTCCAGCCCGGTGGCATGCGGTAGTGATAGCCGTAGACCTGCGCATAGCCGAGGCTGGTGTAGAGGTTGCGCGCGACGTCATTGACGCTGCGAACCTGGATATAGCTCGACGTCGCGCCTTCCCGCCGTCCCCAGTCGAGCAGCGCGCCGGTGACCGCGCGGCCATAGCCCCGCCCGCGCTCGGCCGGGAGCGTGACGATGTCGAACAGGCCGATCATGTCGCGCTCCATGACCGCAAGACCGAAGGCGACCGCCCGACCCCCGTCCTCGCAGGTCGCGAAGGCGGCCGGCAGGGCAATGGCATGAACGATCGCGTCATGCGTCGCCCGCATCGCCGCCGGGAGGCCATTGGTCGTGGCGAAGGCGGCGAGCCATTCGGCCGTGGGTATTCGCTCGAGACGGACCCGGTCATCAGCAAGGCCGGCGGCGAGCGGCATCGTCATCACCAGCGAGGGATCGAAGATCGTGTAGCCCGCCGCCGCCAGCGCCGCATCGGCATCGGGCGGCGCCAGCGGGGTGATGCGGAAAATCGCCGGCAGCCCCCTGCCCGGGTAAAAGGTCTCGGCCGCCGTCTTGACCGTCTCGAACGGCCCGGCGGGCGACAGCGGATTCGCCGAATTCGCCCGCTTGGTCCAGCCGCCCGCCGCGCGCAGCACCCAGCCGCCGGCCATCTCGCTCTCCAGCGCCGGCCAGGCGTTGAGCGCGCGCCGCTCGATCGCAAGCATTTCGGCGGGGTCGATCATTCACCTTGGTAGCCAGGCCAGGCCAGAGAGACAATGGCGCCGGCCTTTACTGTCCTTCGATCACGGTGCAGTCAGCGACACAGAGATGGCGACGATCGATCTCTCGTCCGATCCGAAGGCGGTCCGGGTCCGCAAGCGGCCGGTGACGCGCGCGGTCGCCTTTGCGCCGAGCGATGGCGTCTGCAGGACGCTGGAAGGCGACGTCGCCTATCGCGCCGGCGATGCGATCGTCACCGGCGAGCGCGGCGAGCAATGGCCGGTCGGCCGCGATCAGTTCCACGCCTCCTATCGTGCGCTCGATGCGGCGTGCGAGGGCGAGGACGGCCTCTACGTCAACTCGCCGGCAACGGTACTTGCCTTGCAGCTGGACGCGGCCGGTACCGTGGAGGCTGGCGTTGACGGCGACCGCCTGCAGGGCGCGGCAGGCGACTGGATCGTCGAATATCAGGACGGCAGCCATTCGATCGTCCAGGCGGACATCTTCCGGGACAGCTACGAGCCGGTCGATGAGCCCAGAGCTGAGCGGAACTAGCGCGCGTGGCAGAACCGATCGTCCACATCGGCTTCCCCAAGACGGCGAGCACCTGGTTTCAGCGTAGCTTCTATCCGCATGTCCGCAGCCCCCGCTATGTCGATCGTGACCGGGTGAATGCCGCCTTCCTCGAAGGCAATGCGCTTGAATTCGACGCCGAGCGAGCGCGCGCGACCCTGGGCCTTGCCGCCGGCGAAGCCGGCATCCTCTGCGAGGAAGGCCTGTGCGGCTATCTTCACAACGGCGGGGTCGACGGTCATGTCGCACGCGGCGTGGCCGAGCAGATCAGCCAGGCATTGCCCGATGCGCGGATCGTCATCATGATCCGCGCCCAGCCCAGGATCATCGTCTCTGCTTATCAGCAATATGTCCGCGCCGGCGGCACCTATCCCGCGCGCCGCTATCTCTTTCCGCAGGACTATCTGATCGGCCCCAATGCGGTGACCTACAAGCAGCCGCGCTTCTCGCTCGACTTCTTCGCCTATTCGCATCTGATCGAATGCTATGAGCAGCTGTTCGGGCAGGACAAGGTCCACGTCTTCCTGTTCGAGGAGTTCCAGAAGGGCGGCCTCGATTTCATGCGCCGCTTCGCCGACCGCCTCAGCCTTGAGGTTGATTGGCCGGCAATCTCACTCGCGCCACGGCTGGCGAGTTATTCCACCGCGCTCGCCTATCTCGCGCGCTTTTTCAACCTGTTCACCGCGCGCTCGGTGCTCGACAAGCGTCATCTGATCCATCTGCCGGGCTGGTATTGGCTTCGCCGCCGGATTCTCGAAGCGCTCAATCGCTCGCGCCTGTTCGGCAAGTCGCCCGATCTCGACCAGCTGGTCGGTGCGCCGGCCGCGCGATGGATCGCGAATTATTTCGTCGCCGACAATCAGCGGCTGGTGGAGCGGCGCCTGCTGCCGCTCGCCGAGCACGGCTATCCGCTGGTCAATTTGGCTGACGCCGAGCGGCCGCGGATCGGCGAGTGGCGGCGAAGACTGGTGCCCTGATCGCCTTTCGCGTCGGGCGCTAGGTGGCAGCTTCAGTCAGCGTCGCGCTGAGCGCGGCCGGGCCGTCGATCTCGGGATAGCCTTCGTCGGTCAGCAGGTATCGCCGGCTGCCCGCCTCGTCGCCGACATAACGCGACGCGGCAGCGAGCCAGGCCTCGTACCAGGCGGTGAGAAAGGCCGGATTGGCATATTGCTGGAGAATGACCTCGTGGCGGGCGCGCGCCTTCTTGTTTCCAGCCTTGGGCCGCGCCGCGGGCGATGCGAGCCGCGCGCGCAGCACCTCGGCACGGTTGGCCAGCGTCACCAGCGTGACGCGATCGGCCGCGCCGAGCAGGTGAAAGGCGGGATCGCGGCCGTGCGATTGCAGCGGCCGGTCGAATGGGCGCAGCAGGTCATAGTGATAGATCAAGGTGGGGTGAGCGCCGGCGCGCAGATTGTCGACGTCATTGGCCTGGGCGACGTCAAAGGCGCCGGTGATGCCGAGCCGCTCGCGTAGCACGGGGGAAGCCTGGAGCTGCGCGATGAAGGTCGACTTGCCGACGCCGGTGACGCCGGCAACGACGACGAGATGGCCGATCTGACGTTTCCGCGCCTCGACGATGACCCGGCCCTTGAAGCTCGACGGATAGAAGCTGATCGGCTCAAAGGCCTTGCTGTGGCCGTTGATGATCACCGACAGCGCCTTGCGCGTGAAGGTGAATGTGCGGTCGGCGGCGCGCGTGCTGTTCGACGCGTCGCCGAGCAACATGATCGGTGCGGCCGCCGCGCCAAGCATGCCGAGCGCGCTGGTAACCTTGCGCACCTCCCCGAGCGTCACCGGCGCGACCTCGAGGTAGATGCGGCGCCGCGCGATCGCCATCATCTTCCGGATCGCCGCGACCGGGTCGTAGAGATGGTGGAGAACGTTAAGGCATAGCACCGTGTCGAAGGCGTTCGCCGGCGCGTCCCATTGCTCGAAATCGGCTTGGATATACTCGGCGTTGGCATCGATCCCGGCGGCGATCTGGCGCGCGTGACGGATCCGTTCCGGCGAGGTTTCCAGCCCGGTCGCGGCGGCGGCGCCATGCTTCAGCGCCTCAAGGCAGAAATGGCCGAGCGAAGAGCCGATATCGAGTAGACTCTGGCCGCGCAGCTCATCGGTGAACAGGATTCGGTCGAGCGAATTGCGCTTGTAGCCGCCGGTTGCACGGCCGTCGCCAAGGTCGACGTCCTGATATTTGATATGCTCGCCTTTGAGCAGATCGCCCAGATTATTCTCGCTCAATCTTTCCTCGGGCGTGAACGGAGCGTAATAGTCGACGACCCTATCGGAGGCGCGCAGGGGCAGCAAGCGCGATGACCGGCCGGGACGAAGGCGAATGCACGCAGGAACAGAGAGTTGTCCGGGATTCTGACGTCGACAACCGATCGATTTGAGGCTCATTCCGGGATGGTTCGTTATCCTGCCCATGCAATCCGATAGGCCGATCCGCATCTGGGCGTTGCTGGGCGACCACCCTGGCGACAATAATCAGGTGCTGGCGCTTGCCGAAGACCTCGGCCTGCCGTTCGAAACCAAGCCGCTGCAATATCACAAGGACGTTCAGAAGGGCTTCTGGGCGGCGCGGCGGCGCTGGCTGCTGCGGGCGCTGCCGCCGTCGCTGATCGGGCTGACGCAGGCATCGCGGGCAATGCTCGACGGCGAGCCGCCCGACCTGGTGATCGCGATCGGCTCGCGCACCGCGCCGATCGTCCGCGTGCTGCGGCGGCGCGCGCACGGGCGCATGCGGGCGGTGCAGCTCGGCAATCCGCGCGTCTCGCCCAGCCATTTCGACCTGGTGCTCACGACACCGCAATATCCGGTGCCCGATGCGCCCAATGTCGTGCGGCTGCCGATTGCGATCGGGCGCAGCTTCGCGCGTCCGCCGCCGAGCGAGGCGAGCCGGGATTTTCTGGAGAAGCTGCCCGCCCCTCGCCGTCTGCTCCTGCTCGGTGGGCCGACGACCTTCTGGACGCTCGATCCCGCGGATCTGACCGCGGCGATCGCGACGCTGCTCCGCGACCGCCAGGCCAATGGCGGCTCGCTCATCATCCTGCCGAGCCCGCGCACGCCGGACGATGTCGTCGCAGTGGCGCATGCCGCCTTGCCGGCCATGCCAGGGCCGGCGGTGGTCGCACCGCTCAAGGGACCGCCGAGCTATGCCGAGCTGCTCGATGCCGCCGACCAGATCTTCGTCACCGCCGACAGCGTCGCGATGATCTCGGAGGCGCTGCGGACGGGCAAGCCGGTCGGCCTGGTGCCGGTCGAGGTCACCGCATGGGGCAAGGCGCGGCTGGCGCGCCATGATCGGCGCAGCCCGGGACAGCCGATTTTCCCGCGCGACCTGCGCTACTTCTGGGCCGAGCTACAGGAACGCGGACTTGTCGGCACGGTCGAGGCGCCGGCCCAAGGCGTGGACCCCGACGTCAACCGCATCGCGGTCGATCTGGTCAGGCGGCTTTTGGCGCCGCTGGATCGGCCGGCCACAGACGGCCGCGATACCGCTCCATCAACGCCAGCGAGTCAGGCCGAACATATCCGAGCCTGATATGCTCGCCGACCTCGTCGCGGCTGATCGAGCCAAGCTCGACCGCCTCGGCCAGCAGGCCATAGAAATAGGCCTCCTGATTGCGGTCGGGATGGGCGTGATAGCGCCGGCGGAACAGCCCGCGGAAGGGTGAGGCCAGCCGCGACAGGCCGGTTTCGCGCAGCGTGTAGTCGATCGCCAGCCCGGTCTTCCACGGCTGGGTGCGCCGCTTGGTCGTGTGCAGCAGCCGGGTGTCGGGCGTGAGGTGGTCGAAGTCGTTCCACTCGGGTGGCAGCAGGCCGATCGTGGCGCGCTCCTCGCGGCGCAGCTCGATCCAGTCGATATAGTCGAGCTCCCCGCCCCACAGCGCGCGCAGATTCGCGGCGAAGCGCCAGTGCGGCAATTTGCCGCAATCGAGCAGCATCACCGAGGTCGCGAGATAGTTCGGCGAATTATTGTGGCCCGGCCGCGGGCAGCACCAGATCGCCTTGCCCTCGAGGTCGCGGGCAAAGACCTCGCCGGCGTCGCCGACGGCGAAGACGTCGGGGTCGACCACCAGCGCGACCCCCTGATGATCCATCTCATCCGGCGCGGCGAACCGCAGCGGGGTGAACGACTGGAGATCGTCCGGGTCCCAGCGACGGACATGGCGGCCGCGAACGAAGCTGTGCCCGCCCTGCTCCAGCTCGGGATAGCGCGATGTCTCCAGCAGCCGTACATCGAAGGCATCCGCGTCGCGCGCATTGCGCCGGAAGCTGTGCGCCGAGACCAGCGCGCCGAGCCGTTGCTTCGCATTGGTATGGATGAACACCACGGGCTTCACAGCGACGTCTCCGCGAACCCTTGCGCCTTGACGGTGCGATCGATCGCCACCAGCGTTTCGACCAGCTCCGCCAGCCGGTCGAGCGGCCAGGCGTTGGGCCCGTCGGACAGCGCCTCGGCCGGATTCGGATGGGTCTCCATGAACAATCCGGACAGGCCGGTGGCGACGGCGGCGCGGGCGAGCGCCGGGATGAATTCGCGCTGCCCGCCCGAGCTGGTTCCCTGGCCGCCAGGGAGCTGCACCGAATGGGTCGCGTCGAACACCACCGGACAGCCGGTCTCGCGCATGATCACCAGGCTCCGCATGTCGGAGATCAGGTTATTATAACCGAACGAGGCGCCGCGCTCGCAGACCAATATGGTTTCGTCGTTGACGCCGGCGGCAGAGGCCGCCGCCCGCGCCTTGTCGACGACGTTGCGCATGTCGGCGGGCGCCATGAACTGCGCCTTCTTGACGTTGACCGGTTTGCCGGCCGCGGCGACCGCCTGGATGAAATCGGTCTGGCGGGCAAGGAAGGCGGGCGTCTGGAGGACATCGACGACGGCGGCGACGGCGGCGACCTGGCCGGGCTCGTGAACATCGGTCAGCACCGGCAGGCCGGTCTCCGCGCGCACCTTGGCGAGGATGCGCAGCCCTTCGTCCATGCCGGGTCCTCGATAGGCGCTGCCCGAGCTGCGGTTGGCCTTGTCGAACGAGCCCTTGAAGATCGCCAGCAGGCCCAGCCTGTCGGCAATCTCGCGCAACCGCTCGGCGACGGTCAGCGCCAGCGTCTCGGATTCCAGCGCGCAGGGGCCGGCGATCAGGAAGAGCGGATGGTCGAGTCCGACGTTGCGGCCGCAGAGGATCATGACGCGCTTTCCATCCGATCCATCAGGCCAGCCTGGCGACGACCGCGAGCGGCGGCGGCAGAGCAAGGCCGCGCGCGTCGGCGAAGTTCGCCAGCAATTGCTCGGCGCCATGGGCGGCCACCTTCTCGCCCTCGATCCCGCCGGTGACGAAGATAAAGTCGAAGCCGGCCTGGGCCGCGCCGAGATAATCGGTGGCGAGGCCGTCGCCGATCGCGATCACCTCCGACGCATCGACCACGCGGCCGGCAATGCCCGCCGCCTCGGCCAGGCAGCGCTGGTAGGTCCGCGGATAGGGCTTGCCGAACCAGTCGACCGCGCCGCCGATCGCTTCGTAGCGGTCGGCGATCGCTCCGGCGCAAGGCTCGACGATGCTGCCGCGTATGACCACGCGATCGGGATTGAAGCAAAGCAGCCGTGCGCCGCGCTCCCGCATCGCCGTCAGCACCCGCAGATAATCGTCGGTTTCGCGGCTTCCCTCGCTGAAGCCGGTGCAGACGACGAGGTCGCTCTCGGCCGGATCGACCAATGTCAGCCCACGCTCGGAAAAGCTCTCGCGATCGGCCTCGGTGCCAATGAAGCCGACGACGCTGCGCCCTTCCGCGCGCAGCGCCTTGAGCCCGGTCTCACCCGAGCTGATCACCGCGTCATAGTGATCCGTATCGAGGCCGAGATCGCGCAGCTGCGCACGCACCGGCGCCGCCGGTCGCGGCGCATTGGTCAGCAGCAGGACGATGCGGCCATCGCGCCGCCAGCGCGCAAGCAGCGCCCGCGCCTCGGGGAAGACGCGGATCCCGTCATGCACGCAGCCCCAGACGTCGCACAGGATCAGCCGGTAGCGATCCGGCAGCGTGGCCAGGCTCGTCATCGTCGCGACGGTCAAGCCGCGTCCATCCGCGCAAGCGCGGCCTCGATCGGTACGACGTCGCTCGGGTTGTTGAGCTCCCAGATCTGCCAGGGTGGCGCCAGCACCTCGGCGACGCGGATCGGCACGCCGCTGTCGAGGAAGCGCAGCTGCTCCAGCCCTTCAAGCCGTTCCAGCTCGGTCGGCGGGGTCGCGCGATACTGCGCCAGCGCCGCCGGCGTATAGGCGTAGACGCCGATGTGCAGCCGCACCGGCGTCACCTCGCCGCCCGCCGCGGCCAGATCGAAATGAGGGATGATCCGCTTGGAGAAGTAGAGTGCCCGACCCTGCGCGTTGCTGACCACGGTGGTGCCCCCGACGCGTCCCCGCGCCTCTTCTGCGCGCAGCTCGGCGAGATGATCCCGGCTACACCTTATCGCCGGCGTCGCCACCGCCGCGCCCTCCTCCCCGGCCAGCGCATCGACCAGCGCGGTCACGAAATAGGCCGGCGTGAGCGGCGCGTCGCCCTGAAGATTGACGACGATGTCGGGCCGCTCGGCCAGCTGGTCAAGTGCTTCGGCGCAACGCTCGGTGCCGTTGCGGCAATCGCCCGAGGTCATCAGCACCTCGGCGCCGAATTGCCCGGCCGCCTCGGCGATCGCCGCGTGATCGGTCGCGACATAGACCGCGCCGATCCCCGGCACTCGCCGCGCCGCCTCCCAGCTGCGCTGGATCAGCGGCTTGGCCTCGCCCGCGCCGTCGCGCAGCAGCGCCAATGGCTTGCCGGGATATCGGCTCGATTCGAAGCGAGCCGGTATGATGATGACGACCGCCATCGATGCGTCAGCTGGGGTGACGGCGCGGCGAGAGATCGTGAATGTGGACGACGCCGTCCGGCCGTGCGGAAGGATCGTCGACGACGAACAGCACGCTGATCCCCTGATCGGCGCAATGGCCGAGCGCGTCCTCGATCGTCGTGATCGACTTGGTCGTCTTGGGATTGGGCGTCATGATGTCGCCGGCGGTCGCGGCCGACAGGCGGGAGAGGTTCCGCCGCAGATCGCCGTCGGTGATGATGCCGATCAGCCGGCCTTCGTCGTCGACCACGCCGGTCGCGCCAATGCGTTTCTCGGTCATCTCGACCACCGCCTCGAGCATCGGCGCATCCGGCCTGACCGTGGGGATGGCGTCGCCGCGCCGCATGACGGCCGCGACCGGACTCAACCGCCGGCCGAGCGCGCCGGCGGGATGGACCTTGTAGAAATCCGCCGCGCCAAAGCCCCGGTCGCGCATCAGGGTCAGCGCCAGCGCATCACCGATCGCCAGCGTCATCAGCGTCGAGGTGCTCGGCGCGAGCCCCTTGGGGCAAACCTCCTGCAAGCTCGGCAGCAGGATCGGTATGTCGGCCGCGGCGATCAGCGTCGAATCGGGGTTCGACGAGATGCCGATCAGCGGCACTTTCATGTCGTTGAGGAAGGCGATCACCGGGTGGAGCTCGGCGGTCTCGCCGGAATGCGAGATCAGCAGCGCGACGTCGCCGGTGCGCACACCACCGAGATCGCCGTGCAGGGCCTCGGCGAGGTGGAGGAACATTGATGGCGTACCGGTCGAGCTGAAGGTCGCCGAGATCTTGCGCCCGACATGGCCGGACTTGCCCAGCCCGCCGACGATCAGCCGGCCGGGCGAAGACAGGATCAGGCTGACCGCAGCGGCGAAATTCTCGCCGATGGTCTGTTCGAGGATGTTGAGCGCCGCTGCGCCTTCGCGGAGAATCCGCCGGGCAAAGGAGATGTCTGAAGTAACAGCGGGATTCGGGGGCGCGGAAATCGTCCCCAGGTTACGCCTTCCGGCTGCATTTACGCGAACAACTTCCACTGGGAAACAGTCCCCTAATCAAGCCCATATCGACTAGTTTCATGCTCCGTCACGTAGAACATGACCGCGTCAGCGATGCACTAACATTGGTCAGGGACCGGTTCATGACACCCTTGCGACTCGTCATCACGGTGAGTCCTTCTGCTCGCCATGCCGTTCTGGTTGATCCCCTCTCAGTGCTCAGCGGTCTATCCGGCTTATTGCCGAGATCCGTCTGCCTCGGCCGCACATAACGTTTAGGATGCGAAACAGTTGCGCGGGTTGGCGGTTTCACAGGGGCCGGGTCCAGTCGGTTTCGCGAGCGCCTCGTGCCTTGGCAAGGTCGTGCCCGAGTTCCGCCTCCCGCAGAATGCCGTTCGGTCCGTCCCAATAGCGCCGGCCCTCCGACTTTTTATCATATGTTATATCGTTCTTTCACCAGGCTGAACGGTCATTGAAACGCTCGTTTTTGCTCGGCCAGGGGCTGGCCTGCCCAGCGCTGACGGCGCATAGCCGCAGCGAGCCGGGAGCGATGGAGCAGCATATGAATTACCGTCAACTGGGCCAGGGGCTGCGGGTGTCGGCGATTGGGATCGGCTGCATGCCGATGATCCGCGAAGGCAACATCAACTACGGCCAAGCTGACGACGACCAGTCGATCCGCGCCATCCACGACGCGATCGATCTCGGCATCACCTTCTTCGACACAGCCGAGATGTATGGCCCGTTCCGTAACGAGGAGCTCGTCGGCCGCGCGATCAAGGGCCGCCGCGACGGGCTGGTGATCGCGACCAAATTCGCCAATCGCTTCGATGGCGACCGCGCAATCGGTGTCGACGGCAGCCCGGCCAATGCGCGGCGCGCCTGCGAGGCCTCGCTCAAGCGCCTCGGCATCGACGTGATCGACCTGTTCTATCAGCACCGGGTCGACCCCAATGTGCCGATCGAGGAGACCGTCGGCGGCATGGCCGAGCTGGTCAAGGAGGGCAAGGTCCGCTTCCTCGGCCTGTCCGAGGCGGCCGCCGGCACCGTCCGCCGCGCCGCCAAGATCCATCCGATCGCCGCGCTGCAGAGCGAATATTCGATCTGGGAGCGCGGGGTTGAAGCTGAGATCCTTCCCGCCTGCCGCGAGAATGGCATCGGCTTCGTGCCCTATAGTCCGCTCGGCCGCGGCTTCCTCGCCGGCGACATCCGCAGCCTCGACCAGCTGCCGGCGAACGACTACCGTCATCACGATCCGCGCTATTCGGCTGAAAACATGCCGAAGAACCTCGCCATCGTCGATGCGATCGCCAGTGTTGCCGCGCGCCATGGCGTGTCGAACGCGCAGATCGCGCTCGCCTGGCTGCTTGCCCAGGGCGAGGACATCGTGCCGATCCCCGGGGTCAAGCGTAGCGAGACGATGCGCGACAGCGCCGGGTCGGTGGATGTCATGCTGAGCGCGGCCGATCTCGCGGAAATCGAGGCGGCCGCGCCCGGCGGCCGGGCCGCGGGCCTGCGCTACAGCGAGGCGGTGCTGGCGCGGACCAGCCTCTGACTCCTCAGGGCAGGCTGGGGCCGATCCGCCCGACCTCGAGCTTGAGATCGGTGAAGCCGGCGCCGGTCGCGAGCTTGCGCGCTTCGGTGGTGCATTGCGCCGGCACATCGGCGGCATGGACGATCGTCATGCCGGACCGGCGATCGAAGCGGCGATGGAGGTCGCGCCGGAACCCGGCCGCGTCGACCATCGTGTCGCCGGTCCAGTAGCGGCACTTGCCCTCCCAGAAGGAGACCGACGTCACATAGCGGATCGGCATCCGCAGCCCTTCGGCGACGGATTGTGTCGCGGCGGCAAGCATCGCGAGGAGAAGCGCAAGACGGATCATCCGCCCATGATCGCAGAGCGGACGCGCGGCCGCAACGGATCGGTCCAGGTTTGAGTCCCGGCCGCAGCGTCGCTATCCTGCGCGCGGAGCCGGCGGGGAGATTGCGCCGCATGATCCGCGAAGCCGCCTGTCAATGCGGGACATTGACGCTGACCTGCGAGGGCGAACCGGCGAAAGTCTCGCTCTGTCACTGCTTCGACTGCCAGCGGCGGACCGGCTCGCTGTTCGGCGTCGCCGCCTTCTATCCCAAAGCGATGGTCGTAACCGGCAAGGGCGAGGCGAAACGCTATCGGCGCGATGCCGCGAGTGGATTTGCCGTCACCTTCAACTTCTGCCCGGATTGTGGCTCGAATCTGTGGTGGGAACCCGAGCGTCTGCCGGATTTGATCGCTGTTGCGGTCGGTTGCTTTGCCGACCGCGCCTTCCCGATGCCGGCGCAAGCGGTCTGGACCGACGAGCAGCATCACTGGCTGGAGCTGCCCGAGACGCTGACCGCCCACGCGCGAAATCCGACGCGCCGTTAAGCGTCCGTCTTCGCCTTCCCGATCGAATATCCCGCGGCCTTCAGCGCCATGGCGGCGGCAAGCGCCTGATAATGGGCCGCCTGCCCCGGCTGGAAGAGCCGCCCACTCTGCTCGCTCGCGCGCTGGATCGCATCGCGCATGACGCGGTAGATTTCCTGAGGAACGCTCCCGTCGCGCGTCAACCGGTCAAGCTCGTCGTCCATGCCGCCCTCCATTCCTGCTGCCGAGCAGATAGGAACGGAAGGCGGCAAGCGAAAGCTATTCGAACACCTCGGCGACGCTGACGCCGCGGCGCAGCTTCCACGCGCCGCGAATGCCGAGGATCGCGCCCGCGCCGAGCGCGGCAAACATGATGATGAAGCCGAAGCCACCAGCAGCAGCCGGGTCGGAACCCAGGCTGGCGAGCTTTGCGGCGAGCTCGACGAAATACCAGATCGCGGTGACGATCGCTGCCCAGAGCGGCTGGCGTCGCAGGATGCACCAGGTCAGCCAGATGGCGAAGACGATCGCGATCAGATCGCTGGTCAGCACGACCAGGCCGCTGTTGCCGAACAGGTCGCTGCCGTTGACGTAGAGTAAGCCCGCCTGGATGCCGTAGCTCAGCGCGAGATAGCCGCTGGCCAGCGCGCCGCTCTTCGCCGCCGCCATGATCTCGGTCGGGGTCTCGAGCTTCTGAAACGGGTTGACGCCGCCGCGCAGCTTGGCCGGCTTCTTTTCCTTCGCCATCGTCCTGACCTCCTGAATAACGAGGCGGACGCCCGCCCCTTCCCTGCTGGGTCGGGACAAGCCGCGCGAAGGTTCACGGCAATTGGTTCTCAGGCGTCGGCCATCGCCGGCGCTTCCGTCAGCCGGCCGAGCAACGCCGGCGCTACCGAATTGCCGTCGAGCAGATGGAGCCTGCGCTGGGCGATCTGCCAGTCGCCGTCGGCGCTGCGCGCGAACTCGTAACGTGCCGCGCTCAGGCGGCTGATGCGGAAGCCGTCCCCGTCGCGCAGGACGACCATGGCATGGCCGGTCGCAACCGCGCGGTCGCCCTCGATCACTACATAGGGCAGCGTCCCGATATGGCCCATGCCCGCCGCGATCATCTCGGCGATCATCGGCGAGCTCACCACCGCCTGGACCGCGGTCCGTCCCGCAAAGCGCCCCGCATCACCGGCCTCGCCGATCGCGTAGACGCCGTCCTCGGCATAGAGGTCGCCGAGCACCGCACTGTTCCCGCCATCGACGGCGCATGGGTGCGCGGCGATCAGCTGATAGATCGCCAGCTGGTCCTCGACCCGGCGCAGCCGCGCCTCGACGTCATTCGCCATGATACTCTCCCATTGGGGACGCAAGCCGTCCGTCACGGCGCATCATAGGGCAGCCGCAATTGAGGACAATGCGACGGGACGCGTGGCCCGCGGGCATCGCGCGTCCTGGCCCCCTGCTCAGATCTCGCAGCACTCCGCCGGCAGCGTTGCGGCCACGGCATCGAGCTCGTCCAGGTCGAAGCCATAGACGCGCGCGGCGTTCCCCGAGAGCAGGGCGCGGACCTCGTCCTCCGGAACGCCGTCCAGCAGCGTCCGCAGATGGCCGATGCTCTTGGGCCAGCTGCCCTCATAGTGCGGATAATCCGAGCCCCAGGTCATGTTCTCGATGCCGATCGCGTGACGCATCGACACCTCCTTGTGCGACAGGAACATCGCCTGGACGGTGCACTGGCGTTGCCAATATTCGCTCGGCTTGAGCGAGAGCCGTTTCTGCTCATGGGCGAAATAGGTCTCGTACATGAAGTCGAGCAATGTGATCAGGTCGGGAACCCAGTCCGCGCCCTGCTCGGCGAACACCATCTGCAGCTTCGGGTGCCGCTCGAACACCGCGCCCCACAGCAGATACCAGAACGGCCGGTGCGAGAACCACATGCTCTCGGTGGCGAAGATCGTCAGCGAGCCGGGCAGATCGCCATAGTCCGGTGTCGCCGATCCGACATGGGTGTGGATCGGCATGCCGAGATCCTCGCAGACGCTCCAGATCGGTTCGTAGCGCGGGTGGTGGTAGAACGGCAGATCGCCGACGCCCGCGGGCAGCAGCACGCCCCTCAGGCCATGCTCCTTGGCCCAGGTGACCTGGCGGACAGCCTCGTCGATGTCGTGGATCGTCATCAGCGCGAGCCCGCCGATGCGCTTGGGCGCGTAGGACACGAAATCGGCCAGCCAGCGGTTGTACGCCCAAGCGCCGATGCCTTGGAGCTTGTGATTGGCGCCCTTGTCGCCCGGCCCGGAGGCACAGCGAAAGGGTGGCGCATTCTGCTGCGAGCCGTCGGGAAAGATGATGTCGGCGACAACGCCGTCGAGCGCGAGCTCCTTCAGGTGCCGGTCGGGGTCAGCGACGCCGGTCCGCCCGCCGTGCATGACCGCCTCGGTGTGCTCCATCTCCTCGATGAGCTCCGGGGCGAAGAGATCTTCCTGGAACCGCTTCGCGTCCCGCTCCTTCGCCATGTCCTCCTTGAGGGCCTCGCGGTAGGCGGGATCGATGTAGTCGAGGAAGCCGCCCTCCGAATGGAGCGGTCCGGCGTGACAGTCGGTGGAGATGATCGTGTAGCGCGGCATCGTGATCTCCTGGCTCTATATTTATCCGGTCATCCTCCTCCCGCGCGGGGCGCAGAGTCAACACGCCTGCGACCTCGGAAAACCCTTGCGGGATGCGAGGACTGAGGGCGTTGGCGAAGGTGAAGCGAGCGCTCTATACTGCGCCAGAACGAGCGGGCCGAAACGCCTGGCGGGGAGATGGCGATGAAGATCGATCCCTATCGCATGTGGCGGCTGCTCGAGGAGCGGATCGGGCAGGAGACCAACCCGCTTCACCGCCGCCAGCTCGAGACCATCGTCAAGCACATGAAGGGCGAGGCGATGGGCGACATCGACTATATCCTCACCACCGTCTCGCCCGACGCGGTCTATGTGCTTTACGGGCTGCCCGGGACGCCGCCGCAGCTGTTTCACGGTCATGACGAGATCAGGGGCTTTTACAATGCGATGCTCGATGCGATCTCGGTCAACCAGGAGCTCTGCGTCGACCGGGTGGTGGTCGACGATCATTGCGTCGTCACCGAGGGCGTGACGCGCACCGCATTGCGCGGCCGGACACTGGCCGCGGCCGGCGTTCCGGTCGATGAGATCGACGCCTATTACTATTCCGAGGGCCGCTCGCTGGTGATCTGGCCGTTCGATCCCGTCACCGGCCTGCTGACCGGCGAGCAGATCTATACCGCCACCCGCATGCCGTTCGAGGAGAGCGCCAGGCAGAAGCTGGCGGCCGAGGATATCGGCAGCTACCCGGCCGTCGCCGCCTGACGCTGAGCCCGGCCGCTCGCGCCATCCCCAGCGCGACCGGCGTGCAACCGGGTCAGCCTGGTCTCGGCGATCCGCCAGGCGCCATCCTCGAAGCGATAGCGCTCAGTGTAATGCCCCTGCGAATTGTGGATCAGCGTCGCGCGGTCGAGCTCGTAGATGAAGTCTTCCATCGCGATGACGCCATGGGCTTCGGTCTCGCTGTCGATCGTGATCTCATGGCAGTGACCATGATGGACCGAGGTCGAATTGACGAAGGCCGAGCGGATCCAGGCCATCACCGCGTCGCGACCTTCGGTGATCGGGCCGATCTCGCCGACCGGCTCGCCGCCGACCGGCGTGTGGCGCGATCCCTCGGTGCAATCGAACCGGATGTCGCGCGCGAAGACCTGCGCCATCGCGTCGAAGTCGCGGGTGTCCATCGTACGGAAGTAGCGCGCCTTGAGTTGCTTGATCTCTTCGATGGCGATCAGCCTGGCGACCGGATCCATCGCTCCCTCCTTTTGCTGCCCTAATGGCCGCCCAATTTGCGCGGCCGGCCCTGGATCTCGATGAGCTGGCCGAAACCGCCTGCGCCCGAGACGATGATGTCGGTATAGACGAAGGCGATGATGCAGTCCTTGCCCATCGCGCCGGGATCGCCGGGTCGGAAAACGCGCATGCCGACCCGTTCCGCGAGCGCCGGCCTGAGGCCGTTGCTCAGCCGGTCGAGGACCGGCTCGATCGCCGCCATCGACGGAAAGTTGATCGCGAAATGGGGAATGCTGGCCGGCGTCGCGAGCGCCGCCTCGCGATAGGCCCGGATGCTGTCGTCGAGCGTCGGGTCCTTCTCGCTCTGCGCCTTGAGCGCCTGCTCGAGCGCGAGCTGCTGCGGCATCATCTCGGAGAGGTAGAAGACATTGTTGAGCGGGTCGAGATCCTCGGGGTTGGGGTGGACCGACATGAAGAAGCTGCCCGAATCCGCCTTGGCCGGCGTGTCGGCGGCGACGCAGCCGAGCGCCTCGACGAATTCGACGGCGATATCGCGCTCGCCCGGGCGATAGACCGCCGCGACATGGCTGAACAACGTGCCTGTGTAGTCCGATGTCCGATACATGACGGCCTCCTGCTCCTGTCGGAAATGCTAGGAAGCCGCGACGGTAGCGGCAATCCCGGCCTTAGGTAGAAAACGGACTCGGCGATCGCCCCGCCAACCGCTCAGACCGTTCCGTCGAGCGATTTCGAGCCCAGCTTGCACTGCGCGGAGTCGGCGGCCGCGGGCCGCATTGCGACGCGATCAAACCAGCCCGCGAGCGCCCGCCACTCGGGACGCAGCAGCTGACCGATCTCGATGCCGTATTGCAGGAAACAATAGAGCAAAATGTCGGCCAGCGAGTAGCGCTCGCCGCAGAGATAGGCCCGATCCTGCAATTGCCCGTCGAACCAGGCGAGATGCGCGCGCGCCAGTGCCCTCATCGCATCGGCGACATGGGGATCGACTGGATAGAGGCTGCCCTCCGGGTGGAAGCTGACCGGACTGAATTTGAAGCCATGGACGATCGGCTCGCAGATCTTCAGGTCGACCCGCCGCGCCCACATGCGCGTCTCGGCCCGCTCTTCCGCACTGCGGCCGATCAGCACCGGCTCGGGATGCAGCTCCTCGAGATACTCACAGATCGCCACCGTCTCGGCGATGAACGCACCGCCGTCGGTCTCGAGCACCGGGACCTCGCCCATCGGGTTGCGCGCGAGATGCGCCGGCGAGCGCGCTTCGCCGATGCTCAGGACCATCACCTCGGCGGCGATGTCGAGCGCCTTCTCCGCCGCGAACATGCGCACGACGCGTGGATTGGGACCCGTGGCGTCAAACAGTTTCATCAGATCTTCACCGTCGAGGCGGCGCGATCCCAGGTCGCCGCGGTCGCGCCCTCGCTGCGCAGCTGCTCCTTGAGCACCTTGCCGGTCGCGCTGCGCGGCAGCTGATCGCGAAACTCGATGTAGAGCGGGACTGCAAAGCGCGGCACGCGGTCGATCGACCAGCGGCAGAGATCTTCTTCGGTGAGCCTGGCCCCAGGCTTCAACTCCGCCGTGACTTTCACCTCGTCCTCGCCGAGCGGCGACACCACGGCGTGCACCGCAACGTCCTGAAGCGCCGGATGCTCTCCGAAAACCGCCTCCATCTCATAGGTCGAGATATTCTCGCCCTTGCGCCGGATGTAATCCTTCTTGCGGTCGAGAAAGTAGAGATAGCCATTCTCGTCGAGCTTGCCGATGTCGCCGGTGTGGAACCACAGATTGCGCCAGGCCTTCACCGTGTCCGCGGGACGATTCCAATAACCCTGGAAGATGATGTTCGGCCGCTTGGGCCGCGCGACGATCTCGCCGGCGGCACCGACCGGCAGCGCGTTGTCGTTGTCATCGACGATCTGGACTTCGAAATCCTGGCCGGGCGTGCCCGAGCTTCCCGGCGGACCGGGTGGCACACCCGGCACGGTGGTACTGATCGTCGCCGCTTCGGTCATGCCATAGCCGACCGCGCCCTTTGCCGAGACGCCGAAGCGCTCACGCCATTTCTCGACGATCGCCGGCGGAAAGGGCGCGGCGTTGACCCGCCTGAGCTGGCCATAGCAGCGGCGCGACGCATCGCTGTCGGGCGCTTCGGCGATCAGCGTCACCAGCGAGCCGAGCAGATTGACGACGGTCGCCCGCGAGCGCTCGATTTCGGGCCAGAAGTTGGAGACCGAAAAGCGCGGGGCGATGGCGACGGTGCACTGCGCGATCAGCCCGGTCACGACCGACAGCCCGATCGCATTGAGATGGAACAGGGGCAGCGGCGACCACAGCACATCGTCCTCGGCGAAGCCCTGCCCGCGCACGAAATTCCAGCCGAGATTGCAGCAGAAATTATGCGGGATCATGCAGCCCTTGGACGCGCCGGTCGTCCCCGATGTGTAGACCAGCATGGCGAGTTGATCCTGGGTCGCCTCATCCGGGATCGCGGGCGATCCAGCGTGGCGCAGCGCATCGAGGAGCATCACCGAGGCGGTGCTACAGGCAACCGCCGTCACGCCGCGCGTCACCAGCCAGCGCATCTGCGGCAGCTGATCGGCGAGATCGGCGATGAGCGGCGCATAGCCCGCTTCCGCGATGATCACCGCCGCCGAGCAATCATGCAGCTGATTGCGCAGGAAGGCGCCCTTGAAACCGGTGTTCACCGGCGCGCTGACCGCGCCGATCTTGTTGATCGCCAGCCAGACGGTGACCGCATCGATATTATTGTCGAGCATCGTCGCGACCGGCTGGCCGGTGGTGACACCCAGACCCAGTAGGCCATGCGCCAGCTCGGTCGCCAGCCGGTCGACATCGGCGAAGCTGAAACGGTCGCCCGAGAAGTCGAGGAATATCTTGTCCGGCACCGCGGCGACCGCACGTGCGAGCGCGGCATTGATCGTGTCCTGCGGCGGCCCGCCATCTGCGACAGCCTCGACCATTACAGGACCCCCGCCCTGCCGAGCCTGATCACATCGCCGACCGCGCGTTCGACCAGCGGCACCGCGTCATTGCCGAAATAGATCGCGTCGCCGACGAGGAAGCTCGGCACGCCGAAGCCGCCCCGCGCCATCAACTCGACCGCATTGGCCTCCAGCTCGGCCGCGACATCGGCGCGCACAAGACAGTCCTCGAGCAGCCCATCGGCAAGTTCGGTCTGTCGCCAGATGTCGGCGAGGACCGCGCGATCGCCGAGGTCGCGGCCGAGCGCGAAGGCATCGTGCATCGCTTCGCGGGCAAAGGCTTCAGCCAGGCCCCAACGTCCCGCCGTCACACAGGCCAGCATGCACGATCGGCTGTCGGCGGCCGCTGGCGGATCCTCCAGCAATGGCAAGTCGAGAAAATCCGCCCAGAGGGCGGCATCGCGCCGATAATAGGCCTGCTTGATCTCCGGCATCGGCCACTCTGCGGCCGCGTTGACATGACGGAAGACGTCGCCAGCCACGACCGGACGCCAGTTGATTGTCGCGCCGGCCGTCGCGGGACAGGCCTTCAGATGCGCCACGGCGAGATAGGCCCACAGGCAGGTGCAATCGAAGAAGAAGTCGATGGCGGGTCCGCGCGGTTCAGCCATGCAACACGCTCCGCTCAACGCTGTGCCGCTGCATGCGCCTGCGCAGCTGATGCTCGACCAACGGCATCCGGTTGTTGCCGAACACCATGACCTCGCGGTCGATGAAGATGGTCGGAACGCCGAAGCCGCCGCGGGCGACCAGCTCGTCGCCGTTGCGCTTGAGCTCGGCTCTCGCCTCGGTGCCGGCGATCGCGACGAAGACCTCGTCCGGGTCGACGCCGATCTGGCGGCAGATGTCGGCCAGCACCTCGTCATGGCCGAGATTGCGCCCGTCGCGCCACAGCGCCTCATAGGCGGCGATGGCAAAGGGCACGAGCTTGCCCTGCGGGGCGAGCGCGATGCAGCCGCGCATGCATTTGACGGTATTGACCGGGTGACCGCATTTCGGCGGTGAATTCAGGATCAGCCCGGCGTGTTCCGCCCAGGCGCGCAGCTCCTTATTCTCATAGGCGAGCTTGAGCGGCGGGGCCGCCAGCCGCCGCTCGAGATAGACCCCCTGATTGACCTCGGCGAAGACGAAGCCGACGACGACCGGCCGCCAGTCGACCTGGATACCGAGGCGCGCAGTGAGCGTCAGCAGGTTCGACACCCCGATGTAGGACCAGGGGCTCGCGCAATCGAAGAAGCATTCGAGCTTGATCACCGGCCTATTCCTTTGCCGGCGCGAAGAAGCTGCGCCGCTTCTCCAGGGGAATATTCTTGCTCGCTTTCTTGAAGTCGCCGAGGCCGATCAGCCCGCGCTGCAGCGCCGGGCGCGCGCGCAACTCGGCGAACCAGCGCTTGACGGCCGGCCAGGTGGCCAGGTCGAACCCTTGCGCCTTGTGCGTCATCACCCAGGGGAAGCAGGCGATGTCGGCGATCGTGTAATCTTCGCCGGCAATGAAGCGGCCGGTTTCCCCGAGCCTGCGATCGAGCACCGCATAGAGCCGCTCCGCCTCGCGCCTGAAGCGGTCGAGTGCATAGGGATGCTGCTCTTCGGCATAGAGGCGGAAATGGCCGTGCTGCCCGAGCATCGGCCCGAGGCCCGACATCTGCCACATCAGCCATTCGATGCAGATGATCCGGTCGGTCGGATCCGCCGGCAGGAAGCGCCGGTATTTTTCCGCGAGATACAGCAGGATCGCGCCGGATTCGAAGATCGGGGTCGGCTTGCCGGCGAGCGGCGCGTGATCGATGATCGCCGGCACCCGGTTGTTGGGGCTGACGGCGAGAAATTCGGGCGCGAACTGGTCGCCGTCGGCGAGGTCGACCGACGTGAGCCGAAAGGGAGCGCCCAGCTCCTCCAGCAGAATCGTGACCTTCCAGCAATTCGGCGTCGGCGCGAAGAAGACCTCGATCATGCCGCAGTTCTCCGCCGCCTCGCCTGCCGCGCTGAACGCCTGAACCGCCTCTACCGGATGGTCCAGGCTGGTGGTTAGTCGATTGCCGCCGCTGGCGCCATGGCCGGCGGCTACGCCATCGCGTATTCGCTCCAGGCTAGGCCTCGGCCCGCCGAATCATGCTAGACAAGGTGCGGCGACCGGCCGAGCGCCGGGGCGAGGAGGAGGATGCCGTGCTGAGCCTGACCAATGCGCGGGTGTTCGACGGCAGCGACATGCTGCCCTCCCGCTATACCCTCACCCTCGACGACAATCGCATCGCCAGCCTCTCCGACCGGCCCAATGCGGCGGCGCCCGGCGAGCAGATCGACCTCGGCGGCATGACGGTGATGCCGGGCATGGTGACCTGCCATCTCCACCCCGACACCTATAAATGGACCTTGCAGGACCATCTCAGCGCCAACCGTCTCGGCAAGGAACGGCCGCCGGGCGTGATGATGGCGATCGGCATCCGCGCGTGCAAAATGATGCTGGAGAGCGGCTTTACCGGCTATGTCGGCGCCGCCTGCTCCAACGACATCGACGCCCAGCTCAAGATGGCGATCGAGGAGAACATCATCCCCGGCCCGCGCATCCGCGCCTGCGGCCATCATGTCGGCACCCATGCCGACAATAACGACAGCCCGAAATGGTGGCTGCGCTACGACACATGGGGCACCGACATCTTCGCCGACGGGCCGAGCGGGCTGCGCGCCCTCGTCCGCGACGAGATCCGCCGGGGTGCCGAGGTGATCAAGATCTTCGTCAGCTCGGGACACGCGATCCCCGGCCATCACGGCAAGCGCAACATGTCGCACGAGGAGATCGCGACGATCGTCGAGACCGCCCATGAGCGCGGCGCCAAGGTCCGCGCCCATGTCTGCCACAAGAACCTCATTCTCGAAGCCATCGAACTGGGCGTCGACATCATCGATCATGGCGACGAGACCGACGAGGAATGCGTCGAGGCGATGGCCAGGGCGGGCAGCTTCTGGGTGCCGAGCCTGATGTTCCTCCAGCTCGCGCTCGACCAGGGCTGGGCCGATGAGGAGGGTGCGACCGCCTATGGCCATGCGTGCCTGCATCGCTCGCTGCCGCTGGCGCAGAAGGCGGGCGTGCGCATCCTGCTCGGCGACGATTACATCGGCGAGCCGCTGCCGCATGAGATCGGCCAGTACAACCAGGAGCTGACGCTCTACGCCAGCGTCGCGGGCATCACGCCGAAGGACGTGCTCGGCTGGGCGACGAAGAATGCCGGCGAGTTGCTGGTCGATGCCCCTGCAAAGAGCGGCGTGATCGAGCCCGGCGCCCTCGCCGACCTCATCGTCGTCGACGGCGACCCGCTCGCCGACCTCGCCTGCCTCACCCGCCCACAGGAGACATTGAAGGCGGTGATCCGCGACGGCGTGCCGGTGATCGACCGGCTGCCGGCATCGGCGCGCCAGCGGGTCGCCGCGTAGCAGACAGACAGGAAGAGGAGTCCCGAGCATGACAGATCAAGCCACACTCTCACCACAACCAACCACTTCATCCGGACGCGAACTCTACCAGGGCCGCGTTGACGGCTTCACCGGCAAGTCCGCCGAGGCACGGCAACAAGAGATGATCGATCGCGAGGAGCTGCGCGAGCTGACCGCGATCTATGCCCATCGTGCCGCGCATGGCGTGTCGCTGGCCGATCTGTTCACCGATGATGGCGCGATGTTGTTCAGCTATCCAGGCCAGCCCGCCGCCGAGGCGCGTGGCCGCGCCGCGCTCGACGCGATGTTCAAGGATCTTGCGAGTGCGGAACACCGGCCGCTGCCGATGATCCACAACAATCTCGTCAAGATCGACGGCGACGACGCCGAGGGTATCTGCTCGATCGAGCTGCGCCTGACCCAGAACGGCCAGAGCATGATCGGCTCGGGCTTCTACAAGGACCGGATGCGCCGCGTGAACGGGACGTGGAAGTTCGTCGAGCGCGACATGCACTTCATTCACATGGTGCCGATCCAGAAGGGCTGGGCCGACGGGCCGGTCTGAGGCGATGCCGAGGTCGGCCAGCCGCGCGCTGTACGAAGGCCGTATCAACGGCTTCGCCGGCAAGTCGGCCGAAGCGCGCCAGCAGGAGCTGCTCGATCGCGAGGAGCTGCGTGAGCTGATCGCGACCTATGCGCACCGCGCGGCGCAGGGCGTGTCTATGGCCGATCTGTTCACCGATGATGGCGCGATGCTGATGCGCCTTCCCGGCCAGCCGCCCACCGAGGCACGCGGCCGCGCCGCGATCGACCAGCGCTTCCGCAATCGCACGGACGCACTCCTGCGGCCACTGCCGATGATCCACAACAACCTCGTCCGGATCGACGGCGACCAGGCCGAAGGCATCTGCTCGATCGAGCTGCGCGTGACCCAGCACGGCCAGAGCATGATCGGCTCGGGCTATTACAAGGATCGCATGCGGCGCGAGAACGGGGCGTGGAAGTTCGTCGAGCGCGACATGCACTTCATCCACCTGGTGCCGATCCAGAAAGGCTGGGCCGACGGGCCGGTGTGAGCCGCGCCCCTTCCACCGGTACTTCTTTCTTTGTCATTCCCGCGAAAGCGGGAATCCAGTGCTGACGCCTTTTCGGTCCGCTGAGCAAATCTAGCGCCCAGTACAGCCGGATTCCCGCTTTCGCGGGAATGACGAGTAATTTTATCCAGCTACCCCCATCGGCGGCGCGCCGTCGAGGCGGACGGCCTGCATCAATCGCCGCGTCGTGTAATCCGGCACGGCGAAGTGCTGCACCGCGTGGTTGTCCCACAAGGCGACGTCGAAGACCTGCCAGCGATAGCGCAGCTGATATTCGGGGCTGCCGATATGGGCGAACAGCATCGCCAGGATCCGGTCGCTCTCCGCCTTGGTCAGCCGGTCGATCGCGATCGTCCAGGCCGAGTTGACGAACAGCATTTTGCGGCCGGTTCGAGGATTGGCGATGATCACCGGATGCGACACCGGCGCCCGCGTCTTCAGCTCCTCGGGTACGCCGTAATTGGCCGGCGCATTGGTTCGCGCGATCGCGGCGACCGGCGAATGGCTGGCAGTCAGCGGCGCGAGGAAGTCCTGGATCGCCGGCGACAGACCCTCATAGGCGGCGCGCATGCTGGCAAAGCAGGTATCGCCGCCCGTCTCGGGGAGGATATGCGCCTGAAGCATGCCGGCGACCGGCGGCGACCGCAGATAGGTGCTGTCGGAATGCCACCGATCGGTCCCCCGCCCCTTCGCGCTGGTCTGATCGAGGGTGATGACGTTCGGCTCCTTCGACGCAAGCGATTGGAACTCCGACTGATGGATCGGCCCGAACGCCCGGGCGGCGCGCAGATGATCCTCCTCGCTCAGCTGCCTCTGCCCGGTGAAGAACAGCGCGCCATGCTCGTCCATCGCCGCTTTGATCGCCGACACAATCGCCGGGTCGAGCGGCTGCGCAAGGTCGACGTCCCGCACCCGCGCGCCGAACCGGCCGGTCAGCCTCTCGATATCCATGACCATATCCTCTGCCTGACGCAGCTTCACATGGCGAGGCAGCGCGATGCAATTGTCTCCGCGGGGCTTTTCCGCCTAGGCTCGGCGGCGGTGGCCGAAAGAAACGAATTCAACTCCTGAAGGAACCAGGCCGATGACCGACACCGCGCCACGCACCGGCAGCAAGGCCTGCCCGGTCCATTTCGACAACGACACCCCCGAGCATGCCCGCCAATGGGCCGACACCTATCGCAAGCTGCGCGAGGACAGCCCGCGCGCGTGGAGCGAGACCCATGGCGGTTTCTGGGTGGCGACAGAACTCGCCGACATCGTCGGCCTGGCGCAGCGGTCCGATGCCTTTTCGGTCCACAAGGAATTCGATCCCGACACCGGCGAGGTGCGCGGCGGCATCCTCATCCCGCCGGTCAAGGGCTTTCGCGGCATTCCCAATGAAGCGGATTCGCCCGAATGGGACGGCATTCGCGGCTTCGTCAACCGCCGCTTCTCGCCACGCTCGGTCGAGCTGCGCCGAGAGAAGGCGCAGCGGCTCGCCGCCGGGCTGATCGACCTGGTGATCGAGCGCGGAAAATTCGACATCGTCGACGATCTCACCAGCCCGCTGCCGGCGCTGGTGACGATGGACGTGTTCGGCTTTCCGCTCGAGGAATGGCGCTCCTTCTCCGACCCGTTCCACGTCATGGCCTATTCCTCGCCGAGCACGCCGGGCTTTGCCGAGCGGACCGGTGTATTCCTCGATTTCTTCTTCCGCCGGGTCGACGAAGAGGTCGCGCTGCGCCGCAAGGAACCGCAGGATGATTTCCTCACCCATCTCGCGATCGGGACGATCGACGGTGTGCCGCTCAGCCATGAACAGATCCACGACCTTGCGTTCAACATCATGGCCGGCGGCGTCGATACGACGACCTCGCTGACCTCGAACACCCTGCTCTATCTCGCGCGCAACCCGGAGAAGCGCCAGCAGCTGATCGACAATCCCGGGTTGATGCCGCTCGCATGTGAAGAATTCGTCCGCTTCTTCACGCCGGTGCAGGCGCTGGCGCGCAACGCCAGGGACGATGTCGAGGTCAACGGCTGGCAATTCGACAAGGGCGACCGTGTGCTGCTCGCCTATGCCGCCGGCAATCGTGATCCCGCCGCCTTCGACGAGCCCGACGAGGTCAAGCTCGATCGCTTCCCCAACAAGCATATCGGCTTTGGTGCCGGCATGCATCGCTGCCTCGGCTCCTTCCTCGCCCGGCTGATGTTCCAAGTGATGGTCAGCGAGGTGCTGACGCGCATGCCGGATTACCGGGTGATCGAGGAAGAGGCCGAGCCCTATCACACCATCGCCAAGGTCAACGGCTGGATCCGCATCCCCGCGACCTTCACGCCCGGGCCGAAGGTCGGTGCGGTCATCGGCTGATCAGAAATCGGCGAGGAAGTAGAAGTTGACGCGCCGCACATCGTCGAGCTGGACGGTGTTGGGCGCGATCACCTTCCAGTTGCGCTTGTCGAAAATGTTGTTGACCGTGAAGCGGAAGCTGACCGGCGTCTTGCCGATGGTGAATGCCTGGCGCAGGCCGAGGTCAATCGCCGTGTGCGCCGGCAGCATCACCTGCCGCCCGCCGAGCGCGGCATAGGGCGCCGAGGTCAGCGCGCGGCGCCCGTCGTGCAGCATGGCGACGGTGAAGGTCAGCCCGCCAAAGATGTCGGTGCGGTAGTTGGCGTCGATCCGCGCATGGAGCTTCGGCGTGCCGGCCGGCAGTCGCCCGAGCAAGCCGGCCTTGACGCCAAAACCGCTGACCTCCGGCTTCATCATCACCGCGCCGGCAAGGATCTGCAGCCGCGAGGTCAGCTTGCCGCTGGCCGAGACCTCGACGCCGCGATGGCGGACGGTGCCGAGCTGCACATAGCGGCCGATGCCGTCGTAGCTGAAATAGGGCTTCTTGATCTGGAAGATGCTGGCGACGACGTGCATCAGCGCGATGTCGACCTTGATCCCGGCATCGATCTGGTGCGTGAGCGAGGCGGGCAATTGCTCGTTGCGGTTGGTCGCGCTTTCCGGCGCGGTGCCGCTATCCTCCAGCCCGGTGACATAGCCTGCATAGAGCGCGACATGCTTGAGCGGCCGGATCATGACACTGGCATTGTAGAGCCACGGCCGCGTGCTCGAGCCGGTGGTCCCGCTCGGCTCCCGGACGTCGGCGCGATAGATCGTCTTGGTGACGCCGAGGTTGACCTGGCCGACGTCTTCGAGCCGGCCGATATAGCCGAGCGTGAAATTGTCCTGGCGCAGCGTCGCGATCGCCGGCCTGCCGAACTGAGTCGCCGGCCGCGGCTCCGGATCGCGCTCGCCGAGGATGACATCGCCGAAATTGAAATAGTCCGAGCCACCGCTTTCGATATGGCGCCGGCGGCCCTTGTATTGCAGCAGGAAGTTGTGGCGCAGCCGCCCGCCGTCCAGCCTGTAGGAGAGCAGCGCGTCCCAGCTGTTGGCGTAGCTCTTTTGCACCGGATCGATCACCATCAGATGCGACGACAGCCCGCTCGCTTCGCGCACCAGGAAGATTTCCGAGTAGTTGTGCAACCGGTTGATCCGCGACTGCATGATGCCGCCGCGAAATCTGAGCCGTTCGGTCAGCGGCACCGTGAACAGCGCGCCGAAGTTGATGTTCCAATTGTCCTGCTTCGCCCAGCGCTGCGCGAGATTGCGGCCCGGCTTCGTCGTGTGCGGGACGAAGGGCCCGTTGACGTAGATGATCGGGCGGGTGTCGCCATCGTAGAGATGCGAACCGGAGAAGATCGGCTTGACCTCGAAGCCGCCGAAACGGATCGGCGCGATCAGGCTGATGTTGAAGGTCCGCTGGACCGCGCCGTCGGGGTTGCCGGTCCACGCTCGGCTCTCGCCGGTGCCGAGCGCGAAATGGTCCTTCACGATCGGGATCTGGGTGTAGAAGTCGAAGGCGTATCCGCCATATTGCGTCGCATTCAGCCCGAGGTTGACGGTGAACCTGTCGCCGACCGGCCGCAGGCGATGGGCGAGGATGCCGGTCGGAGCCGGTGACGGATAGTTCAGCGCGGCAAAGCCGACGCGGATGTCCGATCCCTCGCGCAGCCGGGTCGGCACGATCCCGTACTGGTCGAAATAGACCCCCTCCATCCTGGAATTGCCGGCGCGCTGTGGATTGAAGCCACGCACGTCGGTGTCGCTGTAGATCCCGACCGTTTCCTGGCCGATCGAGCCGCCGAACGCGTCCTCGGCCTGGGCGACGGCATTGGCCGCGGAAAGCTTGGTCGGCGGTGGCGGCGGCGCCGGCGCAGCGCGGCGTTCCTTGCCGGACGGGGTTTCCGCCGGCAGCGCCGTGACGACCGCCGCGGTCGGCGCCGGCGCGACCGCGCTCAGGCGAACACCTCCCCGAGCTCGCGCGTCGCCGGTCGCGCGCGCTGGTAGATCGCGATCGCTGCGTACCACATCCCGACGGCCACGATGTTGATCAGGAGATTCATCACGAAGGTGCCGACCGGATTGCCGGCGAACACGAGCACGGCGACGGCCGACGCGGCGATCAGCACGCCGAAATAGATCGCGATGACGCCGAATATCGGCCAGAAGCGGCCCGCGGTCCTTTCCCAGCTCTGCCTCATCGCCTCCCTGATCGTGGCTCGCTCGGCGAGCAGTATCGGCACCGCGATCGACCAGCGAACGACGAGAATCACGCCTGGGACGATCAACAGGACGATACCGAGAAAAGTGGCGAGCCCGGTGACGAACAACAGCCCGAACATCGCCGGCATCCGCGAACCCCGTTCGCCGTCACTCATCAGGCCGAGCTTCTGCAAGGCCGCGACGGTCAGCCCATATTGCGCGACGAAGCTGACGATCCCGCTCACCGCGAAACTCTGACGCGGGCTGGCGTCGAGCAGCGTGTCGAGTGTCGCAAGGGCAATGATCGCGATTGCAGCCGCCACAGCATTGCCGCGCACCAGATCGTCAGTGCGCGCCAGGATCGTGCCGGTTGTCTCGGGCTCCCCCACCCTATCCCCCTTGTTTTGGTTACTGGATGGCGGTTGCGATGCCGCCCGGTCAAGCGCCGATCCTAGTAACCATTGCCCAGCGCCCTGCGCCTCCATAGCCTCTCCGCGCGGGAGTCGGCCGGGGCGGAAGGGAGCATGATGGCGAAGATCAGCCGGGAAGCAGCGGCGATAGCAGCCGCCAATCTCGTCCAGGCTGTGATGGCGGCGAAAACCGCCAAATCGGCCGAAACCAAGATCCGGATGGACCCGGTGACCCAGGCCGAGGGACTCTATCGCCGGTTCTTCGCGCTGGTCCGCGAGATCGAGGAGGACTAGCCATGGCGGCGATCGACGGCAGCGCGCTCTATGGCGGCTGGAAGGTGATCTCGACGGTGGTGACCACCGAGGGCGAAGGCGAGCAGGTGATCCCCAGCACCGGCTATCTGCTGTTCACGCCGGAGCACCGCATCTCGGCGATCGTCGGCCGGCCGGACCGCAAGCCGGCGACCAATGAGGCCGAGGAGCTGGCGCTTGCCCGTTCGCTGATGGCCTATACCGGCCGCTTCGAGCTGAAGGAGGACCATTATGTCGCCAAGCTCGACATCTCCTCGACCATGCTCGCGCTCGACGATCCGCAGATCCGCTATTTCAAGATCGACGGCGATACGCTCACCATCTCCATGCCGATGAAGCCGAGCACGGTCCGCCCCGGCGTGCGCGACAGCACCGTCTTGACCGCGGTGCGCGAGCGATGAGCGGCCTGACCGTCACCCCGCTGACGACGACGATCGGCGCCCGGATCGACGGCATCGATCTGCGCGAGCCGATCTCCGACGCGGACGCCGCCGCCATCCGCCAGGCGCTGGCCGATCACTTCGTCATCCTCTTTCGCAGCCAGCCGATCGATCTCGCCCAGCAGAAGGCGGTGGCGAGCATCTTCGGTCCGCTCGGCACCGCCGAGGCGCATCGCCTTGCCGGCGACACCGATCCCGCGACGGTGCTCGACAATGCGCTCTACGCCGTCGTCGATGGCGCGCAGCTGCCCAGCGTGTTCATGTCGCGCGACGAATATGACGACTGGCACGTCGACAGCAGCTTCTGCGACCAGATCCCGAGCATCGCCTGCCTGCGCGCCGAGGTCCTGCCGCCCTATGGCGGCGGCACCTGCTGGGCGAGCATGGCCCGCGCCTATGAGGCACTCTCGCCGACCATGGCGGATTGGCTGGAGACGCTGAATCTCATCTTCGCGCCGCCGACCGGCTATCGCGCCGCGCTCGGCGTTCACAAGCTCGATCCCGAAATCCAGCGGCAATGGGACGAGAAGTTCACCGCCAAGCTGCACCCGCTGGTCACCCGCCACCCGGTCAGCGGCCGCAAGATGCTGTGGCTGAACCCGGTCTATGTGGTGAAGGTCGACGGCCTGGCCAATAGCGAGAGCGCGATGCTGCTGCGCCATCTCTACCAGCATTGCACCCGGCCCGACTTCGTCTACCGCCATCTCTGGGAAGCGGGCGACATCATCATCTGGGACGAACTGGCGACGATGCACCGCGCGCCGAAGGACTATATGCCCCACCCACGCCGCGTCGTCCGCGTCTTTGCCGGGCTGACCACCCCGACCGCGGCGCGCGACATGGTGACGGCGCCCGTCAGGGCGCCGTCTTAGTCATTGAATTCTATGTTCGGTTGGCCCGCGTCAGGGCGTTGCGGCGTTGGCGGCGTTGTCCGCAGGCGCGGCCGCGTTCATGTCGGTCGCAGCGTTCATATCGGCCGCATTATCGGCCGGTGGCGGGCTTTCGACCGGCGTATTCATCGCCGCGGCCTCGTTGAAGGCGGCGTTGTTGGTCGCGGAGCCACCACCGCACGCGGCCAGCGAAAATCCCACTGCGGCAAGCAAGAGGAACTTGCGATCCATTGATTTCATCCTCCCGTTTCGACGGCTTTGCGTGGATTGACGCCAGACCGTCCCACCTTGAAGCGACGCAACCCTAACGCGCGCAGCGAACACCGCGTCCGCCCTCTCCTGGCCCCCAATCGGACCGAGGACGCAATCGACGCCGATGCCCTAACAACCCGCGTCACGATCAAACCGATGGTAACCATCGCTCCGGATGGCGGCAATGGGTCGATTGAACCAAATGGTTAACGGACTGTGAGGACGGCCCGATGACCGCGCCCGGGCGCTGGCCTATGGTCCTGGCATCGAACGGCGGTCGATGCGGCAATTTCTGCCGTTCCGCAGGACCGGACGCCCGGCAGGAGAAACGCATGGCACTCCACCATCGGCTGATCGGCCAGGCGGCGCGGCTCTACTGGCGCATCCGCCGGCCGCGCACGCTTGGGGTCCGCGCCGTCGTGCTCGATCGGGAGGACCGCGTCGCTCTCGTCCGCCATACCTACCTCGACCAATGGTACCTGCCGGGCGGCGGGGTGAAGAAAGGCGAGAGCATTCACGCCGCCCTGCTGCGCGAGCTCAAGGAGGAAATCGCCCTCGGCGACGCGACGATCGAGCGGGTTCTCGGCGTCTATCACAGCCGCCGCGAGGCGAAGGACGACCATATCGTCATTTTCGTCGTGCGGGCCGCCGAGGGCGCGGATGACGAGCTGCGACGCGCCGATCCCGCCGAGATCGAGGACGTCCGCTGGTTCCCGTTCGATCAGGTCCCCGCCGACGTGTCCTCCGCAACCGGCCGGCGCCTGGCGGAATATCGCGCCGGTGCGGTCGGAGTGGGTCTGTGGTAGGTGCGGCAAGCCAATGAGCAGGATGCAGGACGGCAGCGCCGGTGACGCCGATTATGGCCGGATCGGAAAGGGCTATGCCGATTATCGCCAGCCCGAGCCGCGGATCGCAGCGCTGATCCTCGCGGCGCTGGGCGATGCCCGGACCGTGCTCAACGTCGGCGCGGGCGCCGGGTCCTATGAGCCGGTCGACCGCGATGTCACCGCGGTCGAACCCTCGGCGTCGATGCGCGACCAGCGGCCGCCGCATCTGCCGCGCGCGATCGATGCGACCGCCGAGTCTCTGCCCTTCCCCGACCGCAGCTTCGACGCGAGCATGACGACCTATTCCGTCCACCAATGGTCGGACCTGCACGCCGGTCTCGCGGAGATGCGCCGGGTGACGATCGGCCCGGTGCTGGTCCTGAGCTGCGACCCGCAGGCGCTCGACCGCTACTGGCTCAACGATTATGCGCCCGAGGTGATCGCGGTCGAGGCGCGCCGCTATCCCCCGATCGCGACGATCTGCGCAGCGCTCGGCGGCACCACCGAGGTGCGCCATGTCCCGATCCCGCTCGACTGCCGGGACGGCTTCAACGAGGCCTATTACGGCCGGCCGGAGCGCCTGCTCGAGCCGGGCGCGCGGCAGGTCTGCTCGGCCTGGAGCTTCGTCGCGCCCGAGGCCGTCGCGCGCTTCGAAGCGCAGCTCGGCGCGGACCTCGCGAGCGGCGCCTGGGACCGGCGCTATGGCGCACTGCGCAGCCAGCCGAGCTTCGATGGCCCGCTGCGGCTGGTCATCGCGCGCTAGCCAAATCTAGTCGATCAGCTCCAGCAGCGGCATCGGCTCAGGGTCGCGCCGCCGCTCGACCACCCTTTCATCCTCGCTCACCGTGACCCAGTCGACCGGGCAATCGACCACCACCGTCTCGCCCTCGATGCGGATCAGCGCGGCGCCGTCCGTGGCGATGTCGAAGCGCCAGCGATCGCAGTTCCACGACGCCTCAAGCAGCGTGCCGCCGCTGGTCGACACATAGAAGATGTCGCTCGCCGGGATCGGCAGCGACCCCTCCACGTCGCCGCTGATCGCCAGCCGGCCATCCTCGATCTCAAGCCTGATACCCATCGCCTTGTCCCGCGATTCGTGGGCTGCGATTATAGGAACATATCAGGAACATTGGCAACCGGTCGACGCGGCCGTCGCGATCCTCACGGGCGTTAACCGCCTTCGTGTCGGAACCCGCAAAATCCTGTTCCGTTGTCGCAACGGCCCTGGCCAGGAGGGAAGAAAGGGGGCGAAGGCGTTGGACATGCGAGCCTGCCTCCCGCTTCTTGCCACGCTCGCGCTGGCCGCCCCGCTGCTCGCCAGCTGCCGCGACCGATCGCAGCCGCCGCCCGCCAGCAAGCCGGCCCGGCCGCCCTTCGCCCTGCCGCTCGCCGCCGGCCCGTCGCCGCCCGCGCCCTTCGCGCCGACGGTCGACGCACTGCCGCCCGCCTCCAGCCCGCTGCCTGTAACCCTCGCCGAGGGGCCGGAACGCTATCGCCAGATCGACCAGGCGCTCGGCGCGAGCGAGGCCTTCGCCGCCAGCCCACCCGATTATGTCGTGAGCTATCGCGGCACGCCGGTCTCGGTCTGGCGATCGGACAACGGCTGGATCCGCGCGGTCGAGCGGCTCGCCGACGGCGAGCGCGCCTATTTCTACCGCGCGCTGACCGAGCAGCCCTATCTCATCGCCGGGCCCGGCGCCGCCTATGGCTATGACCGCGACGAGCTGGCGGCCGCCTATGACAATGACGGCCGCGCGCTCGCCAGCCTGGACGCATCGCACCGGGTGATTCCAGCGGCACGGCTGCTCGACCGCGGCCGCGCGCTGCACGCGCGAATCATGCAGAGCCAGCACGAGGCCGCGCATCAGGACTGGCAGCCGATCAGCGCGGCGGCCGACGCCCAGCGGCTGCGCTGGCGGCACGGCCTCGGCGAGCAGGCCGACTGGCGCGACTGGCATGAGGACCAGACCGCCGATCGCGAGACCCGCTGGGCGGCGGAGCGGGAGCAGCGCCTGGCCTATGTCGCGACGCTTCGCGTCCTGCCCGCGCCACAGCCATCCCACCCGCAGCCGGAAGCCGCGCCGGCGCTTGCGCTCGCCGCTGCCCCGGCGCAGGCCGCCGAGCCAGTGCCTCCGGCCACACAACCGAAGCCGCCCGCCGCGCCGCCAGCCGTTCCGGCCAAGACATCCGGCCCGGCCGCAACCGCGTCGAAGCCCGCGGCGGCGCACCGCAGCGAGCCTCCACGCAAGCGCACCGCCACGGCGAAGGCGAAGCGCAAGGCCGCCAAGACCCGCAAGCGCCCGCGTCGCGCCCCGCAGGCCGCTGCCATGGCACAGCCGCAGCACATCGAGGCGGCGGCGGAAGCGCAGCACACCGAATCGCCGGCGAAGGCCAGGCGGCGCAATCGCCCGCCCAAATTCCTCCGTGACGTCGGCGATTTCCTCGACCGCACCTTCGGCAGTGGCGTCCGCGTCCATCGGAACGCCGAACCGCCGACGGAGGAGTAGGAGGCAAGCGCGCGTTGCACGATCCTCCTGCCGCGGCAGGTTGATTGCCGGCGATTGCGGTAGCACGGTTGATATTCGGCTGGCTCAGCACGCGATCCCGCTGCCGTGCTCATCCGGAAATCGGGACGAGAGGCGATGAAACAGGACGAAGGGATGAGCTGGCTCCCCGGCCATCAGATCGCCGAGCGGATCCGCGGCGGAAGTCTGTCGGCGAACGAGGTTGTCGAGACCGCACTGCACCGCATCGCGGCGATCGAGCCGTCGATCCATAGCTTCATCACCGTCTCGGCCGAGATCGCGCGAGAGCGGGCCGCGCAGATCGACGCGCTGCCGCAATCGGAAAAGCAAGGCGATCTGCTCGGCGTCCCCTTTTCCGCCAAGGACAACATCCTCACCGCCGGGGTGCGCACGACCGCGGCGTCGCGGCTGCTCGAAACCTTCGTGCCGGCGGAGGATGCCGCTGTCATCAGCCGCCTCGACGCCGCAGGCGCCGTGCTGCTGGGCAAGGCCAACCTGCCCGAATTCTCGATGTGGGGGCGATCGCGCAATCTCGTCGCGGAGGAATGCCGCAACCCTTGGGATCTGCGTCGAACCTGCGGCGGATCGAGCGGTGGTTCGGGCGCGGCGGTGGCGGCCGGGCTGGTACCGATATCGATCGGCACCGACGATGGCGGCTCGATCCGCCTCCCCGCCGCACTCAACGGGGTCCTGGGACTATTTCCCAGCCCCGGCCGGGTTCCGCTCGACGGGGTGATCATCGGCGGCGTGGTCTCCGCCGCCGGGCCGTTGACCCGCGACGTCAGGGACGCCGCGCTGTTCCTCGACGCGATGACGCCGGGTGCGGGATTTGCGCAGGGCATGGATGCAGGCATCGCCGGCTTGCGCATGGCCTGGATCAGCGAGGTCGAAGGCCTCGCGGTCAACGATCCACGCGTCGCCGCTTGCGCCCGGGCCGCCGCATCCGTCCTGGCGCAGGCAGCCGGTACGGCGCTCGATGAGCCGGGGCTCGGGCTCGTCGACGCCCTGTGGGGCGCAGCCGCGGTGCTCAGCCCCTTCCCGGACGCGACCTACGGCGGATTGCGACCGTGGCACCTTCCCGAGATTCAGCGGGCCATCGCGGAGCCGGGCTGGGAAGAACGCCTTGCCCCCAATGCCCGGCCGGACAGCGTTTCGGGCGCGGAAGCCGCGCCGCCGAGCGAGGAAGCGAAGCAAGTTCTCCGCCGCGTGGTCGAGCAGATGGACGGCATTTTTGCGCGTTGTGACGTGCTGTTTACGCCGACGATCGACCAGATCGCCCCGCTCATCACCGACGACTGGATCTATCCCTACGCGCCGCCCGAAGCGGGCCCGCAGGAAGCGATCCGGCAATATGTGAAATACACGCTGCCGGTGAACGTCGCCGGCTGCTGCGCGGTTTCGATACCCTGCGGCTTCGTCGACGGGATGCCGGTCGGCCTCCAGGCGATCGGCCGGCGCGGCGCGGAGCTGACCCTGCTGCGCGTCGCGCGGACGTTCGAGCAGATCAGTCCCTGGGCTGGCGCACGGCCAGCGCTGACCGGGCACGATTGACAGTTATGTGCAGGGCCGGCGCCTCCTCGCAAATGGGACGCCGCGACGGAAGCCGAACGGTGAGATTGTCCACTTTGGGTGGAAACCGGACTTTTCTCAACGTTGATAATAGACGTCGCTTATCGCACCCGAGCATCGGTCGATATGCATTCCAATGCCACCGCCGCCGGCGGAGACAATTAGGTTGCCATTGGTTGCACGCTTCATGGGCATGCGCTGATAAGCAACCCACCCATTGCCGGTCTCATCGGCTTCCACAGTGAGCTTGTATCTCTTTGTCCTTGCGGGGTTCTGATGCGAGCCGATAATTGCCTCAGCGATCTCCCTTGCTGTCTTCGCATCCGGCACGAGCGGACCGATTTTCGATCCGCAAATAGCGCCTTGCGCATTAGCTACCCCGGACCACCCGAGAGTCAGCGCTGCGATCAGGAAGCCTCTCATTGGGCCAATATCAACACAGTGCGAAATGTCCGCAATGGGTCGAATGCGGCCATCCCCAGGACGGGCGCTCCATAGCTGCGTATTTCGCGTCCACTGGTCGGTGGAGGTTGCATAGCATCATTGCCTCCCGCCAAGGTCGCGTCCCTGATTCCCGCGTGAAAGGCTGTGACGAATGGACCTCAAGCTTCAGGGCAAGCGTGCGCTGATCACCGGCAGCAGCGCCGGGATCGGCGCCGAATGCGCCCGCTGGCTGGCGCGCGAGGGCTGCCAGGTCGTCGTCCACGGCCGCAACCGCAAGCGCGCCGACGAGACCGCCGCCGAGATCACCGCTGCCGGCGGGCAGGCCGCGGTCACGATCGGCGATCTCGAGACCGATGAGGGCGCCGACACCATCGCCGCGGAGGCGCTGGCGGCGTTCGGCGGGATCGACATCCTGGTCAACAATGCCGGCTATGCGGTGCGGCCCGACGTGCCGGATTGGCTCGACATCCCCTCGTCGGATTTCATCAAGAGCTTCAACATCAACGTCGTCGCCCATGTCCGCATGGCGCAGCGGCTGGCGCCGGGGATGATCGCGCGCGGCTGGGGCCGGATCATCAACTTCACCTCGGTCGCCGGCTATCAGTCCTTGGGCATGATGCCGGACTATGGCGCCGCCAAGGCCGGAGTACACAACTTCACCATCAACCTGTCGCAGATGATCGCCGACAAGGGCGTGACGGTGAACACGATTGCGCCCGGCCGGGTGATGACCCGCGGCGTCCAGATCAACCAGGCGGCGCGCGCCGGCAATCC
>Ga0068855_100000520_pt1 | contig 47255 bp, 72 predicted proteins | sample KBSCornC52_FD_66592 | JGI IMG/M metagenome (GOLD analysis project Ga0068855, IMG submission 66592) | Corn rhizosphere microbial communities from Kellogg Biological Station, Michigan, USA - KBS Corn C5-2 | ecosystem: Host-associated > Plants > Roots > Rhizosphere > Soil ... | reverse complement strand
CATTTGTACCCCACGACATACGACCCACGCCGAAGGACAGCACATAGCCCTTGGTTGTATCCAGGCCGTGTGCGGTCCAATCCTGACCGATGACCACCATCTCGCGCTGGTACTGCGCCTGGATTTGCGCGGGGTCAGCCGCGCGCTGCTGGATCCACGTGTCGATGTCACGCGGATCGGTGATCTTTTCGAACACGATCGGTTCGACTTGTTCATTGGTTTCCAAGAGGTTTCTCCTGACGTTGATCTGAGGTGGTTATATGTAGCTGAAGTAATCTGGGCTAGGGCATAGAAGCCGAGGTTTTCCCTCGGCCTCTTATGTCGTCAGACCATCGACAGCTTCTGGGTGTAGTTGCCCGGCTCGGCCCCGACCTTGCGCATCATCTCGGGCCACTGCTGGCCGTAGGGCGCTGCGTCGTTAAAGCACTGCAGACAGAACCGGACCTGGTTACCCAGGTACGGGTAGGTGACGATCACGTCCACGCTACCTTGGACCAGGTCGCAGTTGTTGATCGTTGCGCCGTACATCAGGTTCGCATCGAAGTCGTACGAGTAGATGTCCGACAGGTGCGTGCGCAAGAAGCCGTAGAGTTCGTTCAGGTGTGAGCGCAGATCGCCCGGCTCTCGGTTGACCGGGTGGTAGTCAGACATACCCACCAAGGCCTTAGAACAGGCCACAGCGAGCTTTCGGAAGTGTTCCTTGGTGAACACCACCTTGCGGGTGTTCAGTTGCTTGAGCTTGATTTTGCCGAGACGATCAGAAGCCATGACTAGTTCTCAGAACGGGCGTACAGCCCGATGTTATTCGGATGGGGGACGAGCTCACCCAGAAATTGCACGCGTCTGCCAAGAGATTGCAGATACGTGATGTACAGGGGAGCAAACAGGTGGCGGTGACAGAAGTCGCCGGTCTTGCAGTAACAGGCAAAGGCCATATTGCGCGTGACTTCGAGAGCTTGCCACTCCCGTTGGTCCTGCGAGAAACCCTCCAAGACTTTCTCGTAGTACCGCTGCGCGTATTCGCGTTTGTCCATGACCCCAGCGCGGTACGCGTTGAGGTTTTCCCAGGTCGGTGCAAACGCTTGAATCCCCGACTTGACTGTGATGTCAATGATCGGAATCCCCAAGTCTCTGGCGTAGCGCCAGCGACCGATCTGGATCGTCCATATCCAGTAGTCCGGCTCACCCATGATTGATCCTTCAAATTCCACTATAGCCTTCATGGGTGGAGTAGAAAATGACGGCATAAAAGCCCAGTAGCCCCTAAAGCTACCGGGCCGTTATCCCCCAGGGAACAATCGAGTTCTCTACTGGATGTTGATTCCGTGCACGTTCACCGCTCTTTGGCTTTATGCGCCCCACGGGGCACTCGCACTAGCGGCTACTCACGGACTATCAGCCTCCGGGTAGGAGTCTGCTTGGTTGAAAGCTGCAGGCCTTGAAGGCGTCAGACGCCGGCGCAACGTTCTCGGGAATTGCGGAAATGCGACTCGGGCACGGAGCCCAGCGCACGGCGCGTCTTCTCGATGTAGTTGGCCAGGCGGGCCATGAGGGTGTTCACGTACAGCAGCAGTGCGATCGCGAGGTTGCGGCGCCGCATTCGGCCGCCCAGTTCCACGAGACGCGTCAGGCCCAGGCCGGCGGCCGCGATGGCCACGACGAACAGGGCGAGGCCGGCCACGCCGGCGCCGAAGGTGGTGTGCAGCAGTTGCAAGGCGCTGGAACCGAAGCCCGGCGGACCTTGTTGGGCGGAAGCGAAGAAGCCGATGCACGCCAGCGCGATGATGGCGAACACCGACCACATCAGAGTGCTTCTCATGCTCTCTCCTAGTTGGTGGTTGTTGAAGGAAAACGAACTGCGGATCGATCCACTTCTGCTGTGGGCATCAGTGCACATTAATACGGTGACTGTCGAGATTAATTTCACCCAACAGCTTTTGGACAATCGTATGTACACTTATCTCGGGTAGCTGGTCTGACGGCACCCCAACTTTCCAAGGAATCTGACATGAAGTTCATCTCCATCGAAGTCGAGTTGATCGACGACGCCAAGAAGTTCTACAAGCTGTACTCGATCTGGTTCTTCGCCATCCTCGGCCTGCTGCCCGATCTGTACAACCTGGCCGTGCAAGATGGCCTGATCTCGGGTAGCAACGCTCCGGCGCTGCTGGCTCGTGCGATCAACATCATCGCTTTCGTCGGCGCAGCTTCACGTCTGGTCAAGCAGAAGGTCGCTACCGAAGAAGCTGATCCGGCGGCAGCGGCGTCTGCTGCTGCCAATGCCATGACCAACTTGGCTGACGCTGCCCAGAAAGCAGCGCCTGCTCTGGCCGTCGTGGCGTCTACCCCCGCAGCCACGACGGCTTCTGCACCGGCACCGGCCCCCACTTCCGACCCGCACGTGATGGTCCCGGACGACGCTCCGGTCATCGCTCCGGCTCCCACGATCCCTCCTACTGCCTGAAAGACGGCAGGTTCACCCGGGGGCTTCGGCTCCCGGGTTTTTTGTCGCCTCAGTAGTGGTCGACGAACTTCGGAGGATCGGGAAACAGGATCCTGGCCATGAAGCAGATGAACCAGTACAAACCCCAGCCAGCGTAGCCGAAGGTCAGCAGCCAGTAGAAGATGTCGATCTGGCGCAAGACATCGAAGTCTTGTTGGAGCAGGCCCGTGAAGATCATGAAGTTGAAAAGCAGACACAGAAACTGCATGCACGCCACGATCGCGATAACCGTGCGCTTGCCCACGTAGTTCTTCGGGGACGTGGTGTGAATCCCCAGCATGAGTGACACCTGCAGTAGGAAGATCGCGCCGCTGCCATAGAGCTGCGGCTCCAGGATCTGCCACTTGTGGCCTTGGGTCACGCCCAGGAGTTCATCGGACATCATCGTAAAGACGTCCATGATGATCAACCCAAAGGCCACGACCTTGACCAGGAAGTCCCAGACATACGAGTCCACCTCGGACTTGTACTGGGCTTGGGAAACGTAAGGCATCACTCTCTCCTATTGCAGTTGTTATTTCACACAACGTTAGTTGTGTCGATTCAAAAAAGGAAGACGGCATAAAAGGGGGCTGGGATACCCAGCCCCCGGTCTCACGCGTAGAAGTAGTGCAACCCGATGCGCTTTCTGGAAGCATGCACCACAGGCTTGGGACTTCGGACGTGGACGTTGTGAAAGTACAGACAGTTGTCAATCGGGTTGACCGCATCGCCGCACAGCACAGCTTTGGCAAGTTCGACAGCCTTCTGATAGGCCGCCTCGTCTCGTACCTTGATGGCGCTTCGCTGACACGAAGACGCTGAGGTAAAGAAGCTGAACTGGCAATGGACCTCGGACTTAGCCGTCCGTCGGTTCTTGATCACCGTTTTCTGTTTCACGACCTCGCACACGGTCGTAGGAAACCTGCCGTCTTTCGTCCTGTTGACGATGACGTAGCCCACCGCAACCATGCCCTTGTCACCTTCGCCGCGGGCTTCCGCGTAGAGGGTGGTGGCCATGCAGTCGATGCTTGCCTTGTCAGGCTCCACACGCACATGCAGCGGTTCAATCTCGGGCGGGCTGAGTGCAGTGTGATCAAGCATCTCCAGACTGAGCACGGCGGCCGTCGGAGCGACGTCTTGAACCGGTGCGGCTACACGCGGCGAGACGTCATGATTGATCACAGGAACATCAGCAGCCGGAGTTGCTTGAGCAACTGCAATGGCTTGCGAGGCAGGTGCCATGGTCGAACATGCGCCAAGCAGGCTTGCCAGCCCGAGGAACATGGCCATGACGAGGTAGCGCATAACGCCACCCATAGAGGTAGAACGATTCATCAGGGATCTCGTGGGTTGATAGAGGTAGTCCTCGTTACGCGGGAATAGGTATTCCGCGTGCTCGGGATCCAGTCGTACGCGGCAGTAAGGGATGGCACCCTCACTACTACTGACCGGAGTCTTTTGCATTAACACCTGCCTTTCCAAAGTGGTACAGAATTAGTGTCCGGAGTGATTAAACTCCGGATTTCGGCCGGGTCTTTTGGTGCTTCTTACGAAGCTTATCGAGCCCGTAGTCGCGAGGACCGTTCCTGGTGGTCGGGTAGCGCAATTCCTTGACGATCTTGCGATGGATCTCCCGGAGCATGTCGCCGATCACCTGCGCTTTGCTCTTGATCTCTTTCATGGGACTTCCTTGTCTGCACCAGTCGTGCACGGCTCTTGAGGGTTTTGCTCTTGGAGGTCATACTGAAATCGGATCGGTCTTGTAGTACGTCATGAACCCTTGGGGATACCAGAGCGACATGCGCACGGTCAACAGTCGGGCGTCATACATCGGTCCACCCGGTTTCTGGGCAACAATGTCCAGATCGAGTGAGTAATGGATGGAGTCCTTGGCTGTCAATCTCGGAGGAGTCAGGCCAGGTGCGGGGATGGCTTTGTGCCAGAAGTGAACGCAGTGAAAGACGTGCCGGTTGACAAAGTCTTTGACGTAAGCGTTAACCATATCCATCGGAAGATGGTAGGCGTTGTTGTTCGTGGTCTGAAAGTAGGTGTCTTCGTTGCCCTTGTCGATCATTGCAGCAAGGATTTTGGGCATGACGTTGGCCACCCGTTCAGCCAGAACGGAATGATCAGACATGGTCTCTTCGACCCGTTGGAAGAACTCGAGACGCGTATAGACTTCGTGATTGCCTGTACGCAGCCTCAAGTTATCCATCAGGCGGTCTTCCAGCATACCGCTGGAAGGGATCCACTGGAGCGTCATCAGCTCTGGGAGGCGAGGCCGTGAAAGCGCACTTGCACCACGACACCTTCTTCGTCGAAGACGTCGTGCGGTTCACCTTCGCGGTAGGTGAACTCCTGGTCCGGGAAGAACCAGACGTAGAACGCGATCTCACGGGCGCGACCCGTGGCAGCCATCGACCCGCGCAGCTCCCAGCCGGTGAAGGCCTTGCCGTTGTGGGGGATGGCGTCGTGACGCACCTTCTCGCGGATCGTGATGCCTTGACCACCGTGCACGATGTGGTCGAAGACTTCGAGCTTGGCAGCGTCCTTGATGTACGGTGCCAGTTGGACTTGTTGAGTCATGACTTGCTCACTCCTCTAGAACATGATGTTGTCGGTCTCGCGAATGAGGAACCATTCGCGAATGCGGGGGTACACGGGCTTTTTGTTGGTGCGATGAACCGACATGCGAATCCACCGGCTCTTGTTGATCCAGTAGATACCGATGTTGACCCGTACGTCCACACAATCATCGGTCGAGCCGTCCGCAGGCAAGATATCCGCATAGGGAGCTTGATTGGACATGATCGCGTAGACCTCGTCGCGCACAAAGCGCACGAAGTAGTCGCGAGCCAGATCCGTGGGCATGACCACCATGGTCGGTTCAGGCTCAGGAAAGTCTGCTTGCGCGATGGCAATACCCATCGCCCGCTCGATGGTCTTCCAGCACGCGTTACCACACTCGACCGAGGTGGCGGACGCTGTGATGGGGTCGGTGCGCTGACCGACCACGAAACTGGACTCGATGGAGTAGACACCATCGCACAAGCCATTGACACCCAGTCGCTGTGCGAGGTACTTCTCCATCGCGGAGAGTTCTTCCTTGAAGTTCAGGTCCAATCAGTTCGCCTCTTCGATGCGAGTCTTGAGCCATTGGTCAGCCTGGCGCTTGGCTTGGCGAACCGTGGCCGGGTGAGCGAACCACTCGGCGCTGGAGATCTCGCGCTGCATGGTCGTGTTGCTCGGATCCAGGGGTTCGTGGATGGCCGCCTTGACCGTGACCATGTCGCCACGCACGTACATCACTTCGTAGCGCTGCACGTGGACCTTGTGGTTGATCATGACGACCACATCACTGTTGGGCTTGGTCTTGATGGTGCCGTCCGGATTGCGAGCGCATTCGCTCGAGACCCAGTTAGCCCAACGCGACTGGCCTTGTTTGATTTTCTTGCGGTGAGCCATCAGTAGGTCTCCTGGATGGAGCCCAGAGCAGCAGCTTCATGCTGCGCCTTCTCGTGGGCTTGTTGCATGGCGTTGAACTCGTCGGTGGCCCGCTTGGCCTGGCGGTACGTCAGATAGGCACGATCAGTCATTTTCATGTCGATCGTGACTGACACCAACCCCTTGGGACCTTGAACGCCTTGCACGAGAACGTTGGTGATCCAGTGACCGATGTCGGGGTAGTCGGCGTGGGGTTCCCACTGGCAACTGACCACCAACATGGCCTTGGGGACCATCTCGGGTTGGTTCGTCTTGCTCAGCTGCATCCACGCTGCCCAGCGGGTCTGCCCTTGACGGAAGGGGCGCTTGGTCTTTTTGCCGTAGAACGACGTCACGAGAAATCTCCCCAGGTCTTGCGGTCTTCGATCACGGCCCGGAACTCCTCGACCGTCGGACGGCGGTTGTTCACGCCGTCATAATGGAAGATGAGCTGAATCGGCTTGTGCATGGCATCGATCATCTCGCAGCGGCCAGCCATGTCCAGACGAACTTGCTCGTCGTTCATGATGATCCACTCGATGACAGGACCCTTGTCGTCGCCGGTCTGATGGGTGTGGCCGCGCAGGAGCGTCGAACGAGGACGCGTCACGATGTCATGGATCGCAAAGTAGTTGCCTTCACCATTACTCGGACGGTTGTGGTCCATGACCACGATTGGACCAGGTCGGTTGACAATCAAGTCCTTGACGTTGAACTTGTTGACGTCAGTTCCGAGCGTCAGGTTGTTGACCGTGCGACGGGCGACACGCTTGGCCTTGGCTTCAGCCATCGTGTCAGCGCCGAAGTACTGCGAGTAGGCGCGGTTGCCCTTGTAGGTGGCCGCGTTGTAGCCTTGCTCGCCCTTGACAGAAACACGGCAAGCGTAGCCAAGGCGCACGAGTTCGTCACGCTCGCTCTTGGAAGGAACATCGCCGTCATCCAGCGGTCCGACCTCGCACAGTGCGATCAGCGTGTCCAGCGGGGCGCCCTTGACCTTGAAGTCGATCTCGTCGCTGCACTCGGGGTTGTCCTTGGCAGCTTGGAACGCTTCGAGTAGCTTGTCCATGCGGATGACCGAATCACTCCCGTGGTCTTTTTGCAGCTTCTTGAAGACCGAGGAAAGCTTGTCCAAAACCAGTTGGGGGTTGTAGCTCATGGCATGAGGGTGTTGTCGTGCTTCCAGCCCAGGCGTCCGTCGAGGATCTTGTCCACGAGGTCGCGTGTCATCGGAGCCACGTATTTGAATTCCAGGGTGTAGGGCGTCCCATCCCGGTCCTTGACGTCGATCGTGCCTTTGTCGTTGAACTCGACGGCCTGATCCGGGATGACCCAGTCGCCTCGGATGTCGAACATCGTGCCGGGGTACTTGCCCAGCAGGACGTAGCTGTACTCAGCCTGGTCGTTCGGGCCGATCACCTTTTTGAGGCGTTCGACCTTGTCGATCTTGACGCGAAAGCCCTCGTAGGACGCCTTGCCCTTGGTCTCGGCCACGATGTAGATGATCTCCATCGCACCGATCAGGTCCCGGGTGTTGAGCTGATCGTCGTAGAACTCTTCGGGTGATGCTCCGAAAAACGGGATGTATTTCGGATTCATCCAGTAGGCGGCCATGTTGGTGCCACCACCAATGTAGCCGCTTTCGGATTGGAGCAGTCCCGCATTGGCAAACTGCGTGAACATTTCGATCTGCGGACCCATCTCCGGATTGAGCATGGGGATGACCTTTTCCAGGTCGATCACCCTCAGCAGGAACTTGAACTCCTTGCGCGTGAGCGCTGTGGTATCCAAGACGCCGTTGACAAACAGCGGCTTTCTTTCATTGGTCATAAGACCCTCCTTGTTCTACATCCACACACCCATGTTGCTAAGTTCGACTTCGAACACACGGGAAGGATTGCCGCCGATATCGATGATCTCGGGGGCCTTGATGTTCTTCATCTGCAAGAAATTCTTCAGCTCCCAGCCCTGGACCCGTACGGCCGACCAGTTCAGCGGGAGATAGAGTTCTTCGAGCTTTTGCTGCAGCCCTGTGACCATGTCGCCCGTGAAGTAAAAGCGGTATCTGAACACCCCTCCTTCTTCGATCGGTTGATGCCGCAGCATCTTCCAGTAGTCGACCAGAATCACGTCCATCGCCGAAGACACGCGGTGCGCTTGCACGAGCGCATCTACTTGTTTGTCGATGGAAAGAGCTACGTCCTTTGGTTTGATCATGGCTGTCTCGGTTATGGTAGGTAGTCGTACCGCAACGCGAGGACATCCAGGTCATCGTAAATCTCGTCGCGGTTAACACGGATTTGTTCACCCAGGACTTCCATGGTCGTGGAGTCCATTGAGATGAAGAAGTTCAAAGAGAACCCGCCACCGGCTTTGTTTTCAAACCGCTCGTGACGGATACAGACATAAAGCGGGAACTCATCCGACAAGACCTCGGGATTGAGGTCGTCGGCATGCCAATTCACGTCGATCGCCTGCATGTACATGGAAAAGAACTGACGGATCTTCAGGTCCTCGAGGCGCTCTTGCGTCACTGTCGTGGTAAACGCGCAGCACATCGCCTCTTCGAACTGCTTTAAGACGTCACGCCGAGGTACCCCCCGAGTTTTCTTGAGGGTACCCACGAAGACCTTGTCCCCATGGCGCGCGCCTTTGCGGTCGAGCACCAGCGCGGCCAGGTACTGCCGCGCTGATTCGGCCAAGTCCTGCTCAATGGGTAACAGCTGGGTCTTCATGAGGTCTTCCTGGTTTGAGCTCACACCGGCAACTCCGCAGCCACCTTGCTGAACTTCTGGTAACGCACCAGCATCATGCTGGGGTTAAAGAACAGATGGTCAGGCGTGTGTTCAGTGTGAGAGATCGAGACCGGCGTGTTCTGGGTGATCATTGACGGATGCACCAGCGACGCGTGTACGGCCACGACATTGAGGGTATTGAACGCGCCCACGCCAGCATGATGGGAGAACTCCATCTTCAGGTAAGCGGTATCTTCTTGTTCGACTTCATCGACCACGCCCACGCCAAAGCCAAAGTAGTTGACCAGGCCATGGATGAGCATGTGCATGAGCGAGTCACGGAAATCATCGGCTCTGGTTTTGAGCTGCTGATCCATGACCGTCTTGGATTCTTCCCCCAGCTTGATCGACTTGCCCAGGAGCTGCTCGGAGTGCGTGCGCACTGCCTGGGCTACCGTGGCGGCCAGGGACTTGGCGACGTCGTGGTACTGGTGGTGGCTGCCATGCGCGCCTTCGAGCTGACGCAGCTCGATGATGAACGACGATTGCTTTTGGCCTTCAGCAATCCGCGCAAACGAGTTGCGGATGGCATTGATGACGTCGTGCTCGACGCGGTGGGTGGAGGACGGGCCTTCGAGCATGAATTGCTGCACCTCTGCCAAGATCGGTTTCTTTGTCTCCGAGACAAAGACGTTGAACACGTAGCCCGGGTCCGTCGGATAGCTCCACGACAGCGAGATCGGGTCTTTGGCGTGACCACGCGAACTGGACTTGATGAACTCCAGCTTGGATAGCCGAAAGTTGACTGCGTGCAGCCACGGCTCGATCTTGTCGTAGGTGTTGTCGTAGCGCGAGGAGATCTCCAGCACCAGCGACAAAGATTCGCCGGCCTTGACGTGGCCGAACCGGGTCTTGATGACGTTGTCGTTGTCCAGCGCGTCAATCATGACCAAGCGCTCGTAGACATTGCGCACCCAGACCTTGATCGTCTCGATCGGATCGATCAGGTACTTCAGGCGATGCTCGACCTTGGCCATGAGCACAGCTCGTTGCATTTGCTGCTCGAACGTGCGCATGAACTTGGGCAGGCTCGCAGCAGACATGTCCCGCGGCATGGGGATCGTGACCAGTTCGAGCTTGCCTTCATGAATGGCTCGATCCATCGCACTGGCGATGGCCTTCCATGTCGAGTCGGACTTCGTTTTCATGATGGACTTTCGGGAGATAGATTCAGAACAGCGCGAATTCCGCACCAACAAGTTCTTCGGTTTCTGTGATCATGTATTCTTCGTGACCGACGCGTTCTGTCTGCTGACACAGCAAAGAAAAGCCGACGTACCAACAATTGGTCTCGAGGCGGTGGTGTACGTGAATGTAGATGGCCAGCATCGGACGGTTATTGAGCACGTCGGCTTGCTCTTCTTCCGTCATCGTGTCCTGGTCCCCCGGAATGGGGCTCCCGAGCTTGGCGTAGATCCCGTCTTCGGAGTAGATCTCGTAGACAGCGCGCTGCAGCAGCAGGTCCAGCATGGTCTTGCTCTGATGCAGTTCGAGATCGACCTTCTTGGTGATGTGACAGGCCTGGAGCCTGTTGTTCATCTCGTGGATGACATCTGCCGTGGCCGCCAGAAGCCGGGTCTGGACTTCCTGGCGCGACTGACCTTGCTGCGGATTGAAAGTCCACACGAACATGTGGTTCTTGTAGCCAAAGACATCATCGTCACCGTAGAACTCCACGATCGAGTTCACAAGAGCGCTCAGGTGTTCTTCAGCGTCGGTTCCGACTGCCATGGACGAGAGCAACTTGTCCAGACCCTTGTCCCTTTGATCGCGTTCCATGTCAGTTCCTAAAGGTTCTTAAGGGCCCGGTGGTTAGCCGGGCCGTTTATGCCGTCAGATGGGCGCAGGCAGCCCGTCTACCAGCAGGCCACTGGCCAGCAAAAAGCCTGGCACATCCTTGCCCTGGAGCCAGTAGACGTCGTGCGTGCCCGCCAGCGGCGCGATGTGGGTGATCTCGATCTCGCCACCCCACTGGATGAGCGGCCGGTCACCCACTTGCAGGTCCTTGGCTTGGGTCGGCACACCCAGCGTCAGGTAGAAGTTCTGCTCGGGGGTGGTCTCGACCACGTCACCGGTCGACAGACGCAGCTGGATCACCGACTGGTGGTCGTACATCTGCGGCACGAGCAACTCCTGCTCGACAATCAGACCCGAACGCGAAACACCGAACCCCATCAGTCGCATGGGCGTGGTGGCTTGCGGGGGTTCGTTGCCCGTTGGGGTGACGGGCTCGACCGGACGCTTGAAACGAATCAGCTCCTCGAACGAGTACTGCTCCTGATCATTCAGGACAACCTTCGTGTTGTTGGTAAACGGCACCGGAATACTCCTAGGTAGTAAGTTTGACGACTTGATTTGCCTGAGCGAACAGGTGCACCATCCTGCGCGCTTCGTTGTAATCGTTCACGTCCCAGTCGCCCTGCTGCGCAGCGCACGCTAGGTCGTAACTCTTATCAAGTAACCAGAACAGATAACGCAGGTGATCGTGCGGCACCTGCGCATCTGCAAGACGAAAATTCATCGGGTGAATCTCATCTTGCCTCCACTCATAGCCTTCTGGAACCAAATGCGGTTTGTTCCAGATCTTGACCATGTCTCGGATCAGACCAGTGACTGCAGTTCCGTAGGCGGCCATCAGGCCGTCTGCGGTAACCATCTCAGGGCAGGCCATCTAGACGGCTTTGGACTTGTAGGTGGCCACAAAACCGATGCTGGACGTCTCGTTCGATTCGGCATCGAATGGAGTGGAGACCGGGAACATGGCGTAGACCTTGCCATGAACTTCGATCTCGGCTGCGAACTCCAGCGGGTAGAGCGACTGGGATTGCTTGGTTATCGGGTCCATCAGCAGCAGCGTCACCCAGTCCACGAAGAATGCATGGCGCATGCGCTTGGCACGGCGCTCTGCGTCGGTCTTGGCAGCCGCATAGACGAACGTGTAGCCGTTGGGCGAGCGTTCGAGCAGGTCGACCGGTTGCTGGATCAGTGCCTGGTCCAGATGAACGCGAAAGTCCGGGATGGGGACTGTGCCATCGGAGACCAGCATGGGGATGTTGATGATTTTGACGTGTTGCAGCATGATCAGTCCTTGGCCACCAGCAGAAACACCGCCCGGGTGGTACCGTCCGAACGAGTGGTGATCGGGCCGGTCGGGTACATGTAGTACTGCGTCCCGTTCACGTCGACCGTGGCAGCGTAATCGGTAGCCAGGTTGTTAGACGAACCCAGCCACTCGGTCAGCCAATCCTGGATGAACGTGTCGCGCGAGGTTGTGTCGTCACCACTGACCGGCGCCGGGTAGACGAAGTCGTAGTTGTTGCTGGCCTGGGCGATGACCATGATTGGATCACCAGCCACGATCGCATCGAACATCGACTTGAAGTTGGCGATCGCGGTAGGATCGGTACCGAGGTTTGTCGGGACCGACAGGAGTTCAAAGTGCTTGAGCATGTAGAGCTTTCTACTCTCCCCAACCGGGGAAGTTGTCACGCCATTGTTCGAAATTGCGCCTACGAGCTGCTTTCTCGTCCTGGGCCACCCTGTGGCAAACCAGAAGATGCAACGCGATGGCTACACCGCCGATGATCCACCACATGGATGCGCCTCTTTCATGATGAAGATAAAGGTGGCCAGGTCAGCAGCAACGCTGACATGTTCCTTGTGCAGACCGAGCTTGATGGCTACAGCGTGGTGATGGTTGATCACTGAGCGCAAGCCGTCCGAGTTGAGCCGGTAGTTGTTCGTCATCTTGCCATTGCGAAGGCAAGGTTCCAAATCGAACCAACCAGTGTCCTTCCACGGCTCGACCTTGTCGAGGTAGTGCGCACCGGGGATACAGAACTTGCCGTACTGCTCCACCAGTTCCTTGAAGTAATCTTCCGGCGTTGCAGCCGGATGGATTTCTTGGAACATGATCAGGTTTCCTGCTTGGGGACTTCGCAGGCTGGACAGTAGTCCTGGTAACCACCGGACTCGTCCATCCAATCCATGAAACCTTCAGGAGGAGGGACGCTCTTCCAGCCGTGTTCCTTGGCCATTTCACGCAAGCCGTCCATCGACATGCGCGGGAAGTTCACCAGACCAGGGAGCTTTTCGATACCTGAGACCTGGTAGACGTCGATGGTGGCCTTGCGGCAACCATCACAAGTCAGGTTCATGGCGTAGCACACGGCTACACCTTGCCCAGCTGGATGCCGGTCTGGCCCATGTACTTGCCGTCCTTGTCAGCGTAGCTGGTCTCGCACGGTTCGGTACCGCGGAAGAAGCAGAACTGGCTGATGCCTTCATTGGCGTAGATCTTCATCGGCAGCGACGTGCCATTGCTGACCTCGATGACGACCTGGCCTTCGAAACCCGGCTCGATCGGCGTGACGTTGACGTGGGCACCGGCCCGAGCGTAGGTGCTCTTGCCCATGCAGATGGCCAGCACGTCGCGCGGCATCTTGAAGTACTCGGGCGTGACTCCCAGCAGGTAGCTGTTGGGCGGCAGGATCACGTAGCGCGAGCCGTCTTCGTCCACCCGGGTGACCGTCTCGACCAGGCACTGGGTCTTGTCCAGGCGCTTGGGGTCGATCAGACCGCCGTTGATGTTGGTGAAGATCTGGAACTCCTCGCCCAGGCGCACGTCGTAGCCGTAACTGGTCGTGCCGTAGGAGATGATCTTGCGGTTCTTGCCGAAGCGGATGCCGTCGCCGGTGGTCGCACCTTCGATGAGGACGTCTTCTTCGCGGATCTCGCGGATCGCCTTGAGCTCGAACGGCGAGATCATCGGCCGGAAGGCCGCCTTCATCTCGTCGGTCATGGGCTTCATGCAGCGCTCACGCACTTCTTGGCGGATGCGGCGCACGTGGTGGTCGTTGGGAAACACCGCCGGCACCGAGATCGGCTTGCGGCTTTCTTCCTCGAACATCTTCTGGTCGAGGTACCTTTCCGGAGCAACGCAAAGCTCGCGGATCTGGCGGTCAGAAAGGATAGACATATTGCGGACTTTCGTTGTTCGGATTGCGGTGATAATGGTCATCAAACAAATCTCCGGGGGTGGTATTAAAATCCCGGCATAAGACCCCGGATCGCTCCGGGGCCTCATTTATTCAGGGCGTTGCAGGTGACGTCGCTCCAGATCGTCCTTGTCGCGAAGCGCGGTGTAGCGTTCGTGCATGGCCTTCATTGCCAGGCGCACGTTCTGCAGCATGAGCGCGTGGTAGCGATCACCTTGCATGTACATGTTCTCGGCTAAGGTCTTGAGTTCGGACATGCCTTCGACGACGGCCGACTCGATGTGGTCCTCGACAGTGGTGGAATCCAACGGCATGGGGGCCGATTCACCAAAGTCGGTGGTCTGGGTGATGGTGGCTGCCAAATCACCGAGCTTATTGCGCATGCGTTCCGGTGGGGATGACATAAGGGGGAGCTCTCTGTGACAGTGGAGTGGGGGTGTGCCGTGAAAGGTCGCCCACTGCACAAATCATTGCGACCCGGCGTTGAAATCTTGCAGCCGGTCGGCTTGCTCCAGGTACGGACGCCATTCTTCGGCAAAGCTGCAGTTGACCGCCCGGGCAAACAGCGGGGCGATCTTCTCATCAGGAATGCCCGCCAAGCCGCACCCCACGCGCGTCACGAAGAACGATTCCATGGGGTGTTCTCGGGTGTAGCGCACGAAATCCTGGATGATTGGGGCCACCACGTCCCGGGGCAGGGTCTTGAGCTCCTGATCCTTGGTCGGGATCGCGTAGCAGCTTCCCATGCGACCCAGGAAATAGCCGGGAGCCGCCCCGAACATGTTCTTGGCGACCAAGGCCGCCCCTTTACCGTGGCGTCCGGCCTGGTTCGAGCCGAAGACCCAGATATCCTGGTTGTGCGGAATGGTACCGTCTTTGTGCCATCTGCGAGCAGGCGCATTCATGATTTTCCCCTTCCTGTTTTGGGTTTTAGACAACCCCACACACATTGTGGTGATATGTAGTTGTTTGAGTTTTCAAATCACCTCAGGCGCAGGGAGCCGGAACGTGAAGTCGTAGTTCGTCACGAACTCCACAAAGCCGTCTTTGAGCGGCATGAAGCACTCATGTTGTCTCTCGTAGCGAGAAACGCCAGCCATCCCTGAGTCGAGCGCCGCCGCATCAGCCAGCATGACGATCTCGTCACGATGGAGCATGCAGATGAACCGGATGTCCTCATGGATGGGGTTCTTGGGTCGAAACCAACCCACCACCGGTCCGGCCTTGAGCAGCTTGCGAGCGTCTCTGATGCGCAGCTCTTGTCCGAAGACATACTGCAGCAGGTGACCTTGGGTTGCGAAAAGCCGGGTCAGGCTGGTGTCACACTCGCTCCAGAAGTTCTCGAACAGCGCCTTGTGGACCATGCGGTCCATCAGCTTGGCAGTCTCGAGGTCCTGCGTCTGTTTGGAAGCACGCAGGAAAGAGCGCAGTGTGAGGCCTCGGGTCTGGAGCATGATTATTCGTTGATGAAGTGGTGCGGTTCAGTCGAACCCAGCGGGAAAAAGCTCATGAAGCGGCCCAGACCATCAGCCAGCCCCTTGGGACGACGGTTGGCCAGGTATTGCGACTGGACGTTGGCCTGCTCGAATTCGAGCGAGTAGGTCACGTTCAGATTCTGGTCGACGTAGACCCAGAACCGCTCGCTGCTGTGCCGCCAGGCCCAGATCGACTTCTTGACCGAGCTGGGCTGATCGTAGCGGATGGCAGTGGCCGATTGCCACGTCAGACGCCACGGCCGACCGTAGAAGTCCACGGAGGCGTCGGTGCCGTCTTCAGCAGCCAGGAACGCACGACCCTGGACGAAGCAGACCGGGATCTCGTCACCCAGCAGCCAGGCGAAGTACGCGCGATGCGGCTCCAGAAGCTCGGCGACATCGCCTTCTTCGAAGTCGAACTCGCAGCAGGCCGCTTCGTAGAGCTTGCGGTGGTTGCGATCGCGGGTCTTCCAGCGGTCTTCGTCGTCGGAGAAGAACGCTTGCTTTTCGTTGAAGTCGGCGTACTGCACGCGCTTGGGACCCCAGCCATTGATCAGGGTCTCGATGTGGGGGTAGCCGAGCGTCACGAGCAGGGGTTGACCCAGACAGTCCCGGCCAACGATGTCGCCGTCGCTGGTCAGGAGCTTGCCATCGAGTTGGCCTTCAGCGGGCAGGTCGGTCGTGTGGATGGCAGCGAGCACTCGATCGACTTGACGATCGTGGAAACCAGCAGCCATGGTACCGATGTTGCCCGTCGAGGGTGTTTGGTTGTCTTGCATGTTCAACTCCGCAGTATGTGGATGTAGTCAAACAAACAATACTGACGATATTTTAAGGCCGAGCACCCTACTCAAGAGAATCGTATGGCCCTTCATCATTCGGAGGGTAACTTTGATGAAAGGACATCATGAGCCAACCCTCAGGCGGGGGTGGTAGTGGCAACCCAGGAGGTCCACCGGACAACCGTACCAAGCCGTATCTCGGTCTGAGCAATGACCGAGTGACCGCGCTGATCAACCAAGCCAACGGCGTCGTACGCGTCGAAGGCATGGACTTCACCTTTGGTCCGCCCCGTGTCACAACGGGTCCCCACGGTGAGAACACGGTCGTCACGCTGACTCCTGTTGCGGGTACCTTCTACGAAGGCCCCGTTGACATCTACTACAACCGTCTGCCCATCGACGCTCTGTCGGATCTACCCCCCGGCTTCGTTATCCCGGCCATCATCGACACGTTCCCCTTCTGGATCGGGTCGCAACTGGAAGCGATCAACTTTGCCCTCGGCCTGAACTTGACCCAAGATGAAGTGGTCAATACCAGGTACGACTCGCCGCAGGACCAATACGCACTGACCATCGTCGCGGGCAAGTCGCTCGCTTGGACGCACAGTTCGTACATGTTCACGGCAGCCCGCGGCTACGAGTTGTCGGCCTCGATGACGGGTGACACCGTCGATGGCTTTGACTTGACCCCGGGCGATATCAGCGTCCTGATTGCTGCGACCGTCTTGAACGGCTTCGATGGCGAGACGACGGCGCTGACTGACCTGTTCTTCACCGATGTCGTGGACGGCTTTGACTGGACAACGACAGCGCTGAGCGACAAGATTGGCGACGTGATCAATGGCTTCGATCCTGAACCCTGGGATCTGAACAACGCGATCCCGACCACGGTCTTTGACGGTTTCGATTGGACGACGTCGGCTCTGACGGACTTCTTCCAAGACAGCGTCGATGGTTTCGATGCTGAGACCACTGCGCTCGATACCCTGATCACGGCAAGCGTGGTCGATGGTTTTGACTGGACAACTTCTGCGCTGTCGGACTTCTTCAGCGATGTGGTTGACGGTTTCGATCTGACCCCGGGTCAGTTGTCTGTCCTCATCCCGGTAGCGGCGGTGGACGGCTTTGACTGGATGCCCAATACGCTCGAAGTAGTCATGCCTGACAAGGTGGATGGCTTTGACGAGTTCATCCCGACTCTGCAAGCGCTGATGCAAGACAAGGTCGATGGTTTTGACCAGGTCCAGATCTCGCTGGACAGCTTCATCACGCAGACCGTGTTTGACGGCTTCAATGCCGAGACAACCGCGATCAGCGACAAGATGACGGCCGACAAGGCCGATGGCTTTGACCCGACACCGGGTAACCTGTCGGACCGCATGGCTGACAAGGTCGATGGCTTCGATTGGACTCCGACTCCTCTGGCAGCAGTCTTCAGTGACTACGTCGTTGGTTTCGACCTGACCCCGGGTGATTTGACGGAGCTCATCAGTGGCACCGTTGACGGTTTCGACCTGACGCCTGGTGACATCGAGACGGTGATCGGTACGCTTCCGGATGGTTTCGACCTGACCCCGGGTGACCTGGTCACGCTGTTCCCCTCGATCATCGATGGCTTTGATCGCACCCCAGGTGACATCGGTCAGCTCATCACCGACAAGGTCGATGGTTTCGATATCGCAACGGGTGACCTGGCGACCTCGCTGCCTGACGTGGTCAATGGCTTCGATTACACCCCGAGCCGCCTGCAAGACCTCCTTAGCCGCGTGGTAGACGGCTTTGACGCTCCGATCATCGATCTGGGTGTCTACATGACGGCTGATGCTGTCGATGGCTTTGACGAGACCCTGACGGCCCTCAGCGAGAAGATGGCTGATGTGGTTGATGGCTTCACGCAAGCCCCGCCGTGGCCTGGCACCGAACTTGGTAACATCCTGAGCGATGTTGTCGATGGCTTCGACGCAGTCCCGGCTCAAGACCTCAATACTGTCCTGTCCGACAAGGTTGACGGTTTCGATGAAAACACCACCGTCCTGAGCGCGCTCATGGGTGACAAGGTCGATGGTTTCGATGCACCGACCACTGACCTGAGCACGATGTTTGTCGACAAGGTCGACGGCTTTGATGCTTCGACTTCTGACTTGGCGTCGTTCTTGAGCGACAAGGTGGACGGTTTCGACCCGATGCCCACGGCCTTGTCTGATCTCATCGCTGATGTGTTCGATGGTTTCGATTTGACGCCCACGGGCTTGAGTGACGTTCTGTCCGACGTTGTCTCTGGTTTCGATGCGACTCCGAATACGCTGGAAGCGGTCCTGGCCACTGTGGCCGATGGTTTTGACCGTCAGATCGTTTCTCTGGACTTCCTGAATGACACGTACGACGGCTTTGATCCGTTCGTGCCTGACCTCAACGCGCTCCTGTCCGACGTTGTTGATGGTTTTGACTTGACTCCGAGTCTGCTCGATTCGCTCATGGCGGATAAGGTAGACGGTTTCGACAGTGAAACCACGAGTCTGGATTCCCTGCTCACTGCAGACCACGTTGACGGCTTTGATCTGACTCCGGGTGACCTGTCCAGTCTGATCGCCGACAAGGTCGATGGTTTTGACGCTGAAACAACCGATCTGGGAACGATGTTCCAGGATGTGGTGAGCGGCTTCGATGGTGAGACAACGGCTCTGGATACGCTCTTGGCGACTGACGCTGTCGATGGCTTCGATCCGGCTGCGGGTGTTTTGGAAACCAGCCTCTCTGATACGGTCGATGGCTTTGACTTGACGCCGGGTAACCTGGGTAGCCTGATGGCTAGCAAGGTCGATGGCTTTGACCAGACCGCTGGCACGCTCGAGACGATCTTTACTGACACCGTCGACGGCTTTGATCCCTTCACCGGTGATCTGGCTGGCCTGATCAGTGACAAGGTCGATGGTTTCGATGAGCAGCAAGTGCCGCTGAGCGACTTCATCGCTGACAAGGTCGACGGGTTCGACTGGACAACCTCTGACCTGGCCGGGTTCTTCCTGGACAAGGTGGATGGCTTCGATGAAGGCACCACGGATCTGTCGACCATGTTCACCGATAAGGTGGACGGATTCGATCCAACCCCTGGTGATCTGAGCACGAGCCTGAGTGACGTCAACGATGGCTTTGACCCTGCTCCAGGGGTCCTGAGCACCTCGCTGGCTGATGTGGTGGACGGTTTCGATGAAGGTCCTGCACCTGACTTCGTGATGCGCCCGCAAGACAATCTGTTCCCTGGTACAGCAACTGACTCCTACGTCAGTGGCAATCACCTGATCGCCGACAGCCAAGAAACCTGGGCTGATGTCGGACCGACCTGGGCTGATTGGCAGACGTGGGCAGGCACAGCGCGTAGTCCCATCACCTACTCGCAAGTGCTCGACCTTGGTTCTGTTCAAACTGTCAGGCTCGAGGCCGACGCCGACGTGCAAGGCTCCTTCATCGTGGAATACCAAGCATCCAGCGACGGTACGAACTACGGTGCGTGGAGTGCGATGCCGGCCGACCAAGTCACGGGTCGCTACATCAACGCTCGTTGGACGATCTCGGGTGTGGGCCCGATCCTGTACACCGCGATCTTGCGCGTGTATCTCGACTAACTGCATAAGAGGTGATGGTCTAAAAAGCCATCACCTCTACCCCAATAGTTTGGTTTACATCCGTCGCGAAGTGTGGAGGCTATCCTATGGCTCAGGCCGGGTGAGTGCACTTCGCCCTTTCGTTGCAACGACAAGCCCTTTCTTCAAATCTCCAGGAGAGTTTCGACATGTTTCAAATCGACCGTACCAAGAGCGCGGCGGCCAACCTGATCGCCCTGCTGAACACCGGCTCGACCTACGCCTTCACCGGCAGCGAGTACACGATCGGCGTGCCTTCGGCCCAGACCCCGGTGGACAACACCGAGAACACCAACTCGCAGGTCACCCTGACGGCCGTGGACGGCTCGGGCTTCACCGGCACGAAGACGGTGCGCTATCGCCGTCTGGCCATGGGCGCGACCAAGCCGGGCGCCAAGGTGGCGTACACCATCGGCGGCACCGACACGATGCAGACGATCAAGACGGCCATCGCGGTCGAACACAACCTGGTCGAGAGCGACTTCGACATCACCGGCGTGATCCCCGCGCAGGGCGACCCGGCGGCGACCTTCGCCGTGACCGCCATCGACGGCAGCGTGCTCTACACCGGCACGTTCAACGTGACCGTGCAGTTCCCGGCCTGATCCGGCAACGCCAGCGCGCCGAATCGATGGCCTTCACCTAGCGGTTGAGCCATCGAACCAGCTGGCCTGGGCCAGGGGTCTTCGGATCCCTGGCCCTTTATGCCGTCTCAAGACCAAAAAAGAATAGGCGTGACAAACAGGGAACCCGAAGGCTCCCTGTAAATCAATGGTAATTGGCCTGTCGACCCTTTCGTTCTCTGACTGATGCGTGCACGCTCTCGCCGAGGATCTTCTCGTTGATCAAGCGCTCGGCTTCAGTATGGTTCCACGTCGCATCGACCTTGCCCGTCGCTTTCAGACGGATCGTGCCGATCGTCAGGCCGTTGCTCTTGAGCGCGAACTCGATGACGTCACCTACTTGACCGTAACGGATCAAGTAAGTCATGCAACGAGGAAAGGCCGTGTCTACGCGCGCGTATTGACGGATCCATTCGACGTAGCGTTGGCGACCGCTGCCGGTCAGACGATGCAGTGATGCGTCGATGTTGAACTTAGTCATAGTGCTTCCTGGTTGAAAGGCGTGACAAACGGGGGCTCAAGGCCCCCGTCATCATTTCTTGATCAGACCTTCGACGTGGTCAATCGCGACTTCCAGAGCGATCGACAGCGAACGATCCTTGGTCATGTGGTTCTCCACCGGAGCTGCCGACGTGATGTTGATGTACCACAGATTCGACGGTTCCACGAAATGCAGTTCGAAACAGACTTGAGCCCGACCGCAAGCCACTTTCAGACGCTGCATGTCTTTTGCAGCCTGGGGGTGCTCGAAGTCGTTGTAGTAGACGTGGTCGGTCATGTCAGTGCGGCTTTGGCGGCTCGCCATTCGGATCATCACCCGGGAAGATCGCCTTGGCATTGACCATGACCAGAGCGTGCGGGGCGGTCGTGAAGGCGGTCAGACTGACGCCGTTGTGACCACTGGGCCAGTGACAGCTGGAGACCTCGCCGATCTTCAGATCCACGCGATGCGTGGTCAGACCGACCATGTCTTGCAACGTCACCATTGCTTCGACAGCGGCCAGCTTGATCAGACTGCCTTCCTGATCGGTATCGGCAAACGCCGTCAGGAGTTGATGAACCGCGTCGAGCTTGTCATCAGAGATGTTGGGATACATCTCCTTGAGCGTGCTGCGGCGTGTGGGGATCTCCTCATCATTGATCTCGTCCCAGTGCGGGCAGAGCTCGTTCATGAGGTTCCAGCACATGGCCGGCCACTCGCCGAACTGCATGATGTCCTTGCGAGAGCAGCAGTGGATCGCCGGCGCTTCCACGAAGATCCAGTCGCTGCAACCACTTGCCCGGATGTCACCGTACATGAACATCTCAGCCTCGGCCAGATCGGTGACCCGATCACCACCAGACGTGGCACCATCACGCTGGTAGTAGATCTTCCCCACCGTGTCGTCAGTGCCAATCAACCCACTCGGGCCGAGGATGACGTCGTGGGCGGCGATCGGGTAGAGGTAGAAGTCCACGTAGTGGTCGCGAGGAATAGCCACGACTGTGACCATCTCGTTGGTGTTGTGCCGCACGACCCTGGTCGGGTCTGTGAGCCAAGCCTTGGCTTGCATTTCTTGGTCGTTCATGTCGATACCTTTCGGCCAGCGGCCATGGCGATGCAGTCGTCTTGGGTGGGAAACACGATGCCCTTGCCGTAGCGCCATTCCGCGCACACCGACTCGGTCTTGACGTCGGTGATCAGCACCGAAGCGGTCGTGCCGATGCTCGCCCCGATGGACATGGTGGCCGACCGGAAGCGTTCGAACGCGGTTTCAGCAGGCACGTGGTGGGAGAGTTCTTCCCACTTGCCGTCACTGAAGTACTGGACGACGTTGAACAGCTCGTCCGGCGTGGATTCGGCCTGGACGATGAAACGATCGCTCATGCTGCGGGCTCCTCTTCATGCGTGGCTTCGGCGAGCTTTTGGATCACCATGCGCCGCACGAGCTTGGGGTCGTAGTTGAGCTTGTTCTTCTTGAGCTCACCCATGGTCTTGCCGACCATGAAGTTGACGACCTTCTTTTGTTTGTCAGACAACCCGGCCTCGACGGCCGCGGCATCTTCATCAGACCAGAGGTCCATGTTCATTCTCCTGACGGTTTGATACGACTGTGCAACGCCTCGAGAAAGAGGGTGGCCATGTCGTCTGCTTTGATACGATCGGCTTTGGGAACGATGGTCAGATCCCCATAGCCGGAAACGGAATACCCGATCAGCTGCATCAGCTGGGTGTAGTCTTCGACAGGCGTAACGCCGTTGAGCACGTCCAGCGAAATCCGATTCAGGCCGCCATGACCACAATCTCTGTCGTAGTCGACGAGAGCGCGAACGATGGTGTTTTGCTTGAACCGCAGAACGTCGTCCACCATCTCGAGCGGTTGCATGGGATGGGTAGACGCCGGCCTGTCATCCGAGCCGGGGCCGTTCATCTCCATGTAGGAGTTGCCGTTGGCCTCGATGACAGGATCGGGCTCCTCGTACATCTCCTCATCGCGCGACAGCTCCAACCGGGCGATCTCGTCGATGATGCCCTGCATCTGCTGGATAACGCTCATGTCGGCTCCTTGAGTTTGAGGTTCATCTCGGACAGGCCCTTCTTGATCTGGTCGATCGAGACGACGCCCAGTTCGGGGACTTTGCGCAAGTCCGCTTCTGTGCGGTGGATCAGATCGATGACCGTCCGGATGCCGGCATAACGCAAGGCATTGGCTGCCCGGGAAGACAGGCCCAGCTTGGAAAAGGCATGGGCCTTGGGTTGGAGTTCCAGGCCGAGAACTTTCAGGTTCCCGACCAGTTCCTTGACCCGGGTACGACCCAGGCCAGGAATCTTCATGATGGCGATCTCGGTCTTGGTAACCAGATCACCGAGGGTGGTGATGCCGTCGGCCATGAGGCAGTTGGTGATTGCCTTGGAAAAACCGACAGACGTGATGGCCGTGGTCAGCGGCGCAGACTTCTTGGACATGAATGTTCCCCTGTGTTGGACTTATACCTTTTATGCCAAGACGGCATAAAAGAGATAAGCCCCAGAGTGACTCAAGCCTGGCGAAAGGTCAGCTGCTCAGCATTCGCGTACACCGGGAGCGACCCGATAGCTACTAGCAATGTTGCCTAGACTCAGTCCCTGGTCCTGGACGCTCTGGAGGGCTTCAGATTACCTTGGTCAACGTGTTCCGTATGGATCCAGAACACTGAATTCGCTATCTGCGAGGTGGGTTGCCCGCAACCGGGCGTCAAATTGTAGGCAGGGGGGTCACCGGGGCGAACCTGGTCAGGACTGTCCCTTAGGCGGTAGTGAGCCCGTAGGCACGGATAGCGGGAGGCCTTGCCGGCCGCTACTTTCACTACACTGTCCCATGTCCCAGACCAGTTGGTCTAGCATTCGCCCCTATAGCGCAATCGGCTGCACTTGTGGTGCGCCATCGGCGTGTGTCTCCGCGGCGTGGCGGAGCACTTCATCAGGACGGTCAGCACGTCCGACGCAATCTCGTTGAGACGGAGTCGGTCGGCACGAAAGATCTCGCCATCTTCCAACCATTCGGGTTCAGCCGAGAGTTGAAAGTCGAGGAGATCATCGAGCTCATTTCGCCGCAAACGCCCGAGGGCACGATCGGCGGCCTCGCCGCAACCGACGACCCGAAGGTCCTCAGCGGCGAGTTTTTGCCTGAGCTCGTTGGAAACCTGATTGTTGTCCTCGACAATCAGGATCGCGACCCCCGCAAGGGCCAGAGCTGCGATACGCTCACGCAACATGGTCATTCCCTTGCAAGGTGTGGGGGTTCAGGTTTGAAACATCGGCAGCATCGCGTTCTTGGAGCTGTTGCTCGGGAACTCGATGAGCATTTCATCAGTCGTTTCCTGATCGACGGTGATGGCGTCGTCAGCTTCGTTGATGATGTCCCAGTTGTAGCGGTTGTTCTTGACGACTGCTTGAAGACTGTTGTTGGAAGTCAGCATTTGATTTGCTTTCCTCGTATAAAATTCACTCGCCCTCGTCAAACCCCAGTTCGACGAAAGCACGAAGGCAGAACTCACCGAAGTCGTCCACCCGCCTGAGCATGAGCGCGCCCCCGGTCAGGACGTTCTCGAACTGGTAGGGTAAGAATCGTCCGTACAGGTACAGCTTGTACTGGTCAAAAACGTCTCCGATATCGAGCGCGCATTGCTCGATCGTCAGGAGTTTGTCCAGGTGGGCTGGGCCGAACATCGCCGGTTCATCACAGAGGATGTTTTCCAAGTGGCGGTTCATCAGCCGCAGGTTGTGCGGGATCTGGTGCTTGTCATGCAGCGCGTCCACAACGTTCTCGAAGATGAACTCGATGGACGCGGTGAACATGGAACTCATGCGGTTGGTCATGGGAGACACGTCTACGATCACGTGCTCCGGAGCCATCATCAGTCTGCGAGCGAACTCCGTTTTCTCGCGCAGATTGGGGTCGGGCCGAATGCGGCGGCGTGGGTACACGTTAGCCTCTCTCGTGGGGGTTGTCGGCGTGGTGCACAAAGTCCTCGTACGAGTCAATGCGCGCCAGGATCAATGAACCATCGGTCATGATCTCATCACAGCGGTACGGTAGGCAGTCGCCCACGTACATGCGGTGGTGGTGGAGTTGATTGGAAACCTTCTCGGCTAGACTGTCGAGTAAGAAGAACTCATCGGCGTTATGGGCGCTGACCAGGCGCACCGGTGGACTGCACGTGTCCTGAGCCCACCGCACCATGCGGCTGTATTCTCGGGAGTACGCCAGCGACCGGATGAGCGGGTCAATGATCGTCTCGGCTTCAGAGTCGGCTACGTGCAAAATAGCCCGGATCTCTTCGGCCACGTCGATGATGATCTTTGGAGGCAAGACTTTGATGAGGTCGGTGTAGATCTCTTGGTTCATCATACCTTCGTGGGCTGTCGGCATAAAAGGCAAACCCCCGGACTGGCCGAGAGTTTGCCTTTAGGAATGGGGGAATTTTGCCCTATTGGGCGAAGCGGAAGTCCACCGGCTGGATGAAGGTGCCGGCGTTGAAGTCAAAGGCACCGCTCAGGCGAGGATCGGCGTCGGGCTGGGCCGGAACGATCCGCACGGGCGTGCGCAGAAAGGCGGGATGGACAGCCTGGACCAGGTCCGACAGGCTGTAATTGGCCACGTTGCGATGGCCGGGCGTGGTCACACGGACGTCCGTGAACCGGTTCTCGCGCAAGCTGGCTTCCAGCAGGTTCGAGAGTTGGGCGTTTTCTTCGTCGTCACCGCCGCTGACGGTGATGGTGAGTTGGGTTGTTGACATTCGTAACTTCCGCTGTGAGGTTAGAAACTGGTGTTTCCGACGTCTGGACAAGGCAGTGGATGCGCAAAGCCTATTCCCCGGGAACATATCAATAGGGGCAGGTAGAACTTACGCCATTGTTACACATCGCCCACGGATTACCGATGTCGTGATATGTGGTTATTCCGCGTTTCATTACAGCTGTTCAAGATCATATGTTAAGACATTCTCGTAGGTTCCAGTAGCCTGTGTGCTGGGACCACCCCAATCTGTACCGTAGAGCCCTTTCATGAACAACCTTTTGAAACGAGCTCTTGGAATTGTCTACGTGGTCGAAACGGAAACAGCCATCGAGATTCGCGGCGTCAAAGCCCAATCTCTGGCCCGTGACATCATGAAGCTCTGGACGAGCAAGCGCGTGGAGCGCTACATGTTCTACCAGATCGAAGGCAAGTTCATCAGCTTTCCGAAGTTCTTCGCGCCGGATGTGCACTACATCCTGATGCAGGTCCACAACTACAAGAACGCCTACACCTCCAAGTCCGTGATTCGTTCGGCTCTGAAGGAGCTGGAGGAAAACACGTGGCTCAAGAACATCACCGAGGAAAAGCCCGACATCCTGGACTTGAGTGTGGCCATCCCCAAGTTCAAGAAGACGCCGCTGCCCCACCAGATGAAGTTCTTCGAGGCGTTCAACTACCGGCTGCCACGCTACGGCCTGCTCGGCTATTTGCTGTCCGCAGGAGCAGGCACTGGCAAGACCTTCACGGGTCTCGTCCTGGCCGAAGCCCTCAAGGCCGATACCGTGCTGATGGTGGTGCCCAAGAACGCGGTCTACCGGGTTTGGGCCGCGCATCTGAAGGACGAGTACAAGACGCCGCAAGACGCCTGGGTGATTGCCGATGGCCAGCCGTACAAGGGCCAGCGCTTCATCGTGGCGCACTTCGAAGCCTTGGACAAGGCGCGCGCCGTGGTCGCTGGCAAGGGGGGTCTGACGGTCGTCATCCTGGACGAGTCGCACAACCTGAACCAGACCGAATCGCTGCGCACGCAGATCTTCATCGATCTGTGCAACTCGCTGCGCAACAAGTACGTGCTGTGGTCCTCGGGCACCCCGATCAAGGCGCTCGGCTCCGAAGCCATCCCGCTGATCAAGACGATCGATCCGATGTTCACCAAGGACGTCGAAGAGCGCTTCAAGAAGATCTTTGCGGGCGACAGCTCGCGAGCTCTGGACATCCTGCGCAATCGCCTGGGCATGCTCAGCTACCGCGTCGAGTCGTCGGCCGTGGTCGACAACAAGACCAGCAGCAAGGAAATCCGCGTCAAGGTCCCTGGTGGCGATCGCTTCACGCTGGACGCCATCCGCATCGAGATGCAAAAGTTCATCACCGAGCGGCTGAAGTTCTACCGCGACAATCGCAAGACTTACAGCAAGTCCTACGACGAATGTCTGGCGGTCTTCGAAAAGGCCTATATCAAGACAAGCGAACAAGCCAAGTCGTTCAAGGTCTACAAGCAGTACGTAGCCATGATCGCCAAGGGGTTCGATCCGAAGAACATGGCCAACGAAGCACGCTACTGCAACAGCTACGAGCGTGGCACGATCATCCCGAACCTACCTGACAACCTGAAGAAGGACTTCCGCGCTGCCAAGAGCGTGGTCAAGTATCCGGAACTCAAGGTGCTGGGTGAAGCGTTGGGCGGCGTGCTGGGTAAGAAGCGCGTGGAGTGCCAGCTCGAGATGATCAAGGGAACCGACTTCAAGGGCATTATCGAAAAGGCGGCCAAGAAGACCATCGTGTTTTCCAGCTACGTGCCGGTGACCAATGCCATTGCCGAGCACGTCAAGGCCGAAGGCTTCAAGCCCGTCCTGGTCCATGCTCAGGTCGACAGCACGCTGCCGGCACTGGTCGGTCAGTTCGAAAAGAGCCCGGACGCCAACCCGCTCGTGGCCACCTTCCAGTCGCTGTCCACAGCCGTTCCGCTGATCATGGCCAACACCACGATCTTTACGAACGTGCCGTTCCGCGACCACGAACTGGTCCAAGCCAAGGCCCGCACGAATCGCCTGGGTCAGGACACGGAAGTCGATTACTTCTTCACGTACCTGGACACGGGCAACAAGCCCAACATCTCCACGCGTTCCCAAGAGATCCTGCAATGGTCTCGTGAGCAAGTCGGAGCCATCCTGGGTCAAGACTATTCGGGCGAGGTCACACCCGATCTGCTGACCACTGTCGAATCGATCCAAGATCACCTCGACGATGATATGGATCGCGCTCTGAATCATCGCGTGGTGATTCCTCAGGACGACGTCGTGCCTGAAGAAGAATACGCTTAAACACACTGTCCAAAGAGGAATCAATCATGAAGTTCATGCCGGCAATCGCCGCCGAAGCCCTCGGGCCGCGCCCGACTCTGGAGAGCTACGACGAGCTCTCGCTCGAGGGCATCGTCGACAAGGCCAAGAAGGCCATCGGGGTGCTCAAGGAGAAGTTCACGCCCAGCGACGCCGACAAGCTCCAGGCCGAGGTCACGGCCAAGCTGGCGATCCTGGAGCGGCAACGCAAGGTCTTGGAGAAATCCAAGGCCGCCGTCTCCTCGTCGCGTGACGACAAGCAGCACAAGGTCAAGACCAGCCGCGTGACCCACTGCAACTTCTCGGCGTCCACGCCGGCCGAAGTCATCGCGGGCATGCAGCGCAATCGGCGCCTGGTCTCGACCTCGATCACGCGCGTCAAGAACGCCAAGTCCAAGACCGAAGTCCAGTCGGTGCACGACACCCTGGAAGCCGACTTTGCCAAGAAGGGTCAGGTCGCCAAGGAGATCATGGTCACGCGCGGCGAAGCCCTCAAGGTGCTCGACGAGTCGATCATGCTCAACGAGCTCATGCAGCAGTACTGCAAGCTCATGGGCGAGCTCAGCCAGACCAAGGTGTCCCACGAGAGCCTGAGCATGGAAGGCTTTGGCAGCGCGCTGGTGATGGCCATCACGGTCTTTGCCTACATCTGCTTTCTGGTGGTGATCTACTTTGTCACCATCTTGCTGTGGGCGCTCGTGTTCACCAACCCGTTCATGGGCATCCCGCTCATGATCCTCTGGTTCACGCTGCTGATCCTGATCAGCTCGGAGAGCTCGGAGCAGGAACAGGCCGAGCACCTGTACGCCGAAGCGCACAAGCGCTAAAAAAGAAAGGCAGCATACGAGGGGAGCCGCAGGGCTCCCCTTTATGCCGTCAGTGCAGCGCCATCGCACCAGCTTCTTGCATCCCACGAGCGATGCTGAGCAACGAGGCACAGCTCGTCTCGAACTTCCACCAGTCGTCCATGATCGACGCCCACGGATACCAGCGTTCCTCCGGCGTGGTGGCCTTGATCAGGGCGTCCAGATAACTGCCCATGTCACCTCCCCCGACATTGACACCGGCCAGGGCCATCATGAGCTCGAAAGCGTCATCCTTGGCTTGACGCTTCTTGCCTTTTACCGGCGGTGGCAGAGCGTCGAACTGTTTCTGGACATACTCGCCCAGTTCGACCATGTCGTGGTAGTACTGACGGTACTTTTCCATGGCACCTTCAACGGCCGTTCGCTGGGGCGTGACCACTTGATCACGTGTCATGATTGTCAACTGTTTCATTTCCACTCCTGTGAATAAAAGGCCACTGGGTTTCCCCAGTGGCCAGTTGTGCACGTCTTAGACGCGGAACTCGAGAACTCGTGCGGTCAGCAGGTTCTTGAAGTACGGCACGAGCGCGCGGAACAGGTCTTTTCGATCGACCGGCGCATCCTTGCTGGTGTAGAGGATCACCGTTTCGAGTGACCCCTTGTCGACAGCACCCAGTTGCTCGTCGTCTTCGAAGAACTGCTGGGCTGTGAAGATCGGGAACTCGTCTTCACTGGCGTTGCTCAGGTTGCGATGCATGAGTTTGCACATGCGTTCGTCCTCGTTCAGGACCACGAGCATGTCCTCACGCGGGAACTCCTTGCTCACGTAGAGCTGGGTTCCTGCTTGACGACCAAACCCGAGCGTGAGCGTGCGGTAGTACATCAACCAGTAGGTCCAGTCACGCAGCGCATTCGGGCTTTGCGTGTCATTGGCCGATTGGAAGCTCAACATCGCGGGCCTGCCAGTTTCGTCGCGACACTTGAGCTCCATGATCTCGTAGCCGGTCATGACCATGCTGTCGATCAGGCGCATCAGGTTGTACTGCGCTTCTTGGCCACCCGGGAACATGTCGTCGGTGCGGGCCTTGAAATCATTCAGGTCTTGCGATATCACTTGGCGATCTCCTCATCGTAGAACTTGCGCAGCTCGATGACTTCGTCCGGTTCGAGCCCGGACGAGTAAGAGAACTGCTTTTCATCGGTCAGGAACATTTGCAGACCCTTGTCGGTCAGCGTGTATTCCGTCATCGTGGTGGCCTCGCGAGCGTAGGTGTGGCTCTCGAGGATCCCTTGCTTGACAGACAGCTCCAGCGTCTCGACACACGAGATCGGGCCGAGATGGCCCGAGTGTCCTTCAGGCAGCGGTCGCAGCAGCTGCTTGTAGAACTCCAGACGGACGGTGTTGACTTCCATCAGATGGGTCGCACCACGTGCAGGTTGGGATGGCAGTCGAGCGCGGTGGACTCGACCGGATCGGGCACGACCTCGGGGGCACGATACTTGGGGACGATGATGTCCACACTCCGCATGCCTTGGAAGTCGAACTCGATGGACAGCGTGTCCTTGCCATCGCGATCCAGCTCGATCCAGACCGTGTGATGGCTGAAGCCTTCCTTGTCACACGGCGTGACGCTGTGGTCGAAGGTGAAGGTGAGCATCGGCTCGAGCGGCAACCCGAAGCACGAGAAGTACTTGCGCATCTCGAAGTCAGGGTGCCTGGTGGCCGCTCGATCCGCCTGATTGACGTCCCACTTGAGCGTGATCACGTCCTCGTTGTCGATGAACTTGAAGAACTTGGCCTGGAAGCGCAAGTACTCCACCCAACGACTCCAGGACTCCGGGTCATCGGGATAGAACATCGATCCATCGATGGGCAGGCGGTAACGCTTGCCATCGAAGGCCAGCCGACCCTTTTCCAGCGACGGCCCCGTAAGGGGAACGACGAACGACCCCAACGTGAAGTCTTCGGACATGGGTGGTACTTCCGGACCACGGGTGTAGTTGCCGGAACGAACAGTGGCGATCTGTTCATCGTAGGTGCGCACCAGATGACCGGTGTCGTCGATCGTGGCCTTGTAGGGTTTCTTGTCCTTGACCAACGCAACGATACCAGCGTAGCGCTTGAGCAGGTCGGCGCAGGGCGGGAACAGGAACGCCTTACCCGCAAGGTCATCCGGCACCGCCGGCGTGGAGATCAACACGCTCTTGACGCCGGGGAAATTGGCGTCGAAACGGATGACGTCCGGTTCCCTGGTGTCGAAGCAGAACGCCACGTGATCTTGCCGGGATGATGGGTTGAGCGGACACTGATACTCGACCGAGATCATCGAAGCAAAGCCGTAGTCGGGCATCGAGAAAGCACGGAACACGCTCGACTCGTCAGCTTGGCCGGTGAGGCGGTTGAACTTCATGACCACGTCGAACCTGCCGTCGCCGTAGTCAGTGATGACGCCGCCGCTGATCAGGTGCTTGATGAAGGCACGCCAGCGTTGGGCCATCTCGCCGTCCATCTGCTGCTTGTACTCGCCGATGGGGTCCATCCGCAGTTGCCAGCGGATGTTGCCGATCATGAGCATGCCGTGATGCTCGTGCACGTTGGCGGGAATGGCGAACTGGTAGTTGGCCAGCGGCGGCATGTTGCGGTGTTCCTTGGGCAGGCCGACTTGTTCCTTGGTCACCGCACACGGGTTGACCTTGGGAGCATCGATCCAGACACCGTTGGCGAAGATCTTGCCGGCCGCTGCCATCTCGTCAGCCAACAGTTCACGGGCTGCCGCCTTGCGTTCTTCGGCAGCTTCGGACTGCGTGACCGCAGTACCGTCTATACGCATGAACCTCGGTTCCTCGATGTTCTTCCTGGGCGGATCGACCCAGCCGACGCCGACTTTGAAGATCTGACCGGCCTTACCGGCTTGATCCGACATGCCGATCAGGGTACCACCCCCTCCGCCACCACCACCGGTGGCAACGGCCGTACCGCCTGAGCCACCACCGCCACCCCCGAGGATGGCGGCCGTACCGCCAACCGAACCGAGCGTACCAGGGCTGGTGTCGCATCCGCCGAAGGCAGCCGCAGGCAGGCCGGTACCAGCCGGGAACTCCCAGTGGCCGTTGCCCATGTAGACCTTGCCTGTTTGCGGGTTCAGGTCGCCCAGAGAAGGACCGGTGGGTTCGCCCCGGTCTTGGGTTGATTCGTTTTCCATGTTGCTCTCCTTTACCAGGTCGAGTAAGCGGGTTTGTCGATGGCTTCCAAGCCCATCGATTTGAAGTTCAGACCTTCAAAGACAATCGCGTCCTTGCGGTGGTACACGATCAGGTCCACGAGGATGCGGCCGATAGGGATCTCGATAGTCCGCTCGATGGCGTCCTTGATCACATGGTCGGTCTTCCATTCGGTCGACAGGTTGTTGTGCGGGTTGTTGTTCTTGACCCAACCGTCTTGCGGCAGCTTCTTGATACGGTAGACATAGACCTTGATCTTTTCGATCTCCTCGTCCGTAACCGGAAACGCGGGATCGAGTTCGATTTGGATCTTGCCTTGACCACTGCGGCCAGTGCTGCGGTAACGACGGATCGCAAACTTTTGCTCCATCTGCGAAGCAAAGCCTTGATCGATGGCATCTTCACGAACGGTAGAAGCGTAGAGATAGTGGTTCGATTCCACCTCGTCCCAATTGACTTCCACGCCCGTGTGGTGGAACCCGGGTTTGAGTTCCGTGTGCCGGTAACCTGACCCGTGGTAGAGGATCATGACTTTTCGTAGTACACCGTGAACGACGTGACGGCTTCCATGGGCTGATACGGGACGGCATTCAGGTGTTGCAACCCCGTGAGCTTCATGCTCGAGATCTCGCCCGTGGCGCTGTTGCGCATGTTCAGCAGCACGAGGTTGTCTTCCTCGTCAAAGCCCACACGCGTCTCGGGTGTCATGTTGAACGCTGTCACCAGGTCGACGTTGACCGTGACGTCCTTGACCTGGGGGTCAAGCCACGTGATCTTCTCGGTTTCCATCACTTCCTCCGCCTGGTTTTCTTGATCGTGACCTTGGCCGTCTTGGCCACGGCCTTTTCGATGATGCCCAGACCTTGCGCGCGATCCAGGAGTTCTTCGGTCGACACCTGGGGACCGGGAGGCGCTTCGATCATGCGCGTCGTCAGGTTCTTGACGAACTCCGGATTGGCGCCTTCAGGCAGCACGTCCCGGGGCTTTTCACCCAGCTTGGGCAGGTTGGCGAAGATGGCCACCAGGCAGGCGACCTTTTCCCAGTAGGAAGTCGTCTCGGCCGTGATGTCAATGCGCACGACCGGATCTTCGATCATGATCTGGAACATCTTGCGATGCTTGACATCGTTGATGTACGAGACGCCGTCAAAGCCCGGCGTCGGATGGATGTGCACCCACACCAGACCGAAGTCAGCGAGTGTGGGCTTGCCTGCGACGACCCAGCGCTTGTGCAGTTGTTCAGGTGAAAGGACCGTCAGGAGCTTGACCTTCTGGTCGAGTCCTTTGATCAGGTTTCTCCACTGGTATTGAAGCTCCTCTCCGACATTGGCCCAGCCGGACAGGGAGGTGGTTTTGATGAACATGACTTGTCTTCTCTTTACTGACATTGAACATAGGGCAGGTGGGTGACCCACCTGCCCGTTTCAGTCTCATTTCTTTTCAGTGCCCTCTTTGGGTGGTACGAAGTACATACCAACATCAATCAGGCGAGGACGGATCTTCAAATCTCTGTCGGTAACGAAATGGTTGACAGGAAACGGCTCGGTGCACTTGACTGCTCGAAGGCCTTCAGCGATCGCAGGGATCGACAGACAAACGTAGTTTGAGTGGCCTACATACAAGTTCGGTGCTAAGACTTTTACTGCCTCTTCGATCGAATCAGTCACGTCCAGCGCGGTCAGCGCCTTTTCCTCTTCAGCAGGACTGCTGGCCTTGGCGTAGCGCGTGCCAAACCCAGCCAAGATGCGCATGCGACTGACCACACTCTCACCACTGTCAGCGCGGGTCATCGCAATCTCGTAGACCCGGCTTCGGTGGTCCACGAGCAGTGCTTTGGCATGGCGCTCTCCAAGCTCGAGCGCGGTGGTACCTTCTTCGAAGTAATCGAGAAAGTCCATCGACGCCACGTTGAGCGGCACCAGAAACCCGTAGTGCGTGATCAACATGGCTTGGTTGATGCGGTAAAAGCTGGTGTTGTACTTGGACAGGTTGGTACTGAACGCGATCTTGTCGTCGCGAATCAGAATCGGGGACTCGCTAATTAACGTCAAAGTAGCGCCCTCCTTCAACCACCCAGCGTTCTTCGCCAGACTCGATGTACTCAAGCTCGGCCATGATGTCTAATTGCTCTCTCGTGCGATTGACCCAGGGCTTGATCTCTTGCAGCTGATCGCGAGTGATCTTCTTGGCCAAGGGGCCAGAGGACCAAACAACGCGGTGGACTGCCTTATAAGCTTCTTCAACAGACAGGCCAGCATCCATGCACACATTGAACGGACCTGCACCAGTGCCGTAGCAATGGTGAATACCGTCGTGCAAGATCTCCATCTTGTCCACATCCTTGTAGTGGTAGAACGCCTTTTTGGTCATCACCAAAAAGCTGGTATCTCCACCATTGAAAATGTGGGGCATCTCCGTGATATCGAGCAGGTTCTTCTCACCGCGATGACTGCGTTCGACTCTGACGGTGACGTAACCGACAAGCTCGATGGCCAGCATTTCATCGCCTGGTGCAAAGCCCTGACCCAAGACTGCAACAGCGCACCGCCCGCAAGGCGTCATAAAGAGCTTTTGGGCCTGTACCTTGCGCTGTTGGTACCCTCGGTGCTCGACGACTACGAGAGCGTCAGCGTAGAGGGTACCTTTGTCGTAGACGAGTAACGTCACGACGTACAGCGGTCAGTACAGGGTGCTCGGGCGCACGTCCTTGGCGCAGCCGGTGGTGCCGCGCGTGGTCGCGCCCTTGGCGGGGGCCTTGTCGAAGGACACCATCTTGCCGTCGGCGTTGAAGTAGACCTTCGTGTTGGGGGTCAGCGTCTCGCCGTACCACGTGACCTTGGCGGTGGCCTCGTTCAGTTCGAGGTTGACCTTGTCGCCGCTGTGGCTCAGGACCTTGCCGAAGCCGACGGCGTTGTCGGGCAGGGTGCCCGTGGTCAGCAGCAGATCGGCCATGCCGGGCCGCAGGAACATCGAGGCTTCTTTGCCTTTGCTCATGATTTTCTCCTGGTGTGTCAGACACCGTGGGTTGAAAAAGGGCTCAACCACCCTTCCTGCGGTTGAGCTTGTACAGAAACGCGAGACCCAGACCGAGCAGCATCCACGACGATGGCTCGGGTACGGCCGTTGGGGGCGGGGTGTGACCACCGCAGTCGACAGTGCAGCCCGGTCCCGGAGGTCCCGGGGGACCAGGAGGGCCAGGGGGTCCGGGCGGGCCAGGGTCACCCGGTTTGCCGGGCTTGCCAGGGCTGCCACCGCCACCGATGAAGCCACCATCGCCACCACCGAAACCGCCTCCGCCACCACCGTCGTGGTAGCTCCAATCGCAATTGGAACAGAAGGCTTCGGTGGGCGGATTCGGATCCAGGAGATCCTGCGGCGCTTCGGGCGTAGCCGGCGGAGCCACAGGGCCAGCCAGCGGCGGGTTGGCTTCCATCTCGGCCACCGGATCGTCGTCCTTGGGCGGGACCAGGTCCAGCAGCGAGACGTTGTTGCAGATGGTGGGCACCGCGATGCAGACCTTGGACGTGTCGTCGCAGTAGACCATGGCGCGCTGGATGTCGCCCTTGGCCCACTTGGGACGCGTGACCGTGCCGTGGCAAAGGTGACCCTTGCCAAAGTGCATGTCACGCAGGTTGGTGTAGGTGTTCTTGTTGCCCGAGATCGTGTCGCGGTCGATGTCCACGATCTCGTCGTACTTGTACATGCCCATCTTGGTGGTCAAGCGCTGCTTGACCTGCGGATCCAGATGGTAGTCGTCTAATGCCGCGACGGGGTTACCCTTGTAGGGGTCCACGCCGGGTGAATCCCACGAGCACGAATGCGGCGGGGGCGTAGCGGCCACTACGGCCGCGAGAATCAGTGACAGCATTCCTCACTCCTCTAACTTTTGTCGGGATGCTCTTTGGAGACCCCTGCACGGTGCTTGACGATGGCGGTAACGTACTTCCAATAGGCGGCGTCACGCGTCTCGAATTTCTTGTCAGCCTGGGCTTTGGCTTCTTCCCAGTACTCTTCCAGCTCCGCCAGGGTCTTGTCCGATTCTTCGGCGAGCTTCTTCAGATACGGCACAGGCATTTGAGCCTCCAGACAGATGATGAGCTACTCCTAGCACAAAATGTCTGGCGGCATTGTTGCGCTAGCCCTTTTTGGTGTGGGTTTCGACGAACGCGTTGTATTCTTCCAGGACTTCGCGCAGCGGGTTGGTGAACTCGCCGGTCATTTCCTTGGGCAGGCTCATCGTGGCCTGCAGTTCGCGAATCAGATGGCCGGGACCCATGAGCGCCTGCAAAAGACCTTGCAGGTGCTTTGCGGTGATGGGGATCTTGAGTTCTTCGGGCTTGGGACGAGTGCCTTCGTAGACCTCGTAACCCTGCGTGCCGTCGATCGTAACCTTCTCGGCATAACCACCCGGATAGGTGTCGTCAGCCAGGATCATGGCCACGAGCCGGCCACAGGCCGTCAAGGCCCACAGCTGGCCGTCTTCGGTGTGTGCCCGCTGGATCAGCAGGACTCGCCCGTACAGGAGGTTGTCGATCTCGTGCGCTGTCATCGGCACGAACTCGGTACCGCGCATGGCCCGCAAGTGTCGATCTTTGGCGCGCATCTGGATGGCCGGTTCCTTGATGAAGTCGCCACCACAGTCAAACAGACCCAGCAGGAAGTCGGCTTGCTTGTGGTCGAGCCGCACGATCAGGCCGGCCTTGACGTCAGTCTTGAATTTGTCGTAATCTTCTCTGGCGGTCATGAGGTTCCTTGAAAAGAAAGAGCACAAGGAGGGAGCCTTTCGGGCTCCCTCGCTATGCCGACGGATGTCGGATCAGCCGTGGATGGCTTGCACGACGGCCGGATGATCGTTGGGGATCGGGTTCTGCAGCGAGCAGGTCCAGACGCCAGCGCCGTTGATGCCCACGCTGCCCGACCAGTAGCTGTCGCCCTGGTCCTGGAAGATCATGTTGAAGCTGATGTGGTCGCGCGCTTCGTCGTAGATGACCGTGGGTGTGCCACCACCCCAGGGGTTGGGCGCCGACAGGCTGACGACGCGCTGGATCTCGATGGTGGTCGACAGGCCGGGCAGGAACACTTCGATGGGCTCGCCCTTGGGGAAGTACTGTTCGACGAAGGTCTGCAGGGTCTGCATGCCTTCCTTCTGCATGACGTTCCAGTTGGCCTGCATGACTTCCTCGACGCCGGACATGGCCTGGATGGCGGCGATGTAGTCGTCGGCCGTCTTCTGGCCGTAGATCTCGATGAACTTGGCCAGCCCCTGTTCGCACTCGAGGAAGTTGGCGATGCCCTGCTGCAGGTCGTTGAACATGTACGTACGCAGTTGCGGACGATGGTGCGCGACGTTCAGGCGGTCGCTGTACTTGGCGATGGACGCCAGCACGGGAGCGATTGCTTGGGAATTCTTCGTGGTCATTCGGTATCTCTCCTTGGATGGTGGAATCGAGGATAAGTTGGCACCTACCCTCCAAGCACGTGATATGTGTCTGAGATCAGGTTGACTACAGTCACAAACCATAGCCCCAGACAAAGAAAAAAGGGCATAGACAGGGACTGTCAGGGTGTTACCCCTGACAGTCCCTGCAGCTCACACGGAGCGCTTGGCGTTGCGCACGCGGCGCGTGACGAGCATCAGGCCGCCGGCCAGCAGCATCATGGCCGAGACCGGCGCTTCGGGCACGGCCGAGACGGCGTTGGGGTTGCCGTGGTTGCCCACGTCCTTGCCCTTGCCGTTGTCGCTGCCCGAGCCGCCGCCGTTGTTGCCCGAGTTGTCGTGTTCGGGCGGCGCGCTCTTGTCCGCGAACGAGTTGCCGTGGCTGTCGCCCACGAACTGTCCGGCATCGGTGGTGCCCTTGTCGTTGTGGCCACCGGCTTGCGCCAGGCCGCAAGCCAGCAGAGCGGCCACGGCCGCCAGGATCATCACGGAATTCTTCATGTCTTGTTCACTTTCTTTCAGAGGTTTAGCTACTAGCTCTATACACAATACCGGCTGTTACAAACCCAACCGGCTCCTTTCGGCTGCGACCCATCCTTCGAAGTCGCAACGCCAAAACAAAAGTCGCTGCAAAGCCACTGCAAAGTGCTCTCCAGCGATCGAGATCTTGCTCAGCCCCTGCAATCCGGGGTTGTACGTCAGGTACTCACCGCCAGGGCCGTAGCGCGCGACAATCGTCGACGGCAGACCCTCCTGGGGTACCAAATACAGCTGGTAGTCCTTGTAGAAACCCAACGCCACATACTTGTCCGGCAAGTCCTCAGTAAAGCGAGGCGACGGATGGAACTGGGTTTGGTACTCAAGGACGAACGCGCGCTGCTCAGGGACCTTCCCAAGGTCGTTGTCCGGACGTGCGCCCACGACCTGCATGCCTTCGGCCGCCAGCAAGATGGCGCGACGGGCTACAGCGCCATTGAACACATCGTAGATGATTCGGTTCATCTGACCGGCGGTGACGTCGTCGCACCTGAGGCCAATCACTTCGTTGAGCTTGTCCGTCAACTCCAGACCGGTGTCTTTGAACCACTCGACACCCGGGTTTTCGCGCTTCCACACACATTCCGGACAGTAGAACGTCCGGCGGGTGTAACACATCCAACCCAGGATCTCGGCGTGCTTGAGCAACGAAGCGTTCGGAACCTGCTCTTGTTCAGAAGAGATCCTGTTGTCGCAGGTATCACACTGGAAATAGAGGTCCGTCATGTCAGATGGCCATCTGCGCGCAGCGGTCGGGGTTCAGGCAGGTGAACCAGGCCTGCGACGTCTGCGGCTTGGCCGCCAGGATCCGGTCGATCGCGTCGAGGTCGCGATAGACGTTGATTCCGATCATCGGGTGATGATGGAGCCACTGGCCTTCATGAAACTGCTGGTAGACGCTGTCGTCTCGGGTCATGACCTCCAGCGAAACACGCGGTTCCTGGTAGTGCACTTCGAGCCGGACTTCCATCTTGGGGTAGAGCACTTCTCCGGTCTCCGGATCGATGTACTGCATCACCGAAAACGGCAGCCACGTCACGCCATCGAAGTCGTAGAAGAACTTCTCTTCGATCAAGCGTTCGGATTCACGCTCGTGGGGGTACTTGAACGACTGACCCTTCTTTTGCCAGTCCAGATGGACATGCGGGTGCCAGACCTTGCGGGTCGAGCGCATGAACTCCATGTGCGTCCGGCCACTCTCGGTGTCCTTGTAGCGCCATGATTCGGTGAAAGCCCGCTTGTAGCCGACATGCGTCTGGCCGACAAGGGTGTTGATCACCATGATGGGTGGGAACTCGGAGCGGTCCATCACTGCACCGTCACGCCCGAAGTCGAGGCGGCTCCGGGTTGAGAGTAGCGCAGGACTTCACGGACCTTGCCTTCGTTGTCGAACTTGAAGGCGATGATCTCCTCGACCTTGACGTCGTCGGTGTTGATGATCAGCTTCATGGCGTTGAAGGCGCCGTCCGGAGCGTCCGGGTACTCACCCAGGCGCATCGTCACGGGCTGGCCCGGGTAGGCCTCACCGAAATGGATGAGGATCTCCTCGAACTGTTCGCACAGCGACTGGGTGGCCATCGGGCTGTGGCTGTTCAGGGCGATCCACGCCTTGAGGTCATCGACCCCACGGCACTTGTTGAACTTCATTGTCTACTCCTCAGTGATGGGTCCTTGCACCAAGTCCGGTACGGACGTGGTGTCAAAGCCGTAGTGAACGATCAGGCGCGTGAGCCGGGAGACCAGGCTGTAGACCTTCATGCTCTTGGTGGCCGTGGCGTAGTCCTTGTTGATCAGGCTGACGACCTGCAAGAACACGTTGTCCGGGACAATGACCACCCCGAGCTGGCCTTCGCCTTCCGGGTCGAGCATGCGGTGCATACCGAACAACAACCCCAGATTGAACTCGGTCATCACGCCCAGGGCGTCGGGGTGGACCCGCTTGGCGTAGCCCAGCGCCGTGTTGACGAATTCTTCGGGGATCTCGTAGAAGTCGAGGATTTCCTCGACCGAATTACGAACGTCGACGACATAGAGTTTTGTCATTTGATTGCTCCAGGCGGTACAAAAACGGCATAAAGGGAGGGACGAATCCCTCCCCTCATGGGTTAACAGGTGATCTTGCCTGCACACCAAGACACGATGAGCGTCAGTGGCAGGGTGGTGGCGTTACCGGCGCTGTCCTTGATGATGAGCGTCATCCGATACGTCCCGAGGACGGGCTTACTCCACCAAGCAAACAGGCCCGCGGGCGTGACGGAGATGCGCGGATCGTTGTCGGCCAGCGAGTACGTGACCTTGGTGGCGGTACCGGCGTTGAGCTGGATGGAGCACGAGTAGTTGGGCTTGCACCACAGCGACGTCGGAATGGAGGTCACCATCGGGCCGGCGCTGGGCGGGGTCAGGTCTGCCTTGGCAGCGTTGGCCTTCAGGTAGGGCACGACCGTCTTGCCGTAGAGCGTGAGGTCCGCGTCGGTGACATAGGTCCCACACTTGAGCGTCATGCTGAACCCGTTGTCGTCGGACGCGCAGTTCTGCAAGTTGTTGTCGTCCCACGACCAAGGCATCCAACCCCAGCCATTGGCTTCGGCATCCGCAATGACCTTCTCGGGCTTGACCATGGTCGGGCTCGGGCCGATGTTCTTGCCCGGACCGAACTCACCGATGATCAGCGGCAGACCCGTGGCCTTGAGCTGACCCAGCGCAGTCGTGTAGTCTTGCATCCAGGTGGCCGTGGCCGGGTAGTGGAAACTACCGTACACGTGCACGTCGAACAAGATGTTCTTCTGGGGATCGGAAGCCAGCACGGCCGCACCGTACTGGATGATGTCGTGCGAGTCCTGGCCGCAGCCGCCCGAGTCAACCACCAGCGTGCCGGTGTAGCCTGCCGCGCGCATGCGCTTGATGGCGGTGATGTAGCTGTCACGCCAGACGGCACTGTTGGCCGGACCCCACTCGTTGGCGATATTGATCAAGCCAGTCGTGTTCAGCTGCGTCCAGGTCGAGGCTTGGGCCACCCAGGTGTCGACGATGGCCGACAGCACAGCCGGATCAGCCTTGCAGGTGCCAGTCCAGTTGCCCGGAATGGGCACGATGCCATTGGCCAGCATCTGGGTCGAGACGATCCCCCAGTTGTAGGTGGTCGGCTTGGTGAAGTTCAGGACGATGCGCTCGGTGTTGGCACCACTGCGCGGCAGGCCCAGCGGGGTGCCGTAGCTGTCCCAGTGATTGCGGTTGACCCCGCGGATACGGAACTCGTGACCACTGGGGTCATACAGCGCGCTGCCAGCCACGTAGAAGCCTTTGCCGGTATTGCCCGCTGGACGCGCCGCGGTCGCGACAGCCAGCGTCACTGCAGGCAGCAGCAACAAAACAGAAGTGAGCAGTCGTTTCATGATGGTTCTCGCATTTAGTTTCTTGGGGTGGATGATGCACACCATTTGACTAAAAATTAAGCACCATTACTCAACCACACGGGCATAAAAGAGGGGTCCCAAAGGACCCCTCAATGTGCCGCCTTTTTTGGTTCAGACCTGGCGTTGACGACGGAAGGTCAGGTAACCCACACCCGCCAACAGCAAGGCCGAGATGGGGGTTTCGGGCACGGCCGGGATGTTGCTCTCCAGGGTGAGCGTGAAGTCCACGGGCGCCACGAAATCACCGGCCGCGTAGGTCGGGATCCAGGTGTCCACGTAGTACCCGAGGTTCTGGCCGAGCGCGTTGACGTCGGTGTAGATGTTGACGAACCCGAACTGATCGGGAAAGAACCCGTTGGACGCTTCACGCAGGCCCTTGAAGACCAGGCCGCCGTTGTCGAACAACAGCCCCGACGGCCCGATGGAGCCGATCTGGTTGTCATACGTGAAGTGGGTCTCGGTTCCCACGGGCGTGATCCCCACGATGGGCACCGGCGACAGACCGTACAGGTTGTCGGTCACGTCGGTGTAGGAGCCCGTGATCGACAGGACGGCTTGCGGCGAGGACAGGTTGGCCGACGCCGTGGTCAGCGTACCGTGGCCCGTGGTCTCGGTGAAGTCGCCCTGGCCCTTGTAGGACCAGTCCCAGACCGCCGCAGCATTGGCTTGGCAGCACAACAGGACGGCAAACAGACAGAAAAGCAAACGTTTCATGATGGTTCTCGCAGTCAGATTGATGGAAGATTGGTACACATCAATAAACCACGAACCTATTGTCGAGCTATCAAAAAGCAGCATAAAACAGAGGTCCAAACAGACCTCTTAAATGGACGACTTTTTGACGTCATAATGCCAGTGCCTCGTGATCATCCGATCAACGATGGCCATACAGTACTAAAGGTGGTGCTGTAGCAATGTGGGTACGACGATACCAGCATTGGTACCCACGCCGGGGCCTTTCAGGCCCCGGCAGGTGCACCGAGGAGATCCCGAAGGATCACCTCACCCCGCTGCCTCGAAAGGCCTCGGGTGTGAGCGTTCCGAAGAATGCTCACGTTCATCTCAGTGTTGGTCAGAACAACAGAGATAGGAGAAGGTCGACCCGAAGGTCAGTGATCCCCTTTGTTCTTTCCCCCAGATTTGCCGGGGGAAAAGGATAACGGTGGAGACCGAGGTCTCGGTTGTTACCCTACCGCCTTCCTTAGCAAGCCAAGGATGATGGATTAGGTTGCAGCGGTAGGAGTCTCACCTACGATGCCCCGGGGTCGAGTCCGGAGGGTTATGGCCTTAACTACACTGCGGTCCCCAAGTCTGCGAGGACTGGAAACTGTAAAGGTGCCCCAGAGTCACCCCTGGGGCCTGGAAGAACATGGAAGAGGTAGATTGCAATCGATCCCTTATGAACCCATACCCAACCAGTGGATCACTGCGCTCTCCAAAGCTGCGGGGCTACTTGTTTAAGGCACCCCCGACGGGACTGGCTACCCGCGTCTCAGTGAATTGTGGTGCCGCCTATCTGAATCGAACAGATGACCTCCCGCTTACAAGGCGGATGCTCTGCCAACTGAGCTAAGACGGCACGGTATCCTTAACCGCCGAACGCACCCGGAGATGCAGGACGACGGTTGGAATTGATGCGCTGGGCATCGAGCGTGTAGCCGATGACGACGTACTCGCTGTTGGGCACGTGCGTGTGGCCTGCATGCAGCTCGGCCTCGCCAGTGTCCAGGAAGATCTCGCCGGCGATCTTCAGATCGAACGGCACCCCACCCGACTTGAGATCGTCGTTCACGTAGTTCAACGTGAGCTTGTGGGGACGACCCACCGGGATGCGCGTGAAGTCACGGCCCCTTGGCGATTGGGGGATCGAGATGACTTCCTTGACCACGCCATCGGGTGTGCCGATGGCAACGGCCGACAGACGAATCTCGGTGCCGAGACTGTCGGTCATGTCTTGCAGACCAACCTCGCGCAGCTGCGGGCTGTCAGACAGCGAAAGCAGGCTGACGCGCTTTCCCATGCGAATCAAACCCGTTGCGACCGCATGGTCCGCGTCGAGGTTTTCATTCCATGTGAACGGCGAACCGCCGGGCGTGGTACAAAACAGGTGGGCGTTCTCTTGCGAGACAATCGGGATCAGTTTCATGGCATAGACTCTTTAGTGGGTTAAGTGGGCTCACGGCTCCCGTCGTCCGATTGGGACTTCGCCACTTAACGGTGTCGTGAGGGGTCCAAAGACCCCACTATAAGCTACTGCGTTTTACTGCGAGAGCAGACTCGTGTCTACCCTTAAGGAAAGAATGAGCCGACTCCTTTCGAAGCCAGCTCTAGTACCCCTCTTTTCCATCGTGAGAAGACCTTGCGTTCCGCTGGTTATTACGGCCAGCTTCCAGTTCGGTCTCGGGGGTACGCATCCGGTTGTCACTAGGTTAGCCCGTTGGGGATCTGCTAGTTCTTACCGGAGACTTCGCCTCAGGCTGCGAGAGCCTGGGCGAACTGTGCGTCGTTCGCGGCAGTTAATGGGTTCCACGTTGGATTAACGAGATGGCGTACGTGGGCTCTCGAGTCGTCTACATCAGTATCACATACCCCGTCGAAACCTGGTCGGCCCCATCAACTGAACCCTAACCCGCTTGTGTATTGCTACTACGCGCGTGTTGGCTAACGGGCTGCCTCGCCTCAACAAGGTTGTTGGGCTAAGGTGCAGTTGGTGGAGCCGGGGGGAATTGAACCCCCGTCCGGAATAGATCCTCATCAGTATCCGTAGCATCCCCGAAGGTTAGCTACTACGACCATACCTGCTGGTTCCCAGACCAGATCAGGATTGCCGAAACGGCAATTCGTTTCGCTCAGTGCACCGGTGCAGTGCGCTGGGCTTTCAATTCTGTCAATCGCTTGTCCAGATCGACCATCTGCTCGTCGACCTGGAGTTGCTTTTGGGCTTCCAGGTGTGCACGCACCTGGGCCTTGAACTCCGGGGTGCTGGCTTGCTGGATGGCCCAATCACAGCCGCCCATGGCAAAACCCAACAACCACATCCAACCCGGCGGAGTGACCGTGGCAGGCCCGATCTTGACAGCCGGAGAAAAACTCTGTTGTTCGATCATGATCCGCCTTTGATGAATGTTGTCTGAGGCTGCCTCACCTGAGAGACCCAAGAGGGTAAGTGTACCCGTATCCCTGAAGACCGTGCCGATCACAGCTAACAGGATCCCCCGTTAATGGTGCTGTGACAAACAGTGAAGCCCCCGTTAATGCATATCCTCAGACAACAACTGGGACCCCCTGACCCCTCCCGCACGGATTCGAACCGAGGTCTTCAGACCGTACGATCTGCTATTCTAAGCCTCTAAACTAAAGGACTGGTCAGGGAGAACTCTTGAACGGAATGTGCAGCCCCCGTTCGGGCAGCTTAAGCGACGGCGCGGTGGCCATCATCGAAGCCCGCTTTTCCGACTTGCGTCAGACACTACCACGCTCCCAACCAAGGGAGTTTTTTGCATTAGGTCAGGACCACTTCAGGTGATGGAGTTTCAGGGAGTCATCTACCCGTATGTCCGTTATCCATGATCCTGATCTAATGCGTGCACCAGATCTCCCTAGTGCAAAGTATTACACCCATCAGTAAAAAACGTCAGGGCATAAAAGAGAGGAGTCAGGATGACAGAGGCTTACGCAGTCTGCCACCCTTTCACACTAATACATGCACCGATTCATGTTTTTGCTGTGCACTCAAGTACGAGGTTGGTGCGCAGCGTGTGAACATGAACGCATTGAGCGCGGATGAACTTGATTTGCGCGATGTTGTTCGGCAACTTTTGCTCGTCCTTACCCAAATCGTGGTACGGTTCCATGGCCTTCAACATCTGCTTGAGCAACTTGTCGGTGGTCTCCCACCGGTGTTGCCAAGACTTGTCCTTGAAGTACATCGAACACCACGTCGTAAAGGCGTCCATCGTGGGAAAGATAGAACGCCAGTACTGCGTGGTGATGTCGTAGCGCGGGTCATCCCAACCGAGCCACTGCTTCATCAGTACACCTGCCGGTGGTTGCGCTTGAGCATCATGCCATCACGCAAGATCAACTTCTTGATCTCGAGCATCGCCATGAGGCTGGCAAATTCTTCCTCACTGCGATAGTCAAACCCCATCAACTTGAGGTTGAAACGAATCGGCAACGTGTTGATGTTGGCAATGTGGGTGAACGTGTCGGGAAACAGTTCCTTGATTGCCGTCTCGTGCTTGGCAAGCTTCTGGTCGATGAGTTCACTCATCGTCGGGGCACGTCCTTCAATGGCCATGTCGTTTCCCCTTTATCAGGCCTCCATGAGCCCCATCGTGGCTGCCAAGTCGGCCAGCAGCGTGACATGCCGGTAGACGATGTCGATGACGCCGTAGAACCCGTCGGCCTTGGTGAACGTGAAGACCATGTTGCCATCCAGGGGCATGGCCACCACGCACTTGTAGCCCGAGTCCAGCAGGTTCTGGAACATGCCAAACACGTGCGCGGTCATCACGTCCGTGTAGTAGCTCGTGGTCTGGGTCTTCAGGTACTCTTCGAGCACCTGGACCGGGTGCTGCTCGGCGTGGCTGGTCGAGCCGAAGAACTTGTCGAGCACGTCCATCTTGGCCTGGATCTCGCGCTGGCCGTTGTAGTAGTCCGTCCAGACGAACATGCGCTCGGTGGTGGGTTCCTTGCGCCGCACCATCGTGGCGATGCCGGCCAGCACGTGGTGGGGCGTCAGGTCGCGAGCCACGAGCGTGGTCTGGGTGTGACGCGTCTTCTTGACGAAGTCGGCCACGCCCTTTTCAAAGACGACCTCGGCCGTCTTCAAGAGCGTGGCGGCGTGGGCTTGCAGCATCATCGCCGCGGCCTCGTCTTTCAGGAGCGCCTGGATCGTGCGCTTCATGCCGGTGTCGTTCAGATACCGGAACGCTTCGGTCACGGTGGTGATGTGGTTAAGTTTCTTGGCCATTGGTTTCTTTCTGCGGGATGTTCTGGCTAAGCCATTGAAAGTCTTCGATGAAGACCTGGTGGTTATAGGTGACGGACAGGAACTTGTACTTGCGTGCCGGCGTGTCGTTTCTCAGAAACAACGTGATCGGCCCTTTCAAGTTGTTGGGGGTATTGGGCAGCTCCCAGTCGATGTGGTAACCAGCCAAGAAGTAGCCTTCGTCCGTGAGGAACTGAAGGATCGCCTTGGGGATCACGTCGATCGGGTGCAGGTAGATCGGGTAGTTCATCGCGTGAGACTGGATGATCTCCGCCAAATCCAAACCCTTGGCAAATGCGGTCGTCGGCGGCGACGCCTCGTACCCCTTCGGGAAGTGTTCCTTCATGCCGATGGCCAGAAACAGCTTGCGAGGATTGTGTTCGACCGACAGGTGTTCGGGCAGCATGTCCGTGTAGAACGAAACATGCACCTCGGACTGGTCGCACGTTGGTTGACCCCGAAGTACGCGAACCGTGCGATCTTGGGGATGTGGGAGGCAGGATCGTTGGTGTAGACCTGGATCAGGTTGATAAACCCGGCCAGAATCATCGAACGAACTTCCGGACTCCATTCCGAATTCTCGTCGTTCAGGACGTGATAATAAGGCGACTGCTTGAACAGCTCGAATTCTAGGTCAAAAAGGGCGGTGGTGTGTTCCATGACAGTTCCTTACAGGGACTATACGAATTCGAAGCGACGGCATAAAAGCCCAGGCTGGTGGGGCCTGGGCGCTTATGCTGTTACTCTTTTTAGCGGACCATGAGCATGACCTGGTCGGTGCCACCCATATTGGAAAACAGGTTCGAACCACCTTGGACGTAGTTGTTACCCGACAAGGTGTGGCCGTTGCAAAACGCACCGCTGTACCAACTGGGGCTACTGACGTTGCAGTACGTCGTCAAGAGGCCATTGGGATTGATGCCGTAGCCACCGACCGAAGGACCTGGCACGTCGCGCAAGTAGTAGCAA
>Ga0068855_100000519_pt1 | contig 47297 bp, 44 predicted proteins | sample KBSCornC52_FD_66592 | JGI IMG/M metagenome (GOLD analysis project Ga0068855, IMG submission 66592) | Corn rhizosphere microbial communities from Kellogg Biological Station, Michigan, USA - KBS Corn C5-2 | ecosystem: Host-associated > Plants > Roots > Rhizosphere > Soil ... | reverse complement strand
TTTAACTTGATACAAGACTGGTAAAATATTTCAAAAAAAAGGCGACCGGTTTTTTACCCGGTCGCCTTTACTATTGGTATCAGTACCTATTAGTGGGCTGCTACAGCTTTTTTCTTGCTTGCTACCGTTTTCTTCGCTTTTGAGGCGTCGGCTTTAACTTTAGATGTGATGGCTTTAGCTTTTACATCGGCTTTGGCTTTCACATCAGCAACTGCTTTTTTGGCTTTAACGGCTTTATCAGCAACAGCTTTTTTAATCTCAGACGAGTCAGATTTTGCTTTTGCGCTAATCTCCTTAGCTTTTGTGTCGGCTTTTGCTTTAACATCGGCAACGGCCGCTTTCGCTTTAGTTGCTGCAGTTTTGGCTTTTGTAGCTACTGCCTTTTTTACGGGAGCTGCTTTTTTTGTTGCGGAAGCTTGTTTGGAGGCTACTTTCTTTTTCAGATCTGTTATCACGTCTTCGGCTTTATCTTTAACAGTTTCATAAGTTTCAACTGTCGTTTCTTTTACGTCTTCGGCTTTTTCTTTAGTTCCGTCCCAAAATTCTTCAATCGTTTCAATAACCTTATCGAAAAATCCCTTTTCTTCAGGTTTGGTTGATTTTGTACTCATTATGTTTTTGATATTTAGATGTTTTATAGATACGGTTTTATTTACAAATAGCATTCCATTTATGATTTGACGCGTGTTAACCGGGTGTTAAGGGTATTTAGCCACGACATTTGTATATAAAAAAGGTCGTTTTGAGGGAAAGATTTACGAAGTTTAACTCGGAGTTGTTTTTTTCAAAGGCCTCGTTGAGGGCTTCGCCGTTTTAAAACTTCGCAAATCTGAAAAAATCGCCGACCTCGTCAACCCATAAAAAAAACCGTATTTTTGCCGCCTATTAAATTAATATGAAGTTTCCAAAATTCGCCGACCTGATATTGTTTGAAGATGATGATATTATTGTGGTTAACAAGCCGCCATTTATCAGCTCGCTGGATGAACGTGAAGGCGGAGAGGTGAATATGCTGCGCCTGGCGAAAGCTTACTCGGCCGACGCGCAGATATGTCACCGCCTGGATAAAGAAACCTCAGGGGCTCTTATTATTGCCAAAAACCCCGAAGCATATCGCACCGTATCCATGCAGTTTGAAAAACGCCAGGTAAAAAAAGTTTATCATGCCGTTATTGACGGTACCCATGTTTTTGATAACCTGCTGGTGGACCTGCCTATTTTAAATGTAGGCAAAGGAAATGTAACCATCAGCCGCCAGGATGGTAAACGTGCCGAAACCTGGTTTCAGTCCTTAAAATACTTTAAACATTATACCCTGGTGGAGTGCCGCCCGGTTACCGGCCGTATGCACCAGATCCGCATACACCTGGCTACCCAACGGGCATCCATAGCCGGTGATGAAATGTATAAGGGGCAGCCGGTTTACCTGTCGAAAATCAAACGCAAATACCATTTAGGTAAGGAACAGGAAGAACAGCCGATCATGAAACGTTTTGCGCTGCACGCGTACGAAGTAACGTTTAAGTTGATGAATGGCGAACCTGTAACCATTCACGCACCTTACCCTAAGGATTTTGAAACTTTGCTGAAACAATTGGAAAAATTTGATGTATAAACACTAGAGGTCAGGCATTTTAAAATAAGGTGCCCCTAATCTTTATCCGCCCATCTCTGCTGATATCATTAATGAATAGTTAATGTTAGCTTGAACATTTTTGCGTCAAATCCGTAAAAAAGATATTTGATGGCAAATATGGATTTAAATCAGGTGATATTAAGTTAAAAACCTGGCCTTATGTTTAAGAAACTTTTCATTTTTTGTTTATTCATTTTCTTTATAATTAATTTACCAAAAGCACAGTCGCCGGCTAACCCCGATCCGCTTTTAAGTATCTTAAATACAAAGGATAAACTGCCGCGCGAAAAAGGGCTGGTGAGATATATTAACGGCTATTTTTCCGGTATTCCCATCAAAAACGTCGACGACAAAAAAAATGCACTCACCACAATCCTTAAGAAATACGGCGTTGAAAACAAAGAAGCTTTTGATGACTTAATTGAAAGCGACTACCAGGCTTGCCTGTCGCATTTACCGCAGTCGGAAGGCGCTATGCTTAAGGCTATTGAATATGCCGCAAGAGTGAAGGATGATTACCTGTCATACGCTTTCATGACCTTCCTGGCTTTTAAACAGACAGAAGACGGTAATGTTACCGGCGCAGTGTCGAGCTACAGGATGGCCAAACAGGAAGCCGTTAAACTGCACGATACCAATTTGCAGATGATCATCGATATCGACATCTCGGATGTCTTTTATAAAAACAATTTTTATAATCAATCGCTCAGTTATCTTAACCAGGCCCAGGCCACCAGCGCCATCTATTGGCCCGACGATCAGCGGATAAAAAATGTGATCTATTATAACAAGGCCGAGAATTTTTTCAGGATGAACAAACCTGATTCGTTACAGGTTTATAACAAAAAACTTAAAGCAGCAAAGGCCAATACCTATAAGCTTTATACTTATAAAAACAGGACAGACTACTATTTGGATCTGTTACATCATCAATACCCAAGTGCCATAGCCCGCATTCATGCCATGCAGCATGACGGCGGCTATAAGTTTGAAAACCAGGACCTGCAAAACCTTGCAGATGCCTATTATGGAAACGGGCAGCCTGATTCGGCCACGTTTATTATTAACCAGTTGCTCGCAAATCCTGCGGAAAGCAATCACCCCGAAATAAAATATCACCTGTATGAATTACTGGGTAAAATAGCGGAACAAAAGGGCGACACCCGCTCTGCTGCCGCCAATTTTAAACTGGCGCTGCAACAATCCGAAGAAATAAGTAACAGGCTTACCCAGGTAGATAATATTTCATCGCTGATAAAGGTTGACGAGGTAGAAGGGTATTATTCGCAAAAAAATGAGATATATCAGCGTGAACGTGTATGGCTGATAATAGCTGTAATTTTCGCAATAATAATTGCGCTGGTGGTGGCTTTGCTATACCGGGCCATCAAACAAAAGCGGCATTTTGAAAAGCTGCTCTTCGCCAGTAAAAAGCAGGAACTGGCCTTTATCAACTCGCACGACGTACGAAAGCACCTCACCAATATATTGGGCTTAATGGAGGTGATTAAGCATAGCGAAAATAAAGGAAACGAATATCTGCAGGCAGAAGATCACCTGTTTGATGCCGCCGAAAGCCTGGATAGATCCATCAAGAATATCTCTGAAAAATTGAATGACTAGGGGAGAAGTCCGGAAAGTCGGAAAGTCCGAAAGTCCGGAAAGTTAAAACGGAAGTCGCCGCGAAAAAGGAAATCTGATTCAGCGCAAGACACTCAAAACTCAACCCCCAAAACTCAAAACTAAGTAGTATACCCCAGCAATTTCATTACCTGCTTGCTGTTTTGCTCCTCGCCAAAAACTTCAAAATTGAAAGTTTCATCGCGGTTGCGGCGGATAATTACATGCTTGGGCGAGGGTAGCAAACAATGGTGGATGCCGCCATAGCCACTCAACACTTCCTGGTAGGCACCGGTGTTAAAAAAGCCGATATATTGTACCTTACGCGTCTTGGGCATAAAAACACTGTTCATATGCGCTTCCTGGTTATAATAGTCTTGCCCGTCGCAGGTGATGCCGCCCAGGTTAACACGCTCGTATTCGCTATCCCAGTTATTTATCGGTAACAGAATATATTTTTGGTTAAGCGCCCAAACATCGGGCAGATTGGTGATGAACGAACCATCCAGCATCAACCACCTTTCGCGGTCGTTTTGCTGTTTACGGCCCAAAACTTTGTATAAAATACCCGAGGCTTCGGCAACAGTGTATTTGCCAAATTCGGTGATAATATCCGGCTCAATGGTATCATGTTCGGCGCAAATTTCTTTTATCCGGCTCACAATCTCATTGATCATGTATTCATAATCAAAATCAAAAACCAGCGAATCTTTAAATGGCATACCGCCGCCAATATCGAGGGTATCAAGGGCGGGGTTTATTTTTTTGAACTTGCAGTATAGCGTAACGTATTTCTCCAGTTCGTTCCAGTAATAAGGCGTATCTGATATACCCGAATTGATGAAGAAATGCAGCAACTTAACCTGGAAATTGGGGTTGCCCTCTATCTTGTTATAATAAAAATCAATGATATCCTCCATGCGTACACCCAACCGCGAGGTGTAAAACTGCGAATCGGGCTGTTCTTCAGCAGCTATGCGGATACCCAGGTTGCAGGGGGTGTCCATCTCAATCTCATCGTCGTACAGGTTAAACTCTTCTTTGTTATCCAATACCGGGATGATGTTTTTAAAACCATCGTGCAGCATGTCAACAATGTAGGTTTTATACTGGAAGGTTTTAAAACCGTTGCATATAACAGTAACGTCCTTGTTAACAGCACCTTTTTTCTCCAGGATGTCAATCATCGGCATATCAAAAGCCGACGACGTTTCCAGGTGGATATCGTTTTTAAGCGCTTCTTCAACCACATGTTTAAAATGCGAGCTTTTGGTGCAATAGCAATATTTATAGCTGCCACGGTAATTATTTTTAATAATTGCCTGCTGAAACAACAGCTTTGCCTGTTGAATTTTTTTAGTGATAATAGGAACATAGGTGAATCGCAGGGGCGTACCATACGTTTCAATCATTTCCATTAAATTGAGGTCGTGAAAGTATAATTCATCCTCAATGATCTCAAAACCGTCCTGTGGGAACCCTACGCTCAGGTCAAGAAATTCTTCGTAGCTCTGCATTATTTAAAAATTTTGGCAAATGTAATTTTTAAACCGAATAATGCAGTATTTGTTACGTAAAATTTATTGACAGAAGTTAATTGAGGAAGGTGAAAGCTAAAAGGCTAAAGGTAAAAGGTTGAAAAAATAGATTTGGCAACTTTTTAAAAGTTGCCAAATCTCCATTCGGCTATGAACTATGAACCATCAACTATGAACTAACCGGTAAATGCACCTCAGCCATCATACATCTGGCACTGCCGCCGCCATTGGTTTCAATGGTGCTGATATCGGCATAAACCAGCTTGCCATATTTTTTTAAGGTAGATTTTTGATCTTCCAGCAAGCTATCGTAGGCGCTTTTCGACATCGCGATAATTGTTTCCCCGGCTTTGTTTTTAACCTCCAGCATATTGCCTGCAAAATGGTTCATTTGCTCAAAGGATATGTCGATGATCTCCTTGTGGGTTGATGCCAGCAGTTCTTTCACCATTATTTTTTCATAAGGATCGGGAATGCTATGCAGGCAGATCACGGCAAAACCGCTGCCAATGCACATCAGCACATTGGTATGGTAAATAGGCTGTCCTTTTTCATCATCGGCATCAAAGCTGATGGCCTTGTAACCCGCATGTTCGCAGAATAACGCCAGCACACCGGGATCGGTACGGGGGGAGATACAGGCGTATGCTATTTTATTTTCGCGATCGAGCACCATGCTGCCGGTGCCTTCCAGGTATTTGTGTTCTTCTTCAAAGCGACTCAGGTCGATGATGTGCTTCACCTTAAACTGATCCTCAAGCCCATTAATAATATCTTCCCGACGCTCCAGGCGACGGTTTTCGGCCTGCATCGGGTATAAAAATATACCGCCGTCATCATGAAAAGATACCCAATTGTTCGGGAAAATAGAATCGGGCGTGTGTGGTTCAATTGTATCATCAACCACTATAACATCAACGCCATTTTCGCGCAGGACGTTTACCATCGCGTCAAACTCAGCTTGCGCTTTTTCGTTAACGCCGTTTTTATCGGCGTGGCGGTTCTGGAAAGCATTGCTTTCCGCGGTCTGCTCATTAAACCCGAAATTAACCGGGCGGATCATAAGGATATGGGAGGTGGATTGGGTGCTCATTTTTAGTTCATAGTTGATGGTTCATAGTTCATGGTAGCTGCGACGTGGTTCATGGTTGATAATTCATAGAAGCTACGGTTAGATTTGACAACTTTTTAAAAGTTGTCAAATCTCTTTTCGCCTTTTACCTTTTCCGGCTATGAACCATGAACTATCAACCATGAACTAAATCACCCGGTCTCTTAACAACGGCATACTCATGCAATGAAAACCGCCCCGCGCACGTGAAAGTTCGGACGATGGCATCAGTATGAGGGTGTCCTTCATCTTTTGAGGATCAAGTTCGTCGTTTTCAAATTTATTTAACAGGTCCTTTACTTTTATTACGTCGAAGCCTTGTTTTTTAAAGGCTTCAACGGTTTTGTCGTTGCGGTCGTACCCCAAAACAACACCCTCTTTCAGGGCCAGGAGGTTGCACGAGTCGGTCCATTGTTCGCGGGCATCAAATGGGAAAGTATTATTGCCCGAATAAATGAACTTTGTTTTTTCTTTACTCTGCAGGTCATTTTCGCTTACATCGCACAGCAGATCTTCGATGCAATCAAATGTTTTGGGCTTTTCGCCCTTTACAAACTGAACCACCTCTGGTTTATCCTTGTTTTTCTTGTCGGCAAAATAAGCAGCCGGCTCGTTGCTTTCCACCGGACCACCGGCTATGGCCAATGATCGCAGCAGTACCCACATATTTCGCTTTACCTGCGTGAAAATGGTATCAATATGCATATAATCGCGTTTATGGGGGATTTTTACGATGGTTACTTTTTTGACGACATCATTGGCAAAAAGCAATTTTATCGCCTCGTTTGCGCCGCTAACCGAGGTACGCTCGCTACATCCGATAATTAAATGGTCGGGACTAACCATCATTACGTCGCCGCCTTCGAGGGTGGTTTTTTCATCGTTATCCTCGCCCGGCCGTAAAAAATGCTGAACGGTTTCAGGGATCTCTAAAATATTATCGCGGTAACTTGCAAACAACGGATGATTAAAAAATATATACCTTACCAGCAACGTTTCGCGCGCCCTTGCCTTCTTTGCGGGTTTGTTCAGCAGCATGTGGTTATTAATGGCGATGCCGATATCCCTGGAAAATATAAGATTTGGAATAGGGGCGAAGATCATTTCGTGTTCGCTTAACGATCCCGATATAAATATTTTGGCGAGTTCAACAGGTTCGGTATCTATCAGCTTTAATTGCAGGCGGTAATTGCAGCTTTCTATGGCGCAAACTGCAGCAACCAGTTTCCGCCTGATATCGGCCTCAATTAAAATATCAGCCAATAGCGTTTGTATTTCAACTACCTTATTGGAGGCATGGAAATCTTTGTCGTCGGGCTTGTAAAAAGCGCGTTTGTTTTCTTTGGCGTCAATCTGTTTTAATTTGCCTTTAATTTTGGCAGGGTCCAAAAAATACATCAGCAGCTTAACGTAGTAATCGTATTCGTTTTTGCGCATGGTATCCAGGTGTACAATGTCTTCAAAAAGCCAGTCCTGGGCTTTTGATGGCACCACTTTACCCAGGCCATTATCGGGACTGTGGATGAGCAGTGTACGCAGATTGCCAATTTCGGAGGTTACATCTAATTTAAAATCGCTGTTGGTAATAGTCATAAGTTTTTGCAGAGAAGCAAAGCTAATGATTTAAGGGTAGATTTCGGATTTCGGAATTTCGAATTCGGAATTGTTAAAGATGGAGCGCTTATTGAGCTAAACTTTAATGGTGTTTATGTGCGTTTTCTGTAGAATGGCAATAGCTTTGTCTGCGAGCTCATCGGTAAGTCCCACGGATGGGCTGGTCAATACCAGGTTATGTTTAATGTTTTCGGGCAAGCCATTAAGCATTTTGTCATCATCAATAATTACAAACGCTTCGTTAGGTATATATTCTTTTGCGTACCACTCCAAAATTTCATCCACACGGCTTGTTTGCAAACTATTGGTTGTCAACCTTTCGATTTTCACCGGGTTAATTCCTCTCGAACTTAATAAATCCGTCCATTGTGAAACATTATATTGGGTTTTATGTGACGTTGTTAATAAAACAGATGCGTTTGTTTCCGAAAGAATTCGCTGAAGCGCTTTTACAGATCTTAAATTAAAGGCTGGAAAGCCGTCGTCCATTAACTCAGGTTTTCTCCACGAGTTAGCAGGAACCAATACACCGTCTATGTCTAACAAAATCAGCATGATTCAAATTTATGGTTTTTTGCTCATCCGGAAGGTTATTTGACTCTGCATCAGGAGAAATAACATTTATATACTGCCACACCTGAACAAAGCAGATGCTTTTTTTAGTACGCAACATTAAAAAAATCCTTTAATCCTCAAATCCTACAAATCTTAGTTATTTTTGCCCCTATGAATTTTATCGTTGCAGCTGCAATTACGGCAGTTAAACATTTATATAATACCGATATTACCCCAGCCGATGTAAACCTGCAGGAAACCCGTAAGGAGTTTGAAGGCCAAGTTACTGTAGTCACTTTCCCCTTTACCAAATTCTCGAGAAAATCGCCCGAGCAGACCGGGACCGAGATAGGCCAGTTTATCCAGGACGAACTGACCGAAGTTTCCGGTTTTAATGTGATTAAGGGCTTTTTAAATATTTCCCTGTCCGACGATTACTGGATCGACCAGCTTTACAACGAGATTTTGCCTGCCGATTTTGCCGTTTTTAAACCAAACGGACAAAAGGTGATGGTTGAATATTCGTCACCCAATACCAACAAACCGCTGCATTTGGGGCACGTGCGTAATAATTTGCTGGGTTTTTCGGTAGCCGAGATTTTGGCTGCAGCCGGTTATGATGTTATTAAAACCAACCTGGTTAACGACAGAGGCATCCACATCTGTAAATCAATGCTGGCTTGGGAAAAATTTGGCCATGGTGAGACCCCGGAATCATCAGGATTGAAAGGCGATCATTTGGTTGGTAAATATTATGTAATTTTCGATAAACATCAGAAAGGAGAAGTCCAACGATTATTAACTAGAGTTTATAATAATGAATCAATAGATTTCGACAAAGCAGAAAATGAACTTATTGAAATAAAGCGTGCTTACATAGAAAAATTAAAGGATCTTATAAAGCAGTCCTATGATCTGGTATCTTCAGACGAAATTGCCTTTTTAGGAGAGAGATTTGAAATTATCTTTGAATCGGCCGTTGATGGAAATTTAAATTTCGAAGGTCTTCTGAAAAGATTTAAAGAAGAGTATTTGCCTACAGATAAAAAAGATATAGAGATAAAAATTAACTACATAAAACAATTACTCAATGTCAGTGCAGATCTTGAAAAACAATTAATTCAAGTCCAAGAAGAAATTAAAGATATTGTCCAAAAAAATACTTCCTTAATGAAAGAAGCCCAGCAGATGCTTCAAAAATGGGAGGCAGGCGACGAGCACGTAAAAGCCCTGTGGAAAAAAATGAATACCTGGGTTTATACCGGCTTTGCCGAAACATATAAAACGATGGGCGTATCGTTCGACAAGTTTTATTATGAATCGGACACTTACCTGTTGGGCAAGGATATTATTGATGAGGGGCTTGAAAAAGGTGTTTTTTTCCGCAAGGAAGATGGCTCGGTGTGGATTGACCTGACCGCTGACGGACTGGATCAGAAACTGGTACTCCGCTCGGACGGTACTTCGGTTTATATGACCCAGGATTTGGGTACTGCCCAACTGAAATATAACGATTTCAGGATGGATAAGTCCATCTATGTGGTGGGTAACGAACAGGACTATCATTTTAAGGTGCTGTTCCTCATCCTGGAAAAACTTGGAAAAACTTGGGCCGATGGCCTGTTCCATTTATCGTATGGTATGGTCGACCTGCCTTCAGGTAAGATGAAATCGCGCGAGGGAACTGTTGTTGATGCCGATGATTTGATGGCCGAAATGGAACAAACCGCCAAAGAGCAAACCGAAACTATGGGTAAGGTTGATGATTTTGGTAAAGATGAAAAGGAGCATTTATACCATACCATTGGGATGGGCGCCTTAAAGTATTTTTTATTAAAGGTTGATCCTAAAAAACGGCTGCTATTCGATCCTAAGGAATCAATTGATTTCCAGGGGCACACCGGGCCGTTTATTCAATATACACACGCGCGGATAAGATCGGTGCTGCACCGTGCGGGGCTGTTGGATATTGCCAAAGCCAACGAATATAAAACGATTGCCGCTGAAGAGCGGGATTTGATTGTATCACTAACCCAGTTCCCGGATGTGATAAAGGCCGCCGCCGATGCCTATAGCCCGGCCGTAATAGCAAATTACGTTTATGAGCTGGCTAAAATATACAACAAGTTTTACCACGAAAAATCGATTTTGCAAGCTGAAGATGAAGCCTCCAAGCAATTCAGACTACAGCTTTCTGCCGCTTCGGGCAAAGTGATCAATAAAGGGATGAAGTTGTTAGGGATTGAAGTTCCGGAACGAATGTGAGGTAAGTTGGCAGTTATAAGTTTGCAGTGGGCAGGTTGCAAAACTGCAAACTTATAACTGCCCACTGCAAACTGCTTAACCCCAATGGCCTCTGTGCCACCTGTAGCCTCGTGGGCCGCGTTCCCATGAACCACGTACCCAAACACGTCCTGGCCTTGGCCTGTCCCAATGGCCGCGTACATACACGTATGTGCCGCCGCTCCAGGTCCAATCGCCATCAATCCATACCGCGCCGGCATATGGTACAACCGGTCTTTCGTATACCGGTTCAACCGGTTGGGCGGTAACATAATAACTTCCTGCACAAGCCGAAATAAATAACGAACCGGCCAGTGCAACTATTACTCCTAATTTTGATATTGTTTTCATTTTAATAGATGTTATGAATTAACGATATATTATATGACAAACAACCCGGAAAAAGGTTTATTTTTTTTGCCTTGCAGGAAATAAAATATTGTTTAAGACAACAAAAAGCGTCCCCGAATTGATGAAAACGGGTATTTAACTATCGCCAATAACCACGGCGCCACCTGTAGCCACGGTTGGTGTGCATCCATTCGCCCCTTACCCAAACCCGGCCCGGTCTTATGTGCTCCCAATGCCCACGCACAAATACATACCTGGCACCATTCCAGCTCCATTCGCCTTCTATCCATACTGCGCCTCCGTATGGTGCAACCGGCCTTTCGTAAACAGGTTCCATCGGGCGGTCATAAACGTAATAAGTTCCTGCACATGAGGCCATAAACAGCGATGCGCCCAAAGCAGCTATTACTCCTAATTTTGATATTGTTTTCATGATATGTTTATTTGATAATAGTATTAAAACTAGCAAATAAATAAAAAATATTTGAATTTTTTATACTGAAAATCTGTGGCGTACAAAAACGTTTTTGCGAGGTAGTGTCAAGGTGAGGTACTCGAACCATGCGGGCAAAGGCCCTCGCGCTATGCAGGGGCATAGTGCTTTCCCTTGAGCACTAGTTGCCCAACACACCATGGTTCGAGGTTGACATCCCTTTTTTCTCCTCCTTCGGCAGTTCCAAGCATTCGGCACGTGATTATTCTTTTTAACCCCGAAATTTGGTTGCAACAACAAGTTCTTTGCTGCCCGGTGTATATTCATAAAAACCACTTCCCGATTTTACTCCTAAGTGGCCGGCCGTAGCCATATTAACCAGCAGCGGGCAAGGCGCATATTTTTGATTGCCAAAGCCGTTATATAAAACATTCAGGATAGCGAGGCATACATCAAGACCTATAAAATCGGCTAACTGCAGCGGACCCATCGGATGGGCCATACCTAGTTTCATCACCGTATCAATCTCTTCTACACCGGCTACGTTTTCATATAAGGTATATATGGCTTCGTTTATCATCGGCATTAAAATGCGGTTAGCCACAAAACCCGGATAATCGTTTACCTCAACCGGCACTTTGTTCAACTGCTTAGCCAGGTCCATTACTATTTTGGTAACTGCGTCGGTAGTGGCGTAACCCCGTATAACTTCAACCAGCTTCATCACCGGCACCGGGTTCATAAAGTGCATACCGATAACATTAGCCGGATTTTTTGTAACCGATGCTATTTGTGTAATGGATATGGATGATGTATTGGAAGCCAATATTGCGTCATCCTTACAGAAACCGCTCAGCTGTTTAAACAGGTTCAGTTTTATTTCGCGGTTTTCCGTTGCAGCCTCTACAACCAGGTCGGCATCGGTTGCGGCACTTTGCAAGTCTGTGGAGGTGCCGATCCTGCCTAAAGTTTCTGCTTTAAGCGCATCGTCAATGGCGCCCTTTTTCACCAGCCGGTCGAGATTACTGGCTATGGTTTGCATCGCGCGGTCCAGGGCTTCGCGGTTAATATCGAGCAAGGTGACGTTAAACCCGTGCTGGGCAAATGTATGGGCAATTCCGTTACCCATTGTTCCTGAACCTATTACTGTTATGTTTTTAATCATTGGTTATTTGGTCATTAGTCATTGGTTGGAGGGATGTTCGCTTGCATAAAAGTAACGACTTGCCCCAAAACGTGATGATGTTTTTAAATATTTATATAGTTTCCGGCGTCAATAATGGTGTTTTTGTCGAGTGTGCCGTATTCGGGTATATGCCCAAGCAATTCCAGCTGCGAATGTTCCAAAATAGCCTCCTTTGAGTATATATCTTTTATCCCGTTAAATATGATGCCCTTAATCGGGATTTTTTCCTGTTTCAATGCGTAGATCGAAAGCAATGTGTGGTTAATGCTGCCCAGGTAGTTTTGCGATACCAGTATAACTTCGGCGCCGAGTTGCTTAACCAGGTCGATCATTAAAAACTGGTTGTTTAAAGGCACCATTAAGCCTCCCGCCCCTTCAATGATCTGGGTGTTGTTTGTTGTTGGCAGTTTGATTTGTTCCGGATCGATGGTGATGCCATCAATTGCCGCGGATTTGTGCGGCGAGAACGGCTGTGTTAATCTGTATGCTTCTTCATGAAAAACTGATGAGCGGTTGCTCACGAGGTTTTTAACGGTTAACGTATCGCTGTTCTGCAGGTCGCCTGATTGTACCGGTTTCCAGTAGTCGGCTTTTAGTTTTTCTACCAAAACGGCCGATACGACGGTTTTACCTATGCCTGTGCCAATCCCGGTGACAAAAAATATGCTATTGGGCATTTATAAATTTATTTATGGTTTGCGTGAGCAAAGTTATCTCTTCTGCGGTATTAAACGAATGCAGGCAGATCCTGATCCGTTCGCTGCCGGCAGCAACTGTGGGGCTTAAAATGGGCCGCACATCTAAACCACTGGCTTGCAATTGGGTAGCCAGTGCTATTGTTTTACTATTATTTTTCAACACCAGGCATTGTATGGCGCTTTTGCTTTCAATTAATGGAATATCCGCATTAGCTGATACATTTTGTTTAAACTGCGAGATGTTATTTTGCAGCGATTGAATTTCGCCGGATGATTCCTGCAACAACCGGTACGCCATTTTAACCGATGCCAACTGATTGAAGGACGCAGCGGTAGTGTATATAAATGAACGTGCAAAGTTTACGAGATAATCTTTTAGCGAACTGCTTCCCAAAACAATGGCCCCATGGCAACCCAGTGCTTTGCCAAAGGTAACTATCCGCGCAAAAACCCGACTCCGCAAATTATCGTCAATTAACCCTAAATGATATAGTCCAACTGCATGGGCCTCATCCACAACCAGGTGCGCATTATACTTGTCGGTTAAATTTAAAATATCAGCAATAGGAGGGGTGTCGCCGTCCATGGAATACACACTTTCAATAGCCACATAGCAAACGCCATTTGCATGCTTTAGCTTTTCTTCCAGGCTATCGAGGTCGTTATGTTTAAATATATACCGGTTTGCATAACTCAAACGTGTGCCATCAATAATAGATGCATGTACCAGTTCGTCGGTAATGATGGTATCGCCGCGTTGCGGCAGCGAACTGAACAGACCCATATTTGCATCGTAACCCGAGTTAAACAGTAAGCCGGCTTCGCTTTGATGCAGCGCTGCAATGTGTTTTTCAAGCTCTTCAGCATAAACTGAATTGCCAGTCAACAACCTTGAGCCGGTGGATCCGCTGGTGGCTAAATCGCCGTTTTTTATTGTTTCGGACAGGATGCGTTCTTTTAATACCGATGAACGCGCGAACCCAAGGTAATCATTCGAACAAAAGTCCAACAGCCCGGTAGGCGGTTTTAAAGTCCGGAGATTACCGGCAGTTCGCCTTTCCTCCAGTTTTTTCCCGATAAATAATTCAGCTGAATTCAATTTTTATAATTTCTGCTAAAATAAAGAAAGCGCCCCGGTTTAACAGGGCGCTTTTCTTAAAAATTAGTTTGGGTTGACAGGGCTTAGTTACTGCCGCCTTGCCCCGCACGTGCGCGCCGTTCGTCAACCATTTTCTGAAAAGCAGTTGCCTGATCGGGTGTTAATAATGCCTTAATTTGTACTACACTCGATTCCATCACCGGGTGAAATGCCGCTCTTTGGGCGCCGGCTTTCTGCAAGCTATCTATTTTTAGGTTTTGTGCGATGTATATCGCTTTTATTTTGGCCGTTTGATCGTCATTAAGTTTTAACATCGACTGCAATCCTTTGGACATCCGTTCAGGATCCCGCATACCGCCATTTTGCCCATGGGTGACAGCAACAAATCCGAAAAGAAAACAGCACAGCAATAAGATTTTTTTCATGGTCTCTGGTTTTAATTTTCTTTAAAGATAGCTATAGCAGTTCAGTAGCGAAATAAGCAGTTTGTGTGATTTATCACATTAAAAAGAGCGCCCTGGTTTTAACAGAGCGCTCTTTTTAAATACTAAATAGATTTTTGATGGGTCGGATCAATTACCGCCGCCACCACTGGCACCGCCGCCGCCATTTTGTCTTTGGGCGCGCATGTCTTCCATCATTTTTTTGTACGCAGTTTGCTGGTCAGGGGTTAAAATGTCCATTACCTGTTTGTTTGATGCTTGCATTACAGGCATCATCGCCGTGCGCATAGCATCCCTATCGCCATTTGCGGCTGTTCTTATGCTATCCCTTTTTGCAGCCTGTGCTTTATAAATAACGGTGATTTTTGCAGTTTGGTCGTCGCTAAGTTTAAGCTGTGTTTGCAGCTGTTTAGCTCTATCTTCCGGACTCATCCTCATTCCACCACCCTGTGCACGGCTCATGGTTGCTATTCCTAACAGGATGCAACATGTTAACAAAATTTTTCTCATGGCTTTTTAGTTTTTAAGTTTTGATAAAGTTACATTGCTTAAGGTTTAATAACGAGCATGTAACTTAATTGTTGCCTTGAGGGGGGGTGACAAAGGTTGTAAAGGTTGTAAAGGTTGTAAGAGGTTGTAATAGTGTCGATCGAAAGAGGGAGGTTCAGCTCAAAAATAATAAAAACGAAAGGTTGTAACCTTTCCAATTACAACCTTTACAACTTCTACAACCCTTAGAATTTCTACAACTAATTAGTCCCCTGCAAATTCGAAATCGATCGCTGCATCTGGGCCATCATTGCGGTAAGGCTTTCGAGGGTTGGTTCGGGTGTTGGCTGCGGAAAATGGGTTGATATATAGCCTTTGGCTTTCCATATTTCCAGCACGTCGTCGCCGCTGATTTCGTATGGTTCGTACACGGGATTATCGGATACGAGCTTGAGTTTTTTATTATCCTTAAATTTATTGCCGATACGCTTATATACTACGCCTTCGCTTTTGGAGATCACCACGTAGGTTTCAGCCGGTTTTACATCGGCCCAGTTTTCCAAATATTCGCCTATAATAATAGTGCCCGATACCAGGGGCAGCATCGAATCGCCTTTTATTTCGAAGGCGCGGTAGGTACCCTGTTTAAACATAGGTAAATAAAACTTGGGCAATTGGGCAACATATTCCGGGTCGGCATAGCCATTCAGGTAGCCGGCGCTTGCTTTTAAAGGCACCAGTTCGATGTTTTCGTTATCGTCTTTATCAACAGAAATACTTAAAACACGCAGATTGGCAGGATTGCCTTTGGGTTTCGGAGCCCATTTTTCGTTGATGGTTTCGTTAATAAAGTCATCAATGGAGATGTCAAAAAATAATGCTATTTTTTTTAGCAGATCGTATTTCGGATCAGCTCTTTCTTCTTCATAAGCGCCTACAAGCGACCTTTTTATACCTAATTCATCAGCAAATTGCTGCTGTGTAAGGCCTTTCTTTTTACGGAGAAATTTAATATTTGAAGGAATTTTTGACATAAAATTTGGATTTGCTAAAATTATTAGTATCTTTATGCTCATAAAATTAGTAATTATTTTTAAATCAGCAAAATTTATTTATCAATATGAAACGCTTCATCTATATCATCACCGACAGAAACCGCAATAACCTGCATGTAGGCCTATGTTCGGACCTGTTGAAAACCCTTGATTTTTACCGCCAGATGCCTACATTATTTTTTGATAATGCGAATCAGCTTAACCGTTTGGTGTATTTTGAAGAGATAAATACTGAGGAGATGGCCATGGAAAGGTTTAAAACCGTGAGCACTTATACCAGGCCCCAAAAAGAAAAAATGATCAGACCTGTTAACCCTGATTGGGTAGATCTGACCATTGGATTAAATTATGAAAGCGGTGTTAGAGTAAGGCCTCAACTCCGTCCTTCAATCGGTTCAATGCGCAAAGCAGTTACTTTTTAACAAATATCAATGCGCCCGAATTCATGCAATATCTTTTGCCGCCGCGGTCTGCAGGCCCGTCGTCAAAAACATGCCCCAGATGTAAACCTGTGCTGCGTTCAATTACCTCGTCACGAACCATGCCGTCGCTATTGTCGGTAACTATTTCAACTTTTTTTGGGTCGATGGGTTTTACAAAACTTGGCCAGCCGGTGCCGCTGTCGTACTTGTCATCCGATGTAAACAACACTTCGTGGGTAGCTGCGCTGATATAAACGCCTTTTTCGTGGTTATTATAATAGGCATTCTGATACGGGGGCTCGGTACCGCTTTCAACCATAATATAATACTGATTGGAGGTCAGCGTTTTTTTCCATTCAGCCGGCGCCTTACTCATCTTCCGTTTCGGGTTGTATGGTTTTAATTGCTGAACCGGAGTTTGCTGGCAACCAAATGCAGCTATGATGCCAATAATTGCCAATGTTAAAATTGATCTCTTCATTATTTTACTGTTTTTAGGTTAGACGTTTTTAATTTTTTTTCCTTACAGCAATAATTACGAAATAATTTTTGAACAGGTTTGCTCCCGGGCAAAAATTGTTATATGGCTTTAGGTTTGGGTACCAGTACCGATGTTACGATATGTAAAATGCCATTGCTTTGCTGTATATCGAACTTGCTGATAATACTTTCGCCGCCATTTTCGTCCACCAATACAATATTCCGGTTGCCATCAATCCTGGCGGTTATTTTGCTGCCCGCAATGGTGGTAAAACTGGCCTGGCCGTTTCCAGCATTTATTTTCCGGGCAATGTCCCTGGCAGTTAATCTCCCGGCAATTGCATGATAAGTCAGCAGGTAATTTAAATCAAGTTTATGGCTGGGTTTTAACAGGGTATCCAGTTCGCCTGCCGGTAATTTTTCGAATGCCGTGTTGGTAGGTGCAAATACTGTGATGGGGCCTTTGCTTTTAAAGGTATCCGTTAGGCCGGCATCGGCAATAACGCTGACGAGTGTTGTATATTCCTTTGATTGGGTGATGTTTTCGATGACATCATTTGAAGATATCATCCTGGCGCCATCAACAATTTTCACCTTTCCCCACTTCGCTTTTACTGAATCATTTACCGGGTTAACCACTGCCGTCGTCTGGGCAAAAAGAAAAGTTCCGTTAAAAATCAGTAATACTGCCCCCAACCATTTTATCATCCCGCAAAATTAAATAAAAAATATAAACACCTATGACAACGTAAAAGCCTAAAGGTTTATTTGACATTGTAAAGATTTTACAGGTTTTTTAACGGGTAATGTTTTTTATCTTGGCGGAACCAATTGAAAAATAATCAGCTAAAATTACTGCAGATGAAATTGTTATTTTTTTGCCCGCGCTGGGGCCAGGAGCACGTTGCCTGGGATGTGTTTTTAAATAACGTAAAAAATGCAGGCTACGATGGGGTGGAAGCAGGTTTGCCCGTGGATGAAGAAGCCAAAAATGAGATACTTGCCAGTATCAAAAAAAGCGGGCTGCATTTTATTGCCCAGCATTACGAAACAACGGTAAAAGATTTTGAGCAGCATTGTGATGAATATGCCCAACGAATAACAAACCTGGCATTGGCGAAACCTTTATTCGTAAACACCCAAACCGGTAAAGATTATTATCCGTTTGAACAAAACGAACGGCTGATTGCCATTGCGCGCCGTATTTCGGAGGAGACAGGCGTAAAAATCCTTCATGAAACCCATCGCGGAAAGTTTAGCTTCGCTGCGCATATCGCACAAACTTATTTTGAAAAGATAGCGGATTTAAGGATCACGCTTGATATTTCGCACTGGTGCAATACCGCAGAGAGCTTTTTGGCTGATCAGATGGACGTCGTTGACCTTGCTATCAGCCGCACCGACCATATCCATTCGCGTGTAGGCTATCCCGAAGGCCCGCAAATAACCGATCCCCGGGCGCCGGAATGGAAAGAAGCCCTCGATTTTCACCTGCAATGCTGGGATAAAGTTATCGCCATAAAGAAAAAAGAAAGCGCCGAACTGATGACGATAACATCGGAATTTGGCGCGCCGCCGTACCTGCCGTTGCTACCCTACACCAAACAGCCGGTTGTGAGCCAATGGGATGTGAATGTGTTTATCATGCAGCTGCTGAAGGAAAGATATAGTTGAGTTTTTTGGATACAAGGCTATAAATTCATCAAAAAGTGTAAACCCATCTGTTTTTAATTAACTGATTATCAGTATGTTTTCGTGCTGAAAATTGAAAAAGTGGAAACTTTATGTAAGCCTTTTTTTCGATTTTTAAACACAGAGTTCACAGAGGAAGAAGAGAACACTGAGGTTTAAAAACTTTAAGATCGGATAAGTTATTTTATCTCCGTGACCTCTGTGCCTTCTCAGTGCTCTCGGTGTTAAAAAAAACTTTTTTCCGAATCTTACCAGCCAGGTGTAAATCCTAAACCAAACACCGGTTTATTAATATCAGTACGGTTAAACGGAAATGCCCAATACGGTTCCAAAACAAAAGCTCCGAAAACATTCACCCTTACAGATACGCCGGCGCTCAAAGCAGGCACGCGCTGGTTGGCAGCATAAACCGGCGTTTGCAATTGCTGGCCGTTGGCGCCAATGACGGGTTTTCCGTTTACGTCGACAGCAGGCGTGTATCCCGTAAGATCTGGTCCCGACTGGAATTTTATCTGGTCGCCGGAGTTCCAGGCTAAACCGGCATCAAAAAAGAAGTTCAACTCGGTAAACAGGTATTTTGATTTAAGTTGCGATAATCTTTCGGGCCCGGTAAGCGGTAAACGAATTTCGAAATTAGCCACCGCAAGCCTGTTGCCCGATAACTGATCGATGGTAAACCCGTTTGTTGGCGTTTTATTTGAATTGTTATAAAAGGTTTGCGCTTCGTATCCGCGGATGAGGAAGGGATAACCCAAATATAACTGGTATATGTTGCCGGTATTGCCAAAGCGCCCATATCCGTATAAACGGGCCGCAAAAGTAACCGGAGCGACCCGCACATATTCGCGCAGATCAATTGTTGGCGCAAAAAACTGGTAGGTGCCAAAATCATACTCGGCCTGCAACCTGTAACGATAACCGTTAAGCGGCGATGCCACACCAAAAAACGAATTGTCGCCAACGAGCGCGGTGTTAACATTGAAAACCGTAAATGGCGTTAGGTTGATGCCGTTGTTGGTAGTTTCGGAGTTGTACACCGAGTTGGGCACATGGGTATGGGTATAGTTTAAAACATTGCCGGAAGTATCAAAAACGGTGCTGTAACGGTCGACGCGGTAATAATAGGTAGCGCCGCCCGTACCAAATTCCACCCTGGTTTTTTTAGTGAGGGGATAGGAGGTAAACAGCGAAACCTGGTCCTGGAAAATGCGGATCAAATCAAATCGTTCCTCATTTGCCGGTATGGTGGTGGTGCTGTTAACCTGGAAGGTAGTTGGCACAACGCTGTAATTTGCCGTTTGGAATGGAATATGCGATACGCTCACGCCAAAATTCCATCGGCCGGTTTGCTTGATGTACGCAAATTGTCCGCCTATGTCATACACCTCGCCGTTTACGGCAACGCCGGCGTATAGCTGGTTGCGGCCCAGTATATCACTGAATATCCCCTGTATGCCGCTGGACAGGCCTGTACCAAACTGGCTCACGCTGGCGCCTACGCCGCTGCTTGCCAGGTAATCCATTTTAAATTGCGGCTTGTACGGCACGCTTTTTACTGAATCGATCGGTAACCGTGGATATACCAGGAAGTTATTTAAGTTAGAATTGATTAGATCGACCCCAACCGAGCGCGCCGGCGGTAGCATACCTGCACTGAAATTTATATCCAGTGCGTCAACCGGCTTTGCCGTAAAATCAGTAGACTTAGCAATGTACAATGCATATTTTTGCGCCCGGTAGTAGGAGTAGAGAACGTCGTTATTGGTTGATATACTCAAAGCCGGCGAATATTCAGTAATGCCGCTGATCCCGGTAAATAAATCCGTCATTTGCTCAACCTTGCCGGTAGCAGGCGTATAGCGGTACATGTTGCGGAACCCGTCGCGGTTTGACAGGAAATAAATCTGCGATCCATCCGACGAATACTGCGGATTTAAGTTATTAGCGCCGTTAAACAACTTAATATCAGTTACTTTTCCGGTGGCTAAATCCAGTTCGGCGAGGTTAAAGCTGATGGACTGGCCCGGCGACTGATCATAAGTGGTACGATCGCTCGAGAAGATTATTTTTTTTCCGTCGCGCGAGAAGCTTGGCATATAATCCGAATACTTGTCATTGGTTAGCTGGGTAACCTGGTGTGTATCAAAATTGTACATATACAAGTCGCCCTGGCCCTCGGACATGCCCTGGAATACCACGTTTTTGCCATCGGGCGACCATGAAAGATTGCTAAACTGGGCCGCCTTGCCCATCGAAACATCATCAATTACATTTCCCGAAGCCACATCAACCACCACCATCCGGTTTCGACCCTTGTTGAATACGCTGAATGCAAATCGCTTGCTATCCGGCGACCAGGTGCCTGCCGATTCAATAAAGTTAAACTCATCGATATGGGTATTGGATATTTTGCTCGTCAGTTTTCGTAAAACCTGCCCTGTTTTGGCGTCTGCCAGGAAGAGATCAACTGTAAATAAATTCTTTTCCGATAAAAATGCCAGGTACTTGCCATCCGGGCTAATAGACGGCGCCAAATTCATTTTGCCGGCATTTTTTTCGTCGATCAGCCTGCGGCCGACAGGAGTTTGAATAGTGTCTTTCAGAAAGGGCTTATAAGTAGTTTCAATAGAGTTTTTCCAAAGGCTGGATAAGGTTTTATCATCGTACCCAAAAGTCCGCCTGATGCCGTAACCCAGTCCGTACCGCGCCGCGTTTTTAAAAAACGGTACAATAACCGTATCGCCATAAGTTGACCCGATAAATGACCAGAAAGCCTGACCGTAACGATAAGGGAAGTATTTATAGCCTTCGGTTAGTTGCCGCACCGTTGGGATGTCATGATTCAGATAAGCATCACGCATCCACATGGCAGTGTAAGTGTCTTTTTTGCCTAAGGACAGGTATTCGGCCATACCCTCTATCATCCATAAGGGCAAATTGTTAATATTTTCATAAACCGCCGAGTCTCTCCCCAGCAGTAAATGGTATTGAAAAGCATGCACCAATTCGTGGCCGATAACGTGCCGCGTCATTTGGTTTGTTTCCATTACGGGCATTACCACGCGATTTTTAAGGCCTTCGGTAACGCCACCGGTACCCACGTCAATTTCGCCGTCTATTGCGGTGGTCTGCTGAAAATCGGGATGATTGGCGTATAAGATAATGGGATTGGGCTTTTTAAAGGTATCCCTGAAAACCTGCTGATGCAGCGTGTACCATAATTCAGCCTCCTGCGCAAAACGCTTCAGCATGCTGTCGTTTTTCAGGTAATAGTAAATTTCGAAATGGGGTGTTTTATAAACCTTAAACTTCAGGTTTTTATAACGGACTTTGTTTTGCCCGAAATATTGTGCCTTTGACTGCAGGCTGGCTGCAAGCAGTAAAAGGGTACAGGCTGCCGGTAAAACAAATCTTTTAATTTTACAGGAGAGATATTTATTCATATTTCGATAGATAGAATATGCCCTAAAATTAGTTAATATTGATTACGTTGGATAAGACTGATCGGTTAAAAACCGCTTTAATACGTTAAAATTGACAACCTTACTACAAGTCAAAAGCCTGAGTCGTTAGTCTTGAGCCGTAAAATCACAAACTTGACCTAATACTAATTTTCTGTTGGCTTTGCAGCCGAATCCGGTTTCACTATTTTATTGGTATCAATCGGGTTTGCCAGGCTATCCGCCAATGAATCGGTACTAATGTGCGGCGATGGGCAGTCATACGGTTTTGTAATTTTCACCCATGGTTTTGGGAAAGTCCCGTAAGTATAGCCCGATTTTGGGTCGGTTAAAACCTTTTGCATAAACGCCCCGAAAATAGGCAGAGCAGTATGCGAACCTTCGCCTGTCTCGGAACTGGTAAAGTGTACGCTGCGATCATCGGCGCCAACCCAAACCCCGGTTACCAAATCTTTAGTAATACCCATATACCAGCCATCAACATAAGCCGACGACGTGCCTGTTTTTCCACCTATCTGGTTGCCCTTTTTCCATAGGCCTTCGTATTCATAAAGGGCCTGCGAAGTGCCGCCGGGTTCGTCGATGCCACCCCTAAACATATATAACATCAGCCAGGCCACTTCCGGACTGATAACCTGTTGTTCTTTTAAATCAAACTCCTGTAAAATGTTGCCTTGCTGGTCGGTGATCTTTGTTACCAAAATCGGGTCTATTTTTTTGCCCTGGTTTAAGAAAGTGCTGTATGCCCGCACCATTTCGTAAACCGATACGTCGTTGGTACCCAGGCAAACTGAGGGAACAGATTTCAGCGGGCTTTCGATACCGCATTTGTGCGCATATTCAACCACTTTATCCCAACCAACCTTTTCGGTTAACTGGGCAGTGATGGAATTTACCGATGCACCCATGGCCCAACGCAATGACATTTCGCGGCCGGTAAAAACAAAGGAAGCATTTTTGGGCTCCCAAACCTGCTGCTTGCCTTCGTCGGTATATTTTATGGATACTGGCTGATCGGTAAATTTATCGCAGGGGGTAAAGCCATTATCCAGCGCAGTTAAATAAGCAAAGGGTTTAAAGGTTGAGCCCGCTTGTCTTTTCGACTGGTTAACGTGGTCGTAGTTAAAATATTTATGGTCGATACCGCCAACCCAAACTTTTATTTTGCCGGTTGTTGGCTCAATGCTCATCATCCCGGTATTCAGTATTTTGGCGTAATATTTTATAGAGTCGATTGTCGAAAATGTGGTATCACGTTCACCATGCCAGGTAAATACTTTCATGTGCTTAGGCTTCGCAAAATACTGGTCAACCAGATCCGGGTTATTCTTGTATTTTTTCTCAAGTAACTGATAAATAGGTAAACGCTGTTCGTTTTTTTGCACAAAGTCAACAATTTCGTTGCCGCTTAAATCGCGCCAGGGGGTCTTCTTACCCCACAGGTCATTAAAACGATTTTGCAACATCTTCATCTTTTCGGCAACGGCATCTTCGGCATATTGCTGCAGGCGAGGATCAATGGTGGTATAAATTTTCAGGCCATCCTGGTAAAGGTCCACATCGTTATCGTGGCACCATTTTTTTAGCCACCGTTCGACTGCTTCGCGCAGGTAGGAATCGCCCTGGCCGGTGTTTTCAACATAGCTCAAATCAAGTGTTATGGGCGTTTGTAAGTTTTCGTCGTAGTCAGCCTTGGTTAATTTGCCATATTTAAGCATTTGGGCCAGCACCGTATTTCGTCTTTCCAGCGCACGTTGAGGATTATTAATAGGATTATAAGTAGACGTTGCTTTCAGCATACCCACAAGTGTGGCTGCCTCCGCAGGACTAACTTTATCCGGCGCTTTGTTAAAGAACTTTAACGAGGCCGTTTTTATACCGAATGAATTGTTGCCAAAAGGCACGGTATTTAAATAGAGCGTGAGTATCTGGTCTTTGGTATAAACATGCTCGATTTTGAAGGCCGTGAGCCATTCCTTGCATTTATAAACAATGGTGCGTATAAACGGGACATGCTTGATGACCCCTTCCGATTTTTTCTTGCGGGTTTCAAACAAATTCTTGGCCAATTGTTGTGTTATGGTACTGCCGCCGCGTTTGTCGCCTTTTGCGGTTGAAAGCATGCTGGTAAATGTGCCGTAAAAATCGACCCCGTGATGGTTATAAAAACGCACATCTTCGGTTGCCACCAGCGCGTTAATAATTGAGGGCGAAATGTCCTTAAACTCAACAGGCGAACGGTTTTCCTTATAAAAACGAGCCATTAAAGTGCCATCAGCATAATAAACCTCGGACGAAAGAGATAAAGATGGGTTTTTAATGTCCTGCATATCAGGCGAATAACCAAATAACCACAGGAAGTTTAATTCGATGGAACAGAAAAAAATGATAACAAAGTAAATGAAGATAACAAGATATCTGAGAAATCGGTTTTTTATACGCCTGAACATGGGGGTAAAGATGTAAAATTATGGCTCCAAATCATAGCCTGTTTAACAAATATTAACAACGTAATTTTAGCAGGTTAATTTTAGCTTAACTTAGTATAGATCAATTTTGTTCGATGAAAGACATAATTAATAAATTTAAAATAACCAACGGTGAGAAATTTTCGCTGAAAGACTATGACCCTGCTTATGCAGATGGTTATAAAAAAGAGGACGCCGAGGCAATTTTAACCGAAATGATCCAGGAAACGGCAGCGCTCCAATCGGCTCTGTATGCTGATAACCGGTATGCTTTGCTTATTATTTTCCAGGCGATGGATGCGGCAGGGAAGGACGGGGCCATTGCGCATACCATGTCGGGTTTAAATCCCGAGGGTTGCGAGGTGTTCAGTTTTAAACAGCCCAGCGCCGAGGAACTCGACCACGATTTCTTGTGGCGGCATTATAAGGCCCTGCCTGAATTTGGACGTATCGGCGTTCACAATCGCTCGCATTACGAAAATGTACTGGTGACAAAGGTTCATCCCGAATTATTACTGAAGGAAAAGCTGCCGGGCATTAAAGATGAAAAGGATGTAGACAAAAAATTCTGGAAGAAACGGTATGAGAGTATCCGCAACTTTGAAAAGCATTTGCACAATAATGGAACCATCATCATTAAGTTTTTTCTGCACCTGTCAAAAGATGAGCAAAAGGAACGATTTTTAGCAAGGATTGACGATCGCGAAAAGAACTGGAAATTCTCGGCTTCGGATGTATATGAACGGGAGTTTTGGGATGATTATATGGATGCCTACGAGAAAGCGATAAGCGAAACCGCTACTGAGGGTTGCCCCTGGTATGTACTTCCCGCCGATAAAAAATGGTTCACGAGGATAGCTATTTCGACCATTATATTGGATACTTTAAAAGGATTGAAATTAAAGTTCCCGGTTTTACCGAAGGAAGAACAGGCAAAACTGGAGGAGGCTAAAAAGCGTCTGCTTGACGAATAACGATAGATCTACACATAAAAATAGCTGTAAATACCCTTAGGGTACTTGAAATTATAAATTTTACTTAATTCCTATTGGATTGATAGGAATTAAAATATATTTGTTTAAAATTTATAACCATGAAAAGAACCTTTTTATTCACAGTGACCATTGCATTAGCGTTTATAAGTGTTGCCAATGCTTATTCTGTTAAGCAAAAACCGGCGCCAGCGGCCGATGTGATCATCCGTTGGAACCTGATCACTTTAAAAACAGCCAAAATTGCCAAACAAAACAGTAACCTGGCATCGCGGACTACAGCAATAGAAGCCATTGCTGTTTATGACGCTGTTAACTCCATTAAACATATTGGCACGCCTTACCATTATTATGTAGCCGTTTCCGGACCAGCTTCGGCGCAGGCGGCGGTTGCGCAGGCTGCCCATGATGTACTGGTAGCTTATTTTCCTGAACAAAAACCATCACTGGATTCGGCGCTTACTGCAAGCTTACAACAAGTTGATGACGGACCGGCAGACGCGGGGCAGAAGGTTGGTGCTGCTGCTGCCGCTGATATTATAGCTTTACGAACGAACGACGGTTCGAGCCCGCTGACCACTTATGCTGGTCCAGCCACGGCAAGCGTTGGTGCGTACCGGCCAACACCCGGTAAATTTGCACCCGGGATAGATGTTGAATGGGGGAAGGTTAAACCTTTTATCCTGGCTGATTCGAAACAATTTTTACCTGAACCACCACCTGCTATCGGCAGCGATGAGTATAAGAAAGCCATTGCTGAAGTTGCTGAAATAGGCGAGATTAAAAGCGCCAAACGCACCGAAGACCAAACGCATATTGCCCAGTTTTACAAACAGGATGCCGAACTTACTGTAAACGAAGGCCTGCGCGAACTGGCCGAAATACATAATACGTCGCTTGAGCAAAGCGCCCTGATTTTTGTGTTAACGGATATTGCCGAAGCAGATGCACGCATTGAGGTGTGGGGTGGTAAATATGGCTACCTGTTTTGGCGCCCGGTTACCGCCTTAAATGCCAAACCGGACGGATCGGTAAAAGATTATACCAAATGGACGCCGCTGATTACTACACCCGCACATCCGAGCTATCCCAGCGGGCATAGTGCAACAGTTACTGCAGGTTACGAAGTGCTAAAGAAATTCTACGGAGATAAAAATACCCTTACCCTGCATACCACAACCGCGGGCGAACCGGCACGTACAGTTACTTCATTGAGCACTATTGAATGGGAAAATGGCTACAGCCGCGTTTATGGTGGTATTCATTATTCGTTTGAAAATACAGCCGCCCAAAATATCGGGCGAAAAGTTGCCGCCTACGCGTTGGAGAAGGGGCCGAAAGCTGGCAAATAAGTTTTTACGATAAAAAATCCATGTCATTTCGAGCGAGAGCGAGAAAACTTTTACAGCCGCCACAACCGCAATACATAGCGTAAAAGCTTGGCGTATAAGTTTTCTCCCTGCGGTCGAAATGACATTCTTTTTTGGTGAGTATTACAAATCAATCACCTTTGCCTGCTCCGGGAAAATGAGGTTAAACCGCAATTTATTCTCTGCCTTCAGCTGAACTTTTATACGGTCGATGTTCACCTGTGGCGGCTTCACGTGGGTGATGATCAAATTAAAGCCTTTTAAAGTGTCAGGCCCAGTTAAGGCCGCCAGGTCGTCCATTTCTTTCATCAGCCATTTAGGGGTAAGGTGACCAAAAAGGGTTTTATCCGGTTGCTCATCCGGAAATGATGTTTCAATCATGATCCCTTTTAGCTTTTTGCTTTTTATCAGCGGGGCAATCGCCTGCCAGAGCTTGTGCAGGTTTTGGCTTTTCTCTATTTCATCCGGGCCTGTATCGCCCAAATAAAGCAAATACGCATCGCCGCTGTTTACTAAAAATGCGGTACTTGTTAAATTGGAATGACTTAAGGGGAATGCCTGTACTGTCATCGCGGTATTTTTTATCGCGATAATGCTATCGGGTGAAAGTACCCGGTAGCTGTACTTTTTTAATGCCGGTTTTTCGCCTTCGTCGGTAAAATTGGCCCAGCTTTCCCAGGTAAAGTAATGTGTTTTTATGGTTTCGATACAACTTGCCAGGGCGTAAATGGTTTTAACCGTATCATCCGGTGAGTTGATGATCAAGCCGGAAATATGATCAAGATGGGCATGCGAGATAAAATAACCTTTAATATATTGCCTTAACACCCTTTCGGCCGGGATTGAAAAAACTTTGTTGGCAACTGCCTTTTCGATACCATAATGTAAAGAGCCTGCATCAAGGCATATATAATCATTTGTTCCAATTGGCGCTACCATGTAGGCGGATAAGTTGCTTTCGTCGATCCCACCTTTGATGCCAAGCGGCACTATACGGAAAGATTGTGCAAAACATGCACACGGTTCGATGAGCGAAAGATATACAGAGATTATAATTGCAATTTTGCGGAACATACTTTTATTTAGTTAGTTGCGTTTGTGGTTTTATTACTTCTGTCACAATTTTATGAATGCCAAACAAAAATTAGGAAACCCGACTTTTATCGTCGCCCTGATCCTGCTTGTACTTAACGACTGGTATTTAAAGCAAACTTATTCAAACGGTTTCACAGGCAAACTTTCGGATTTTGCAGGCCTTTTTGCCTTCCCGTTCCTGCTAAGTGCATTGTTGCCGCGCCATGCCGTAAAATTATATTTTTTTAGCGCGGTTTTGTTTATTGTTTGGAAATTGCCCGTTATTCAACCCTTGCTGGATGCATTAAACTACATGGGCATGCCCGTTCATCGGGTAGTTGATTATACTGATTATATTGCTTTGATTATGCTGCCGGTTTCCTGGTATGTATTTGAAAGATCAACTAATTATCAATTCAAACCATTGCTTTTAAACGGGCTGGTTATGGTCTCGGCTTTTGCATTTGTGGCCACGTCCCAGGTACCCGGTAAAGAAAAAACGTTTTACAATATCAATAAAACCTACAGCTTCAATTGCTCCAAACGCGAATTGATTTCAAGGTATAATATGGTAGTAACAAGGGACGTCGACCAGGCTAATAAATATGGCGGTAATGTTGATTTTGATATTAAGACGGGAACTTTTCATTATAACGGCAAAAACGATACGCTTGCAACGCTTTTGGATTTTGAAAAGGTGAAAAGTCTCGATACTATCTATTTGAATACCACTTACACCAGGATTGGCTTTTTTGGAAATGATGTCATATCAGGCATCAAACTGTACGGCAGCCGTATTTATGTACCAACAGGTAAGGATGAAAAGTACAAGGAAAAGGCAAGCCGGTTTTTTGAAAGCTGGCTCATAAAACCTATCAGGAATTATAGAAAGTCGCCGTATTAGACGGTTTTTTACCACAAAGTTCACAGAGGAACCACAAAGAACACAAAGCTTTGAGCGGGAAGAATTTATATAGCTAACTGATTATTGGTATTGTTTTCCCTAATCTCTAATCTCTAATCTCCAGCCTCTAATCTCTAACCCTCACTCCACCGTAATCTCATCGGCAAAAATGTATGATGGTTGTCCTTTGCTTTCGTGCCATTCAGGCAGCGGGCCGTATTGTTTGGCTACAACTTTAACGTAACGTGCATTTACATTCAACACGCCGGTAAAATCCTGGGTTTGCGATTTCAAGTCTTTTACGTCAATCCGGGTGTTAACGGTGGTGGCCAATTTATAGTTAACGCCATCGTCCGAAACCCAATACTGAACATATTGTGGAAAAACTATCCATGAGCCTGTATCCTGCAGGGTGCCTAGGCTTACCTGTTTTATTGGTTTTACCTGACCCATATCAACAACAGCAACCAAATCAACACCCTGGTAGCCCTGCCAGTTGCCCAGCCGCCAGTTGGCTTTTCCGCGGATGCCGTTTATGAGGGCATTATCGCCCTCATCAGCATAGTTGGGCAGGTATTTATTTACGATAGTTAGTTTTATGTCGTCCCTTATTTTGGTGAAAGTGCCTTCATCCACAAAACTGCTTTTGCCATTTTCAATAGCTATGGCTTTGATAGTAGTGTTTGCTGCAATGTTTATTGGCGTGGTGTATGGTGTTGAATTTGCCGAAGGGGCGGATCCATCCAGCGTATAGTAAACTTTGGCGGCAGCGTCCGCGCATTTTATTTCGACAGTAATCGGCTGCTTAAATGTTTTGGCAGGAGCAAGGATGTATGGATCGGGCACAATCTGTTCCTCTATTATTCTTGATGTTGGTTTTTCCAGATCTTGCACAAATATTTTGTTGGGCAGCCTGCCTGTAAATGCTTCAAACTCCCCGCCGTTGGCTATATCGGCAAAATCGAGATATATCTTATTGTAGGCCTTTTTGTTCAGATTTAAGCCTTGCAGATAGATATCGCCACGGCTAATGCTGGCCCCCGAGTTTAGGATGGTGAACTTTTTGCCATTCTCCAGATTGATTACGGCCTTATCAAACTGTGGTATGCCGATCTGGAACTGGTTTTGACCGGGCATAATGTTATAAATTCCCAGCGAACTGATGACATACCAGGCCGACATTTGCCCGCAATCTTCATTCCCCGAAAGGCCGTCCGGGTTGTCGCTGTATTCTTCGCGTAATATCTTATTGACATAATATTGTGTTTTCTCAGGCGAATTGGTGAAGTTATACAGGTAGGCCATGTGGTGACTTGGTTCGTTGCCGTGGGCGTACTGGCCGATTAGTCCGCTAACATCATCCTGCTGGCGGCCGGTTAATTTGGAATCTGTGGTAAACAATTCATCCAGTTTAGCCTCAAATGCTGCTTTTCCACCCATCCTGTCGGCCAGGGTTTCCACATCCTGTGGCGCTAAAAAAGAGTATTGCCACGAGTTCCCTTCCGTATAATTATTATTGATCTCCGTTGGCTCAAAAGGCGCGTACCAGCCCCCGTCGGCACGGGCCTGCATAAACCCGTTCTGGTCGTTGTAATTGTTTTTCCAGTATTGTGCTCGTTGTATAAAAGTTTTATAGTCGTCGGGTTTGTTCAGCATTTTTGCCATTTGGGCGATGCACCAGTCGTCAATGGCATATTCCAGGGTTTTTGAAACCGATTCAGGTTCATCATCAGCCAAAACAACACCGTTTTTCCGGTACGAGTCAAGCCCGAACTGATTACGGTTTACAGCAGCTTTCATCGCCGTAAAGGCTTCTTCGGCATTAAAATCGCGAATGCCTTTGGCGTAAGCATCAACTATTACCGGGATAGAGTGATTGCCCACCATACAATACGTTTCGTTGGATGCCAGCGGCCATATAGGCAATATGCCGCCCTGTTCGTTCATCGCCAAAAACGATTTTATAAAATCGAGCGTTCGCTTGCGGTCAATTAAATTAAGCAAAGGATCCTCGGCGCGGTAAGTATCCCATAAGGAGAACACGGTGTAATAAGTAAAGCCGTCGGCAGTATGCACTTTTTGGTCCATGCCCCGGTATTGGCCATCTATGTCACTATAAACATTGGGGGCCAGCATGGCATGGTATAAAGCGGTATAAAAAATGGTTTGCTTAATTTTAGCATAATCCACGGTTACAGTTTTCTTTTGAGCAGGAGTTTTATAAACACCGGTTTGCGAGTTGTAACCCGTAGTAGGGTTGGTATTTTGCGGTTCCTGCTGTGTAGCTTTATCGGGGCCGCCGCCTTCCACTTCAATTTTAGCCAGCTCGTTTATCCAGAAGGCTTTGGCGGCTTTTTGTACTTTTTTAAAGTCGAAATCGGGCACTTCGGCATCCAGGTTTTTTAAAGCGCCATCGGTACTAACCGATGATATACCTACTTTAGCAATCACTTCGCCTGGGTTATCAAACTGGATATACATTTTGATGTTTTTACCCTGCAATTTGTTTTTGCCCGCCTGCAAGGTATCGTTGCCTGCTATTCCATAGGTTTTAAACGGCTTCGAAAATTTTGCGTAGAAATACAACGATTGATCAGCCGCCCATGATTTCGATCGCCGGAAACCACGCAGCTCATGATCGTTCACTACTTCGATCCACGAGTCCAAAACCTGGTCGCGGTGCAGCAGGTCGATGATGATATTAGCCTCGTGCGTACTTGGGAAATTATAGCGATGCACACCTACACGGGTGGTTGCGGTAAGTTCAACATCCACATTATATTTATCAAGGTGGGTTTTATAATATCCAGGAGTAGCGACCTCATTTTTCTTTTTGAATCCCGAAAGGTAATCGCTGTTTTTAAATTGGGGTTCTCCAACAGTTGGCATAAACAGCACATCACAGTAATCTGCAATGCCTGTGCCGCTCAAATGGGTATGCGAAAAGCCATAAACCACGGTGTCGGTATAATAATAGCCTGAACAACCATCCCAGCCTGTCAGGCGGGTATCAGGGCTTAACTGAACCATTCCGAATGGAACTACCGCCCCAGGGTACGTGTGCCCATGCCCGCCGGTGCCTATGAAGGGGTTAACAAATGGTGTATAATCTTTTTTTCGTTGTGCCGATGATGGAAACGCGAAAGCCAAAATAAAAACTAACGGAAGCAGCGTACGGATGATAAGCCTCATTGAATTTGATAATGATTTAAGCGGTAAAAGTAATGGAAAATGTCTGAACCTGAATTTTTAGAATTTTGGAATTTACTGAATTGCAAAAAAGGGTAACTGAAATTCTACAAATTCTGGAAATTGGATTAATTCAGGTTCAGACGGAATAGTCAGACAATGATTTTAAACTCATCCGCATCCTTTAAAAAAGGCAGTGCGCGGCGGGTTTTGGATACTTCATCGGCTATAATAGGGAAGGTGTACAGGTCTTCCTCATCACGTTTATAATAAACAACATTGCCGCTTGGGTCAATACAGGTGGAGTCGCCTGAATGATACACCTCGTTGCCATCGTGCCCAACGCGATTTACCCCAATTACATAAGCCTGATTTTCAATAGCCCTGGCGTTTATCAGCGCCCGCCAGTGGGCTATGCGGCGTTCGGGCCAATTGGCTACCAGTATTAACAGGTCGTACTCTTCATGCGCATTCCTTAGCCATACCGGGAAACGGAGATCGTAACAGATCATGGGGCAGATTTTCCAGCCGTTAAGTTCAACTATAAGTCTTTTATTGCCGGGGGTGTAAGTAAGGTGCTCTTTGCCCATCGCAAAAAGGTGGCGTTTGTCATAATATTCGTAACTCCCATCGGGGCGCATCCATATCAGGCGGTTGTAATGTTTATCGTTTTCTTTTATAATGATGCTCCCTGTTACCACGCAATCGTATTGTTTGGCGGTTTTATGCATCCATTTCATGGTTTTGCCGGCCATCGGTTCAGCCAGTTTTTCGGCATCCATTGAAAAACCGGTGCTAAACATTTCAGGCAGGATGATCAGGTTTGTTTTTTCGCGGATGTTAGCTAAGCGTGTAGTGATGTTTTGCAGATTTTTATCGACATTTTCCCAAAAAAGGTATCCCTGGAAGGTAGTTACTTTTAAATTCTCCATAGTTCGTTTAGTTCATGGTTAATAGTTCATGGTTCATGGCCGCTTCAAAGTTCATAGCTGTTTGGCGTACCAATTTTCACTCGCGCAGTTTTTACTATGAACTATGAACCATCGACTATGAACCAACTTTCATCAATCTATCAACGGCTTTATCCAGCGTTTCTTGCCTTTTGGCGAAACAAAAACGTAAAACATGGTGGTCGGTACCCTTGGTATAAAACGCCGAAGTCGGTATTGAAGCAACACCAAACTCCTTTGTCATACGCAATGCAAAATCGCTATCTTTCTCATCTGTAATGTCGTTGTAAGTTACCGATTGAAAATATGAACCCAGCGAAGGCAGTAATTTAAAGCGCGTTTGTTCGATTCCCTTGCGGAAATAATCCCGTTTTTCCTGGAAAAATCCCGGCAGGCTCAAATACGTGTTTTCATCCTTTAAATATTCGGCAATGGCGTATTGGATGGGCGCATTTACGCTAAAAACCAAAAACTGGTGTACTTTCCTGAACTCATTCATCAAAAACGCAGGCGCCATGCAATAGCCGACTTTCCAGCCGGTGGCGTGAAACGGCTTGCCGAAAGAAGCGACAATAAAACTGCGTTGCTGCAACTCCGGGTATAAAGCCATGCTGTGATGGGTTTCGCCATCGTATATTAAGTGTTCGTAAACCTCATCACTTAATATCAAAATATCCTGGTTTTTAACAATGGCGCTTAATTCATCAATATCTTCCTTATGCAGTATGGTGGCGGTTGGGTTATGCGGCGTATTCAGGATGATCATCCTGGTTTTGTTATTGATCAGTCTTTTTACCATGTCCCAGGGGATGCGGTAATTTGGAGGTTCAAGCTCCAGGGATTTTACAATACCGCCCATCAGTTTTATGGCCGGTGCGTAGCAATCAAAAGCCGGTTCAAAAATAATGACCTCGTCATTAGGATTAACCACTGCGGTTATTGCGGTAAAAATAGCCTGTGTGCCACCTGCTGTTACGGTTATTTCGGTATCGGGATTGTAAGTAGCGCCGTACAGTTTTTGGGTTTTTTCGGCAATCCGCTCGCGCAGGGCGGGCACACCTGCCATAGGTGCATACTGGTTATGCCCCTTTTTCATAGCGGTGTTAACCAGCTTAATTAATTCAGGCGAAGTCTCGAAATCAGGAAATCCCTGGGATAAATTGATAGCGCCAACCTCATGCGCCAGAGCTGACATTACCGTAAATATTGTCGTCCCGGTTTGGGGTAATTTTGATATAATAGGAGTCATGCAGGGGCTAAAATAACGAAAAGGAGGTAAACGGCGAAAGGTAAAAGGTTAAAGGCTCAAAAAAAAGGTGAAAACGAAACGTAAAAGTCGAAAGAATTTTTGAAAACCTTTTACCTTTCGCCTTTTACCTTTAACCTCGAATAACTACTTTAGTGCCATGAAAATATTGAAGTATTTTTTATTATGCGGCATTTTGTTGGCTGTTTTTTCGTGCAACCAGGGTAACAAAACCGGTGTTCCTGTTATTGGTTTTGCTGATTTTATGGTAGATGCTTCGCTTGCACCGGCGCATACTGGTTTTGTTGACGCTTTAAAGAAAAACGGCTTTAGCGAGGATCAAAAAAACGTCAAAATTGAATACAGAAACGCGCAGGGTAGTAACCCGACGCTGAGCCTGATCATCAACCAGTTTATTTCGCAAAAGGTTGATTTGATAGCTACTTGTCCCACAGACCCTTCAATTGCGGCGGTGCAGAAAACCAAAACCATACCCATTTTTGTAATGGTTGCGCCGACTGTAAAATTGATGAAACTTGAAGGCCCCGATGGCAAAGGCCCGGTCAATTTATTTGGCGCCGTGGAGGATTTAAACTACATCGATACATCATTTTCAAATATTCCGAAGATATTAAAGCCAAAAGCGGGTAAGCTGGTTATTGGTATGAGTTACGATCAGTCTGAACCGCAATCCGTGGATGCTAAAAACCTGATTCAGGCGCTTGCCGATAAAATGAACGTTACGCTGGTGAGCATGCCGTTAAACTCATCGGCTGATGCGCAGCTGGTTACGCAGGCGCTGCTTAATAAAAACATCGATGCTTTTTTTGCCAATCCCGATAATACCGTTTTTACGGCCTTTGAAACCATTCTGAAAAGCTGCGACCAAAAAGGAGTACCTATTTTTACCAGCGAGGCCAGCCTTGTACAACGTGGCGCTGTAGCTGCCTTTGGCGCGGATATCTACCAATGGGGATACCAGGCGGGGGAGCAGGCGGCACAATATTTAAAAAATAAAAGCACAGCCGGGTTAAAGCCCGAAATGGTTAAAGTGCGCAAGCGGGTTTATAACCCTGCTATGGCAAAGAAATATCACCTGAATATTCCATCAGATTACGAACCTGTTAAATAATGGATTTTTATCTCACAGCGTTACTTCAGGGCCTTTGTTTTTCGGGCATTGCGTTAGGGATATATATTTCCATGAAGATTTTTAACATTCCGGATATCACTACCGATGGAAGTTATACGCTTGGGGCTGTTGTTACCGCTGTGATGATCACCAAACAGCTGCCGGCATACCTTATTTTACCGGTAGTTATTTTAGCCGGCGCCGCTGCCGGCGCTATAACCGGCATTATCCACACCAAATTAAAAATTAATGCCCTGTTAGCCGGTATCCTGGTAATGACAGCGCTTTATTCGGTTAATTTAACATTGATGGGGACATCAAACCTGCCCCTAAATAGCCTGCCGAATTTATTCACACTGATAGATGTTAGCGCCAACCCCAATCATAATGCTTTTTGGATACTGATCATTTTTGTAGCCATCATTACATTGCTGGTGGGCTACCTGCTTAAAACAGATTTTGGTTTGGCTATGCGTGCGACCGGGAACAGTGAGTCGATGATCCGGTCGCTCGGCGTAAATACCGATCGCATGAAGATCATCGGCCTGGCGATTGCAAATGCGCTGACAGCCGTTAGTGGCTATTTAATCAGTCAAAACCAGGGCTTTACGGATATCAGCATGGGAATCGGGATAGTGATCATCGGGCTCGGATCGGTAATTATTGCCGAAACGCTTATCAATTGGTTTCGCATCACTTCCGTTTGGCTAAGTTTGCTGTTGGTGCTTATTGGGGCAATTATTTTCCAACTGGTATTGGCGCTTACGCTGGATGTTGGCGTTAATCCCAACCTGTTAAAAATTGTCACCGCTGTATTTGTATTAGTGATAGTTAGCTTACCGCGAATAGCATTCCGAAACTCAAAGTAACTGTATATCGAAGCCCGAAATCACCCGATGATCGACATAAAAAACATTCACAAAACGTTTAATCCCGGCAAGGCCAACCAGGTTAATGCAGTTAATGGCGTTAATTTGAGTCTTAAAAGCGAAGATTTTTTGGTGATCGTCGGCGCAAACGGCTCCGGGAAAACTACTTTATTGGATATGGTTGCCGGGAGTGTTTTTCCCGGTTCGGGCAGCATTACTATTGATGGGGAGGATGTTACCAAACTACCCGATTATAAAAGAAGCCAGTGGATTGCCCGTGTTTTTCAAAACCCCGTGAGCGGCACAGCGTCCGATTTAAGTATTTTGGACAATTTCCGACTGGCAGCCATCCGGACACGGCCAAAAGGGTTAACCATCGGTATTAATGAAACCTTTAAAAATCAGGTAAAGGAAAAAATATCAACCCTGGGCATGGGGCTCGAAAATAAAATTGAGCAGCCCATGGGTACACTATCCGGCGGACAGCGGCAGGCACTCACTTTATTAATGAGTGTAATGGATAGCTGTAAAGTATTGCTCCTCGACGAACCCACCGCCGCCCTCGATCCCCGCTCGGCTGAATTGGTGATGCGTACCGCGGACGAGCTGATAAAAGATTACCGCTTAACAGCCATCCTGATCACCCATAACCTAAAAGATGCCTATCGCTACGGTAATCGAATTATCTTAATGGGAGAGGGGCTGATAGTGAAGGATCTGGACGCGCAACAAAAATCGGCGCTAAAACAAAATGACCTGTTTGATTGGTTCGGATAGATAAGATTGGATTTCACCGATTTTTCCCGCAGTTTTGAATACTCAATTGGTGAAAACGGTGATGTCAATCCATATAGAAACGGTCAACTAAATACACCAATTATAAAATCACTTCTCATCGGTGAAATCTGCCATAATCGGTGAATCTCATAAAATGCGTTCCGTTTTTTTATGCGGAACACCCTGGAACACTATGAAACATACTCATTATCAACTGTTTCGCGTTTTAGTAAATTGCAAAGATGCTGTAAATTGCTGATAATCAATTGTTTTGCAAAATGCCATTTTTAAGACGCATGATGCAAATAGTTGACAATCAGAATGTTCCACATTTTTATAATGTTAGATTTATGTCAGGTCCTGAAAAAGGTTTACACTTTTGATGTTTAATCCAGTTTCAGATTTACATCGATGCCTCTGCCCGGAAGAAATCTAAGTGCTTTGGAAATGTTACTCTGAAAAATTTTGGCTAAAGCTGACAATCTCTAAAATCACTCCTGATCGGTGAAATCATTTTAAAATCGGTGAAATCTTAGTTATCTTTGCAAAAAAATAAAACAATGCTACGCCTACAACTCAACTGCGACAAAAACTTTATGCGGCCCATGGGCACGCAGCAGAAGAGTTATGCATTGCTGATGCTCTTCTCGAACCCGGTTTAGGTTTAAACCAGTATTTCAAATTATTTATTACTGAATTTAAGGTTTGCCAATTGGCGGGCCACCAACAATTTATTAAGATTTTTATGAACACATATTATACGATTGAAGAGAAGTATTTAAAGGCGGTTGAAAAAGTGAGTTATGGCAGAACGCCAAAAGGCTTGCGTTTGCTGAAGGAGATTATTGAAGACGATCCGCTTTACGCAAGGGCGCACCATCAATTGGGTAAATTATATTATTATGAGCTGGATGATTATCAAACAGCCGGTTATCATTTTAAAACCTGCATGGAACTGGAACCATCGTACCCGGATAACTATTTTCATTACCTGGACCTGGTAGTTTTTCTCAACATGGAGAAGCTGGTAAGCAGCATTGCTGAAAAAGCTGTGGCGACACCAGGGGTAACCAAATCAGAAATATACGACCTGGTTGGCCTTTTTGAAGAGAAAAACAAAAATTGGTCTAAAGCATTGGATGCTTATCAAAAAGCGTTTATCGAAGTGGTTAACGAGACGGATAAAGATGATATTGAGCAAAGCATTAAGCGCGTAAAACTAAAAATACAGCGGAACGCAGTTTACCAATATCATTTAACCGGATGATTTAGGGAGTATCTAAACTTACGAAGTCTTCAAGACTTCGTAAGTTTTTCTCCGGGCTTCGTAAGTTTTTAGAAGATCCTTTATTTGTAGGAGATCTTATAAACAGTCCCTTTATTGTCGTCGGTTACATATATTGAACCATCCGGTCCTTGTGCCAGTCCACAGGGGCGATGAACCGCCTGGCCCGATGCCTTTTGTTGTTCGGTACCGGCGAAGCCATCGGCAAATACTTCCCATTTACCACTTGGCATACCATTTTTAAAAGGCTGGAATACCACGCAATAACCAGCCTGTGGCAGCGGTGCCCGGTTCCATGAACCGTGGAAAGCTATAAAAGCACCGTTTTTGTATTTTGCAGGGAACTGGTTGCCCGTGTAAAATAATAATCCGTCCGGGGCAAAATGGCCGGGATAGGCTGCAACCGGGTTCAGGTATTTAGGATCGGCGCCTTTTTTGCCATCGCCGCCGTACTCAGGGCCCAACATGTTTTTGTGCTGGATCCAGTCGTAATATACATAAGGCCAGCCCGCGTTATCCCCTTTTTTTAGCGCGAACATACATTCAGCCGGTAAGTCTGCCGATTGCTTATCGGTGTATAATTTTGGAAAAAGGGAATGTAAGGCGTCGCGACCGTGCTGCATTACAAAAAGCTTGTTATCCTGTTGGTTCCAGGACAGGCCAACAACGTTCCGCAGACCGCCGGCATAACGTACGCCGTTTTTATAATGCTGATCGGGTACGTTTGCTTTAAACTGCCATATCCCTGCGGCTGAATCTAAAATGGGGCATCCTTTATGTTTAGGGTCAAAATCGCTGCAGATATTGGAATATGCGCCGATATTGACATAAATATTCCCGCTGTTATCCAGGCAAATGGCCTTGGGTTCATGCATACCGCGACCAATTAGTCCGGTAATTATTCTTTCAGGTTTATTGGGATCTATTACTTCGTTTTTGTCGTTTAATTTAAACCTGAAAACATCGGTGCTGTTGGATGCATACAGGTAACCGTTTTTTATAGCAATCCCGGTACCGCCAAAAGTTGCAAAACTTGTTTTCACCGTCGCCTTGTCACCGCTTTCATGCAAAACCACTATGCCTTTGCCGTTCTTTGTGCCGGCAAGGTGGATGTATATATCATTTTCCGGGGTCACTACAATATGCCGGGCCGAGCCGAGGTTGTCGGCAATAATGCTGGCACTAAAGCCGCCCGGTAAGGTTAGGCCGGCATTGGCGGCATCACTGTTATTTTTACCATCGGCATTTTTAAATGCATTAAATACTATTAACCCGGCTACTGCAAATACCGGCAGCAGCATTAACTTCTTCATTTTCATAAGCAATTTTGTATTTGGATAGCCAAAGTTAATTGAAACGGTAATAAATGCAGAATCTGTTTTGTACTAAAGCAGTTACAACGGTAATTTTAGGGTAAAAACCCCGCCTCGCCATCTGCCATCATCCTCAAATAGTCCAGCCGATTTGTTGAGACTGGCTTGGAAATGATTTGAAAAATCTTAATAATAATAAGCATATACTATATTGTTTGATTAATGCTCAATTCAATTTCTATTAATTAAATTCTGTAAAGTGTTTAATATTAGAAATAAAATTCTGTATTGTATTTAATTTGTAAAACAATAATAAAGTATGATTAAACTTTTGTCTTTTTCTATCGTCATAGATGTATAAAATTTAAAACAACGAAACCATCGTTAGCAGCCAAAAAATAAACAATGCTAATGATCGCTTCATAACAACTTAAAAAAATAAATACGATGAAAAAGATTTTAATATTATCAGCAATAGCAATAAGCGGTCTTATTTATAACACTGCTAATGCGCAACCAACTATACAGGTAGGTCTGCGTTTAGGCGCAGCAGGAATTACTTACAGCACTGTTCCTGTTTACAATGGCGACGACGATGATTTTTATTATTTGCCTGATGTTGGCGCTTATTATGATGTGGATGCCCAATGTTACTTTTATTTCAATGGTGAGCAATGGGTTGAAACACCTTATCTTCCGGGTGTTTACAGGGATTATGATTGGAGAAATGCCCGCAGGTTCGAGATCAGGGAACGCCGTCCGTTTATGCGTGATGACTTCTACAGGTCGAGGTATGAAGGTTACAGGGTAACTGAATGGGCTCATCCAAATTACAACAATCATTTTGATGGTGGCTATGCAAACAGGAGAGATTGGGACGGCGATCGTTTCGACAACAGGGACCGCGACAGGCATCGTTTTGACAACCGTGAGCAACGGGGCTATAACCAACGCGGAGGGCAATACCGGGATAACGACGATCGTTTTGATAACAGGGGACAAGGTGGTTTCCGTCGACCCGAACTAAACCGTCAGAACGGTCAGCGTTTTGACAACAGGGGACAAGGTGGTTTCCGTCAGCCTGAACAAAACCGTCAGGACGGACAGCGTTTTGACAACAGGGGACAGGGTGGTTTTCGTCAACCCGAACAAAATCGTCAGAACGGACAGCGTTTTGACAACAGGGGACAGGGGGCTTTCCAGCAACCAGTACAAAATCGCCAAAACGGTCAGCGTTTTGACAACAGGGGACAAGGTAACAACCAACCCGAAAACGTAAACCACGCAAGAGATAACAGGGGCGGTAACAGCCAGTTTGTTCAAAACAACCAGCGTGGCCGGTTTGATAACCGCAAAATGGCAAAGTTTTAACTAAGATTTTTAGGGTTAAAAGGATTAAAGGATCAAGTTTAATTAAGGATTGTCGTTTAATTAGATATATTGAAAGGGGCTGCCGTAAGGCGGCTCTTTTTTTGACTATGATTTTGTGACTATGATTTTTATGATTTAAAAGATTATGGGATGCCTGGTTCTTAAAATCCTAAAATCTCCGAAATCCTAAAAATCATAGTTAAAAAATCATAGTTAATATTTACTCGCGCTATTTAACAGATCAATCGCGTCGCTGCTCAAACTGATTTCAGTTGCCTTAACCAATTCGCTGAGCTGGTTTAAACTGGTGGCGCTGGCAATAGGCGCGGTTATCCCGGGGCGTGCCATTATCCAGGCAAGCGCTATTGCTGCCGGGCTTGCGTCGTGTTCGGTGGCGGCTTTATCAAGTGCAGCCAAAATTTGATATCCCCTCGGGTTCAGAAATTTCTTCACACCACCACCGCGACTGCTTTGCCCCAGGTCGTTTTCCGAGCGGTATTTGCCGGTTAAAAAGCCGCTTGCCAGCGAATAGTAGCTTATGACGCCGATATTTCGTTCGCGACATATGGGTTCAAGTTCTTTTTCGTAATGCTCACGGGCATATAAATTGTATTCAGGCTGCAGGCATTGGTATGCGGCCAGGTTATTTTCGGCGCTCACCTGCAATGCTTCCTTTAATCGCTCACCGTTATAGTTTGATGCGCCAATAGCCCGTACTTTGCCTTGCTTTATTAAATCGGTGAAAGTTTCCAATGTCTCCTGCAGCGGTGTTGCCTTATCATCATCGTGCGATTGATACAGGTCGATATAATCGGTTTGCAGTCTTTTCAGCGAGTCTTCAACCGCCTGCATAATATATTTGCGCGATAAGCCTTTTTTATCTGCACCCATGGGCTTGCCCACTTTGGTGGCAATAACAACTTTATCCCGCTTGCCCGACTGTTTTAACCAGTTACCAATAATGGTTTCCGATTCGCCGCCTTTATTGCCCGGCGCCCATGATGAATAAACATCAGCGGTGTCAATCAGTTCGAGCCCTGCGTCAACAAAGCCATCCAGAATATCAAATGATCGCTGCTGGTCTATTGTCCATCCAAAAACATTGCCGCCTAACGAAAGGGGACTAACTTTTATTCCGGTGGTTCCTATTTCGCGTTTTTCCATATTTTTTATGATGTTATCTGTTCTCCAAATTCATCAATCCAACTTGATAAATAAGGCTCAGTACCGGCAACGCGCTGCCAGTTTCCTTCATCGTCCTTTGCTATTACCAGGTTAAGGTCGCCTGCAATTGATGTAAATTCCCAGGTGCTTGCGTCTTCATTTACCGGACGGGCTATTCCATCTATTTGTTCATCGGTACCGGTAAGGGTTGCTTCAAATTCTGTTTTCATATTTTGTTTATAAAAGTAAAGTTACAACGTTATTTGTGCCGGACTGTTTGGAAAAGAAAAATTACCAGTGCATCATTTTAAAGAAGCAGGCGCTTCAAAATATAAAATGCGCCTATCTTTATCCCGTGGAAAACATAACACCCGATTCAAAAATCCTGGTTGAACTGGTACAAACTAAAATGCCCTACGGTAAATATAAAGGCACCTTAATAAGCGATTTGCCTGTATATTACCTGGAATGGCTGCAAACCAAAGGATTCCCGCCCGGAAAACTTGGGATGCTGCTGAGTACTGCCTATGAGATTAAAATTAATGGATTAAACACGATATTAATTAAGGTAAAGCAACTGATAAAGCCCAAATCCTGAAATGGTTGTTAAAAATAATTTGTAAGGGATTGTAGTCTTTATCGACTAAACCTTTGAAAGCTACCTTCAATGGGATTAACTTACTTAATCATGACCATCCGAAGGCCATTAGCTAACGTATATTTGAATATAAACTTTAAGAAATTTATGAAACGTATTATTTTGTATGTCACCGGAATACTATTGTCAGCCGGTTGCGCCATGGGCCAATCATCGGATAATGACTACGCAGCCCTGCCGAAGCCAAAGCCCGGCGAACAGGTTGCCACTTTTGGCGGCGGTTGTTTTTGGAGTATGAGTGAGGCTATGTCCGAACTAAAAGGAGTTGATAAAGTTGTATCGGGATATGCGGGCGGTACCACGGTACGCCCGAGTTATGAAGATGTGGGCACCCGCACCACCGGCCATGCCGAATGTGTGCAGATATATTATGATCCGAAGGTGATCAGCTATGCCACTATTGCAAACGCTTTCTTTTTTGCGCACGATCCTACCGAATTGAACTACCAGGGCCCCGATGAAGGCACGGATTATCGTTCTATCGCTTTTTACCGTACTCCGGAGGAAAAGGAGATACTGACAGCTACTATCAAAAAGATCAACGAATCGAAGCACTATCCGGCTGCAATCGTAACGCAGGTGGTTCCATTTAAGGTATTTTACCCTGCCGAGAAATATCACCAGGGGTATTACAGGCTGCATCCTGATCAGGGTTATATCCAGTCAGTATCAGCACCTAAAGTAATGAAATTCAGAAAAGCTGAAAAAGCCGAATTGAAACCGGAGTTCCAGAAAGGTTAGAGATTAGAGGTTAGTTAATTAGAGATTAGGTAAAGGCGGGAAGCTCCTAATCTCTAGTCTCTAATCTCCAATTAACTACCCCCTAACTTCCTCCAGTTTATGCGCTGTTTCGTGTAAACCGCATTCTTTTTTGGAAGCGTCTTCCCACCACCATCTGCCGGCGCGGAAATCTTCGCCAGGTTGGACGGCACGGGTGCAGGGGGCACAACCGATGCTTGGGAAGCCCCTGTCGTGCAGGGTATTGTAAGGGATGTTATATTGTTTGATATAGTCTTTTACGTCCTCAATGTGCCAATCATGTAACGGATGAAATTTTACCAGGTTATTGTTATCATCCCATTCAAAATTATCCATCGTATGCCTGTTTGGCGACTGCTCGGCCCTGATGCCGGTAATCCAGCAATCGTTGCCGGCAACGGCGCGTTTTAAGGGTTCAACTTTGCGGATATTGCAGCATTCCTTGCGGTTTTCAACCGATTCATAAAAGCTATTGGGGCCTTTTTTAGTGACCATCTGCTCCAGCAGGTCCTGCCGCGGATAATACGCGTGTATCGGCTGCCCGTATATTTCCATAGTGCGGTTCCACACATAGTAGGTCTCGGGGAATAAACGGCCCGTTTCCAGCGTGAAAACTTTTATCGGCAGGTTATTATCAAATATCATATGCGTAACCACCTGGTCTTCCCAGCCAAAGCTGGTTGAAAATATAATTTTACCCGGAAAAGTTTCCGCGAGGTAAGCTAAAGCCTCTACCGGGCTCATACCTATGGTTTGCTGTTTTAAATCTTCTGCTAAGTCAATCATCTTATAACACTTATTAAAAAGCCCAAATTTTTATTTAAAGGCTGTTTTTATCATTTCAATTGGCCTTTTTTACCAGCACTGCTGTTATGTCGTTTAATGTTTTCACCTTTTCTGCAAAGTCGCCACTAAGGGTGTTCCTAAGTTCGCTCATCTGTTGCAGCGTGGCGTCCAGCTCGGCAGGCAGGCCATCATTCAAAACCTGCTTCAGTCTTTTGGCGATGGTAGGCGATTTGCCGTTGGTTGATATCGCAATTTTCAGGTCGCCTTTTTGTACTATCGATCCCAGGTAAAAATCACATAACTCTGGTTTATCGGCCACATTTATCAGCAATCTGCGCTCATGCGCCGCCTGCCTAATAGTATTGTTCAATTCGTTATCATTGGTGGCAGCAACAACTATGTTGGCATCATCCAAATCGCTGCCGGCAAATGCTTTATTCAAGATGGTTATGCCTTCGTATTCGTTAGCCAGCTCACTCACCTGCGGCAGGATGGCTAAGGCAATAACAGTCACTTTTGCCTGCGGGCTGTTTTGCAGGATGGCCGTCAGCTTCTCGAGGCCAACATTTCCTGCACCAATCAGTACCGTATGCAATGCGTTCAGCTTCAAAAAAACAGGGAACAATAAATTGCCTTCCTGATTTCCGGCAGCCGGAGCGGGTAACTTTTTATTCCTGGGCAACGATGTCATAAAATTCTTTAATGGGTTGAAATTTAGCATGCAAAGAAACTACTTCGCCAAATACCATCAATGCGGGCGAGGTGATTTTATTTTCTTCGGCTATTTCAACAATCGTATCTACAATGCCAACCACAACTTTCTCGTTTACCGACGATCCGTTTTGAATAATGGCAACGGGCAGTCTGTTTTTGCCTTCCGCTTTAAATATTTCGGCAATTTCAGCCAGTTTATGCAAACCCATTAGTACTACAACTGTCGCTTTGGAAGGGGCCGCCTGGTACAAATCATCCGATACTTTTCCGCTGGCAGTGGTGCCGGTTACTACCCAAAAACTTTCGCTCAAACCGCGATGGGTAACCGGGATGTTTTGTAAGCCGGGAACGCCTATTGAGCTTGATATCCCCGGAATAACTTGTGCCGGTATGCTGTATGATGCCGCAAAATCAAGTTCTTCAAAGCCACGCCCAAATACAAAGGGATCACCGCCTTTTAGGCGTACCACGTGGCCGTAATTAATGGCATAATCAATTATTAACCGGTTTACGGCGTCCTGTGAATACGAGTGATCGCCTGAACGTTTGCCTACATATACTTTTACAGCATGCTCAGGTGCGTAGTCAAGTAATTCCTCGTTTATTAAGGCGTCGTATAAAACTACATCGGCTGATTGCAGTGCTTTGATGCCTTTTAGCGTGATCAAATCAGGATCGCCCGGGCCTGCGCCCAACAGGGTAATGCGGGGCTCTTTATCAATTTTTTTCGCAGTATCTATCATGACTGTACCAATTCCTCTCTCTTCGCCTTAACGGTAACTAAAAAGTCAGCAGCTTCTTTAATGTATGCACTGGCAAATGCTTCTGACGGTTCGTTTTTATTGATCTGTAATACCAGGTCGTTAAAACTTGTCGGGATGCTGATCTCGCCGGTATTTACATAATGGTTATCAAACTCACGGATGATACCGGCTTGTGTGCTGCTATTTACATTTTTATCAAGCAACAATGCTTTTGCCGAACTGATAAATGTATTGTAAGCGTGGTAAATCGCATCCGACCATCTGCAATCGGTGAAAGCTTCATTGGCCCAGCCAAATTTTTCATCGGCTTCGTACAGCAGGGTAGCTACCAGGTCAATCACAACACCGGCGCATTCGCCTACACCTATTGCGGTAGCAAAAGTTTCCTGGTGTCCCCAGTCAACAAACTCATCGTCGGTAAGGGTGGTTAAATCAGCCAGTGGTTTCAGCAACTGGTAAAAATAATCTTTGCCATTCCTGTCGTAATAGGCATTAAACAATTCACCTTCCTGTGCATTTGCTTTGTAATTATCCAAAACAGCGCGTAAAACATGTGTAGCACGTTTTGCAGGCACTTTTATTACTTTTTCGGCTGCACGGCCAACACCATTGCCAACCGTTCCGCCGCCTAAAAGTACCTGTACCGATGGTAGTACCTTTGTACCGGCTTTTAACGAACTGCCATGGAAACCAATATGCGCCAACCCATGCTGACCGCAGGAGTTCATACAGCCGCTAATCTTTATTTTTATCTCGCGGTTATAAATAAAATCTTCGTATTCGTTATAAATAACATCTTCCAGCACTTTGGAAAGTGTCATGCTGTTGGATATGCCCAGGTTGCAGGTATCTGTACCGGGGCAGGTAGTCACATCAGCAGGACTGTCAAAGCCTGGTGCTGATAAATCCAATTCAGTCAGTGCGTTATAAAGTGGCGCCAAAGCTTCTTTGCGTACAAATTTTAACAGAAGTCCCTGGTTTTGGGTGATCCTGATCTCATCGGCAACATAAGGCCTGATGGCCTCAACCAGTTTGCGTGCAACAGGCGTATGAATATCGCCCACAGGCACTTTAACATACACGCCATAAAAACCTTTTTGCTTTTGCTCAAATACATTGGTAATTAACCATTGCTCGTAACGCAGCGGGTTGGTAATGACAACCTCTCCATAAGCAACTTCCGCGGGTGGGGCAGGAGCAGGAACGGTATCGCGGTTAATGGGGTATGTGTTTACTTTAAGAGCCTTTTTTTCGGTTTCGGCCAGCGCCAAAACTTCTTCGATGCCTATTTTTTGCACCAGATATTTTAAACGGGCCTTGTTACGGTTATTGCGTTCGCCATAACG
>Ga0068855_100000517_pt1 | contig 47550 bp, 42 predicted proteins | sample KBSCornC52_FD_66592 | JGI IMG/M metagenome (GOLD analysis project Ga0068855, IMG submission 66592) | Corn rhizosphere microbial communities from Kellogg Biological Station, Michigan, USA - KBS Corn C5-2 | ecosystem: Host-associated > Plants > Roots > Rhizosphere > Soil ... | reverse complement strand
CTTCTTTCCCTGCGTAGCTTGCCTTCGTTGGCGAGTTTTAAAAGTATGCCCGATAGTTCCGAAGTCTTAAATTCCGAATCGAAATTATCTTTACAATAATTTGCGATGGATGATATAGACCGTGCAGTATCAAAAAAATCTGTTGATAACAGTTGATTTAATATTTTGGTTGCACCTGGTTTTTTCGGACCACGCGCAAAGGAATAATTGCCCTCATCCACCCCACGCTGCTTATATCCTCTTTTAATAAATACTTCAGCACCATCTCCGTCGGTTTTCTCCAACTCCATCAGGGCATCCAATAATCTGTCAACAACTTTTACCTGTACGGCCTCTGATTTAAATGAATTCACAACTTCCGAAATATCCATCAGTTGTTTTTTTAATTTTTCGATGTGCTTGCTCATGATAATTATATCTACAATTACTTCACTTTTTCTTCAAAACTAACACGAATAATACCGCAAAATATTGCCTTTTTTGGCAAAATTGCAGCATATATTAACGCGCTAATACATGGGAAGTATAAAGGTTGTAATTAATGACAAATTAAGCACGTTTTAGGCTTAATTTATTGATATAACGGGCTTTTGTAGCAAAAGTTTTACACTTATTAAAACGTCTGGCAAATATTTTCAAGTATTGTAAGTCCTAAATCAATATGCTCTTTTTCAATAATAAGCGCAGGCCTGAAACGGATGGTTTTATCGCCGCACCCCAGGAACATTACGTTTTGCTCAAGCCCTGCTTTTATGAAGTTATCGCGGATGGTTTTATCCGGAAAATCAAAGGCAGTAAGCAGCCCCTTCCCTCTGACATTGCTGATCACCGGCTTACGTGCCGAAATACTGAGTAACTGATTCTGCAAATACTCGCCAGTTTCAGCGGCTTTGTCGCACAAGTTGTCTTCTTCAATAATTTCCATTATCCGGCTGGCGCGTACCATATCAACCAAACTGCCGCCCCAGGTCGAATTTATACGCGAAGAAACATTAAACACATTGTTTTCTATTTCGTCGACCTTCCGGCCGGCCAGTATGCCGCAAACCTGCATCTTTTTGCCAAAGGCTAATATATCGGGCCTGGCTTTTTCGCCAAAATGCTCGTGCAGCCAAAATTTACCGGATATGCCTACGCCTGTTTGCACTTCATCATAAATAAGCATCGCCTCGTTTTCGTCGGCCAATACCCGCAGCTGTTCCAAAAACTCTTTCCTGACGTGGTTATCGCCGCCTTCGGATTGTACCGGCTCAATAATAATGGCACATATATCATCCTTATTTTCTTCAAAGGCCATTTTTATCTGGGCGATAGAAAGTTCTTCTCTCCGCAGCAAATCCTCGTGATTGCTATCCGAATAAGGGAATTTCATTTTAGGGATAGAAACCCTTGGCCAGTCGAATTTGGCAAACCATTTGGTTTTTGCGGGCTGGGTATTGGTTAAACTTAGGGTATAACCGCTGCGGCCATGAAAAGCCTGTTCGAAATGGATCACTTTAAAACCAATTTCACGGGTATAGCCTTTTGCAAAGTTTTTTTGCACCTTCCAATCCATCGCTGTTTTTAGCGCGTTTTCAATAGCCAGCGAACCGCCTGCAATAAAAAATGCATGCGGAAGGTATTCCGGTATGCCTACGCGGCTGAAAGTCTCTACAAACTGTGCGTATTGCGTGGTGTATATATCTGAGTTGGAGGGGTTGGTTAATGCCGCCAGCATCAGGTTCTTTTTGAACGCTTCATCATTAACCATTTTTGGGTGATTATAACCTAAAGGCACCGAAGCAAAGCAGGTAAAAAAGTCGAGCAATGTACGGTCGTGCTTGGCATCATAAATATAAACGCCTTTACTTTTTTCCATGTCAAAAGTAAGGTCGAAGCCATCGGCCAGTATATGCTTATTTAACGTAGCCTGAACGTTCTCGGGGGATACAAGTAGGTTATACATAACGGTTTGATTTGTTCAAATTTACTTAAAAAAGCCCTCAAAAACAAAATTTAGGCGGTTTTTGAACCGAACGGCCAAAAAGTAACTTTAAATTGTTTAAAGTTGGTTTTTGGACTAAAATAAATTTTGGTTTTACAATATTCAATCTCAAAAAGGTATATTTAGCTATTCAAAAACTCCTGAATTCTTCCTGATGAAGCCCTTAATCCTGATTTTATTTTCACTAATTGTCCAAAATTGTTTTGGTCAGCACCCACCTTTCGACAAGGTTATTATCAGTTATTCAAAAGGGCATAATTCATGGGGAGATACCGGTGTTTATTCAAAACAGGAACTCTTCGAGATAAGTCCGATAAAGTCGGGCGGATATAAGTTCAGTAAATTCCTGGACATTAAATTTACCGCCAGTCCTATCAAATACAGAAAAGATACGATCCGGGTAAATACCAGGAAATTGACAGAAATTCCGGGAAGTAAGATCGATTCGCTTTTTGACGCACTACAAATAACCAGGGACAATTTTACAACCTCATTTATTAAGCCGAAGCTATTTAAGCCTTCCAAAAAGGAAATCGTGGGAATGGCGGTAAAAATAGACAGCAATTTTAAAGTGAAGGACGAGGACGCATCGGAACTGAACGAAAAAATAGTAAAAATTCAAGGCTACGACAAATTGGACTTGTATATAAAGCTTAACAAGCCGGATACTGCGGTTTTTAAAGTAACGGTGGATGTTTGGAATGTAATGAACATAACATTTGTCCGACAAAAAGATACCACCGTTTTTCAATTAGACTTTTTGCAGCCATTAGGCCAGCCGATGTGTTTGTTAAAAGTAAATCAAAAACACGTAGATAAACAGTTTGCCAACCTTGAAGTAAACTTGTTGCTTGCCGAAATACTTCCTGCTTTATCAAGATCAAAGAAGCGAGCCGGCATTAACAATCTTAAGGAAGATTATATAAGATGGTATATTGAGAAGCAACTTCAATATTTATAATCATACTTGTCTTGAAAATCATCACCTGGAACTGCAACATGGCTTTCCGCAAAAAGGCGCACCTGCTGCTGGCCCATCAGCCGGATATATTGGTGCTGCAGGAATGCGAAAGTGCGGAAAAATTGATTTTTGATGCCGATGTACCGCAACCAACGGACGTGCTGTGGTTTGGCAACAATAAACATAAGGGGCTGGCCATACTCTCCTACAACGGCATTAAGCTAAAACTTATCAAAGGGCATAACCCGGACTTACGCACGATAGTTCCGGTGCGGGTGATTGACGGGAAAAGAAAATTTACGCTACTGGCCATCTGGGCCAATAATCCCGAGGATCCGGATGGGCAATATGTTGAACAGGTTTGGAAAGCGCTGCACCATTACGATAAACTCCTGCTTCCCCGGCGGACGATGCTCACTGGCGATTTCAACAGCAATACCATATGGGACCGCAAACGCCGCGAAGGCAATCACTCTGCAGTAGTAAAATACCTGGAAGAAAAACGGATACACAGCGCCTATCATCTGCATCATGAGCAGGTGCAGGGTAATGAAGCACATCCCACTTTTTATTTATACCGGCACCAGGACAGGCCTTATCATCTGGATTATTGCTTTGTTTCCGCAGATATTGCCGAACAAATTACACTGGTTGAAGTAGGCGACCATGCCTTCTGGACGCAATACAGCGACCATGTGCCGGTTATGATAACCTTTGATGCCAATAATTTAAAACAGAAACGTATCACCCTTAAAAAATCAAAGCCCACCCGGTGAGAGGATGAGCTTTGCATAATATAGGTTATTGAGATTGATTTGAGTACTTTTTATAACTTTTCGCCGTGCTGACTAATATCCAGGCCTATTACCTCGTCTTCGGGTGATACGCGAAGGGGCGATATCATATCGGTGATTTTTAATAATAACAGCGATCCAAAAAAGGAGAAGAGCGACACGGCTACCAGAGCAATGCATTGCACAAAAAACAAATGTGTTTCACCAAAAAACAGTCCGTTGCCGGTTGTATTGGCTGCGTTTACATTCTGGCTGGCAAAAACACCTGTTAACAGCATCCCAACCATACCGCCCACGCCGTGGCAGGGGAAAACGTCAAGTGTGTCATCGATAGACGTACGGGTGCGCCATTCCACCACCAGGTTACTTACCACTGCCGATATAATGCCTATAGCTAAGGAATGCGGAACCGATACATAGCCGGCAGCAGGTGTAATAGCCACCAGGCCAACAACCGCCCCTATACAGGTGCCCATGGCCGATGGTTTTTTCCCTAATAGCATGTCGAAAAATATCCAGGTTAAACCTGCCGCAGCCGATGCCGTGGTGCTGGTAGCGAGCGCGGTTACCGCCAGGTGATTGGCGCCGAAAGCCGAACCTGCGTTAAAGCCAAACCAGCCAAACCATAAAAGTCCCGTGCCTATCATTACATAAGTAATACGCGCAGGTGAATGGTTAGGCTCGTTCCGTCGTTTTAAATACAGTGCAGAGGCTAATGCAGCCCAACCCGCCGACATATGCACAACGGTGCCGCCGGCAAAATCAAGCACGCCCAGCTTGTTTAAAATACCATCGGGGTGCCAGGTGCAATGCGCAAGCGGGGAAAATATAAAGATGGAAAACAGGACAAGAAAGATAATATACGAATTAAAGCGGATACGCTCGGCAAAGGCACCTGTTATTAATGCCGGGGTAATGATGGCAAACTTTAGCTGGTACATGGCAAACAGCAGCAAAGGGATTGTCGGCGCCAGTTTCCACGATGCGTTGCCCAGCATGCCTTTCATCATAAAATAGGTGGATGGATTGCCAATTATACCATGAAAACTTTCGCCAAAAGCGAGACTGAAACCAAATATGCCCCACATCACCGTGATGATAACCATGCAGACAATACTTTGTAGCATGGTAGAGATCACATTTTTTTTATTAACCATCCCGCCGTAGAAAAAGGCAAGCCCCGGCGTCATGATCAATACCAATGCGGTAGATGTGAGCATCCACGCAATATCGCCCGAATTAAAATTCGGGTTGGGTGTTTTATCAGCATCTACCGAGGGGAAGAAAAAGGTTAAAATCAGGATTTGTAAGATGATAAAAAAGGGGATATAACGCTTCATTCTGTTTTGTGGCCCATTTAAAAAGTGGGCACAAATTAGCATTAATATCATAATTTTAATAATAAAATATGAACTTTTATCAAAAAAGAATGATTTTAAACATGATTTAGCAATAAACCGGGTTGAATTCCCAATAAAATTATTAAAAGGCAAATAATTACAGAGAAAATGAGGATTTTATAAGACTTTTCGATTTCGGCTACCGGATTTTCCGCCCTTTTTATGAATAAATTGAGTGGAATTTTGATATAATAAAAAAGAGATACCACCGTGGTTAATGCCCCTGTTACCATTAATGCGATTAATAAGGGGTTATGGTTTCCCTGGTAAAAATTATAAGCTGCCGAAAAAACAAGTAGCTTGGCATTAAAACCGGCGGTTATGGGTAAGCCGGTCAACGATATCAAAACAATAACAAAACAAACAGAAGCGGCGGGATATTTAAGGCCCAGCCCCCTGTATTCGCGTACCTCCCCGGCTCCTGCGACGTTGGCAAAATACGAGGCGAGCGCCAAAGCCCCCATATTAGCCAGGCCGTAAACAGCCAGGTAAAAGGTTAATGCTGTTAAACCGGAAGGTAAAAAAACTACGATAGCCATTAACGCAAATCCCGAGTGGCCTATACTGGAATAAGCCAGCATGCGCTTAACGTTTTTTTGCAAGGTAGCCGCAAAGTTGCCGGCAATCATGGTGATGATGCCGATAATAGCCAGGTAAAATCTGAAATCAAAAGCCGTCCATTTGGTAAAATAGATGAACGGCGTAAGGAAATTTATAAGTAAGGCAAAACCAGCTATTTTGGGCAAGGTTGAAAGCCAGGCCGTAATGGGTGTTGGCGCGCCTTCGTAAACATCGGGTACCCAAAAGTGTATAGGAACAAATGACAGTTTAAAGCCGATACCAGCAAGCACCAGGAATAAGGCTACTGAAACCGCAGCGGGATTTGCCTGCATCAACCCAAAAAGTAAATTACCATTAAACAAATCAAGCGAACCGCTGAAGGCATATAACAACGAAATCCCAAACAACATCACCGCAGATGCAGCTGCCCCGAACAGTACGTATTTTAAACCGGCCTCGGCGCTGAAGGCACTCTCGGAACGATAAGCCACCATGAGGTAGGAGGCAATGGAAACCATTTCGATAGAAAGATATATCGACAGCAGGTTGGCCGCCATACACATTAAATGCAAGCCAAAAACAGAGCCGATGGTGATGGAATAAAGGTCGGACAGGCCCTTTGGATGCGCGTTAAGCCTGTTATCCCACTCAAAATACAGTACCAATCCGAAGGCTAAAACATCAATGATCAGTTTAAAATCAATTGCTGTATGGGTTAACAGCAGCATCTCGCCAAAAAGCAAATGGCCATTTACCTGTCCCGATACAAAAAGCAAGGCAATTTGCCGGTAGTCCGCACGGGCCGCCAGCAAAAGGCCGGCGCAGGCGATGATCCGGCACAGCTTTTCGGAATTTCTCCCAAATAAAAGATCAGTTACCAATACCACTACCAACAAAATCATCAAATATATTTCGGGCATAAAATAAATGATGCTGTTTAAAGCATCATTTATGGCGCCGGTTAAAAATGGTAGCAGATCGTGCATTTATTTATGAAACAATTACTGGTGGATGATTTTTGGGGTATTTAACCTCGTATTTTATCTCTAACTTTTTATTATCCTGCGAATTTAACACGAAATTCCATGAAACCTTGCCTGTAGCGTCATTTGGTTTTGCGCCAGAGGTTTCCTGTACGGCAACCTCAATCAGAGCATTCTGCGATACAGGAACCTGGTCCTCAACCAATATGCTTATTTTTTGATTCCTGCGGTTTTTGATGTCGATGAGCCAGTTACGGGTTTCTTTGATACTTGAACTAAACGCAGGCTTTTCCGAAAACTTTTTCTCCAATACCCGTTTTACGATGATGTTTTTATCGACACCCAACGATAAATTTAAGGTATCGTTTACACCACGGGTGTCTATTCTTGACTTCCCTATATAAGTGCCTTCAAAAAACAGGTTAGCATCTCCCGGCAAAAAGCTGTACTTGCTCCAGTCGGTTATCTGGGCGGTTAAAAAAACATCGGTACTTACCTTTGGTGCAACAAAATACCGGTAATCGGCTTTTAAGCTTACCTGGTTTATTTCAACCTGCGACGCCTTTCCGTCATTTGCGATGGAACAGAGGTTTTCTATATTAAATTCCACCGTAGTTTGATTATCAACCATATCTACAGCAACAGGGATTGTATTTGAATCATATTGCGAAATGCTTTTATTGGCGCCATATCCAGATACTACCACTTCGTTTAAACTATTATTAGCGGATGAATTACGATAGGTATTCATATCAAAATTTAAAAAATACGGGCTTAGTTCCGGTTTAATGTTGTTACCGGTCGGGCTCCCTGTCGATAAAGTCAATTTAACATTTTTCCAGTCTTCGCCACTTTTTTGCATCACATTAGCCTTATAGGCAACGGTTAGGGGGCTATTAACATCCTTTGCGCGGATATCATAACTAGGGTACCAGCTTGCATTGTGTATCATATAGCTCAGTGTAAAGGCAGATTCCAATGCATTTTTAGCCGAAACGGTAACGATAACATGCGTATTTGCAATGTTTTTGCCCCGGTTAACTTCGGCTATCTGCCATTCATATTTTTGAATATCGCCGTTTAATGCAGCAACCTGGTTGTTTACCGCCTGTTCTTTTTCTTTTAAGGCCGTAAGCCGTTCGGTTTGAAAATCAAGCGCCTCTTTTAATTTTGCCACATCGAGGTTTTGATTTTCGGGCCTCACGAATTGATTTTTTGCCAGAACGTTTTCTTCATTCTGATAAATTGCCAGCATATTGTTTTGCAACTCTAACTTATCTTTTAAAACCTTTTGCAGCGCCCTCAATTCTTCAACTTTTTTTAATTTAACGTCTTCACTAACGTCCAAATAATTAAGCTCCTGCCTTACCGACAGGATAGTGAATTCGCCATTGGCATGCACCTGGATGCTTTGTTCATCAACGCCGGCGGGTATTCCATCGAATACAAGCTCCGATGTGCCTGCGTTTACACTTACCATTGCCGTACGCGTTACCTGTGCCCCGTTTAAAAACACCACCACTTTCTGAACCTTCGAAGCGACCTTTTGGCCTTCATCAGCTTTTGTTGCAACTGCAGCCATCACCAGCACCGCAGCCATTAATAATTTTTTAAACATGATCTTTTTAGCTAAATAAATAATTCCTGTTAATTCACCTTTTATCCCTCAAATGGGTTTTGTAAATACAGGATGCTATTGCCGGTCATTTTCCATAACCTGCGGCGCGTTATTTATTTAGGTTGTAAGAAATGTATAAATGCCAGTACCGAGTCGTTTGTCTTGTCAAATACCAGCGAGGGCACTAAACCAATGGCTAACACAACTAACGTTAAGGGCACCAGTGCGATTTTCTCGCGCAAGTTCAAATCTGTTAGTGCGGTTTGCCAAACCGCGCCTCCTTTTAGATTTACTTTGCCAAAAAACATGCGCTGCAGCGTCCACAAAAAGTACGATGCACCTAACAAAATACCCAATGATGCGCAGGCTGCCATCCAGTAGGGCAATTCGCCGTTAACTGAATTGGAGCGAAAAGCGCCCACCAGCGAAAATGCCTCGCCTATAAATGCCGAAAAGCCCGGCAAACCGAGTGAGGCAAAAAAGGCGATCATGACAAACGAAGTGTAGGTTGGCATAATGGTAGCCAATCCGCGGAAGTGATTGATACCCCTGTCGTGCACACGGCTGTAAACAACTCCTGCCAAAAAGAACAACATGGTTGATAAAAACCCGTGACTCACCATTTGCATTACGGCGCCGCTCAATCCCTCGGTAGTTAAGGATGCTATACCCAGTAAAACAAAACCCATGTGCGATACGGAGGAGTAAGCGATCATTCGCTTGAGGTCCTTTTGAGCGAGCGCGTTAAGTGCGCCGTACACAATTGATATTACCCCCAACAAACCGAGCCAATAGGCATGCGCCTGGGCAATCTCCGGGAAAATACCTACACAAATACGGATAATACCATAACCGCCAACCTTCAATAATATCCCTGCCAGGATTATGGAAACCGGTGTTGGCGCCTCTACGTGCGCATCGGGCAGCCAGGTGTGGAACGGAACGACCGGCACTTTGATGGCAAAGGCCACAAACAGCACCACAAAGCCCACCGTCCTTGCCGGGAAACCAAAAACAGTTTGATGAGTAAGGATAGAAAATATAGAACCATGCTCGAAATTCGCCGGGTTCATCATCTGTATCATATTAAAGGTATGATTACCCGTCGCCGGGTCCTTAACCGATAAATACAGGCCAACCATTACCAGCAACATAAACACAGAACCGAATAAGGTGTAAAGGAAGAATTTCATTGCTGCAAATTCGCGCCGGGCGCCGCCCCACATGCCAATTAAAAAGTAAAGGGGCAATAACATCAGTTCATAAAAAATATAGAACAGGAAGAAATCGAGCGAGCAGAATACGCCGGTTACGGCCATATCCAATATTAAAAACAATACGAAATACCCCTTCAGGTTGCCTTTAATTTCCCACGATGCGATGGCGGCAATAACCAGGACAAACGAGGTCATCACCAAAAGAGCGATGGAAATGCCATCGATACCTACAAAATATTCAATTTGCATTTTACCGATAGGGCCCAGATCAAGGTTTATCCAGGGCAGTTTTTGCATAAACTGGAACTGTACCTCGTGATTGGCGCCGCCAAAAGCCGGACCGGTTTTGAAGTTGAGGTAGATCCAGATACTCATCCCCAGTTGTACCAGGGTGGCCAAAAGCGTGATATATTTAAATGACGCCCGCCAGTTTGACGGCAATACCATAATGATAATGCCAAACAGCACCGGGGCGAATATGATGAGGGTTAAAATGTTCATCTTTTGTTGAGATGTGAATGGTGAATGGTGAATGGTGAGTGGTGAGTTGGAAAAACCGAAGTAAACTCATGAAAATCCTCATTTAACCAAAGAGCTACCTTTTGCCTTTCACCTTTTACCGTTAGCCTTGTATTGAATATCATAACTAAAACCTCACGTCTAAAATAATCCAAATAAATATCGCTAAAATAACAACCAGCATGCTATACAAATAGTACTGGACTTTGCCGCCCTGGAACCGGCGTACAAAATTGCCGATCGCCCGTACCACTATCACCAATAAATTTAAAAATCCGTCGATGATATGGCGGTCGCACCACGCGGCAAAGCGGGCAAGCCCAATGCTGAATTTCGCAAAAAAGACAATAAAGTTGTCGATGATCCGCCTGTCGAACCAAAACGATGCCCGGCAAAGCGCCAGCAGCGGTTTTATGATGATCCGTTGATAAACGCTATCGAAATACCATTCGTTACACGACAGGTTAAACAATACACCCGCTTGCGGAAATGGATTTGCCCGGCGTTTGGTATAAATAATATAAACGTAACAGATAACCAGGATGCTCAAGATATTTACACCGACCGGCACCAGCGCATGATAAATATTAACTGCGCCGGGATGGGTTGCGTTCCCAAAGCCGCCAAACAGCCAGCTACGCTCATAAACCAGCGGGTTGGGCGAGAAAAATGGAAACAAACAGCAAATAGCCAGCAGGACCAGCGGCAACTTATAAAGCAATGTTCCGTCGGTGATATGGATGTTTAACGCAGGATTACTTTCAGCAACGCGCAAATTGCCGAAAAATACTTTTACAATCATCCTTGTGACGTAGAATGCGGTAAGCCAGGTGGTGATGAGTGCGAAAACGGGAATCAGTTTGAGGAATACACTTTTATCGCCCGACCAATCGAATGCCTGGATTAAAATACTGTCCTTCGATAAAAATCCGGAGGTTAGTGGCAGCCCTACCAGGGCAAGCCCTCCTATCAGCGCAGCAAAAAAAGTAAAAGGCAGTTTTTTGCGCAAGCCGCCCATGTTTTGAATGTTTTGAGGATCGATATGGAGTTTGTTATCATCACGAATATGGCCCATTTGGTGGATGACGATGCCTGCAACCAAAAACAAAAGGCATTTAAAAAAAGCATGCGTCACCAGGTGGAAAAGCGACGAACTGTAAGCGCCTATACCCATGGCCATTACCATATAACCCAGTTGCGAAATAGTGGAATATGCCAGTATGCGTTTCAGATCGTTTTGGGTAAGGGCGATGGTAGCAGCCATAAAGGCCGTAAAACAACCGACGACGGCCAGGATGGTTAGTTCGGTACTGTTAAACATTGGATACACCCTGCCCAATAAAAACACGCCTGCAGCCACCATGGTAGCAGCGTGGATTAATGCCGATACCGAAGTTGGGCCTTCCATAGCATCGGGCAGCCAGGTATGCAGCGGAAACTGTGCTGATTTTGCAGCTACAGCTAAAAATATCCCGGCGAAAGCGACGTATTGCCAAATGCCGGAGAGTTGTATTGCATCAATGTTTATCCATAATGATCCAAATTGACTGGATGCGTGCGTTGCACCGGGCATCGGTTGTGCCGAAAATAGATGCTGAATTGCGTTCTGGATATGGGACGGCCCGAATAGTGCATCGATATCAAATGTACCGTAATGATTGTAGATGATGATAATGGCGGTTAACAAACCAATATCACCTATCCTGTTCATGATAAAGGCCTTTTTATTGGCTATTACTGCTTTATCGCGCGTAAACCAAAAACCGATAAGCAGATACGACGAAAAGCCCACGAGTTCCCAAAAAATATATAGCAGTACCAGATTATCGGCCACCACCAGTGCCAGCATACTGAAACTGAACAGGCTGAGGTATGCGAAATAACGGCTGTAGCCGGCATCGTGCCGCATATAGGCAATAGAATAAATATGTACCGGCAGGGCTATTAAGCTAACCAGCAACAGCATCAATACCGAAAGATTATTGAGCAGAATACCCGAATAAACACTTGTGTTGCCAATGGTAAACCAAAGCACCTGCTGGTGTACCTGGTGACCGTTCCACACTTTTGAGAATACCATAGCCGACAAAACACAACTTACCAATATGGCGCCGGTTGACAGCCAGCCGGTAAATTTATTAGATCGCCTTGCGAAGCATAAATTTAAAATAAAGGCAAGCAGTGGCAGCAACACCGCTGCAAGGGTGAATTTAATAGTTAGTGCATCTATGGATTGTAAAAATTGTTCCAATTATTTATTTGTTGATATTACTAAAACAGGCCGGGGAGTTCCGTAAACGCCTTTGCGAATATTACTTTTTATAAAATTTACAGACACAAGTGTCTTTAAGCTATCATAAACTCTCCTGATATTTTCATCGTCATTACCAGCCAATGCAACTCCATTTAAAACGTAAATTATATGCTTATCGCTATTCTGATGAGAAAGGAGGTATTTTTTATATTGTTTTGAAAATGCGCCAAGCTTTTTTTGGCATTGCGCGATAGCATAAACTTTTGTAACAACCAAAATCACTTCGCGCGGCGGTTGTTGTGCATAAACAGTTGCCGGCAGCGAATCTTTCAGGATATTCATTTCCAGGACAGTTGCAGCATCGAGGTTTTTTAAAACTTTGGTAACCGCTGTATCAGCTATCGTGTTATTATCAATTACATATATCGGGTTATGATGTGCAGTATTAAATTCGGCCCACGAACCATACTTTCCGAAAACAACTTCATTACGCGTCGTATCCTGTCCGTATGAATAATTCACCAGGCAAAATAAAAAACATATCAGGGTTAGTATCCGCATTTTTTTAGTCCTTCAATTGATCAATCTGTCCGGGATCAATCGTTTTGTATTTTTTATACACATTTAAAATAATAGCCAGTGCTACAGCTGTAGTAGCGGCTGCCAGCACAATGGCAAACAGCGCAAACATTTGTCCGCCATTGTTCAAACGATCGAATTTACTGAAGGCCACCAGGTTTAATATGGCTGCATTCAGCATCAGCTCGATACCTATCAGTATTTGTATGGCATTGCGTTTGGTAACAATCATGAACAAGCCGATACAAAACAGACCTGCGCTTACCATCATAAAATCGGTTAGAGAGATCATGCGTTATCCCCCTTTCTTGATAAATGGGCGGCTCCTACCAGTGCAATGATCAATAAAATCGATATCGCCTCAAAAGGCAGCAGGTAACGCGTCATCAGGTTAACCCCTATATTTTCGGTCATTGCCGCATTGGGCTGTATGTTGTTTTTTAGTTCGATTGATTTTTTCACCCACGCAATGTTATTTGCATCAGCTTTTAGGATAACATTCACCAGCACAATTAAAAACAGCGCCGCCAGCAAAATACCGGGGAGCTTTTTAATACTGATGAACTTGTTGTTTTGCCCGGCTATATAATTCAGGTTTTCCTTACCCGACAACATAAAGGCAAACAGGATGAGCACCAGCACGCCGCCAACATAAATCACTATTTGCGTTATGGCTACAAAATCGGCAAGGGCCAGCACATATAATCCGGCAAGGCCAAACAATGTTATAAAAAACATAAACACCGAGCGAACAAGGTTTTTGGATGCCGCAACAAATATCGCCGACGACAGGGTAATAAAACCCATCAGATAAAAAAGCACTTGTACCAAACTCATGTGCCTCCCTCCTTTTTTTGCATAGCCGCAAGCTTGGCTGCCTGCCTTTCGGCCTGCTGTTGTTCAAATTCCATGCGTTTTTGTGCTGCCATTTCGGGCGTCATGTCTGAGAATTGATAAGTCAAGTCTTTTATATCCACAACGCTCCGATCGTATTCATTGGTCATCACAATGCATTCGGTAGGGCACACAATGGTGCACAGGCCGCAATACATGCACTTGGCCATGTCAATTTCGAACTTAGCGGCGTATAACCGCTTGGTTGTACCATCGGATGTCTGGCCGATAGCTTCCGTCGCTTTAATCGATTCAATATCTATGCAGCTTACCGGGCACACCTTTGCGCACAGGTCGCAAACAATACAATCATCCATTTCCACATCCAATTGGTACCGCCCAACCTCGGGTATAGGTAATTGTTGATGCGGATATTGTATGGTATTTGTCCCGCCCAATTGTTTAAAATAATTATCGTCACTTGCAGGCAACACCTTCCTTTTCCGGTGCGACGAAAAAAGGTGCCCGAACGTGATTGATAATCCTTTTAGTGAACTTTTTATTATGTTGGTCATTGGTCAGTGGTCATTAGTCATTGGGGCAATGGTCATTAGTCGTTTGGCATTAGTCATTCTGCGCATTCCAATGACTAATGATCAGTAACTAATGACTACATTAAAAACACCCTCCATATTCCTGATATCAGCATGCAAATAAATGCAGCCGGTGTTAATACTTTCCAGCACAGGTTCATTAATTGATCGACCCTGAAACGTGGCAGCGTCCACCTGATCCACATTTGGATACCCACCAGGCAAAGCGTTTTTAGTACTATCCAAATGATACCCCAGGCTGTGCCGGTTGTCCAGGCTGCCAGTTGTACCGCGCCCATGTTTGGCAGTGGCGTGTTCCAGGCGCCTAAAAACAATATTACCGCTATCATGGATACCAAAAACATCATCGAATATTCCGCCAAAAAAACGAGGGCAAATCTTAAGCCGGTGTACTCGGTGTGGAAGCCCGCTACCAGTTCTGACTCTGCCTCCGGGATATCAAACGGCGCCCGGTTACTTTCAGCAAGCGACGCTATAAAATAAATTACAAATGCAATCATCAAATGCGGCGCCCTGAATATATTCCAGGCAAATATGCCGCCAATTGATGATACGTCCCAAAAGCCGGCAAAGGAGGTTTTTTCGGCAGATAAAATGCCCTGCTGGTTAGCTATGTCCTGCAGGTTCAAAGATTGCGCAATCATCACTACCGATATAATGGCGAAGCCAGCCGGAATTTCGTACGAAATGATTTGCGCTGCGGAGCGCATTGCCCCCAATATGGAATATTTGTTATTTGAGCCCCAGCCGGCCATAATGATGCCGAGGGTTTCGATAGATATGATCGCAAAAATATAGTAAAGCCCTAAATTAAGCTTCGCGGGTATAAGTCCGGGTGCCCAGGGTAAGGCGGCAAAGCCCATATAAACGGCAATAAAGATAATTGCAGGCGCCAGCATGAATAACAGTTTGTCGGCAGCCGCGGGGATGATCAGTTCTTTTTGCAGCATTTTAAGGATGTCGGCAACAGTTTGTAATGAACCGAACTTGCCGGTTTCGGTGGGGCCGAGCCTGTCCTGGATAAAGGCCGACAGTTTACGTTCGGCATATACGCCAAAAAGGGCAAATACGGCTGAAAAGCCAAATAGACCTACTGCGATAATAAAATATGTGACGTAAAAATTCAACCCCGATTTAGTTTAGCTGCAAACTTAATGATTTTTGCGTGATTGAGCCTGATTGAGTTGAATACTTGATTAAGTTGATAGATAAAGTTGGTATTGGTTTACACCGGGAAACTTGTCACCAATCTGAATTGATTTTTTGGCAACAAGATTCTATTCCGCGTTATGGGCCAGCATTTCCAGCGCTTGGATAATGATCTGAAAATTAAAAATTTGCTAATTAAAAAACAGACGCAATAACCGCGTTGGAATATACAATACCCCTGTTGGTGTAATAAACTTTCAGGACAACAATTATGGCACTACTTTGGGGAATAGCTCAAAAAATTTAAATTATGGAAAAGTTCAAAAAACTCAGCAGAGAAGAGATGAAGTTAGTGATGGGAGGCGAAGTTGCGCCACAGGTTTGTGGCCACGGATCGTGCAAAGCAAGTTCAGATTGTGGCGTGGGGTGTTCCTGCATGGCTGTGCCCGGTGGTACCGACAAAGAATGTTCATCAGTTAGTTAGTTTCAGTAATCCTGATCAGATTAAAGCCGCACGGCATTGGCCGGTGCGGCTTTAATTATAAAATTTTGACGCTTAGCTCCTAACCTCCGCATATTCCGATTTTACCGGGGCCGAGAAAAATATTTCTGCGTAGTGGTCAAAGTCAGCAGTATCATCTGTGGTGGTAAAAAACTGCTGCCTGCCATTTCTTGATAATTTTTGTTCTATTTCGGGATGGCGGTGCAGGTAATCAACCAGGCTTTTGGCAACTATATCGCCCTGAGCTATTACCCTGATATTTCCAGGTAAATATTCACCTATCTTTTCCTGCAATAAAGGGTAATGGGTACATGCCAGCAGCAGGGTATCAATATTGGGAGATTGTGCCAATACTTCATCCAGGTATTTTTTTACAAAGTAGTCGGCGCCGGGTTTGTCATGCTCGCCATTTTCAATAAGCGGCACCCAAAGCGGGCACGCCTGCTGGTAAACCTTTACATCCGGGAAAAAATGTCCGATTTCAATTAAGTAGGATCCGGACTGAACAGTTCCTTTGGTGCCCAGCACGCCTATTTCTTTCGATTTGGTATAATCTCCAATTACCTCGGCCGTTGGCCTGATGACGCCCAATACCCGTTTTCCCGGGTCCTGGCTTTGCAAATCTTTTTGTTGTATGGTGCGCAATGCCTTTGCCGATGCCGTATTACAGGCCAGTATAACCAGCGGACAACCCCGCTGAAACAACCATTGAACACATTCCCAGGTATATTGATGGATGGTTTGAAAAGAACGGTTACCATACGGCGCACGGGCTGTATCGCCCAAATAAATATAATCGTAATCCGGCAGTTGCTGCAAAATCGATTTAAAAACGGTTAACCCGCCGTAACCCGAATCGAATATCCCAATAGGTTTGTTATTCAACATTGATACAAAAATAAAAAAAGCGGCCCGTAAACCGGGCCGCTTTTGTAATATATTGGTAATCTAATATTATTTTAAGCCTAATTTTGCTTTAACAGCTGCTGTTAAATCATCTGCATCGGGCGATACCAATAGCTGAACTTGTGATGAATCCAACACATAAGTATAGCCTTTTTCTTTGGCTACTTCAGAGATAGCTGCCTTTGCCTTATCAGCCAATGGCTTGTAAAGCTCGTTGCTTTTGGCATCAACCTGCGACTGAGCACTGGTTTGCAAATCCTGCATACGTTTTTGTATGTCGGCCAGTTCGGCTTGTGCTGCGGTTTTTGCCGCATCATTCATGGTCGCAACATTTTTCTGGTAGGTCTGCCCTTTGCTCTGATATTCAGTATTCATTGCAGTTAACTGATCGATAAACTGTTTCTGGTAAATATCAATTTGAGAGGCAACTGTTTTAAATTCAGGTAAGGCACGTACAATCTCAGTAAAATTAATATGGCCAATCTTGGTTTGTGCTTTGGCAAAGTTGCCTACAAATAACATGCAAACTGCAACTAAAGCAACTTTAAATAGTCTTTTCATTGTTTCTTTTTCTGTGTTTAAAAATAGTGGGATTATTATAATTTAAAAATTTATTTTGCAAATGTGCCTGGTTTTAAGCCAAGCTTGGTAATTACGTCGGCGCTCTTGTCATAACGCGGACTGGCATACAACATCATTACAGCGGTGTTGTTTTTATCAAAAATCATGTCGATGTCTTCACTCTCGGCAACAGCCTGTATGGCTTTAGTCATTTTGTCCTGGATAGGTTTGATGATCGTGTTACTTTTTTGAGTAAGCTCGCCATCGGGACCAAATTTTTGGCGCTGAAATTCCTTAGCCGATTTCTCTTTGTCATCAATTTCGGCCTGGCGGCGTTTTTTCATATCAGGTGTCATGAGCACTTCGTCGGCCTGGTAGGCTTTATACAAGCGGTCAATCTCCTGATAACGCTGGTCGACATCCTTTTGCCATTGGGCCGAAAGTGTTTCCAGCTGCCTTTGTGCCGAAGCGTATTCGGGCATGTGTTTTAAAATATAATCCGAATCAACATAAGCAAAACGCTGGGCAAACGCCGTTGTTATCGTTATTAACGTAAAACCCAGTATTAAGATTATCTTTTTCATCGCAATTGTTTTTGCCTGTTAATTGAATCCGCCGTTTAAGCTTTGCGAGATTGAAAAACTGAACTGGCCCCTGTTTGCACTCGGGATACCCGGGATTGCATCGAAACCATAACCATAATCCAAACCAAGCAAGCCAAAAATAGGCAAAAATATTCTTGTTCCAACACCAGCGGAACGCCTAACATTAAACGGACTAAATTTATCAAAAGAATTCCAAACATTACCACCTTCAGCAAAAACTAACATAAAAATTGTTGCCGACTGGCTTTGGATAACCGGGTGGCGCAATTCAAACGTATATTTATTATAAATGGTACTGCCGGGGTTGGTTGTTCCGTTGTAGTTGGTACCTATCGGAACAATGGTAAAGTTTTGATAACCACGTAAGCCTATGATATCGCTACCCTGTAAAAACTGGTAACTTGCCATACCATCGCCACCAACTTTAAACCTTTCGAAAGGCGACTGCGGAACCTGGGAATTGTACTCGCCCAGGAAGCCAAAACGCACCTGCGACATCAGCACCAGCTTGCCGGTGATCCTTTGGAACCATTGCGCATCGTATTTAACCTTGTAGTATTCCACAAAATGGTAGATCTGCTCCTGTGTAGCAATTTTATAATCGATATTGTTAAACAACGAGTATGGAGGTGTTCCCTGTATGGTTAACTTGATGTTTGATCCGGCAGTTGGATAAATAGGCGCATCAAGCGAGTTACGGGTTAATTCCTGTGTTAACTTGATGTTGTTTGATGTACCATTAGAGAACAGGTAACCGGTATAGTTATCCAGGTTGTAGTGGTCGAAGTTTAACGAGTAGTTTAACTGGAAGTAGTTATCGGGCCAGTTTAAACGCTTACCTAAAGTAATACCCACTCCGTTAATCCTTAACTTATTATACAAAGGATTGGTTGGCGCATAATAATACCCGGTTGAGCTCCCCTGGGTATAGGCCGATACGGCAAAGTATATTGGTTTTTTACCACCCAGCCATGGCTCCGAAAACGTTAACGAGAAGTTTTGATAAGTACTTCCGCTTGATTGACCAACAAGGCTCAGCTTCTGTCCATCGCCTTTTGGCAACGGTTTGTAGTCCTTAAGGTGGAAAATATTTCTTAACGAGAAGTTGTTAAACGTAAGTCCTAACGTACCAACCAACTGGCCGCCACCAAAACCGCCCGAAAGCTGGATCTGGTCCGATGGTTTTTCAACTACGTTGTAAACAATATCAACAGTACCATCCTGCGGATTGATGTTTGTTGGCCTCGGTTCAGTTTTTTGTTCGTCGAAGTTACCTAACTGGCCAATTTCGCGGGTACTGCGAATTAATAATGCTTTGTTAAACTTTTGTCCCGGCTTGGTCCTTATTTCGCGCATAACCACTTTATCGTTGGTTACATCGTTACCTTTTAGCATTACCCGGTTAATGGTGTACTGCGGTCCTTCATATACCCTAATGTCCAAATCAACGGTATCATGGTATATTTTGGTTTGAACCGGATCCGCTTGATAGGTAAGGTATCCGTCATTTAAATAGAACGATGAAACATCATCATCATTAGGGGTAGGGCCGGTTAACCTCTTATTCAGTTCCTCTTCGCTAAAAATATCGCCTTTCTTTATTTTGAATATCTTCTCCAATACGGATGCAGGATATTTGGCATTACCAGACCATTTAATATTTCCGAAATAGTATTTATGCCCTTCAAATAGCTTTATTTTAACGCCAACAGTGTTTTCACCGGTTTTGTAAACGGTATCACTTAAAATTTCGGCGTCGCGATAGCCCTTGGCCTGCATTTTGGTGATCAGTGTTCCTTTATCTTCGTCGTATTTGTCCTGCTTAAACTTCCTCGAACCAAAAATGTTATAAAACTTACGGGTACGGGTTTTTTTCAGGTATTTACGGAGTGCCTTTTGCGAGAACGCCGTATTGCCCTGGAAAATAACCTCGGTGATCATCACCTTTTGTTTCTTATCAATTATTACATCCAGTATCACACTATTAGCATCACCCGGATCTTTTCGTTGTTTGAGCGTCACCGTTGTATTCAGGAAACCCTTTTCGTTAAAGTGCTTCTTGATGATAGCGGTTGTGGTGCTCAATAAGTTTTCGTTTACAATTTTACCGGCTTTGTCCGACAATAGTTTCTGCACATCTTCAATCTCGCCTTTGCGAATACCAGAGATATGCATACGCGATAAACGCGGACGCTCAACCACCGCAATTTCTAAAAAGATAGTATCTAAATGTATCCTGGTTATGTTTAACTGAACGTCGTCGAACAAATTTTGCTGGTACAAATTCTTGATAACCGTAGCATTGGCTTCGCCCGGTAAATTGATTTTATCACCCTTAACTAATTTAGATATAGTGATCAGAACATCCTTGTCGAGATTTTTGGTACCAGAAACAGTAACACCACCAATTATATAATCTTTTGGTTCCAGGTAACTTAAACTATCAGCCGGTAACGTCGATTTTGATAGTGAATACCTCGGCTGGCTCGAAATCTGCGCCAATGCAGCGGTACTCATTATAGAGAAAAGAAGAGCAAAAAGAAGTTTATTCATTCGAATATTTTAGTGGGCTAAAAATAATTTATACAGTTGTTAAAAAGTGTTAAAAGAAAAAATTTAGTTAAGCTGCTCACTTGTCATACCAAAACGGCGCTCCCGTTTCTGATAATCGAGTATCGCTTCAAATAAATCTTCCCTCCTGAAATCGGGCCATAATTTTGTTGTGAAGTACAATTCGGCGTATGCTATTTGCCAAAGTAAATAGTTGCTTATCCGGTATTCGCCGCTGGTTCTGATCAGCAACTCGGGGTTGGGCATGCCATTTGTGAATAAATTATTCTCGAAAACATCCTCATTAATATCATCCAGGTTTAATTCGCCGCGCTGCACTTTACCGGCAATACTTTTTACAGCATGAATAATTTCGCGCCGTGAGCTGTAGCTTAATGCCAGTGTAAGAACAAGGCCAGTATTTACCGAAGTTTTTTTAATGGCATTATTTAACTCTACATAACATTTTTCGGGCAGCATGTGCAAATCGCCGATGGCATTCAGTTGCACATTGTTTTTCATAAAGGTGTTTATCTCCTTATCAATAGTGCTAACCAGCAATTCCATTATGGCCATTACCTCAAGCTTGGGGCGGTTCCAGTTTTCAGCAGAAAAAGTATATAAGGTAAGATATTTTATATCAAGTTCAACAGCGGCTTCAACCACGTCGCGCACGGAAGCCACGCCATTATGATGACCAAATATCCGTAACTTTCCCTTTTCTTTTGCCCAACGGCCATTCCCATCCATTATAATAGCAATGTGTTGTGGCAGTTTTTGCAAATCTATCTGGTCCTTGTATCCCATTATTTGTTCATTAGTTCATCAGTTAACCGGATTTTTCAGCATATTAATTACAAGCCGGTTAACTAACCGATACTTATTGAACGCTCAAATAGCGCTAATAAATACACGATTTTAGCAAAACAAACCTTTTTAAGCGTCTTTTTTGTATTAAGCGCCCAATTTTTCAGGGGACAAAGGTAAAACTTAATTGCTCTTTTTTTAGTATGAGGAGAGAAAAGTATTTTGAAGTCCGAAAGTCAGGAAAGTCCGAAACTCCGAAAGCTTAAAAACTGCGCCTTCATTTTCAGGGCTTTCACATTTTTGACTTTCAGGCTTTCCTGACTTTCGGATTTTCGGACTTCCGGACTTTCGGACTTTCGGACTAACACTAATCAATATTATGCTGTTTCAGCATAGCCATATCTTTGGGTGATATTTTGGCGATGGCGTACGATGGCACCTGGGTGATATTGAGGTCATCGAGCGTTTCAACCAGGTTGGCATAGTTGGAATGATCAGCCGGTTTTATAATCACAAACATATCCTTGCCGGATGTTTTAGCTATCCGGTCCTTTACATCCAGGATGGCTTTATTCAGGTTGATGCCATAACCAATTTTTAGCGGGCCAATTAAAGGTTTATCGGGCAGGCCCAGGTACCAAACCAACTGGTTGCCTTTCCCAAGACATATCGTCATGGTGCGCGTTTCGGGCACGTTACCCTCCGGGCCATTCACCGGCATGGCCAGTTTGAGCGACTGCGGTTTGTTTAAAACGGTTGTGAGCATAAAAAAGGTGATCAGCAAAAATGCAAGATCAACCATAGCGGTAAGGTCGACACGAACGGGCATCTTTTTAAGACTGCTCTTGCCTCCCGGTTTTGCGGGGGATGAATTTAACTCGGCCATGATTTTAAAGTTTAAGGTGAGTAATAGGTTATCATACGCCTGCCGCATGATTTATATAAAGAACGAAACCCCGCTTATTTTATTGCAACAATATTGCAATAAAATAAGTGGGGTCTTTTTTAGTATCGACAGTGTATGACTTAACGATAGCTCGCCGCTACAACTAATATTTGGGGTTTTGTTTCAGGTTGCCGGCTTCCAGTGTAATTTGCTCCAGCGGGATGGGGTAAAGTTCGTTTTTACCGCCGGTAAAAGTATGTGCATTTAATATAGGATTGCTTATCCGCGTATCGGCGGCAATATGCGCGTTTATTACACCGGCCATAAATGTTGTGGACCCAAACGCTGTTGCACCGGCTGTCGCTTCCGGTCCGCCAAATTGCCCATCCCAGCGCTGGAGGTCGAAGAAACGGTGACCTTCCATACCAAATTCAAGTTGCTCTTCCATATGAACTGCTTCGCGGGCGTAAGCCTGGCCATTTTGCGTAAACTGGCCGTTGTAGGGGCTTATTACGTAGTTGGCTGCGGGTGTTGAAGTAAAGCCCGCCGAAGGGTTTGAATTATCAATATAAGTATGAACCCAATATTCGGGATGCTGGGCCATGCGGTTCCTGATGAGGTTTACGTCGGCTTCAGCGCCGGGCAGGTTATTGGCTTCAACTTCGCATTCGGCACGCCATAAAATCACATCGGCAAAACGTATTATATTATAGTTGTTGGCCACAGACTGGTTGGTGGCCCAGCCGCCAAAATTATCGGCAGTGCTGGCCTGCTGCGAATGATAGAAAACATTTTTTATTGGGTTGTACGGGCAAAGATCACCGCGCGACCATCCTTCGCCACCACATAGGCCCCAGTCGAGGTATGGGATACCCCGACGGCCTAATGTCCAGTCGATCCGGGGATCCAAATTATTTGACGGGGGTGTAAACTCATCGGTGGATGCAATGCCGTGATCATTCGGCAGATTAACCAGGTTATAATTTGGCAACACCGCATTAACGGTTGTGGTGCTGTTGTTGTTGGGGGTATAGTCTGCTACGGTAACGGCCGTTGTTCCAAGCATTGGTAATCCGTTGGCATCGGTTTTAAATGCATTTGCCAGCGTATAAGATGGCTGATTAAAACCACAGCAGCTGGTATAGGTGCCAGCCGGAAAATTTAATGACTGACCGGGATCGCCATTCGAACCATTGGATCCATCGTGTACCGTCATCTGCACAGCAAAAACGGATTCGGAACCGTTCTTTTTGGCGGCGTTAAAATTGTCTTCGTACGGCCCCAACGCATATTTTATTCCGCCTGCGGTTTCACCATTTGCTATAAGGTCGTTTAATAAGGGCAATGCCGTTGCGTATTGGTCTTTGCCGGCCATCATATAGGTTTTTGCTAAAAATGCCTCGGCAGCATAAAAGTTTGCCCGGCCAATCTGTGCTTGTGTTTTTGGCAATACCAGCATAGCCGCTTTAAAGTCATTTTCTATTTGCGTAAAAATTGGGCCATTGTTTGGCGCATTATAATTACCATTTCCATAGGTAACGCTTTCGTCGATATAAGGTATATTCCTGAACATTTTGGTTAATTCGAGGTTAAAAACCCCACGCAGAAACCTGGCTTCGGCGATAACCTCCGAAGCGTAGGCCGGCGAAACAGAGCCATCTTTAACTAAAGGTATTTCCCTGATGACATCGTTAGCCCGTTGTACCGCGAAGAAAAAAGCAGCCCATTTTTCGGCAATGTATTCGTTCGACTGATCGAGCGAGTGGTTTGCCACCGGGGTAGCGTCGGTTTGATCTGTAGCGTTGGATCCTTTATAGGCGTCATCAGCAGCAACACCACCAAACAACCAATTGTCGACGCCCGACTCCCATGCAACGCCTGAATTATTGCCCCAGCCTTTCAGCATAGAATAGGCGCCTATTAACAAGCCATCAACACCGGCCTTATTAGCTAAAACCGCAGTGCTAAGCGTACCGACAGGCTGCTGATCGAGCATTTTTTTACAGGAATAAGTGAGGGTTAATAATACCAGGGCCAATGGCACCAATATCTTGTAATATCTTTTCATAACTGTAACAATTTAAACTGGTTAGGTAAATAATTACGTTACGGACTATCCGTTAAAAACATTACAAGCAAGAGGAATTTTCGTTTAGTCCCCTCCTAACCCAATAGCCATCGGGTCTGAGCAAGGGTATATCCACAAGTTTTTATGCGCCGTAGGCGCTACCTGTTTGTAGAAATATTATAAACAAACATAATAGCGCCATAGGTGCTGCCCTTAGCTAGCAAGGTAAATTAGCACTGTTGTATGAGGGTAGCCTCTACGAGGCAAATGATTTTCTGCTTTTTATTTCTACAAACAGGTAGCCCCGATGGGGCACAGAAAATTTGATTAGTCTGATAAGGATGTGGGTACACGATAGACGGAATAGTTCAGCTTCGTTCCTTTAGACTTTGGTGAGTATTTGAATATATATTTTCTTACGCTTACATAAAGAGCGTTAATCCATGAGTTAATGGAAATAACACTTCTCGCTCAGGAATGTAAAGGAGATGGTGATCTGGGTAAAAAAGTAGGTGTCGCGGGGGTTGAGGTCGCCACGTTGGGTGCCTGGAGTTCCAATATAAACCCCGGTTTTTTCGCCTGATCGATCACCGAGAGCCCTCGTAATAGCAGAAGCATTGGATAAATTAGCATAATAGCGGCTAACATCGTCCAGGTAATCGGTATTGGGATTGCGATAGCCAATTTCGGCGCCAACGGTTAGAGCGCCAGAAAAATTATACTTAAGGCCTGCACCGTAGGGAAATGAGAAAGCTGTTGAGGGATAGGGTTTCTTCTGCCCCTCCGTCTGCAAGTCGCGTAAATCGTATTTCTGCCCCTGGTAAATAGTTGAAGGCACATAGTTGAGCACGCCAAAACCAAAAAACACATAGGGCGTATAAACGTTTTTGCCAATCTTAGGTATATACTGCATAAAGTTAAACTCACCCAAAACACTTACTTCGGTCAGGGTGGTTTTAAAACTCAGGTTGCGGGCTTGAAACTGCAGGCTTTTCGAGTTACTGTCGGCCGCGCTGATGGTACCAATATTCAGTGCTGCTTTGACACCCCAATAGCCATCAAAATTTCGTTTTATAAAAACGCCGATGGACGGGCCGCTAACTTTTACAGGATTGTTTGGATTAAGATCGCCCATATAGCCGGCGCCACCAACCCCGACACCCGTCTCCCAGGTTTGGGCCATTACACTGGCAGATATAAAAACACAGAAGATAAATAGTATAAATTTGGGCATCCAGGCAAATTTAATAATTGCGGGCGTCGAGTCCCCACAAAAGTTTGTTTCTTAACGTTGATAAATAACTTTCATTATTTAAACGTATCAGATTTAAATCAAATCCGGCCTTATTTACTTTAAAACGGATGGTTTTATCAACTGCAGCCGTCCTGGAATCGCAGGAAACCAAATAATTACCACCTCGGCTCTCGACATCAAAGGATAGGACGCAGGTATCCGGAAGCACGATTGGCCGCACGTTTAAGTTATGCGGCGATACTGGTGTTAATACCAAACTTTTTGATTCCGGGAAAATAATAGGGCCGCCACAGCTCAGTGAGTACGCCGTGGACCCGGTAGCCGTTGATATAATAATGCCATCGCCCCAATAGGAGTTTAAAAATTCGCCATTTAAAAACACGTGGGTGGTAATCATCGCCGAGTCATCGCGTTTATGGATGGTGATATCGTTCAGTGCAAAATTATCCTTGCCAAAAATTTCGGCATCGGAGTTTATGCAGATCAGTTCGCGGTTATCTAACGTAAACTGTTGGGTTACTACAGCATGAATGGCTGCCTCGATATCGCTTTTGTTGATACTGGCTAAAAAACCAAGCCTGCCAAAATTTATACCGATAACCGGGATGCCTGAGTCATGGATGAGCGAAACCATATCGAGCAGGGTTCCATCGCCGCCAAGGGTGATAAACAGATCAATAAAGCCCTTAATTTTATCGTTCGGATCGAGTACCTTATACTGTATAGTACTTAAGTTGTCCTTTAAATAATTATGAAGCTGGTGGTGTACGTAAATTTCAACATGGTGCAGGCTCAGGTTATCAAATACCTGTTGTATAAAGGGTAGCACAACCGGATCGTTGAATTGCCTGCCGTATATTGCTATTTTCATTTTAGTTCATGGTTGATGGTTCATGGTCTGAAAGCTGAAAGCTAAAAGACCAAAGCCGAATGCATCAGTTTAAATAGTAGAAATAATACCGTTATTTTTTGCTTTCGCCTTTTAGCTTTCACCTTTTCGCTTTTTTGCTATGAACTATCAGCTATGAACCATGAACTTCCCTACAAATTGAGGTAGTTCATTAATGAATCGTAACGTTCTCTCGAATTATCGTTATCACCGGTATGATTAAAGGTAGCCTTTATATTGTACTCGTATCTTAAAAATGTAGCTAAAATGGCCGATATATCCTGCTTATTAACCTTAAGCGTTACTTCCATACGGGTTGAATCGGGAAAAGTACGCACATAGGAGCTTAAAATCTGGGCGTTGTCCGATTCCACTATCTGTGCCATGTGCGCAAGTGAATTGTTTTTATTATCAATTTCCAGTACAATGATGCCGCCCGGCTGCCCTACCGATGTTAATTGTGCAAAATAGTCGGCAAGCGAATTGATGGTGATCAGGCCCAGGTAGCTGTTTTTGCTATCGACTACCGGAACAATCGTGAGCTTTAACTGGTAAAACATCCATATCACATCGTAGATATGCTGACCTTCGAGCACGTACGGATTTACTAACGACAGGCTCAAAGCGCTAACCGGCGTTTGATGATTGGGTTCCGACACAAAATCGTCCTCGGCTATCAGTCCCACAAATTGATCCTCGTTTACAACAGGCAGATGCCTGACACGAAATTCCACCATACGGTCATTCACCTTCTGAATCGAATCAGAAAGACTGACCGGCGGAATGATATCAGTAATCAGCTCAGCTGCAAACATAATTATGCCTTTATTTTTTCTAAAAACGGTTTTAGTATTTTATTAAATGCTTCCGGCTGCTCCATCATAGGGGCATGTCCGCATTTATCAATCCAATGTAACTCTGCATCCGGCAACTCCTCGTTAAATTCAACTGCTACTTCCGGTGGTGTAATTTTATCATCACGCCCCCAAATTAAACAAACCGGTATCGTTATTTTATGAATATCCTTTTTCATATTGTGCCGGATAGCCGATTTTGCCATCGCCAATATCCTGATCACGCTATGCCTGTCGTTAATGGTTGCAAAAACCTCATCAACAAGCTCTTTGGTAGCAGTAGCCGGATCGTAAAAGGTGTATTCCACTTTTTCTTTTACAAAATCATAACTGCCGCGCCTGGGGAACGAGCCGCCAAAAGCATTTTCGTATAAACCCGAACTGCCGGTGAGCACCAGGGCTTTTACCACCTCTGGATGCGATAACACATATATTAATGCCACATGCCCGCCCAGCGAATTACCTAAAAGCGTAATATTTTTAAGCCCCTTATACGTCACAAATTTATGCACAAATTTCGACAGGCTTTTTACACCTGTAGTTATTAGTGGCAGATCATAAATAGGCAATATTGGTATTATTACCCTATATTCTGATTTAAATTCCTCAATCACATCATCCCAATTGCTTAATGCACCCATTAAACCATGTAGCAGTAACAAAACTTCACCTTCGCCCTCGTCGATATACTTAAAACCGTTTTCCTCCTTAAGCACGAAATCCATATAAATTTGTAAAGTTTAAAAAATTAAAAGTTAGCCCCGAATTTCAGCTTATTCGCAAAAACTAAATATTCCGCCATAAAAATAACTTATTGCAATTGAGTTACAACAAATAAAGCAATTTAATTGGATTAAGTCCGAAAGACCGGAAGTCCGCAAGTCCGAAAGATTAGGATGCGTCTATTGGGGACTTAATCCTACTCAATCATACCAACAAGCGCTTCACAGCTTCGGATATTGTTCTTCCGTCGGCTTTGCCGGCCAGTTCTTTATTGGCGGCACCTATTACCTTACCCATATCTTTGGCCGAGGTTGCTCCAACCCTGCTAATCAAATCCTTTAAAAACACTTCAATTTCTTCGGCGCTCATTTGTTTTGGCAGATAGGGCTCAATAACTTCCATCTCCTGCATCTCGATGGCGTACAAGTCTTCCCTGTTTTGTGCCTTATATATATCGGCCGATTCCTTGCGCTGCTTTACCAGCTTTTGCAATACCTTAATTTCGGCTTCTTCAGTAAGTTCTTCAGCTGCGCCTTTTTCGGTTCGTGCTAAAAGCAATGCCGATTTAATGGCCCTGAGCCCCCTGAGCCTGTCGGCCTGTTTGGCCAACATAGCCTGCTTAATATCCTGGTCTATTTGGTTAATGAGTGACATTTATAAAAGGTTGAATTAGTGAGTTAGTGAATTGTTGAATTAGTTTTTAATTTAAAATAAGCGTTTCAGCTACGATGAATTATCGCTGCCGATGCTTGCGCGGTTGGCATAACCGTTAGTTCATTAATGTTAACATGGGCAGGGCGCGATACAGCAAACCAAATGGTTTCGGCTATATCGTCTGCACTTAAGGGCTCAAATCCGTCGTAAACTTTTTTTGCCCGTTCTTTATCTCCCTTAAAACGCACTTCCGAAAACTCGGTTACAACCGCTCCCGGATGAATAGCAGTTACCCTGATGCCATGAGGCAGCAAATCAATCCGCATACCTTTGTTTAAGGCATCCACAGCAAATTTGCTTGCGCAATATACGTTGCCGTTAGGATAAACCTCTTTTCCCGCTATCGAACCCAAATTGATGATATGCCCACTTTTATTTTCAATCATCCAGTTTGATACTACTTTGCTTACATAAAGCAAGCCTTTAACATTGGTATCAATCATGGTGTCCCAATCATCATAACTGCCATTTTGCAGCGGATCGAGCCCCTGGCTTAAACCGGCATTGTTGATGAGCACGTTTACTTTTTTCCATTTTGCGGGCAACCCTTCAAGCATGCTCACAACTTTTTCCCTGTCGCGTACATCAAAAGTACTGGTTGCAATTTCGATATTATATTTTGAATTTAGCTTCTCAGCGAGTTTCTCCAGTCTATCACTCCGCCGACCGGTTAATACCAGGTTGTACCCCTCGCGGGCGAATAAATGGGCACAGGCCTCGCCAATTCCCGAGGTTGCACCTGTTATCAATGCTATTTTACTCATATATATAGGTAACTATCGCCGCGAAATTATGTTTTTTCATTTGAATTAGCCGTCATTCGGAAGCAATGAAAGGCTTTGGATGCAAGATAGAATCTTTCTACTCAAAATAAAGGCTAAAGCTTATCGTGTGTAATCCCAGTCTGCTGATGGGATTTGAATAGGGCGTGTTATCGTGGATGAGCACATTACCGAGTGAATTGGATATTTTAATTTCGGGCGAGAGCTTAAAAAACTCGAAATAAATATCGCACCCAATGCCCAACTCGTATGATGCAAAACCGGTAACGTTTTTAACATTTTTTTGTAAAGGATCAAGCGTAAGTTCGGATGCGCCCTTACCGATTGCCTGCGAATATTTAATGCCGCCCAATAAATAGCCCCTGAAATCCATTATCCTGTCCGATTTTAATTTCAACTCGAATGGAATGTCAACGGTGGTGGTTTGCACTTGTTTGGTAACGTTTTGCGATGGGTCGGGATATGTGTAAGTGAGGCCCCTGTCGGCAAATACCAGCGCCGGCGTAACCCTGGCCTCCAGGTGCTCGGTTACCCTGTACCGTGTAATAAAGCCAATGGCAAAGCCGGGATTGGGCACCGAACTGATACTCGTTAATGAATCGGTTATGTTCCGGTTTACACCCGGGTCGAAATAGGGGCTCCGCCAATCGGGTTTTTTAACAATTTTGTAGTAGCTGGTGATGTAGGTAAAGGTAAAACCAAAGCTCAAATCATTCTGATCGGCGCCGCCACCCCATGCGGGTGCCTGGGCAAGCGCCAGTTTACAGCATAAAAAAAATAAAATGAGTGTTAAGTAACAGGTTTTAATCATTTAACGCCAGTGTAAATTGAACAAATACCAAACGCCAAAGGGCGGCATTTGGTATTTTTGAAGCCAGTTTTATCCATCAAGGCAACAAATGCCTGCCCATCAGGAAAAGCGGCTACCGACTCCGGGAGATACGTGTAGGCCCTTGCATCTTTTGAAAATAACTTACCAATTGCAGGCGTAATATAATTAAAATACAATTTATACAGTTGTTTAACCGGGAAAACTTTCGGTTTGGAAAACTCCAGTACCACCGCTTTTCCGCCGGGTTTTAAAACGCGTTGTATATCGGCGAGGCCGGTTTCCAGGTTCTCGAAATTGCGCACGCCATAAGCTACGGTTACGGCATCAAACATCGAATCGTCAAAGGGTAATTTTTCTGAGTCGCCCAATTTAACTTCAAAACTGCTGCCTAATTGGCGTTTATCTATTTTTTGCTGCGCGATACTGAGCATCCCGCTTGAAATATCGACGCCAATAATTTTTTCGGGCTTCAGGATTGATAAAGCTTCGAACGCGAAGTCGCCGGTACCGGTAGCCACGTCCAATATCAGTTTGGGTTGCAGGGCTTTTAACTCGTTAATGGCTTTTTTTCGCCAAATGATATCGATGCCGAGGGATAAAAAATGATTTAAGAAATCGTAAGTTTTGGATATATTATTAAACATATCGGCCACCTGCTCTTTTTTGGTGCCCTGGTCGGCCTGGTACGGAACTACAGTTTTACTCATGTTATATATAGCGGCAAAGATAGGGTTATTAGTCGGAAAAGTCAGGAAAGTCCGAAAGACCGAAAGTCCGTAAGAAGGAAGAAGAAAAATAATTTAAGTCGCAAATAGATTGAGGTTGAATTTATCCCGATCGGGTATAAAATTATCATTTGTGGATATTTTATACCCGATAAGGTATAATCAATAATTCCCAAAAATCTTGCATCTTTTCCAAAAGGATAACTACATTTAGTTTTTAAACATCCGGAAATCTCACTCCCTAAATTATGAAAGAAAATTCAGAACCTTCACGCCGCGGCTTCCTTAAAAAACTGGGTACCGCAGGCGCCGCTGTTGCCCTTGGATCAAACGTTTTTGCGCGCGACAGTAAATCGGGCCTCTTTACTTACCTGAAACGGGCAAACAGCGTTAGCGCCAATGACCATATCAATTTTGCTTTAATAGGCGCCGGCGGACAGGGATCATCGGACACCCAAACGGCATTGCAAATACCCGGCGTTAAGCTGGTTGCCGTGTGCGATTTGTACGATGGCCGCCTGGCCGATGCTAAAAAACGCTGGGGTAATGATTTGTTCACCACTAAAAGTTATAAAGAAATATTAGCCAGACCTGATATTGATGCGGTGATCATCGGCACGCCGGATCACTGGCATCAGCAGATATCGGTTGATGCGATGCACGCCGGCAAGCATGTTTATTGCGAAAAACCAATGGTGCATGGCATTACCGAAGGACCGGCTGTAATAAAAGCACAACAGGAAACCGGCAAGGTTTTCCAGGTGGGCAGCCAGGGGGTATCATCGCTCGGTAACGAAAAAGCGAAGGAGCTATTGGCGAGCGGGGCTATTGGACAGTTAAATTATGCCGAAGGTTTTTGGGCCAGGCGCGGGGCGGTTGAGGTTTGGGAGTATCCTATCCCTGCTGATGCATCGCCGCAAACGGTTGATTGGGATACCTATGTGAGCAATACCCACAAAAGGCCTTTTGATGAAAAACGTTTTTTCAGATGGCGTAACTATGTAGACTATGGCACCGGTATGTGCGGCGACCTTTTTGTGCACCTGTTTTCGAGCCTGCATTTTATAACCGGATCACACGGTCCCGAGAAAATTTATGCTGCGGGCGGTCTGCGTTTCTGGAACGATGGCCGCGAAGTGCCCGATGTGCTGCTGGGCACATTTGATTATGGCAAATCGGCCGTTCATCCGGCGTTCAATTTGTCGCTGCGCTGCAACTTTGTTGATGGCACCAGCGGCACCACTTATTTACGGTTAGTGGGCAGCGAAGGCGCGATGGATATTACCTGGGACCAGGTGGTGTTGAAACGGAACAAAACGTTTGAATCGGATGATCCGTTTTATGCCGAAAAAATGCGTAACGCAGGTGATACTAATCCCGTAAGGAAAAAAATGCTGCCGCCTGAACAAATTACCTTTGATGCTGAAAAAGGTTATTTAGGCGGACCATACGATCACATGAATAACTTTTTTAATGCCATACGTACCAACGGAAAGGTGACTGAAGACGCCATATTTGGCTATCGCGCTGCTGCGCCGGCGTTATTGTGTAACGACAGCTATTTTAATAATGTGCCGATGCACTGGAATCCGGAGAAAATGGTTGTTGTGAAGAGTTAAGCAAGACCTTCTGTTTTATGGTCGCCATCAGAACTGCCACCGCGGATGATATTGCTGCCTTAACGCTGTTAATGGATGATTTAGGTTATCCGACTACGCTTGAGGAAATGAAAACTCGCTTTGGTGACGTAAACGGGCATCCTGATTACCGGACGCTGGTTGCCGTAACCGAGACTGATGAAATAGCGGGGATGATCGGGCTGATTAAATCCTATTATTTCGAACACAATGGAATGTATATCCGGGTAGGCGCGCTTGTTGTTGGGAAAGACCACCGGAACAAGGGTATCGGTAAAATATTGATGCTGGAAGCAGAAAAATGGGCCCTGGATATTGGGGCCCATACTATTTTGCTCAATAGCGGCAACCGCGATGAACGGGTAGCCGCTTTTGCATTTTATGAGAAGATGGGGTATAGTATTAAGTCGTCGGGGTTTGTAAAGACGCTTTAATACACGAATGTCATGTTGGAACTTGTTCAACATCCCACGCGCTGAGCCGACTGCTAAGTATGCGGCGGCTCCGGGTTACCTTTCTGATGGTTACCTTGCAGCAGCATACCTTTATGATGGGGTCCCGAAACAAGTTCGGGATGACGTTGGGGTCAATTACATTTTCGTCAGCCTCAAATAATCAATCATTGCCTGGTTTACGGTTATGTTCATATTTTCGTTAGCCGGTTTAAACTCGAGGGTGATGGTATGTTTGCCTTTTGAAAGTTTAGCTTTTACCGAATTGCTGAAACCCCAGTTGGACCACTCCCCTTTTCCGCGTTGTGGAAATACTACCGTGCCTGCAAAATGATCATCCAGGTTTAATGTCCGGATGGCGCATTTATTTTCGGTATTGATAGGGCCGTTACCATTTGCGTATCTGAAATCAATCGCATAAATCCCGTCTTCTGTTATATCAACCGGTAAATTTATCACGGCGTTTTTTGCAGTGCCGATCTCCACAAAACCATTTCCTGAAAAGCCTTCGTACTGAAGGTCTGCTTTGCCGGCAACGGTTTCTGCTTCAACAATTATTGCGGCATTTGCAGGTACTATAGCCACAGGCTCGCTGTTAAACGATGTTTTGCCTTTTGCGTCAACTGCGGTCAACTGGTATTCGGCATATTGATTGGCGGATGCGGGGATGCTCAAACCGGTAACCGATGCGATTTTTTTACCATTCCGGGTAATGTTATAAGCTGTGGCATTTTGTGTTTTTTCCCAGCTGAGTTTTCCGTTACTGTAAGTTGCTTCGGGCGTTTCAGGTGCGGTATAATCAGGTTGTAAATTGCTGATGCCGGTTCCCATGTTACCGGCCAAAATAATTTTTATAGTGTGTTTACCGGCGAGCGTTGCCGGTATGGTAGCGCCAACTAATGGCTTGCCGTCCATGGTGATGGTTTTTATTTTATTGCCATAGCCACGCATGGCGATGTAAAGCACGGCATGGCGATATTTAAAGTTTTCGAGGAAGCGGTCGCCTTGCAGGGCCATGGGCACAAAGGGTTTGAGTTCCAGGTTATCGTTATTGTAATGTATGCCGAAAAGCACCTTATAAACCAGCGCTATGTTACCCGAGAGGCTCCACAGCATATTGCTTGAATTAATTTGGGTGCCGGCATAATCGCCATCACTCACTACAAAATTTTCTTTGTTGGTTAAGAACATGGCAGCCGGGCGGTAAATTGCGCTGATGGCCCTTAACAACGAAGTTTCGTTACCTGCTTTTGCCGAAGCAAGCGCCCAATAGGTTTCCACAAAAGGCCATACCGCTTTGTTGTGGTAAGGCAAAATACCCGGTATCTGCGGGTAAATACAGGGGATGCCAAAATCATTAACGGGAGTGTTGGCAATAACCGTTGCTTGTTTATCGGGATCGGCGGCATCAAATAACACAGCAAGCGCCTCGCCCAATGCTTCTGATCGTGGTGACAGTGTTTTAAAATTACGCCCGTATAAATACTGCCCGTAATAGCCTTTCGCGGGCAGCCATAAATTTTGATTGATGCCTTTTTTAATAGTGTTAGCCCTGTCAGCATAAACAGCGGCGGCGGGGTCGTTCAATATGCCGGCCATTTCGGCCAGTACTTTATTTACCTGGTAATGCACCACGTTGGTGCCCAGGCATTCAGATTCATAAATATCGGCGGGTTGCATCCATTTGGGGTAGGTTTCTTCGCGCCAGTCCAGGAAAGACGACTCACCCCTAACCAGGCCGGTTACTTTATCATAAGCATTAACAGCATCGTCATCCGCCGATTTTTTGATGATGGCGTAGGCTTTTTTCAACCATTCTTTATCACCGGTAACTTTATAAACCTCAAAAGCGGCTACACCCCAGATCATCCTGTCGGTTGAGCAGGGATAAGCCCCGCCGGTACCGGTATCTTGGATGATGTGCCCATCCTGTACCTTGCGCATCAGGCTGTACATGGCCACTTTGGGCTGCAATACGGCCATGGATAATATGATGCTGTAGCTGATGTCCCTTGTCCACACGCCGCTCCACTCTTTGCCGGTCCGGAAGGTACTGTCGGGTTCGATGGCTTTTTGCATCTCCTCCAGTCCCAGGTTATAAATGGCGTCGCTTATTTTGTAAGATGAATGGTATCGCGGAAAGGCGGTTACATCCCGGCTCATTTTCCATGAAGAAGCAATTTTGTTTTCGTCTTCGGGTTTGTTGAGCACCAGGGTAGTTTCGTATATACCGTCGCCATCCGGATCTTTCAGTTCCAGTTCGGGGTGATTCACCAGGTTGTTAAAATCCCATATCATGGGCGTGGTATTGCCCGCCACAAATACGCCTTTAAAATCGTTTTTATAAATCTTTTCGCCATTAAAGCAGGTGAAAAATCCTTGGTCCTTAAATGCTTTGAGCACAGGGCGCATATCCAACCGTATTTTAAATTGGGTCGAGGCTTTCAGGTAGGTATTAGCGGGGGCAGTCTTTTGGTCGCCCACGTTTTCTCCAAATATAATAACCGGCGTTTCGTTTACCTGTGCGGTGCAGGCAAAATGATGATTTACGCCCGCGCTCATTTCGTTGTCCTTGCCATTGATGCTGAATTTAAATTCGACAACAGGGCTTTTAAACATATTTGCCGGACTGCGGTAATCAGACGTGAGTTCAGTTGCCGAAACAGCTTTCGCCGTATATTTGCCTTGTACAATTTTATCCGGGTAAACGGAGTAAGCCGCAGAACTGTAAATGGGCTGCGCGGTTTGCCCCATGGCATAGCCGCAAAAAAGCAATAAGCCGGAAAGTATCTTTATAGCAGGTTTCATCAAATTGGATTTGATGTAAATATAGACTAAGATTTATAGGATTAGAAGGATTTTAGGATACTTGTTAATCGTTCAAACCATTTCCGTCGTTGTTGTTGTTGTTGTCTCCAACAACGGCGGAAATCCATCAATCCGAAAATCAGTTTAATCCCGGTTCAGACAATAATGCCAGCAGTCCCTGTAAATCCAAACGTTTTGTAAACATGGTTAGTTCACCGTTTTCGTCAAGGGGCCATTGGTCTTTGGGCCTGTCCCAGTATAGTTCAACGCCGTTACCGTCGGGGTCATCCAGGTAAATAGCTTCTGATACGCCATGATCCGATGCGCCGGTGATGGGGTATTTGGCCTCTATCAGTCGTTGCAGTATTTCTGCCAGGTCTTTTCGTTCGGGGTATAATATGGCCGTATGGTATAATCCGGGCGCATATTCGGGTGCCGGTGGGGCGCCTTTGCTTTGCCAGGTGTTTAAACCAATATGGTGATGGTAACCGCCGGCCGAAATAAATGCGGCCTGGTCGCCGTAAAGCATCATTTTATCAAATCCCAATAAACCGCTATAAAAATCAAGCGATTTTTGCAGGTCGCTCACCTTTAAATGCACGTGGCCGATGCGGGTTTGGGCGGGTATTTTATAATCGTTCATAAATTACATGTTTAAACATCAAATTTACAGAAAATACTGCTGGATAGTGTTTAGCGGATGTAAAAATATGCGAATGGTATTTGAATACCGGGTAGCGGGCCGGTTTGAAATTTAATTTCCATTCGTAGTCGCCACCCCATACCGTATTGCATCTGCAAGTATACCGGTATTTATATCCTTCAGGGTTTTAAACTTAATGCAATACCCGGTCACGCTTGCCTTGCCCAACTGCCTTCCATAGGTTTGGGCTAAGTATGTTTTATCTTTAAGGCCGAGGATATATACGGAGATCCCGGTTGTGTTTGCGCTCAAACCTATTTGAAAAAAATCTCTCGTTTTTCCGTCGGCATATTTTATGGTGTACAACCCATAGCCGATATTGGGGTTACTAACCGTTTTATTTTCGCTGTTTTTACCACTTTCGAACCATAATTTACAACCCGGCAAAGTTTGAAGTATGAGTTGATGCAACTCCTGCATATCAGTACGCTTTGGTTCAGGCTGACTGTTGATATACGCTGTGATTTCGTCCTGTACGTTCATATAAAGTTAAGTTTTGTTTATGCTGCCTTCTCAAATCTCGGTTTAATTTTAATTATTCGCTAATTTAAAACTGAGGCTGGCCTGACTTCCAAACGCTAACGATCTGTTATTTAGATTTGCAAAATTAAAACAAAACCAAGTGCCGGGTGGTGGCGTTATTTTGTCAGTAAATGCGTTTTTTGCGTGTGAACAAAATGTCATAAAAAGCTAATAATCAAAATGTTAAAAAAAGCGTGCGCACGAAAAAATAGAACATCAGAACAAAAAAATCGCCGGAAAATGCGTAAAACGGGTAAAATGGGGAAGAAACCTGGGCGTTCCGCCACCTTTAAATGTAAAAACTAAAAACCATACCTTTGCAGCATGATCATTAAATCAGCTGAGTTTATTTGCAGTAATACGCAGATTTCGAAATTACCGCCGCCGGTTAAACCCGAGTATGCGTTTATAGGGCGCTCCAACGTGGGGAAATCATCGCTTATTAACATGATCACCCAAAAAAAGGGACTGGCAAAAACATCGCAGACGCCGGGTAAAACACAACTGATCAATCATTTTTTAATTAATGACAACTGGTATATTGTTGATTTACCTGGGTATGGCTATGCGCGAGCCTCCAAAAGCAAAAAAGCCGACTGGGATAAATTTATCCATACTTACCTGGATAAGCGCGAAAGCCTTCAGTGCGTAATGGTATTGATTGACAGCCGCCTGGAGCCGCAAAAGATAGACCTTGAATTTTGTAACTGGCTTGGCGAAAAAGGGCTGTCGTTTGTTTTGGTCTTTACTAAAGCAGACAAGCAGTCGGCCACAAAAACGGATATAAACGTTGCCAAATTTAAAAAGGCTTTAATGGCTACGTTTGAGGAGGTCCCACAGTATTTTGTAACCTCGGCCGAAACGCAATTGGGCGGGGATGATATTTTGAGTTTTATCAGCGGCATTAACCAGCATTTTGTTGTTCCGGAGTTTAATGGCTGAGCCGTTGACGTTTAATTTTAAATAAGATTGATATTTTTTTGTTCCAATGTCAATCAGAAGTAAATACTTTTGGTTTAACCGGCAGTACACCAAACATTAACCTGCTAAATATATCTTTACACAAAAATTTAAAACTTATGAAACGTACCGCACACGCCCATTGGAATGGTAACCTGCAGCAGGGAACCGGAGAAATTTCGACCCAAAGCACCATTTTAAACAACACACAGTATTCCTTTAAAACCCGCTTTGCAGATGGTATTGGCACCAATCCCGAAGAGTTAATTGCCGCCGCTCATGCAGGCTGCTTTACCATGGCAGTAAGCGCCGTTTTAACCCAGGCCGGCTTCACCGCCAATGACCTTTCGACCGATGCTATTTTAGATTTAGATATGGCGGCATTATCTATCACAGGGATACACCTGGAGCTAAAAGCATCTGCAATTGACGGTGTAAGCGAAGAAAAATTTAAAGAAATAGCCGAAGGCGCGAAGGCAAATTGCATTGTTTCGAAAGCGCTGAATGTTCCTATTACATTAGATGTTACGTATGGTGATTAGAGATTAGTTAATTAGTGATTAGAGATTAGTTAGGGGCTTTCTTTCTTACTGATCTCTAATCAACTAATGTCTGATTAACTACCCGTCTTCTAACCTGCCTTCCCGTTACCTGATCTCTAATTAACTAGTCTCTAATCTCTCACCACCAATAAATTTTCATAATTGCGTTGTTTTTGGTAACATATCAACTATTTTTATAGTCTATATTATCTAAACTGACCTTTTATGATATTAAAGTTTACAAAACCGATTTTATTAAGCTTTGCTTTGCTGGTGTTTGCAGGGCAATTAATGGCCCAACCGCGGCTTCCGCAGGGCTATTTCTGGAAAAAACTTCCTAACGGACTGGAAGTTGTGGTGATTGAAAACAGCAAAGTTCCGCTGGCCACCATTGAAATTGCTGTAAAAAACGGCGCCTACACCGAGGGCCCCGAATTCAGCGGCCTCTCGCACCTGTTTGAGCACATGTTTTTTAAGGCTAACAAAGATTATCCCGACCAGGAGAAATTTTTAAAACGCACCCAGGAGTTAGGCGCTATCTGGAACGGCACAACCGATGTGGAACGTGTAAATTACTTTTTCACGTTCGACAGGGACAGCCTGAAAGCGGGCCTGAAATTCATGAATGCCGCTATCCGTTTCCCGATATACCGCGAAGAGGATATGAAAAAGGAACGTCCCGTAGTTGACGGCGAGTTTCAGCGCGGCGAGAGCGACCCGGGCTTCCAGCTATGGTACGGCGTGCAGCAAAAGCTTTGGGGCGACCTGGTGACCCGTAAGGTGGCCATAGGCATACACGAGGTGATCAATACAGCGACGCCTGAAAAAATGATGATCATCAAAAACAAATACTATTTCCCCAATAATAGCCTGGTGACCATTTGCGGCGACGTAAAACACGATGAAGCATTTGCACTTGCCGAAAGCATTTTTGGCGATTGGGCCAGCAGCGGTTTTAACCCGATTGAAAAGTACCCGATACCGCCATTTAAGCCACTAGACAAAAGCCAGTATTTTGTGAAAGAAACATCCATAGCCGAAACCCCTTACATGCAATTTTCGTGGCAGGGGCCATCGTATTTAACCGATTCGGCCTCCGTAGTAACGGCGGATGTATTTTCGACCATAGTGGGTTTAAATGCATCGAAACTGCAACAGGCGCTGGTTGACAAGGGGTTGGCAAGCTCGGTATCGCTGGGTTATACCACCTGCAAATATGTTGGGCCGATAGATATATTCGTGGTGCCTAATCCTAACAAATTAAAGGAATGCTATGATGAGTTGAACAAGCAGATAGCCATGTTTGCCGATGATGATTACTTTACCGACGAACAATTAAAGGACGCCAAGGCGATTTTATTGCGCAACGATACCTTTAACAAGGAAAAACCATCAACCCTGCCCAGCCAGATGAGTTACCAGTGGTGCAGCACATCGCTTAATTTTTATACCGATTTAATTGATAATTACCAGAAAGTGAGCCGGGCCGATATTCAAAAGTATTTGAAAACCTATGTGGTGGGCAAGCCTATGGTGGCCGGTATGGTCATAAAACCCGAGTTGAGTAAACAATATAATGTAGCTTCATTTTTCGCAGCTAAATAATTAAAAATTTATCACCATGAAGAAATATGTATTTAGTTTGTTAATTGCCGCCTCGGTAGTAAACATCAACCAGGTATTCGCCCAAAAAGAAGCATACGAAACCACTGTCGACGGGGTAAAGGTAATAGTACAGCCCAGCGGCAATAGTATTGTTGAAATCCAGGCGATTATAAAAGGCGGCGTACAAAACTACCCTGCCGATAAAATGGGCATTGAAGCGCTTGCCATGAGCGCCCTTACTGAATGCGGTACCGCAAATCACGATAAAAACAGCTTTAAAAATCAGCTGGATAAAGTGAGTGCCACCGTTTTTGGTTACACGAATAAAAACTTTGCGGTCCTCCGGATGAATTGTATAAAAAGTGATTTTGACACCGTTTGGCCGCTTTTTTCGGAAGCGTTAACCCAACCAAAGTTCGACGGTAAGGAGTTTACGCGCATACAACAGGATGCTATAAACAACCTGAAGGCAAATGAATCGCAGCCGGATGTGGCGATTGACAAATATGCCGATAAAATAGCGTTTGCTAACCGCGATTATGCAAAAGATCCGGAAGGAACGGTTGAAATACTGCAAAAACTTACCCCCGAAGAAACTAAAAAGTACTACGAGGGTATTTTAACGCGGTCGCGGATGCTGATTGTGGTAGTGGCCGATATGGACCAGGCTACTATAGAAAGTAAAGTAAAAGGATTGCTTGATGGTATAAAACAAGGCCCGGCATTTGATTTCAAAAAATCATTCTTCAGGGTTTATAAAAATACCTTTTCATCAGAAAATAAGGACCTTGCTACCAATTATGTTGAAGGCATAACCAGCGGTCCCGAGGCCGGCACGCCTGATTTTGACGCCTTCCAGGTAGCTATGCGTATTTTTGCCCAACGCCATTTTCTGGAAGTACGTACCAATAACGGTTTATCGTATGCACCGCAATCGTGGTTTAGCAGCGGCGCAACATCTGTTGCCAAATTCGCGGTATCAACTACACAGCCCGATAAATATATTGCCGTATTTGACAAGCTGGTTGACCAGGTAAAAACTGACGGTTTTAAAGCCGATGAAGTTGCCGATATGAAAGTAACCTATCTCACCGGTTTTTATTATAAAAACGAAACCAACAACGCGCAGGCTTCATCTATCGCATCGAATGAGGTGGTTTACGGAGATTGGAAACGATCATTAACGCTGGTTAATGACGTAAAGAAATTGACTACCGAAGAAGTGAGTGATGCTTTCCGTAAATATATCGGTAACATTATCTGGGTTTACCAGGGCGACCCCAAAAAGGTTAATCCTTTGCTGTATACCAACGGCACTTTGCATAAGGCAGATAACCCGGTAAATAATTAAATCGGGCAGGCAACGCCACAGAAATTTATGAAAAACAGGCTGGAAATCCGGGTCGACAGATCAGGCTACTTCCAGCCTGTTTTCGTTAATGATGCCGGCGGGGATGGTGAAAGAAAACGATGTACCCTCTCCTTGCTTGCTGGTTACCCATATTTTGCCGCTGCAGCGCTCAACAAGGTCCTTGCAAAACAACATGCCCATTCCGGTGCCCGATTCGTTATTGGTGCCGGTTTTGCTGTTAACTTTGCTTTTGAATAACCTGTTCAACTGGTCATCGCTCATGCCTACGCCCGTATCGGTTACGGATATTACATAGCTTTGATCATCATTTTTAGCGGCGGTAATTTCAATGGTGTCATTTTCCTGTGAAAACTTAATAGCGTTTGTAATTAAATTGCGGATAACAATACGGATAGAATTTGGGTCGGCCGAAGCAATTACATCATCCTGAACACTATCTATAAGGGTTATCCCTTTTAATGCGGCCTGCTCATGGTAATTTTCGGCTTCAAAAGCCACAATATCCTTAACATAAAAGCTTTTTGCCGAGTTCTCAAAGTTCTCCATCTGGCTGTTGATCCAAAACAGCAGGGTATCCAGGAAGTCGGATGTATACTCAAGCTTTTTCAACACACCGGGTATCATTTCCAGCATTTGCTCATGCGAAATGGTATCATCCTGCAAAAGACTGAACAAACCGCGCAAAGTGCTCAGCGGCGCCCTTAAATCATGCGCCAAAACCGATATCAATCGATCCTTCAGCACATTCAAATCATTCAGCTTCTGCGCCTGGTCGTCAATATTGGTTTTTTGCTCCACAACCTCGCGGTTTTTCTCTTCGAGCATAGCGTTTATCTTTTGCTGTTTACGCTTTTGGCGATAATAAACTACTGATATGGCAATCATCCCAACTATAATGCTTACGAATATGGCATTTATTAACCGCTGTTGCTTTATTTTTTGTTGAAATAAAATGTCTTTTTCGTGCTGCTGCTGGCCTATTTGCTTTTGCTTAGCTGCAAAATCAAGTTCCAGGTTGTACGAGGTGAGCTTTTGAATACTCTCGTTATTATGCAGGCTATCTTTAAGGCCGATGTATTGCTGCAGGAATTTATAAGCTTCGTTGTACTTGCCAAGTCCCGCCAAAGTTTTATTCAACTCAAGCGCAGCCCTTGACCTTACCGAAACGTTGCCCAGTATGATGGCAAGCTTTTGGCCCTCGGTTGCGTATTTATAAGCGTTTGTATAATCTTTCTGGAGATTGTAAACGGTTGCAAGGCCTATCAAAGTACAAGCCTGGTTATAAACGTTTTTAAACTCACTGGCTATCTGCAGCGATTTGTTAAGGTTGCTTATGGCCAGTTTAAATTGGCCCTTATAGGCATAGCAAAGGCCAAAATCAGTATAAACCGACATCATCCCCTCTTTATCATCCTGCTTTACGGCAGTTGCAATTGATTTATTCAGATATACAATTGCACGGTCATAATCTTTTTGCGCCAGGTAAACTTCGCCTATATTTTCGTTAACGGTGCCTACCCCGTTCAGGTTTTTGGTACCCTGGAATAGCTTGAGCGATTTCCGGAAATATTCCAATGCTTTTGGATATAATTCCATGCTTTGCAAAACAACGCCAATGTCGTTATAGTTAGCCGACATAAACGTCTTGTTATGCAGTTTTATGGCCAGGAAAAGCGCCTTGTAGTAATAATCGAGCGCAATGGAGAGCTGCCCCTCGCTGTAATATATAATACCTATGTTTTTGTAGCAATCGGCCTGGTCGGTTTCGTTGTTACTTTTTTTATCCATTTCGAGCGCCAGGTTCAAATACACCAGGGCAGATTTATAATTGGCCAGCAAATTGTACATCCTGCCGTATTGCATGTAAACATAGCCCAGGCCTGCGTAGTTGTTTAATTTTTGGTATATGCCGATGGCTTCGTTGAATTCCTTTTTAGCCTCGTCAAACCGGCCTTTAAAATAATTGGCATGGCCGCTTTGCACTAACCCATCGGCTATACCGGCTTTGTAGTTTATTTTGCGCGATAATTCAATGCCTTTTTGCCCGTAGTAAAGGGTACTGTCGGGGTTCGAATCGATATAATTAGAAGCCAGCCTGTTTAACCTGTTAATGTTCAGGGTATCAGGTTCCGACTGATTTTTCAGGGAAGTTTCGACCAGCGTTTTCAGGCTGTCAACACGTCCGCGGTTTACAAACGCGAAAGAACTGACCGAGAGAAGTAAAAAAGACAGGGTTAAATAAATCCTCAATTTTTGATCGTTTAAATTTAATAAGCAATGTGACACAATGGTGTTACGATCACTTGTACGAAAAAATTGCCCTGTTTTGTTTTGATTTTGAAAAAAATAAAATGGCCTGTCTCCAAAACTGAAAACAGGCCATTTTTTTATATAGATAATACCTTATTTTAAGGCATTAACAAATTTAGTAAGCTTCGATTTGTTGTTTGATGCTTTGTTTTTGTGAATAACATTCTTTTTGGCCAAACGGTCAAGCATCGAGATTACTTTAACTAAAAGCTCACTTGCTTCGGCTTTAGTAGTTGTACCTCTTAATTTTTTTATGGCGTTCCTGGTGGTTTTAGCCTGGTACCTGTTGCGTAAGCGCTTCGCAGCGTTTGAACGGATCCTTTTTAATGATGATTTATGATTTGCCATTGTATAGCTTTGTTATTCTTTCTTGTATTTTTAAGGACTGCAAATATAGGATGATTATTTTAAAAATCAAATACTTTTTTTGTATTTGTTGGAAGGTTGGAATGTTGTAAGGTTTGAAGGTTAAAAAGCGCTTAAAGCAGAAATTTAAATGCTGAACACATACGCTTTTTCTAACATTGTAACTTTCCAACCTAAGAACACAATAACATTTCAACTTTCCAACCTTACAACCTTACAACATCAATATATTTGGAACATGAAAATTGCCGCGAGGTTTATTATTGGACTGGGGCTCCTAATTTCCTCCTCCTCCTGGGGCTTTTATGCGCATTTCCGGATTAACCACCTGGCTGTTTTCACGCTGCCTAAGGCCATGAAGCCGTTTTACGAGGCCAATATCGATTACATCACCCAGCACGCCATCAGCGCCGACAAACGGCGTTACGTGGACTCAACTGAAGCCCCAAGGCATTATTTAAATGCGGACCATTATGGGAAGAACCCATTTGCCAAAATTCCCGAAAACTGGAACGATGCCGCTATAAAATACAAGGCGGATACGGTAATTAAATATGGCACCCTGCCGTGGACCATCGAGAGTAACTACTATCACCTGGTAAAAGCATTTAAAGAACACGATACCATCGGCATACTAAATACCTCGGCAAACCTGGGCCATTATGTTGCCGATGCGCATGTACCGCTTCATTTAACACAAAACTATAACGGGCAATTGACTAACCAAACCGGCATCCACGCGCTGTGGGAAAGCCGCATCCCTGAGCTTTTTGGTGATAAGTATAACTATTACGCAGGCAAAGCCCATTATATTGACAATCCGCTAAAGGAGGCATTTAAAATTTGCAGCGGTTCGTTTAAAAGCGTCGACTCCGTTTTGCGCTTTCAGCGGATCCTGGATAAAACCTATCCGCCCGGCAAAAAATATGTAATGATAAAACATGGTAATAAACAGGTTAAGGATTATTCGGTTGAATATTGCCGCGCCTATCAAAAAATGCTGAGGGGGATGATTCAGCGCCGGATGCGCGAGTCTATACTTTCTGTAGGCAGCTTCTGGTACTCCGCCTGGGTGGATGCCGGTCAGCCTGATTTGGATAAACTCATCAAACAACCATTAAATAATGCCGAAAGGAAAAAAATACAGCAGGAAGAGGTTTTGTACAGCGCGGGAAAATCATTAGTTTTAGCTAAGTAACATCCATGAGAAAAAAAATAGCGACACTAACTAAAAAGAATTCGGTTTTTAAATGGCGGAGTCACGAGCCATCGCGACTTGAAACATTCAGCGATGCAGTTTTTGCATTTGCCATAACGCTTATCATCGTTTCGCTCGAAGTGCCGCATACCTTTGGTGAGCTGTTCGAGGTTTTTAAGGGATTCTTCAGTTTTGCGGCGTGTTTCGGGCTTATCTTCCTGATCTGGAACAATCAGAATATTTATTTCAGGCGATATGGCCTTAACAATGCCTATGTAACTTTTTTAAACGGCCTGCTGCTGTTTGTAGTGCTGATGTATGTGTACCCGCTTAAGTTTTTATTTGTTGCGCTTTTTTCACAAGGCGTTTATAATAATCACGGGCACATGGAAATCATGATCACAAAGGAACAACAGCCTGCCCTGATGTATGTTTATCACTCCGGATATGCAGCAATTTATATATTGTTTTTGCTGATGTACCTGCATGCCCGCAAAAAAGCGGCTGAAATAAAACTATCGCCTGCCGAATTATTTGAAACCAATTCGTTTATTGTTATTAATGCACTGAACGCCGGGCTGGGCATTGCAGGAGTAGCGCTGGTTTACCTGCTCCCGGTTGACGACAAAGGCACTACAGGTTTCGTTTATATGATTATACCGGCCATGTACAGCGTTTTCTTTTGGATACGGGGCAAACAATCACACAAACGGTTTGGTGAAATTACTGACGAGCCTTCTTAGCCATCCTGCTTTTTATAGCTGCATATATTGGTGGAATTATAGAAAGAACTATAATTACAACGCCAACCAAAGCAAAGTGCGCTTTGAAAAAAGGCACATTCCCTAAAAAGTAACCTGCAAAAAGGAAAACCAGTATCCATGATACGCCGCCGATAATATTATAGAGGCTGTATTTCAGAAAAGGCATCTCGCTCACACCGGCAACAAAGGGGGCGATGGTGCGGATGATGGGCATAAACCGGCTGAATATTACCGCCAGCGCGCCATGCTTTTCAAAAAAGGCGTGTGTTTGCTGGTAATATTCGAGTTTTAAAATTTTATTCTTTTCCTTAAAAACTTTTGGACCAAGGTAGCCGCCAAGCATAAAGTTCACGGTATTGCCGGTAAAAGCGGCTACAATTAATATCAGGGCCATCATAGCGATATTTAAGCCTGTGCCGCCACCTGCAATTAAAGCGCCGGCTGCAAAAAGCAGTGAATCGCCGGGCAAAAAGGGGGTCACCACAAAACCTGTCTCGGCAAAAATAATGGCGAACAAAATCAGATAAGTGAGGGCGTGATACTGGCTGATGATATCATCCAGGTGTTTATCAATATGCAGTATAAAGTCAATAATACCTTTTATTATTTCCAAAGCTTTAAGTTTTGGGCAAAAATATAAATATAATTTTAGTTAGAGATTGATTGAGTTAGAATAAGTTGGAGTGAGTTGTAATGAGTTGGAGTGAGTTGTAATAAGTTAGAATGAGTTGGAGTGGGTTGGATTGGGTTGGAGTGAGTTAGAATGAGTTGGAGTGAGTTGGATTAGTTAGGGTGAGTTGGATTCAATCATTCACTTATTCAACTATTTATTAACGATGGTTGCCGCGTTAAATGCAGCGGTGTCGGCGCGGCTTGTGTATCCGTATGCATATAGGGTATACAACCTGCCATCCTGTATAGTTACGCCGGGGAGATCTTTTAAAACAGCAGATGAACCGGTAGCATTTATCTGGAGATCATAGTTACCAATCGGCAATTCAATATAGCTTGATGATTTTCTGTAAACGATCTTACTAAAAGCCAAAGTGCCATTTGCATAAACATCAAGCCCGCCGGTGGCAGATGGCGACACATCTACAAAGCGTATTTTACCTCTTCCTAAGGCTGGAGCCGCACCTGTATCAACGGTTAACAACGCAGTATCAGAACGATCGGCTACCGTAC
>Ga0068855_100000511_pt1 | contig 47918 bp, 38 predicted proteins | sample KBSCornC52_FD_66592 | JGI IMG/M metagenome (GOLD analysis project Ga0068855, IMG submission 66592) | Corn rhizosphere microbial communities from Kellogg Biological Station, Michigan, USA - KBS Corn C5-2 | ecosystem: Host-associated > Plants > Roots > Rhizosphere > Soil ... | reverse complement strand
ATGCGCGCTGCTCCCGGTCCACCCCACCACGATGACATTCAGGTTACCGGCGGTCTGGGCCACCTGGAATTTCAGGGCGACGCTGGATTGCGCCGACTGGGGGGTGGTGGCAGCGACCTGCACGAATGCCGGCGCCGACCAAGCCGGTAGCGCAACGACCAATGCAGCGGCAAGCAGGAAAAGTGTAACGATCCCGGATCGAAATACGGCCCCCGGGCAGACGCATACGAGCGCGGTCGACGCCGCGCGCGAGTCGATACAAGACATGACAGTCAAGTCTCCCTGGCGATTGCTCGTGATCACGGTGCAGTGCGTTCGTCAAGGACGAACGGTGCGACAACCCCAAGGACCCTTTGCAGCCTACAGCGAACTCCGTTTTCGCGTTGCCGGGAAATCTTCCTGACCGTGACAGCACAAACGCAGCTTACTGCCGGGGGTTCCCAGGCGCGCATGCGCCGCGTCACCAATTTTGGAGTACGTGCAGCATTGACTGGAGCACAACGGTAGGACCTGTCTGTCGCTCAAGACAGGCTGTCTCCGAATGCAGACGTCGAGGATGTCAGAAGCGGGAGCCGCGATTCGCACGCGCCGGCTCAGGCGCGCGCGTCAACCGGCGAGAGATTTGATGTCGGCATCAGCGAATGGCGAGTCGGTGATGCGTGGCTCTGCGGCCGTCTCGCGCACCAGAAACCCAACCACTGCCTGCAACGCCTCGCGCTCGCTCGCGCCTTCCGCTCGCGCACGCTCGCAGATGGCAAGCTGCCTGTGCGCGCTCGTGCCGCGTTGCAGAATGTGACGGATGTGCTCGACTTCGTGCACGCACCCGAGCGCCAGGGCATCCTCGGACACCAGGCCGATCAGCTCTTCGGCCATCTGCGCAAACGGTATCAGCTCGCCGCGGGCGAGATCCAGGAGGCGCTCGTCGAAGCTGTAACGCATCGCACGCCAGCGGTTCTCTGCGATGAGCACGTTGGGATAGATCCGCCAGCTCTGATTCGCACAGCGCAGGCGATATAACGCCCGCGCCAGGCACACCGCGAGGGCCGCGAGCGCGATCGAGTCGTCGATGCTCGTACAGCAATCCATGACCCGGATCTCGAGCGTGGGATAGCGGGGATTCGGGCGCACGTCCCACCACATCTTGGTGGTGTCTTCGATCAGCCCGGTACGAATCAACATGTCGAGGTGGCGACGGAACTCGCCGTAGCTCGCAAAGCGCTCCGGCAGTCCGGTGCGCGGCAGGGAGCTGAAGATCGTGGAGCGGAACGACATCAGCCCGGTCTTCTCCCCTTCCCAGAACGGCGATGAGCAGGACAGCGCCAGCAGATGGGGCATGAAATACGACAGTTGATTCATCAGGTCGATGCGCAGGTCATCATCGTCGACACCGATGTGCACGTGCATGCCGCAGACCATCAGGCGACGGGCCGCGCCCTGCATCTCCCGCGCGAGCGCAAAGTACTTCTCCTTCTCCGTCGGCATCTGCCGCAGCGCGTGTGCAAAAGGATGCGTCGAGGCGGCGATCGGAGCGAGCCCGTGCCGCCCGGCGAGCTCCACGATCAGGGCACGCAGCCTGAACAGATCGCTCCTCGCCTCGGCAATCGAGTGACAGACGCGCGTGCTCACCTCGAGCTGTGAGCGCAGGAATTCCGGGCTGATCTGGCCGTTGCCGCGCTCCGTGCACTCGCGCAGCAGCTCGTGCGGCGGATTTTCGTCCACGTCGCGCGAATGCAGATCGACCAGGAGATATTCTTCTTCGATGCCTACGGTGAAAGGCGGCTCTGAGGTGCTCACGGTGGGACTCCGGCCTCCGAGCCCTTATTCTACTGCAGAAAGCCGTGGCTCATTCGGGTCCTGCGGACCGGGATGCGCCGCAGCTTTCTACCCGCGGACCCATCACACACCCAGCTCGGGCGCCAGCCCGCTAATCGGCCGCGGATCGGCGATGAAGAAGCCCTGGGCGAAGTCCACCCCGATGCGCTGCAGCTCATCCAGTACCGGCTGGTTCTCCACGCACTCGGCGATGGTCGCGATCCCCAGGGCCCGGCCGACCTTGCTGATGGCTTCCACCATGCTGCGATCGACGGGGTCCTGCGCGACCTGGCTGATGAACTGCCCGTCGATCTTCAGGAAATCCACCGGCAGAGTCTTCAGGTACATGAACGAGGACAGCCCCGTGCCGAAGTCATCCAGGGAGAACTTGCAGCCGCGAGCCTTCAGCTCGCGCATGAAGTAAATGGCGTTCGACAGGTTCGTGACCGCCGCGGTCTCGGTGATCTCGAAGCACAGCGCCTTGGCGATGGCCGGCTCCCCCACGTTCTGCAGCACGAACTCGGCGAAGGACTGCTCGTTCAAGGAGGTCCCGGACAGGTTGACGGCCAGCATCGGCAAGGGCGCGCCGCCGCTGCGGCGGGCGCGCAGCAGCTCGACCGCCCGCAGCACCACCCAACGATCGATGACCGACATGACGTTGTAGCGTTCCGCAGCGGGGATGAACTCACTCGGCGGGACGAGCTGGCCGTCGTCGTCGCGCAGCCTGACGGTGAGCTCGTGAAAGCCCTGTGCCTTGAGGGTGGTGCCGATGGGCACGATGGGCTGATAGAACAGCTCGAGACGGTTCTCCTCGGCCGCGCGCGTGACGCGTGCGACCCAGTGCATCTCCCGATGTCGATGGGAGACGCCGTCCTGCTCATAAACGTGGATGCGATTGCGTCCTTCGTCCTTGGCCGCGTAACAAGCGATGTCTGCGGCGCTCATGATGCTCGCCACACTCTGCGTGTCGGACTTGATCTGCACCACCCCGACGCTCGCGCCGACCGACAACGTGTTCGAGCCCCACACGAAGCGGTAGTCGCGGATCGCCTGCCGCACCCCGTCCGCGATCCGGGTCGCCTGCTCCAGAGTGCAACCTTCCAGCAGCACGCCGAACTCATCCCCGCCCAGGCGCGCGATCGTGTCCGAGGCGCGCACGCGAGTCTGCAGCAGTCCGGTGACGTCGCGCAGCAGTCGGTCGCCGGCCTGGTGGCCGCAGGTGTCATTGACGACCTTGAACTGGTCCAGGTCGATGTACAGCAGGGCGCAGGCCCCCTCACCCCGCTGCGCGCTCAACACCGCCGCGTGCAGGCGATTGTCGAACTCGCGGCGATTGATCAGGCCCGTGAGCGCATCGTGGCTCGCCTGGTAGGACAAAGCGCGCTTGAGCCGGCGTTCCTTGGTGACATCGTGAAACACGATGACCGCGCCGATCACGCGGCCCTGGCGGTCGCAGATGGGGGCCGCCGACTCCTGGATCGCGACCTCCTGGCCGGATCGAGTGATCAGCACTGAATGATCCGCCGTGACGCCGGCCTCGCTGCGCCCGAGCGCGCACATCAGCGGATTCTCGATGGGCTCGCGTGTGATCTCGTTGACGAGGTTCAGCACATCGCTCAAGGGGCGGCCGCGCGCCTCGTCCAGACTCCAAGCCGTCAGAGTCTCGGCGATGGGATTGATGTACTCGATGCGGCCCTCGGCGTCGGTGCTGATCACCGCATCGCCGATCGATTGGAGCGTCACCTGCGCCCGCTCCTTCTCGGCGAACACAGCTTGCTCGGCGCGCTTTCGTTCGGTGATGTTCGCAATAGTTCCCTCGTAACCCACTATGCGGTCTGAGGCATCGCGCACCGCGCGGGCGTTCTCCAGGGTCACCACCTGTTGCCCGTCGCGCCGGCGCATGAGGAACTCTGCATTGCGGATCTCCCCTTCCCTCTCTATCCGGCGCATGAAGTCCGCCCGGTCCGCGGGGTCCCAGTAAAGCGCAACAACGCTCGGCAATGCGTAGAGTTCCTCGGCCGTCCGGTACCCCATCATGGCGACGAAAGCCGGGTTCACGGACTGCAATCGCCCGTCGCGACTGCTCTGGTACACCCCCTCGGCGATGCTTTCGAACAAGCCGCGGAACTTCGCCTCGCTCCCGCGCAGCGCCTCCTCAGCGAGGCGCCGCTCGATGGCGATGCCCGCCAGCTGCGTCGCGTGGCCCATGATCTCGGACTCTCTGCGGGTCGGCAGGCCGGCCTCGCCCCGATAGACGCCCAGGGAACCGAGGATCTTGCCGCCGGAGGCCTTGATGGGCGTCGACCAGGCCGTTCGCAGCCCGGCGGCGAGAGCGGCCTCACGGCACTGCTCCCAGAAAGGGTCCTTCTCGACATCCGCCACCAGCACTTGCCGCCCCAGATACACCGCCGCGGCGCAGGACCCGTTGCGAATATCGATCGCGGAACGCTCCAGCGCGCTCCGCAGGCCCGCCGGCAAGTGCGGCGCTACGGCATAGGTGAATGCCTGCCCGTGGTCCGCCAGCACGCTGATCGAGCACACCGTGCCGACGCCCACCGACTCGATCAGTCGCGTGATGGAGGCCAACACCTCCGGCAAAGACGCATTGCCGCTGAGCTGGGCGAACACCTGCCGCTCGGCCGCCGCCACCCGCTCGCTGCGCTTGCGCTCGGAGATGTCGGCAATGGTTCCGCGAATCAGCCGCCGACTGCCGCTCGGCAGGCGCACCAGCCTGACCTCGCAGATGATCTCCTTGCCGAAGGCATCCCGGAACAGCCACTCGTGCACCTGCGCCTTGTCCTCGAGAGCCGCCTCGGTGTGGGCGCGCGCACTCTGCGCCGATGAGCTTCCGTCGGGTTGGGTTGCCGGGCTGAGCTCTATGGGCCCGACCTCCAGCAATTGCTTGCGATCCAGGCCGAAGAGGCGTTCTGCGTTCTCGTTCGCATCCACGAACCGTCCCGCGTCGGCATCGAATACGACGATGGCTTCGGGAGCGTGATCGACGAGCAATCGATAGCGTGCCTCGCTCTCGCGCATCGCCTGCTCCGACTCGCGGCGCTCGGTCACATCACGCAGGCACACGATGAACATCTCACGACGCGAGAACGGCGCCTTGCTGACCGCGATTTCCGCAGGAAAGAACTCGGCATCCTTGCGCTTGCCGACCGACTCGCGCGCAGCCAGATCCAGGTGTGTATCGCCGGAGCTGGCTGCCAGGCGCTGCAGCGCCTGGGTAATGCTCTCGTGAGCGGCGATTTTGGGAATCAACAGATCGATGCGCTGGCCGACGACCTCCGCTTCGATGTAGCCGAAAACCCGCTCACCGGTGGGATTGAAAGTCTGGATGACCCCTTCCTCGTCCACCGTCAGCACGACGTCCTTGATGTGGTCGAGAATGACCTGCAGGTGCTCGGAGCTCTGCTCGCGGGCTTCGTGCGCCAGCGCACGCGCCTCATCGGCCATCAGCCGCATGGACTGGACGATGCCGCGCCGCTCGTCCTCGACCGACTGGTACTGCGCGCTCACCAGCTGCAGCAGCATGAGCAGCTCGGCATGTGCCGACTGCGAGCCTGGCGCCGTCTCCGACCCCGGTGAGCCCGTGCGCAGACGGACCTCCTTCAGCTGGGCGCGCAGCTGCGGATGAAGGTCGGAGCCGTCCTCTGCGCCTGCCCGCTCGTCGGCCCGGACGAGGGTGGTCGTAGCACCCGGGCTTGGCTGCGTGGCCGTGGCGTCGAGGGCCCGTATGGTCTGCAGATTTGACATAACGGAAGCCGCGGGACCCAACCCCGATCATTCAGAAGCGAACGGGCTTTTGCCGTGACCGGCGTCGCGCTTGCGCGTCAGGGGCTACGGAAGCGTCCAGGAGATCCGGTGGGTCAGGGACGACGGGCACCCTCGGGGTCAATGGCGCGCGGGTGGCGGGTCGGCGTGCGCAGCCAGCTGAGGGAGCCCGTCGCCGGCAATGATCGGGACGGCGAAAGTGCGCGGCCGGGCCTCATCCCCCGCGACCGTCACCATCAGCGAGACCGTGACGGTATAGATCCCATCCTTGCTCGGCACCACCGTCACCGAATGAGGAATGGGAACGTTTGCGGCGGGCTTCTCGATGACGTCCATCTGGTCGCCATTGGTGACCTTCAGGCCGTCATCTCCGGCAAATTTGCCCGATAGCGACACGACCGCGCTATTGGGGACCAGCGCGAAATCCACATTCAGAGGCTGCCCTGGCAGAGGCCGCTCCTCCAGCTTGAACTTGACATCGACAGCGGCCGGTCCCTTCATGAGGGACACGGCAGCGCCCATGCCGGCGGTGGGGTCGACGGCTGTGGGAGCCGAGTGTTGCACCTTCGCCGGTTTCCGGTGGAGCAGCCCCGGATTGGCGCCCGACGGGTCCCCCGAGCCACAAGCGCTCAGGCAAGTCGCCGCCACGGCGGCGCAGAGCCAGCCCAGGTGACACATCCGCAGGATTCTATGCATTATCCGGCGCTCCCTCCGCAGTCGCGACCGGGACAATACCGCTTCCGGCGCGCCTGACGCACGCCTCCCGTCGCATTTCGTGATGCCCGGGGGCTGCCGTCACAGCAGCAGCGGGGGCTCCTCGATGGCGCCCATCTGTTCGCGCAGGTCGCCGACATAAGTGTCCCAGTAACGCTCTTCGCCGAACCACGGAAAGGCGCGAGGAAAAGCGGGATCGACCCATCGATGGGAGACCCATGCTCCATGATGCAACATGCGCAGCGCGCGCAGCGGCTCCACCAGCCGTACCTCGCGGAAGTCGAAGTCCGCGAACTGCTGGTAGCCCGCAACGATCTCGCCCCACTGACGCTGCTGGTCCGCGGGGCTTCCCGATAACAGCATCCACAGATCCTGGACACGCGGCCCCATCGCACAGTCATCGAGGTCCACGAACGCCGGGCCGTGCTCGTTCCACAGCAAGTTGCCGAGGTGGCAATCGCCGTGAATCCGAATCTCGCGCACCGGACCGACTTCCTCCAGAGCCCGGCCGATGCACTCCAGCAGACCGGCGCTCACTTGCGAGTAGCGCTCGACGACCCGGGGCGGCAACAGCTCCCCCGCCAATACCTGTTCGCGGGCCTCGATACCCAGCCGCTGCAGGCCCAGTCGGGGGCGGACCCGGAAGCGCTGCCGGGCGCCGATCTGATGGAACCGCGCGAGACTGCGCCCCAGGATCTCCCTCGCCTCCAGCGCATCCAGCTCGGGTGGGCGACCGCGCATCCAGGGAAACGCGGCAAACCGGAATCCGCTGAAATCGAATAACGTCCGGCCGGCGACGCTGAGGGGGGCTGCCACGGGGAGCTCGGCGGCGGCCAGTTCGGCGGTGAGCGCATGCTCCTCCAGGATCTGCTCGTCCGTCCACCGCGCCGGCCGGTAGAACTTCAGCACCAGCGCGCCGTTGGAACTTCCGAGCTGGTATACGCGATTCTCATAACTGTTGAGCGCGAACAGCCGGCCGTCCACATCCAGGCCCACCGAGGCCGCGGCGTCCAGAACGACGTCGGGTGAAAGGCCGGTGAAGGGTGTCACAGCGGTCTCGGACGTTTTGTTTATCATTGCCTTACCACGAACTTATGCAAAATCCTCTCCTAGTCGAGGGCCCTATGAACCGACCCGCGATACTGGTCACCGGTGGCGCCGGCTACATCGGCAGTCACGTCGTCCTGCAACTGCGCGCCCGCGGGGAGCGCGTAGTGGTGCTCGACGATCTGTCCACCGGCTTTCGCCAGGCGGTCCTCGACACGCCTCTCGTGGTGGGTAACGTCGGAGACCGGGAGAAGGTGCTCCAGGTGCTCAAGGAGCACGGCGTCGGTACGGTGATGCATTTTGCGGCGCATACGGTGGTGCCGGAATCGGTGTCCCATCCGCTGAAATACTATGGGAATAACACCTGCGGCACGCGCAACCTGCTCGACTGCTGCGTCGCCTCCGGTGTCCAGCACTTCGTATTTTCCTCGACCGCGGCTGTTTACGGCATTCTGTCCGAGACCTTTGCGGCCGAGACCGCCGCGACCGTTCCGATCAATGCCTACGGCACCTCGAAGCTGATGTCCGAATGGATGCTGCGGGATGTTGCGGCGTCCTCCCCGCTCCGATACGTCGCTCTGCGCTACTTCAACGTTGCCGGTGCCGACCAGGAATGCCGCGTTGGACAGGCTTCGCGCGCAGCGACCCACTTGATCAAGGTCGCCTGCGAGGCCGCCCTGGGGAAGCGTGCTCACGTGTCTATCTATGGCACTGACTACGCAACGCCCGACGGCACCGGCGTCCGCGACTACATCCACGTCGAGGATCTGGCGCGTGCGCACCTGGATGCGCTCGACTACCTGCGCAAGGGCTCGGCCTCGGCGGTAATCAATGTCGGCTACGGACATGGATATAGCGTGAGGGAGGTATTGGCGAGCGTCGAGCGCGTCACGGGTCGACACTTGAGCGTGCGCGAGGAACCGCGGCGGCCAGGCGACCCCCCCGCACTGGTGGCCCGCGCGGAGCGCATTCGCTCGCAGCTCTCGTGGACACCCCGCCTCGATGACCTGGATACGATCGTGCGGACGGCGTTTCAGTGGGAGCAACGCTTACAGCGCGAACCCTGGGCGTAGCCCCCTGAGAGCCGTGGCCACAGGCCCGAGGGCAGGCCGCCAACGCCGGAGGCATCGGCGGGAAGGGGACCGTCGCCAAAACCACGCTTTTGGCGGCCGAGAACGGAGCTGATGTCCGCAAAAGCGCTGGCCCATAATGGGCCGAAGGCGACTTTTGCCAATGAACCAGCAGGGTAGAATGCGCGCCATGCAGTGGCCACGCCCCAAGTCATTGAGCGGATTGATGCTACTCGGCCTGGCGCTGATTGCCTTCCCGTTGCTGCTGGCGCTGTTCAACGCGGCGCTGCAGATCCGCAAGATGGCCGACACGAGCCACAAGATCACCATGGAGGGAGTGGCCGCCGCCCGCGCCAGTCAGGAGCTGGTCAGCCAGATCGCTTCCCTGGAGCGCACCGCACTTCTGTACGGCGTGCTGAACAAGGTGTCCTTCCTGGACGACTACCGGCGCCAGGACGACGAGTTGGCCTCCAAGCGGGACCAGCTCGATCGGCACATGAACAACCCCGACGCGCACGCCACCCTCACCGACTTCGCGCGCCTGGAGAACCAGATCAGGACCGCCGTGCTGGACTTGCCGAGCGGCGCCAGCGTGGCGCGCTCGGCCGAGCTGTCCCGCAGCTTCACCGATCTGGGCCATCTTGCCGATCGGATCACCGCCCAGGCGAATGCGCAGGTCGACTCGGAGGTGGCCGCGCTGGAGGAGCAGACGCTGGAGTCGCGCCGCCGCCTTTTGTGGCAATCGGGGCTGCTGGTACCCCTGACCATCGTGCTGATCTTCGCTCTCACCTTCGCCGTGGGCCGGCCCCTGCGACAGCTGGATCGGGCGATCAGCGAGCTCGGCGAGGGCACCTTCTCGAACCAGATCGCAGTGTCGGGGCCGCATGACCTGGAGCGCCTCGGCGGGCAGCTGGAATGGCTGCGGCAACGGCTGCTGGACCTTGCGCACGAGCGCAATCGCTTCCTGCGCCACATGTCGCACGAGTTGAAGACCCCACTGGCCAACATCCGCGAGGGCACCGAGCTGCTCATGGACGGCGCCGTCGGGGAGCTCGACTCCAGCCAGCGCGAGGTCGCCGGCATTCTGCGCGACAACGGCATCAAGCTGCAGCGCATGATCGAGAACCTGCTCTCCTTCAGCGCCTGGCAGACCTCCAGCGTCGGCCTCGAGCCGACCGAGTTCCGCCTGCGGCCGGTAGTCAAGCAGGTGCTGGAGAACCAACAGCTCACGCTGCTGTCACAGCGTGTTCGCCTCGATGTGAAAGTCGCGGACGTCACCCTGGTTGCCGACCGGAGCAAGATGCGGTTGATCCTGGAGAACCTCGTTTCGAACGCCGTCAAGTACTCGCCCAAGGGCGGGACGATCCACCTGCGCGCGGCGCCACAGGGGCAGCAGCTCGTGTTGGATGTGGCCGACAACGGCCCCGGCATCCCGCAGGAGGATCGCGAGCACATTTTCGAGGCCTTCTACACTGGGCGCGCTTCGAAGAGCACGGCCGTGAAGGGCACGGGAATCGGCCTGTCGGTGGTGCTGGAGTTCGTCTCCGCACACGGCGGGACGGTCCAGATCGTCGATGGCGAGTTTCCCGGCGCGCATTTCCGCATCATCATGCCGATGACCGCCGCCGGCGGCGACCAGCCCGATCGCGATCTCGCCGGCCGCGACCGCCGCCGCCCCCCGGCCAGTGGCGAGCAAAAGGCGCCTGCGCATGCCGCTTGAGCCCTGCGAGAGGCCCGTCCTGCGACCCGGGAGCGGTGTGACGCGCGTCACGGTTCTCGCATGTTCCGCGCTCATCGCTACCACGCTTACGGCGGGGTGCGCGACCGGGCTGGCACCTCGCGAGCACCAGGAGCCCGCCCCCGTGGTGGACCGCGCAGCCGCCTCCGCAGCGGTACTGAACGACTACATGGTGCTGCTGCAGAGGCTGATCCAGGGCGCCCCGGCGCAGCAGGCCGAAATCGTCGCCACCGCGCAAAAAGACTATGAAACAGCCCCAACGCCGAGTCGTGAGCTGAAGTTTGCGCTGGTGCTGGCGACCCCCGGGCACCCCGCCACCGATCAGCCCCGGGCGCAACGCCTGTTGCGCGAGCTGATGGCCAGCCCGGAGATGCTGCTGACGGGCGAGCGGGCGCTGGCGTTCGTGGAACTGCAGCAAATTGACGACATTTTGACGGTGAAGGCGGAAAACAGCAGGCTGGAGAGTGATGCCGCACGCGCTGATCGCGAAAAGCTCACTACCGCCAACCGCCGCCTGCAGTCCGAAGTGGACGAGAATACGCGGCTGCGGAAGGAGCTCGAGGAAGCGCGTGCGAAGCTCGATGCCATCGCCAACATCGAGCGGTCGCTGAACGAGCGCAAACCGAGCAACGAAGGACGCTAGCCGTGATGACCAGCCTGATGCCGAGCATGCAACCCGACTCGCTGAGGATGCGACCTTTGAATCAAACAGGAAAGCGCAAAGCGCGCATTCTCGTGGTCGATGACGACCCGGGACTGCTGCGATTGCTGACGATACGGTTACGCGCCGAAGCCTACGACGTCGAAGCAGTCGAGAGCGGCGTGCAGGCGCTGGCGGCCGCCAGCCGCTTCCGTCCGGATCTGGTGATCACGGATCTGCGCATGGACAACATGGACGGCATCGGGCTGCTGAAGGAGCTGCAGAACCGCTGGCCGGGCCTGAAGGTCATCATTCTCACCGCCCACGGCACCATCCCGGATGCGGTGCAGGCGACGCAGATGGGCGCGTTCGGTTTTCTCACCAAGCCGGTCGACAAGCAGGAGCTGCTCGACCAGGTTCAGAAGGCGCTGCGCATCTCCGGATTCGGAGCCTCCGACGAGGACTGGCGTGCCGAGATCGTCACGCGCAGCTCGGTCATGGAGGAGAAGCTGGCCCAGGCACACATGGTCGCCGGCACGGACGCTCGCGTCCTGATCACTGGCGAGAGTGGCACGGGCAAGGAACTGCTGGCCCGCGCTATCCACCGGGCCAGCCCGCGCAGAAACAAGCCGTTCGTGGCGATCAACTGCAGCGCCATGGCGGAGAATCTGCTGGAATCGGAGCTGTTCGGACACGAGAAGGGCTCCTTCACCGGCGCGACCCGCGCGCACCGCGGCCTGTTCATGGCAGCCGACGGCGGGACGCTCATGCTCGATGAGATCGGCGACATGCCGATGCGGCTGCAGGTGAAGCTGTTGCGGGTGCTGCAGGAGAATGCCATCCGCCCGGTCGGCAGCACGGACGCGATGGCGGTCAACGTGCGCGTGATTTCGGCCACCCACCGCGACCTGCAGAGCCTGATGACGGCGGGACAGTTCCGCGAGGACCTGTATTACCGCCTCAACGTCGTGCACATCGAGATGCCGCCGCTCAATCGGCGGCGCGAGGACATTCCGCTGCTCGTCGCCCACTTCCTGGCGCAGATCGCGAAGGAAAGCGGCGTCCGCAAGATCTACGCCCCCGAAGCGGTCGAGTTGCTGGCCACGGCCGACTGGCCCGGCAACATCCGCCAGCTGCAGAACGTCGTTCGCCAGAACGTCGCTCTCTCACAGACACCGATCATTCCCGTCGAGCTCGTGCAGCAATCCCTGGGCGGCGGCCCCGGACGGCTGCCCTCCTTCGATGAGGCCCGAGACGAGTTCACGCGCAGCTATCTGTCGCAGATCCTGCAGATTACCGGCGGCAATGTGAGCCAGGCGGCCAGGCTCGCCAAGCGCAATCGGACCGACTTCTACAAGCTGCTTGCGCGCCACCAGCTCACTCCAGAGGAGTTCAAGCAGCGTTGAGCGCTCCTGGGGGGAGGTCTTGGGGGTCCCGCCCCTCCGCGCTTCGACTACGAACCGCCACGCTTTGGATCGCCACGCTCGGCGCCTGCCTGCCACTCGCGCTGCTGGGCTGCGGGGGCGGCGGCAGTGTCACATCCGGTGGCGGCAGCGGCGGCTCGGGCGGGTCCGGTGGGTCCGGTTCGGGCAGTCCCCAGCTCCTACAGCACGTCAGCTCTTCCAACACGCGCGGCAACAGCTTCGCCGCCCCTTACTGCTACTACTACCAGCTCCCCAATCCCACCACCGCCGGCAACGCCGTTGTCGTGGGATTCACCTATCACGGCAATCCCACGCCGACAGTCACCGATGACCAGGGGAACAGCTACTCGATCGCCGCGAGCTACTACGACAGCAAGGATGGCCAGTCTGCCGGCATTGCCGCCGCTTTCAACGTCAATGCCAATGCTCGAGAGCTCTCGCTGTGCTTCAGCGCCGATCCGGGCGGCTACGTGCAGCCCACCGCCTCCGAGTTCAGCAACGTCATAGGGATCGACGGTAACGGAGCGGGCAGCAGCGGCAACGGCTCCACCATGCAGACCGGCGCCCTCACCCCGAGCGCCGCCGGAGATCTGCTGTATCAAGTCGGCGCCAGCCTGTCGTGGGCGCAGTCCGGATTCACCGCCGGCACGCAGAGCGGGGTCGCGTGGAATCTGCTCAGCGCCGACCTCATGGATGGATGGGTCGCCCAATATGGGATCGCCTCCGGAAGCTCCGCGATTACACCGACGATCGGCCTTGGCACCGCGGACAACTGGGTGAGCGCAGCGGCTCTGCTGAAAACAGGTGCCGCGGGGAGTGTGCCCGCAGGACTGCGCGTGGTGCACCTGCTGCACGAGAACATCCCGTACCATCCTCAGGCGGGCGGCAACTACATGCCCTTTCCCAACCCTGTGCCGGTGCAGTTCCCGTGCTCCGGCAATCTGCTGGTAGCCATGATCGGCGGCGGCAACAACCCCGAGCCCGCCACGCAAGTGCGCGACTCCAGCCAGAACCCCTGGAGCCAGGCCGGCAATACCTACTCGCAGTCCGACGACACGGTGCAGGCTTTCTACGCCGCCAATGCCACGTGCAACGCCGCGTTGTCCCTCACGACGACCTTCAGCGGCGGCACCGGCGACTATACGATCTTGTTCTATGACGTCGCGGGAGCCGCCACCACACCCCTGGATACAACCGTCGGCGGAGGCGGCGACTACGGCACGCCCGGCGCCTTCACCATGCCTTTCACCCTCACTCCGAGCACGGCCAATGAGATCGTGTTCGCGCAGATCATGTGGGACTACAACACCGGCGTGGGTCTGCAGTACGCCATCGGAACGGGGGCCAACAGCAACGGCCTGTTCGATACCAACCGCTTTTCCGGGGAGAACCTGGACGGCCCGGAGCCGGTAGATGAGAATAATGGCTGGGGCCACATTCACACCACGACAACCTCTCCGGTCAGCTTCACGTGGCAGGTGCTGCAACCCAACTCGGATCCCATCCGCTACTGGGCAGCAATGGCGGTGGCCTTCAAGGCCGCGCCGTGAGCGCCAGCCGGCAACGGGCTGAAGCGTCGTGTCCGACCTAGTCGGTCCAGCTCGCGCGGCACAGTCGATCCGGGCGGTCGTACTGTCTATGTCGGTCCTCGTTGCGCAATGCAGCGGCGGGACCCACTCTGTACCGCCGGCAGTCGCCGCGACCTCCGGGACGAATGCTGTGGGCGTGCCGGTACTGGTGCAGCACGTCAGCGCCTCGAGTACACGCGAGAACCCCCTTGCCAGCCCATTCTGCTACTACTTCGGGCTCGCCGATCCCGCCAGGGCGGGCAATGCAATCGTCGTGGGATTCACTTTTCGCGGCAATCCCAGCGCGGCGGTAATGGATGATCGAGGCGATAGCTACACGGTCGCGGCGCACTACTACGACAGCCGCGAGGATCGATCTGTCGGTATTGCGGCGGCCTTCGGCGTCAAAGCGAACGCCCGTGCCATCTCGTTGTGCTTCAGCTCCGATCCGGGGGGTTACGTGCAGCCGACGGCCACCGAGTTCGCGAATGTCGTCGGTATCGATGGCAGCGGCTCGGGCAACAGCGGCCGTGGAACCGCGATCAGCGGCGGGAGGCTGCACCCCGCGGCCCCAGGCGACCTGGTCTATCAAGTGGCGGCGAGCCTGTCATTGTCGCAGTCGCGTTTCATCGCCGGGGCGCAGACCGATGTCGGCTGGAATCTGCTGAGTGCCGACCTGCTCGATGGCTGGGCGGCTCAATATGCCATCGACACATCCGCCATCGAGTTGACTCCACAGATGACTCTCGGCAGGAGCGACGGCTGGATCTCCGCGGCGGTGCTGCTAAAGAGCGGCTCGACGGGCGAAGTCCCGAGCGGCTTGCGCGTGGTGCATCTGCTGCACGAGAACGTCCCCTACCATCCGCAGGCGGGGGGGACCTACCGGCCCTTCCCCAATCCGCTCGCCTTGCAGTTTCCCTGCTCAGGAAACCTGCTCGTATCGATGATCGGCGGCGGCAACGACCCACAGCCCGCCACGGTGGTCACCGATTCCGGTCACAACCACTGGAGTCAGGCGGGCCACACTTATGTCGAGTCGGACGACACCGTGCAGGCCTTCTATGCCGACAATGCCTCCTGCAGTCCGGATCTGTCCCTCTCAACGCTCTTCGTCGGCGGAGCGGGCGACTACACCGTCCTGCTCTACGACGTGGCCGGTGCGGCTGACGAGCCGTTGGACACCGCGCTGGGCGGTGGCGGTGACTACCGCGCCCCCGGAGCCTTCACCATGCCCTTTGTGCTGCAGCCGGCGGCCGCCCATGAGATCGTGTTCGCGCAGATCATGTGGGACTACAACACTGGGGTCGGACTGAGGGACGGCCTGTTCGATGCCAACCGGTTCTCCGGGGAGAACCTCAACGGGCCTGAGCCCGTCGATGAGAACAACGGCTGGGGCCATTTCCTCATCACATCCACCCGCCCCGTCCGCTTCACCTGGCAGGTCCTGCAGCCCGATACCAACCCGATCCGCTTCTGGGCAGGAATGGCTGTCGCCTTCAAGGGCCGGGACTGAACTGTCCGGGCGCTGCCCCGGGCGCCCCGACGCGGACCCACCGCCCGCCCGGAGGGAGCCACGGAGCACCGGCAAGGCGCTCACATGCGGCGGTCCCGCCAGCAGCCTCTGTCACATTCGCGCGCTTGCGATCAGGTGCCGCTTCAGCTCATGATGGAGGGGCGTCACTAACAACAATGTAACAGCGATGTGGCGTCCGTCACCGCGACATAAAACGGCCGTACTCGCGATCTTCCTGCCCCTGTCAATCGCTGCCTGCGGCGGCGGGGTCGGCGTTTCGAGCACCGATCCTCCGCCGCCGGTGGCACCGACGGTCAGTTTGAGTGCGAGCCCGACCGAGCTCGCCGCCGGCGCAAGCGCCACTCTCACCTGGAGCAGCGCCAATGCAACCTCCTGCGCGAGCTCCGGCGGGTGGTCGGGCGCCGAGGCGCTCAGCGGAACCGCTTCAACCGGGCCCCTGTTCAGCAACACCGCATACACGCTCACATGCACAGGTCCCGGCGGATCGGCCACCGCGCAGGCAACCGTCACCATCGGCACGCCGCCGACGATCAGTCTGACCGCGGCTCCGGATTTCGTAGGCCCCGGAGGGACTTCAACGCTGACGTGGGGTACGACGAACGCGAGCGCGTGCACTGCCTCCGGCAACTGGTCGGGGCCCGTACCCGTCAACGGAACACAGTCGACCGGGCCGCTGGCGGCCACAAGCCTCTACACGTTGACCTGCAGCGGCCTGGGCGGTAATGCCACTTCGACGACTTCGGTCGCGGTCAGCAGTACGCCGGAGCCCACCGTAAGTCTCGTCGCCACACCGAACAGCGTGGCCAGCGGCTCGAGCTCAACACTTTCCTGGACATCCACCAACGCGACCTCCTGCACAGGCACCGGAGGATGGTCGGGTACGCTTGCCACCTCCGGCACGACATCCACAGGACCCCTCACTGCGCCAACCAGCTACACGCTGACCTGCACGGGACCCAGCGGTGCCGCCGACACGACGATAACCGTCGCCGTCACTGCCAGCGCACCACCGGCACCTACAGTGACCATCAGCGCGGATCCGACAGTCGTGCGCACCGGAAGCGCAACGACCCTGACGTGGAGCTCCACCAACGCGACCTCCTGCACGGCCTCCGGAGGATGGTCAGGGGCGGTTGCAAGCAGCGGCTCGCAGTCCAGCGGAGCATTGACGCAGACGACCACATTCAGTCTCGCTTGCACGGGGCCCGGCGGCTCCGCCTCCGCCTCTACGACCGTAACGGCGGCTGCGCAGCCCACGGTCACTCTGACAGCGAATCCCGGCACGATCGCCAGTGGCAATCGTGCGACGCTCTCGTGGACAGCGACGAATGCAAGCTCCTGCACGGCTTCCGGAGGCTGGTCGGGAAGCCGTAACACCGTCGGATCACAGTCGACAGCGGCGCTCGTGACGAGCACGACCTATTCGCTGAGCTGCACGGGGCCGGGCGGCACCGGACAAGCCAGCACGACCGTGACGGTCGCACCCGCGCCGGCAGTCACTCTCAATGCCAGCCCAAGCACTGTTGCCAGCGGCGCCAGCTCGATGTTGAGCTGGAACGCGACCGGCGCCACCGCGTGTACGGGTACAGGAGGATGGTCCGGGGCGCTCGCGACGAGCGGGACGCAGTCCACCGGTTCGCTGACCAGCACACAAAGCTACACGCTGACCTGCACCGGACCGGGCGGTTCCGGGTCGGCATCTGCCACAGTCACTGTTGCCCCCGCTCCGACCGTATCCCTGAGCGCAAGTCCCGGCACGATCAACAATGGGGACACCACGACGTTGACTTGGAGCAGCGCAAATGCGACTGCGTGCACAGCATCCGGGGCGTGGTCCGGTGCGGTTGCGACCAGCGGCTCACAGGTGAGCGGAGCGCTGACGAGCATGAGCACATTCACGCTCACGTGCAGCGGCCCTGGCGGCTCCGCAAACTCAGCGACGACTGTAACCGTCGCAAGCGCGCCGGCTCCTACCGTCAACCTCGGTGCAAGTCCCAGCATAGTGCCAAGTGGGACTGCGGCCACGCTGACCTGGACGTCCACGAGCGCGACGACCTGTACGGCCTCGGGCGCGTGGTCAGGAACTCTCGCGACCAGCGGCACTCAATCGACGGGACGCTTGACGACTACTTCAACATTCACATTGAGCTGCACGGGCGCGAGCGGCTCCACCTCCGCAGCGACCACGGTCATTGTCGCTCCGGCTCCCACCGTCGACCTCAGCGCCTATCCGAGCACAGTGAACAGCGGTGACAGCTCCACCCTCACGTGGAGCTCCACCGACGCCACGTCGTGCACGGCCTCCGGGGGCTGGTCGGGGACCGTTGCAACGAGCGGCACATTTGCGACGGGTCCGCTGGGCAACACTACCGTCTACGGCCTGAGTTGCCCCGGTGCCGGAGGCACCGCGAACACGACAGTCGCGGTAACGGTGGCGGGCAGTACGCCGGCACCAACAGTCACTTTGACGGCGAGTCCGACTGCGATTGCCAGCGGTGGGTCGTCCATGCTGACGTGGAGCTCGACGAACGCCACGACCTGCGTCGCTTCCGGCGGCTGGTCGGGCACGCTTGCCACCGGCGGTACTCAGTCCACGGGCGCGATCACCTCGACCACGACTTTCATGATCAGCTGCACGGGCGATGGCGGCTCCGCAGATGCATCGACAGACATCACCGTGGTACCCGCTCCAACCGTCAGTCTGAGCGCCAGTCCCAGCACCATCGCGAGCGGCGCTGGCTCGACGCTGACGTGGAGCTCGACGGACGCCACTGCCTGCACGGCTTCGGGCAGCTGGTCGGGGAGCCTGCCGCTGAGCGGCTCCGAGCCAACCGGGTCTCTGGCATCGACCACGAGCTACACGCTCACTTGCTCGGGCACGGGCGGCTCGCAAAGCGCGGCCACGACGGTGACGGTGGCGCCGGCGCCCACCGTCAGCCTGAGTGCCGCGCCCAGCACGATTGCGACCGGAGGCACCGCAACGCTCACCTGGAGCTCGACGAATGCCACCTCGTGCACGGCTGCGGGCGGCTGGTCAGGGACCGTCGCGCCCAGCGGATCGCAGGCAACGGCGCCGTTGAGCGTGACGACGGGCTTCTCCCTCAGTTGCCAGGGAGCGGGCGGCTCGGCGAGCGCCTCCACGACCGTCGCGGTCGCGCCGGCACCTACGGCGAGCTTGAGTGCAAGCCCGACGGCAGTGGCCTCGGGCGGCAGCTCGACGCTCACGTGGACCTCGACAAACGCGACCGCGTGTGTCGCCTCGGGCGGGTGGTCCGGATCGCTTGCGCTCAGCGGCAGTCAGTCGACCGGCGTCCTGGCCGCGACGACCACTTTCTCACTGACCTGCACGGGGGCCGGCGGTTCGGCAGGTTCGAGCGCCACTGTCACGGTCAATGCTCCCACTCCCACAGTCACCCTGACCGCCAGCCCGACCAGCCTCTCCAGCGGCGCAAGTGCGACTCTCACGTGGAGCTCCACGAACGCGACCAGTTGCGTCGGATCGGGTGGCTGGTCAGGGAGTATCGCCACCAGCGGCAGTCAATCCACTGGAGCGCTCTCGACGACGACCACGTATCAACTGGGTTGCAGCGGGCCGGGCGGCACGGCCCAGGCCAGCGCGAAAGTCACGGTCATCCCGGCGTCCGCCACCGCCGCGCTCGTGCAGCACGTGAGCTCCTCCAACGTGCGAGACAACAGTTTCGGGAGCCCGTACTGCTACTACTTCCAGCTGCCCGATCCCACGACTGCGGGGAATGCCGTCATCGTCGGCTTCACCTACCAGGGCAATCCAACCCCGAGCGTCAGCGACGACAAAGGCAACAGCTACACCCTCGCGGGGCGTTATTATGACAGCAGCGACGGTCAGTCCGTCGGCATCGCGGCGGCCTTCAATGTCACCGCCGGGGCGCGCGCGCTGTCGCTGTGCTTCAGCTCCAACCCCGGCGGCTACGTGCAGCCGATGGCCACGGAGTTGACCAACGTGTTGGGCATCGACGGGACCGGCTCCGGTGCACACGGCAGCGGCACCATCGTGACCTCCGGAACCCTGACCCCATCGGCAAGCGGGGATGTCGTGTATCAGGTCGCCGCCAGCCTGTCCTGGTCCCAGGCGAGCTTCAGCGCGGGGTCCCAGACCAATGTCGCGTGGGGGCTGTTGAGTGCCGATCTGCTCGACGGTTGGGCCGGACAATATGGCACCTACAATTCCAGCAGCGCACTGCAACCTGCCATGACGCTCGGAAACAGCGACACCTGGGTCACTGCCGCAGTGTTGCTCAAGACCGGCACGACGGGGTCGGTGCCCTCGGGGCTGCGCGTGGTGCACCTGCTGCATGAGAACGTGCCTTACCACCCGCAGTCCGGCGGCAACTACATGCCCTTCCAGAATCCGCTTCCCATTCAGCTCCCGTGCGACGGCAACCTGCTGGTGGCGATGGTCGGTGGCGGCAACAATCCCGAATCGGTCAATGCCGTCACCGACACGAATCACAACAGCTGGCAACAGGCCGGCCAGACCTACACGAACACGGACAACCAGGTCCAGGCCTACTATGCCGGCAGTGCCGCCTGCTCCGACGACCTGTCATTGTCGATGCAATGGAGCGGCGGTGAGGGTGATTACACGATCTTCTTCTACGACGTGGCCGGAGCGGCCGCCGCGCCGCTGGACACCAGCGCCGGGGGTGGCGGCGACTACGGCAGTCCCGGCAACTTCACCATGCCATTCACGCTCACCCCGAGCACCGCCAATGAGATCGTGTTCGCCCAGATCATGTGGGACTACAACACGGGGGTGGGGCTCAGCAACGGCTCGACGCCCGGCATGTTCGATGCGAACCGTTTCTCCGGAGAGAACCTGGACGGCCCGGAACCGGTGGATGAGAACAACGGCTGGGGCCACCTCATCACCACCTCCACCGCCCCCGTGAGCTTCACCTGGGACATGCTGGTGACCGGCTCCGACCCCATCCGCTCCTGGGCGGCCATGGCCGTCGCCTTCAAGGGCGGGCCCTGAGACTCAGGCGATCCGGATCTCGGAGCGGAACGTGCTGTTGCCATGCACCCGGCCCGAGAAGACGACCGTCGTCGCAGGCACTTTCCGGTCGAAGCCGTTGGAGTACCAACCCAGAGGACGCAGCGGCTCCAGCGAGATCGCCTCCCCCTCCGCAGGGTCGAAACCCGTGACCAGAGTCGGCGTCAGGCCCGTGGGGCACTGCAGCTCCAGACTGACATGGTCCCGCACGGCATGAATGGTGTGCCCGCTGAGTGAGAGCGTGCATTCGGGAGCGAAATGCCAATGGATCCGGATGGAGTGTGAGCCTGCGCACAGCAGCTCGTCGGTGATCGACAGGTGCGCGGGCTCGTAGCGCCACGTGCGCCGATGCCGCACCGGATCCGCCAAACGACGATAACCGTCGTGACTCGCCACGAGCAGGTCGGCGCCCGCCACCCTTTCGTGCGCCTCTAACTGGCTCGTGGCGTGATGCAGCCACAAGAAATTTCCGCCGAAGACGGACTGGTCCTCGCCGTCGACGGTCACCGTGTTGTGCGCGGAGGTCCCCTTGAAATAGCGACGCCAGCGACGCTCGGTGTGATACGCATAGGTCCCGGGGTCCACCAGCAGAGGTCTGCCCGAGGCACTCAGCGTGAATGCCAGCGCATCGGCGTGGCCGTGAGCGGCGATCGACAGATATCCCAGGGGACCGGCATCGGCCACGATGCGCACTTCCCGGGGCGTCTCGAATCGCTCGCCGAGGATGAAATAGCCACCCGCCCCGAAACGCCGGCGCACCGGCAAGCCCGCGCTGCAGGGAGCGAGGCTGCGGAAACGGCTCTCCGCCTCATCCCCCAGCAGCCAGCGCGTCTTGTCGTCGAAAACCTGCGCCTTCAGGCGCAGGTCGGGCCGCTCGAACAGCACCGCGCCCGTGGCCAGCAGCGAGCGGTAGACCTCGCTGTCGGCGCCGGAGCCGCCAGGTGAGAACCGCACCAGGACTCCCTCATCCGCATCTCCGATCGCCGGCACGTTGCCGCCCACATCCATGATGCTCGCGATGAAGTCGAGCATCCCCTGCAGGCGCAGCCAGTAGGCCTCTCCCAGATCCAGGCCGTTGGCGCGCGCCATCAGGCCCGCGATGAGCACCATGTCCGCGACGGCATGGTGATACCAGATCGCCTGCTCCTTGTTCACTCCGTCCTCGAAGGTCTGCTCGCGCGCAGCAGCGGTCAGCTCACGGCGCGCAAGCTCGCTCCAATGGCCGCTCTCCTGCCAGGACGGCCACGTCAGGCTGGCCACGAACAGCCCGGTCGCTTCGCCCAGCAGGTGATTGTTGGCGGAGGAATGGCGAGACCAGTGGCGGGCGATGAAATGACAGTGTTGATATACGCAGCTCAGCCAACGAGCGCGGAATTGCTCGCCGGAGGCACCGGCGAACACGATCGACTCCTGCGCCCCGAGCAAGAACCACGCGATCGACCAATTCACCAGCCGCACGGCGTGCTCGAGGCTCGCGCACCAGTTCACCCCGAGCGGGTATGGGCACTGATCGAGCCAGGATTCCAGGAGTACCCGGCAACCGCGGGCATAACGCTCCTCATGCGTCAGGTGCCACGCCTGCGCAAGCGTCACGAGCTCCAGATGGCGGTTGATCTCCCATAGATACTTGATGTCGCCCACCTCGGTCTGGTTGCGATAGTCGAGATCCTTGCCGAATCGCAACGGCGCAACGACACCGGTTTTCGGATCTGTATTCCAGCGAGGCGGGAACCCGAGATCCACTTCCCGCAGCGCGAACACATCGAACCGCCCTGCCAGGACGCGATCTGCCGCCGCGGTATAGCGCGCGACGTCGAAATGAACGGGGAGCGCGCCGACCCAGGGCTTGCCCTGCCGACCCGGCGTGGGCAGGGGTACACGCGCGAGGCCTATGCCTGAACGCTCCGCAGCGCTTTGTACCTTGCGTCCCACGCGAAAGCTGAGTTCGGCGGGAGACATCGCGCGCAGGCGGTTCAGCGCCCAGCGCAGCCGGTCGTAGTGGCTCGAAGCATGCATGGGGTACACGAAACGGCTGGATCCCGCCGAGGTTCCGCTTCCCCCCGGGGGCTCGCCCGTACTGCCAAGGTATGTTTCTTGCGGGATCTCTCCCCCATGAACGTCAGCATCTTTGGCTTGGGATATGTCGGAGCGGTCTCCGCAGCCTGTCTCGCAGAGCTCGGGCACACCATCATCGGCGTGGACCCCAATGGCGACAAGGTGGACCTCATCAACGCCGGCCGCTCGCCGGTCGTGGAGGCGGAGCTGGAGGAGCTAACGCGGCGCGCCGTACAGCGGGGGCGGCTGCGCGCCGTGCAGGATCCGCAAGCCGCCGTCTATGAGAGCGAGATCACCCTCATCTGCGTCGCGACCCCCAGCAAGACCAATGGCGATCTGGATTTCCGTTTCCTGGAGAAAGTGTGCACGGAGATCGGCACGGCCCTCGCCTCCAAGTCGAGTTTTCACGTGGTCGTGGTGCGCTCGACCATCCTCCCCGGCACGCTGCGCGGGGTGCTGATTCCGTTGCTCGAGCGCTTCAGCGGCCGCAAGGCGGGAACGGACTTCGGGGTCTGCAACAATCCGGAGTTTCTGCGCGAGGGCAGCGCGATCCGCGACTTCGGCTCACCTCCGAAGACCGTGATCGGCGCTACCGATTCCCGCTCGGCGGACATGGTGGCGAGCCTCTACGAAGGAGTGCCGGGCCCGGTCATCCGCTGTCCCATCGAAGTCGGAGAGATGGTGAAGTACGCCGACAACACCTGGCACGCCGTGAAGGTCGCTTTTGCCAACGAGATCGGCAAGATCTGCAAGAGCGCCGGCGTGGACAGCCACGCGGTGATGGAGATCTTCTGCAAGGACACCAAGCTCAACCTCTCGCCCTACTACCTCAGGCCCGGGTTCGCCTTCGGCGGCTCGTGTCTGCCGAAGGACCTGCGCGCCCTCACCTACCGTGCGCGCAGCCGGGACGTCTCCACGCCGCTGCTCAACTCGCTCATGTTCTCCAATCGCGAGCAGATCGAGCACGGGCTCTCCCTGGTGATGGGCGCCGGCAAGAAGGCCGTCGGCATCCTCGGGTTCAGCTTCAAGGCGGGCACCGACGATCTGCGCGAAAGCCCCCTGGTCGAGGTGATCGAGCGGCTCATCGGCAAAGGCTTCGACCTGCGCCTCTACGATCGCAACGTGAGTCTCGCGAAGCTGACCGGAGCCAACCGCGACTACATCATGAAGGCCATTCCGCACATCGAGCGCCTGATGGTCCCCACCCTCGAAGAGGTCCTCGAGCACGCCGACGTCATCGTCATAGGCAACTCGGCCGAGGAGTTCGCGGCAGTCACTCCGCTGCTGCGCCCCGAGCAGCTCGTGATCGACTTCGTGCGCATCCGGCAGATTGAAGAGAATCATGCAAACTACGCCGGAATCTGCTGGTAAACCCGCCACGGCGCGCCCCGCGGTCCTCATCATTGTCCAGAACCTGCCAGTCCCCTTCGATCGGCGGGTCTGGCAGGAGGCGAACGAGCTGCGCGCGAACGGTTATCGGGTGGCTGTGATCTGCCCCGTAGGCCGCGGACACGAAGCGCGCTACGAGTACCTGAACGGAATCCACATCTACCGCCACCCGCTTCCGGTGGAAGGCAATGGCGCCTGGGGCTATCTGCTGGAGTATGGCGCCTCGCTCTGGTGGGAATTCCTGCTCAGTTGCAGGGTCCTCAAGCGGCATGGCTTCGATGCGATCCATGCCTGCAATCCGCCGGACAACATCTTTCTGATCGGCGGCTTCTTCAAGCTGTTCGCCCGCAAGCGTTTCTTGTTCGATCACCACGACATCAACCCTGAGCTGTACGAGGCCAAGTTCGGCAAGCGTGGCCTGCTGTACAAGTTGATGCTGCTGTGGGAGCGGCTCACGTTTGCTGTGGCGGATGTCTCGATCGCGACCAACGAGAGCTATCGGCGCATCGCGATCGAGCGCGGGCACATGTCGCCGCAGGACGTGTTCGTGGTGCGCTCCGGACCGAGCCTCGAGCGGCTGAAGATCCTTGCGCCGGTGGAGCGCCTGCGCAACGGCCGGCGCTTCCTCGTCGGCTACGTCGGCGTCATGGGACAGCAGGAGGGCATCCCTTATCTCATCGACGCCGTCGATCACATCGTTCACACCGCGAAGCGTACTGACGTGCAGTTCGCCCTGGTGGGTGGAGGTCCCGCACTGGAGCAGATGCGAGCGCGCGTGCGCGAGCGGGGACTGACGCAGTACATCGACTTCACGGGACGGGTTCCGGACCAGACGCTCCTGGAGGTGCTCAACACCGCGGATGTCTGCGTGAACCCCGACGAAGTCAATCCGATGAACGACAAGTCGACCATGAACAAGATCATGGAGTACATGGCATTAGGCAAGCCGATCGTACAGTTCGATCTCACCGAGGGACGCTTCTCGGCCCAGGAAGCCTCGGTCTACGCCAGACCTAATGACGCCCTCGACCTGGCACGGCACATCCTCGCCTTGCTGGATGACCCTGCGAAACGGGAGGCGATGGGGCGATTCGGCCGGCATCGCGTGGAGAACGAGCTTGCGTGGCCGCACGAGGCGCCGAGGCTGCTGAGCGCGTATGAGCGGCTGTTTCAGGGGCGAGGCGCCCTGCTTCGTGGCGAGCCTGCACGTCGCCCGGCGCAGCAGGGCGGGGCTCCGCGACCGAACGAGGCGATGCTGGAGGGCAGGCCCGCGCAGCACCACGAAGCAACACTCCGGGGCGACGCACCTACACGGCAGCGCGCTCGCTGAACGTCCAGAGGCTGTTGCCCAAAAAGTTCCACAACAGCACGACACCGGTCGCGCACACCTGCGCGAGGATATAGTTCCAGCCGATGACGGTCAGCAACCGCATCAGTCCTGCGTTGAGCAGCAGACCCGCCCCCGCCAGCAGCAGGAATTTGACGATCGCCGGCGCGTGGCTGTTGCGGCTGCGAAAGGTGAAGCGGTAGTTGAGCGAGTAGTTGGCGCCGGCGCTGATGACGAATCCGATGCACGAGGCGAGCGTGGGGCCGGTGAGCCGAGCTTGCACCAGGGCGATCAGCATCGCGTATTGAATGGCGGTCGCGACCGCTCCCACGAGCGCAAAGCGCAGGAACCGGGACACTGTCTTCTCCGCCGGACGTGCTGGCACTGCCTAGATGAGCTTCTCGATGATGTAGCGCGGGCGACCCTTGGCCTCCTGGTAGACCTTGCCGAGGTATTCCCCGATGATGCCGACACACAGGATCTGGATGCCGCCGAGGAAGTAGATTGGAAGCAGCGTCGAGGTCCAGCCCGGCACGGCGTGGGTGGTGAACAGGCGCACCCACAGCGTCCACAGACCCATCCCGCAGCTTCCCAGAAACACCAGGAAGCCGATGCTCGTGATGAGCCGCAGCGGCACCACCGAGAACGAGGTGACGCCATCCAGCGCCAGCGCCAGCATCTTGCGCAGCGGGTACTTGGACACTCCGGCAAAACGCTCTGCGCGCGCGTAATGCACGACGCTGGATTTGAAGCCCAGCAGCGGCACGATGCCGCGCAGGAACAGATTCACCTCGCCGAAATTCCTCAGCGCCACGATCGCCGGCCGGCTCATCAGCCGATAGTCGGCATGGTTGTAGATCGACTCCACGCCCAGGGCCTTCAGCACCCGATAGAAGGCCTGCGCCGAAGCCCGTTTGAACAGCCCGTCGCTGCGGCGGTCGTTGCGTACCCCGTAGACGACATGCACACCCTGTTGGTACGACTGCAACATTTCCGACATCGCTTCGACGTCATCCTGCAGGTCCGCATCCACGCTGATCACGGCGTCGGCGTCGACTGTGAACAACCCTGCCAACAGCGCGTTCTGATGTCCACGATTGCGCGACAGCTTGATCCCACCGACGCGCTCGCAGGCATGCGCGATGCTTTCGATCATCTCCCAGCTGCCGTCGCGGCTGCCGTCATCGACATACACCACCTGGCTTTCGGGCGCAGCCCGGCCGCCCGCAATCAGGCCCTCGAGCACCGTCACCAGTCGACGGGTCGTCTCCGGCAATACCGCGGTCTCGTTGAAACAGGGTACGACGATGGCCAGCTGTGGGGTCTTTGCCGGGAATGCGGCAGGAGCGCCCGGAGCGAACCACTCCGCCTGGGTCTCCACAAAGCCTCGTGTATGAGCGTGCACGACTGTCATCCTTCAGTGGGCGCGGCGTTGGCCCCAGACGAAAAAGCGCCGCTCCGCCGGCACCCGCGTCCGGTCGAAATCGTTGCGCCGCGCCTCCTGGAAGTACACCGACCAGCCGGCGTATTGGGGCATGCGCAGCAGCTCCGACAGCACATCGCGATGCTGCGCAGCCTGCTTCTCGACGAAGTCGGCGGTGCAGCGCTCCCCGCTCGCGCGGTACACCGTGCTCGCGCCCACATGCAAGGTGCTCAAGCGAACGGACGGATCGCGCTCGATGAGCGACATCATCATGACATACGGCTCTTCGGAGATGACCAGCACTTTGCCCGAGCAGGCCCGCGCGAAGTCCCGACCCTCCACGCGCAGCAGCGCAAATGACTCCTGCTTGGCCGCATGGTCCAGGGGAAAGGCGCCCAGCGGCACCGAGTCCGTGGCGCGGCGTGAAGTCAGAAGCGGGTACGTCCAGTCGTAGTGGCGCACCATCGGGCCGTGCGCGACTTCGGCAATCACCTGGTTCGCGAGCACCAGGGCGGCTACCGCGGCGACCGCCTGAGGAGGCCGCACGTACCGGCTCAACAGCAGGGCGGCCAGGATAGCCGCCGCCACGTAGGCGAGCAGCATGTGCCGGCCGGGTGTGGGGTTGGGCAGCCAGAACAGCAGGGTCGGGAGCGCGAGCAGTGCGATTGCGACCAGATGCAGCCGGCTCAGCTGGCGCGATGCATGCGAAAACAACAGCGCTGCGAGGCTGGACAGGGTGGCCACGCCCATGCACAGAACGAACATCGCCAGCCCCTTCGGCACCGTGCGCAGCTTGTAGAATTGCTCGAAGAAGCTCGCCACGAACCCCTGCCCCGCCGCAGTGCCGTGGTCCCCGCCTGAGCTCACGATCGCGAGCCACAGGACGCAGGCCGAGCCCATGACGAGCAGCCTGCCGGCACTGGCCCGCAGCCACTCCGAGCGCGAGGCGTCCGGGCGACCCATGAGGGTCATGAACGGAAACGCCAGAGCGACATCCGCGCGAATGGTCATCGCGACAAAGAACATGACGAACGAGCACGCGGCGACCATAACCCTCTGCCGCACCCCGAATCCCGGATCATCCAGGAAGCTCAACAGCCAGCCGCCGGCCAGCAGCACGGCGAACCCCGGCAGTTGCGGATGACCGCTCGTTCCCAGGTCAAGAAACACAGGGCTGAACGCGAACAGCACACACGCGAGAAATGCCCGGCTCGCCCCAAAGAGCCTCGCCAGATACAGCCCCAGCATCGCGACGGCGATCACCGCCGATGCAAAACCCACGTAGTTGATGACGCCGATCAGCGCGGACGAGCTCACCAGCACCGCGTGCGGCAACAGGTGATACAGCCCCTGGTAGTACCCGAAGCTGACCAGATAGTTATAGTGATAGCCGGCGTCCGCCTGCAGGCCCGAGGAGGCGCCGTAGACCCACGCCAGAGCCATTCTCTCCAGGTCGGGCTCGCCCAGAACATCCTGGAACACGAACGGAAAGACGAGCAACGCGTACAGCGCCGGCGGCACGATCAGCAGCCAGCGCCGCGCCTCCAGCGAGCGCACCGTCAACCGTTCGTGTGCGAGCGTGCTCAGGTGGGGGGACCTCAGATTGCATGGGTGTGCGCGGCGTCGCGCTCGTGCTCCTCCGCCATCGCGACCGTCGCCGGCACACTCGTTTCCATCGACGGCTCGTGCGGGTAACGGATCACGGCCTCGATCTGGTAGTCCTTGATGTCGCGAGCGTGAGTGAAGATGATCAGCTCACCCAGCAGACCCAGCGCAAAGAGCTGCATGCCCAGCACCACCAGGAGCGACGACAACAGCAGCGCCGGGCGATCGGCGAGCGGGTGCAGGAACACCAGGCGGTCGATGGCGAGCCAGGCGACGAGCACGGCTCCGATGACGAAGGTCGACGCGCCGACCATTCCGAAGAAGCGCAACGGCTTCTTCGTGAAACGCACGAGGAAGAATACCGTGAAGATATCCAACACCCGGTGCACGTAGTCGCGCACCGGGTAGCCGCGGTCGTAGCGATCGCGTGGCGATTGCCGCAGATCCACCTCGACCACCCGAAAGCCCTGGCGATTCGCCAGGACCGGCAGGAAGCGATGCTGGTCGCCGTAAAGCGAGATCTCCTCCAGCACGCGGCGCTTCATCGCCCGCGCGCCGCAACCCAGATCGTGGAAGGCCTGTCCGGTCACCGACGCAATCATCCGGTGAAAGGCGTTGCGGCGCAGCACCTCGAACCGGCTGCCCACGCGCGGCCAGCGGCGGCCGATTGCCAGGTCGCTCGAGGCGAGCCCTAGCACCAGCTTGGCGACCTCGCTGCCCTCGACCTGGTGGTAGGCCGGCAAGGTGACGATCGTCTCCCCTTGCGCCCGCTGAAATCCGGCCATGAGCGCCGTGGCCTCGCCGAACGGCCGGGTGAGACTGATGACCGTGACGTTGCCGCCGCTCCCGATCGGACCCAGCAACCGCTGCACGCTGGCGGCGATGGCGGGTTTGGGCCCGTCCAGCACGATGATGAATTCGTAGGGCGTGCCGAGCGTATCGAGCCCGGCGCGGTATTCACCGACCAGGGCGGCAATGTCCTGCGCATGACGGCTGCCTACCGGCATGATCACGGACAGACAGGGACTGGAAGTCAGGCGGACGGCATTCGTCATGGACGTGGGCTCACGCTGGTAGAGGACACGGGGCCGGTCATGCGCGGCACCGCCAACCGCTCGGCGGATGGCCTCCCGGTCAAGCTGGAGAACTCGTGCTCGCGCAGATCGCCGAGCTTGTACACCAGCTCTCCCAGCGCACCGCTCGCCATCAGCACGATGGCGGAGCTCAGGAAGATGACGCCGGACCCCGCAATCGGCAGTGACAGCATTCCTGTGGAAAGGAAATGGGCCATCGTCCAGCCAAAGGCGACCGTCGCCACGGCGAGCATCGGCACCGTGAGCAGGCTGAACCACAGCAGCGGCCGAGCCGTGAAAGAGGCGACAGTCTTGATCACCATCAGATCCAGCAGCACCTTGTAGATGCGCGACAGGCCATATTTGGATTTTCCGAAACGCCGCGCGTGGTGGCGGACTTTGATCTCCGCAATCTTCGGTCCCGCGATGGAGGCCATCGCGGGGATGAAGCGGTGCATTTCCGAGTACAGCGGAATCTTCTTGATCAGGCAGGCTCGATAGGCCTTCAGCGAGCAGCCGTTGTCGCGGATCGGCACCCCGGTCACCTTGGCGATCAGACGGTTGGCGATGCGCGAGGGGATCTTGCGCGAGAGCAGCTTGTCCTGGCGGTCATGGCGCCAGCCGACCACGATGTCGTACCCCGCATCGATCTGCTGCAGCAGGTTGCCGATGTCCGCCGGATCGTTCTGCAGATCGCCATCCATGGTCACGATCACTTCCCCGCTCGCCTGGGCGATGCCCGCGGCCATGGCCGGTGTCTGCCCGTAGTTGCGGCGGAACTTCACCAGTACTACACGCGGATCGGCGCGCGCGATCTCATCGACGAGCGCCACGGTCTTATCGGTGCTGCCATCATCGACAAACACGATCTCGAACGTCACGCCCAGCGGCTCGACGGCGCTGACGATCGTCGCGTGCATGGGGCGGACGCTGTCCTCCTCGTTGAACAGCGGCACAACGATGGATATGTCCGGACTCATGCGTCGACCTGGGCTTGACTAGTAATAAGGGCTGTCGTTGCGCTCGGTGGAACGGTTCAGGACGACGCCCATGAGATTGAGCTCCGCGAGCACTTCCTTCGCATTGGCGAGAGTTCGCCTGGCCGTCTGCCCCTGGGAGACGACCAGCAGGAAACTATCGACGCGCGGGGCGAAGGCCAGCACGTCGTCCGTGACCATCAGGGGCGGCAGGTCGTACACCACGACACGCCGCGGCGACTGACTCTCCAGCGCGTTGACGAAGTCCGCCATGCGCGGTGAGCTCAACAGCTCCGAGGAGCTTTCGACCGAGGTCGCGTTCGGAATGACCGCGAGGCGCTTCACGCCGATGTCGTAGACGATCTGCTCGAGCTCGACCTGCCCGGTGAGGTAATCGGTGAGGCCGTGCTCGTAGGTCATTCCCAGATAGCTGCCCAGCTGCGGGCGCTGCAGGTCCAGATCGACCAGGGTGACCCACGTGTTGACGTCCTGCGCGAGCGCCAGCGCCAGATTGACAGCCGTGAGGCTCTTGCCCTCGCCGGCCGCAGTGCCGGTAATTCCGAGCGTGGCCCAGTTGTTTGCCGACAGTCGCCGCAGGACCCGCGTGCGCAGGATCTTGTAGGCACGCGAGATGGCTACGTCGTGCACGCGCAGCAGAATGTGGTTGCGCTCCATCGCCTCCGGATCCACCGGCGCGGAGCGGTACTGCGGCGTGAACACATCCTGTGGTGCAGCTCCGGGGGGGGGCTGCGGGACTCCCAGATTGTGAGGCCGGGCGGCGCGTTGCATGGGCGGCGCCAGACCGCCCGGCATGCCGGGAACGCGCTCGCGGCGCATGACTTCCTCAATTAGGCTCATGAGAGTTCCTTTAGTAGAAATTCCGAACGGCCACGACCAGCGCGATGCTACCGATGGCGACGCAACTGGTGAGCATCGCGACCTGCCACCGCTGCTTCCTTGCGGAGAACGCATCCCGGATCTCCGGAATGACGCCCAGCGGCGAGAGATTCAGCACGCGACGCACATCGCGACTGCCGCGAATGCTCTGATCGACGCTTTCGCGGAACACCACCGCCGTGAGACCGAGAAGCATCGCAAGTGCCAGTCCCACTACGCCGATCGCGATGCGCTTCGGCTTGGATGGCTTGGACGGAAGCGCCGGGGCCTGCACGAGGCGCAGCTCGTCGCTGCGGCCGCTGGCAATGGCCGCGCTGGAGAGCTCGGCGTCCATCTGGCTCTTCTGCAGCTGGTCGTACTGCGTATGCGCCAGCTCCAGATCGCGCGTGAGGGTCTTGTACTCGCGCTCCACCTGCGGAGTCGCCTCCACACGGTGCTGCATCTGCTCGAGCTTGGTGCGCAGCTCGCTCTCGCGCCGCTGCAGGCCTGAGATCTGCGTATCCACGGCGTTGACCTGGGTCTTCAGCTGCACCACCGCCGGGCTGCCGACCGGATTGCCCGCGTTGGTCTCACCGGCCGCGATGCGCGTCTCGAGCGTCTTGATCTGGCGTTCGATCCGTTTGACGTCGGGGTGATCTTCGCTGTAGCGCTGGCGAGCCTGCGCCAGGATCGCCTTCTGCGCCTGCAGCTGCGCCGGGAGCGACAGGCTATCCACCGCGCCGCCGCCGGCTCTGAGGGCATCGATCTGCCGGCGCAGCGCGATCATGTCAGGGTGATTCTCGTCGTAGGTGGCCAGCTTCCTGTTGTATTCGGCCTGCAGCTGGCCGAGCATCCCCTCGTCCTGGCCGGCGTTCTTCGCCTGCGCCAGCTGCTGCGCGAGGAAGATCTTGTCCTGCTGCAGCGAGCGCACCTGCTGGCTGACGTCATCCAGGTCGCGCTGGGTGCGATCGAGCAGGTTGAGGTTGAGATCGGTCAGCTCCGGAAGCTGGCCGAAATTCTTCGCTTTGAACTGCGCCAGCCGTGCCTCCGCCTGCGCGATCTGACTGCGGTACTTCTCGGTCTCGCTGTTGTAGAAGGCGGTCGCCGCCTTGGCGCGGACCTGCAGATTGGAGCGGCTCGCCAGCATGAACGCATCGGTGAGCCAGGCGGCGACCTTCTGCGCCTGCACCGGATCGCGGCTGTTGTACGACACGGTGAATGCGGAGATGATCTCGCGCTCGCGGCCGGTATCCGGATCCAGCACCGGCACCCTGACGGTCTCGACGCTGGCCTTGCGGATGATGGTCTGGATGGCATCGTCGCGCTCCTGCCCCGGCTCGATCAGGCTCGGCATCTGGTCGAGCAGCTTGTTGAGCGTCGTCGGACTCATCACCGAGGCGGACAGGCTGTTGACGTACTCGTCCATGTATTCCTTCTCGCGCCGCGCGCGATCTCCCTGGTCCTTGTCGGTCGGGAGCGCGCCGGAGACGGTCGCGTTGGCGAAGGTGATGAGCCCGGTGGAGACGAAGATGCTCGGCATGCCGATCGCCAGCGCCAGCGCACAGGCGACGATCGGGACGGCCACGATGGCGAGCAGCATGCGCCGCCGCTTCAGGGCCGCGAGGTAGTCCGAGAACTCGGGAGTGAGGTTTTGTGCGGTATCGCTCATTGCGGTCTTCCGATGTCGACGGGCAGTTTGTTCAGGTCCGGCACGGGCTCGAAGCGGCTCAGCGGCTGGTAGATGATCGATAGCGTCACGGCGTTGGAGGCCGCATGCGTCTCGCCCTGGAACCTCTGCCAGATGTAGTCATACTCGCCGGCGAGCCGGTAGCTGCGCGTCAGCTGGTATGAAAGTCCGGTCGTTGCGGCGACGTAGTCATCTCCCTGGATGGAAGCCGGGCCGCCGACGGCACCGCGCAGGCGCAGCAAGCGTGCGCCGACGAAGCCCGACAGGCGCGGCTCGAAAGCATGGATCACGCGGAATCTGACTTCGCTGTGGTTTTCCACCTGGCCGGCCGAGCTGGGCTCCACGCCGCGCAGCGCATCGAGCACGAACTGGGTGATCTGGTATGTCCAGGTCACGCCGGCGCCGCCGGTGATGCTGGTGTTACTGACATTCCCGCCGTTGGCGCTGGCCTGGGATCGCAACGCTCCGAGCCGCACGTAGTACTGGATGATCTGCGTCGGGTGGAACTGCAACTCCGCCTGCCCGCCGAATCCGTCGGTACCCTGGGAGCCGACCGGATCGTAGCGCGTGCCGATGAGGCTCCCGACGAAGGTGGTCTGCTGGGAGATGTCGTACCCCAGACCCGCCTGGAACCGATAGTTCTGGAATCCGACCTGCTCGAAGAGATTCTTGTCGTAGGCGACGTGGACGTAGTCGGCATCCAGGTGCAGGTGATAGCGGGGCGTGAAGTCGTAGGTGAAGGTCGGCGCCACGTTCTCCAGCTCGCGGCGGTTGAGGGCGCTGACGCGCCCGCTGCCGGTCCCCACGATCTGGCCGAGCCCCACACCGGCGAAGCCGGCCGGAAGCAGCTCCGAGAAGATGACCTCTTCGTTGGCGTATTGCGCGGTGATCCCGTACTGGGATTTCAGAGTCTTGGAGTTGGCCTTCAGATCCAGGTAGCCGTTGGTCGAGTCATCGGTCGTGTCGTTCGGAAAGTAGTTGGAGGTGATCCGCGGCACGAGCGCGATCTCGGACCTTTGCGTCAGCAGCCGCATGCCGAGGGAAGCATCCAGCATCGGACCGTAGGCCTGCACCTTGTCGGGGGTCCCCTCCTGGGCGAGCCGGTAGTTGTCGTTGTACAACGCACTCAGCTCGATGCGGGGATTGAAATCCCAGTTGGACGAATGGGCCACCTGTGTGCCCCCGAGCGCCGTACTCGCCAGCAGCGCGGCCGACGCGGCGCGCACCTTGGCTTGAACCACCTTCGCCGCGCGCTGCTTGTCCGGCTCGGTGGAGGCTCCCGCCCTACGGGACGACGACAACATCGCCGGCCTGCAGCGTGATGTTCTGGTCCAGGTTCTTGCCGCGCACCACATCGGTGTAACGGAACGGCAGCGCCTGCTGCTGCCCGGTGTCGGTGCGGCGCAGGATCATGATGTCCCCGAGAGCGGCAAAGGGTGTCGTGCCCCCGGCCATGCTGAGCGCCTGCATCACGTCAACCTTCGGGTTGACGACGAAGTCGCCAGGCTTGTTCACCTGGCCGATCACATAAACCTTGTTTCCCTTGATCTCCTGGATGGAGACCGTCACGACCGGATCGGAGATGTACTTGCGCAGCTTCTCGGTGAGCATCTGCTGCAGCTCCTGCACGGTCTTGCCGCGGGCATCCATCTGTCCGGCCAACGGGAAGGAGAACATGCCATCCGGCCGCACCAGCACTCCCGGGGGTCCGCCACCGGGGGCGGCAGGCCCGGACAGGTCCGGCTCCTTCCAGACGGAGATCGACAGGATGTCGCCTGGCTTGACCGTATAGGCGGCCTCAGGGCTGCCCGCGCGGGCCACAGCCGGCGGCGCCGCCGCAGCGGACACGGAACCGGCGAAGGGCAGAACGAAGAGAATCCCGCACGATAATAGGTGGGGAAGTCGCAAGCGCATTTTGGGGGTCCTCCAGATTCTTCTCGCAAGCACCGCGTGGGAGTTCTTGATCCGCGCACGCTCCGCCTGTCGGCCAAGCTTGGAGCAAGCGGCGTACCTGAGCCCCCGCCTAGGCGGGCGCCTGCCCCTCGCGGGTACAGGCGCCCCCACAGTGAGGCAATCCGCCCTCGCGCAGAGCTGGTAGCAAGGAACGGGGCTGCGGGGACAGACGGTGCGGAACGTTTCGCTCGCGCCTGCGTTCATCCGTTGCGCGGCCGGTGCTCGCACCCGTGCGGCGCTCCCGTGGCCAGCTGGTCCGGGGTTTGCTCAGTCTTGCGCTGCAATGCCGCCTTCAGTCGCACACGTACAGCCGATCCGCCGCCCCCTGAGTGATGCTCGCGACCGCAGGACCTCGCCGAGCGTCTGTTTCGTCGGCCTGCGCAATCTCCCCGTGCTTGCGCAGGAATACGCCGAACATGGCGCCGGCGGCGCAGAGGTGCAGCAAACGCTGCTCGCGAGAGCGCTCGCGCAGCGCGGTGTGCGTGTGTCGATGATTGTCGGCGATTACGGACAGTCTGACGGCGCGAGCTGGGACGGCATCAAAACTTACAAAGCGAGCGCTCCCGAGGAAGGAATTCCGCTCCTGCGCTTCATTCATCCGCGCTGGACGAAGCTCTGGTCCGCCCTGCGGCGGGCCGACGCAGACATTTATTACGCGAGCTGCGCGGGCGCGACCCTCGGACAGGTCGCGCTGTTCACGCGCCTGCAGCGACGCAAGCTCGTGTTTCGAGTCGCGAGCGACACCGACTGCGACCCCGACGCACTGCTGGTGCGCTACTGGCGCGACAAGATGCTCTACCGGTACGGCTTACAACGCGCCGATATCGTCCTTGCACAAACTCCGCACCAACAACAATGCCTCGCACGCAACTTCGGCCGCGCCAGTCGCGTAGTGGCGTCACTCACCGAGACCACGCGCACCGCCAAGGGATTCGCGGAACGCGATATCGGCGCACTCTGGGTCGGTAACATCCGCGCACTGAAGCGCCCGCAGCTGCTGCTGCAGCTCGCACGCAGCCTCCCCGAGATCTCCTTTCATATGGTCGGCGGCCCGATGAAGAGTCATGAGGCGCTATTCACGGCGGTGCGCACCGAAGCGCAGAGCGTGCCGAATGTGAGCTTCCACGGAGCGGTCCCCTATCATGCGGTCGGCGAGCTGTTCGGTCGGGCACGCGTGCTGGTCGGCACTTCCGAAATCGAAGGGTTCCCGAACACCTATCTGCAGGCGTGGGCGCGCGGCACACCGGTCGTCGCGTTCCTGGATCCACAACAGCTGCTGTCGCGCAACGCCCTCGGACACGCAGTCACGAGCTCGAGGGACATGCAGGCCGCCGTGCAGACGCTGTGCACGAACGCGCACGCGTGGGAGCCCGTAAGCCGGCGCTGCCGGCAGTACATGGAAGAGCAGCCCGCTGCGGCCCAGATGCTCGAGCCCTATCTGCAGGCGTTGCTTAGCCTGCAGCCACCGCCCCCCACCACCACGGCCCCCTTGCAGAGATGAGTCCTCATGGCAGCGACGCTTGAGCGAGCCCGACCCGCCACTTGCCGGAGCATCCTGATGGTCGGCACCGACCTGGATGGCAAGGGCGGCATCCGCGCTGCGATCCGCGGGCTGGTGGACGTCGGGCTGTTCCAACGCTTCAACGTCACCTATGTCGCCACGCATCGCTATGGAAGCCTCTGGGGCAAGATGACTTCCGCGCTCGGCGGCTGGCTCAAGGTGGCCTACTACCTGTGCAGGCTGGATGCGCCGTTGGTGCACGTCCAGGCCTCCTGCCGTGCCTCCTTCTGGCGCAAGTCGGTCGTGTGTTTCATGGCTCGCGTGGCGCGACGGCCCTATATCCTGCACGTGCACAGCGGAGAGTTCATCGACTTCTATCGCTCCGAGTGCGGACCCCTCGGCCGCTACATGATCCGCCGGGTCTTTGCGAACGCACGGCTGGTCATCGCGCTGTCAGAGCCCTGGCGGGAGCGCTTGCTCGAGATATGCCCCGCGGCGAATGTCGACGTGCTGAGCAACAGCGTGGCACTCCCCGATGCGGCGACGACGGGCGCTGCAGAAGCCGCACCGCAAGCACCGACGCTTCTGTATCTCGGGTTCATCAAGCACGCCAAGGGCACCGACGATCTGGTGAGGGCGTTCGCACGCATCGCCGGCAAGTTCCCCACGCTCGAGCTGCTGTGCGGCGGCACCGGCTCGCTGGAAGAGATGCGCCAGCTGGCGGCCAGTCTCGGCGTCGGCGACCGCGTCAGTTTTCCCGGCTGGCTCGGCCCGGAGCGCAAGCGCGAAGCGATGCGCAACGCCACGATTTTCATCCTGCCCTCCTATGCCGAGGGCATGCCGATGTCGCTGATGGAAGCGATGGCGTGGGGCTTGCCGACCATCGCCACTCCCGTCGGCGGCATTCTGCAAATGGTGACTCATCAGAAGAACGGCTGGCTGGTCCCGCCGGGGGACATCGACGCGCTTGCCGCCGCCATCGCGCGCTTGTTGAGCGACGCCCGGCTGCGCGAGCAGCTCGGCGCCGCCGCGCGCCACACCGTCGAGACCGGCTTCACGCGGGAGGCCGCTCTCGCCCGATTGAGCCAGCTCTATCGACGCTGCGGCATCGAATCACGTGCCTGAGGAAAGAGACTTGAAACAGATCGCCCAATACCAAGACGGACGACTGGAGCTCCAGGACGTCCCGCCGCCCACCGCACCGCCAGGAGGCATCCTCGTCCGGCTCACTCACTCGGTCATCAGCGTGGGCACCGAGAAAATGAAGGTCGAGCAGGCGCGTATGAACCTGCTGCAGAAAGCGCGCGCGCGGCCCGATCAGGTGCGCAAGGTCCTCGACACCGCACGCACGCTTGGTTGGCGTGCCGCAATCGAGAAGGTCCGCAGCCGTCTCGAGCTACCCAGCCCCCTGGGCTACAGCGCCGCGGGTATCGTCGAGCAGGTGCACCCTGACAACACGCGTTACGCCGTCGGCGATCGTGTCGCCGTAGGCGGTGCGGAGTGTGCCTTCCACGCAGAGCTCGCCGCCGTCCCGGACATGCTCGCCGCCCGCATACCCGAGGGCGTCGAGAACTGGCAGGCAGCGTATACGACCGTCGCGTCCATCTCGATGCAGGTCGTGCGGCAACTGCAGCCGACACTCGGTGAGCGGGTCATGGTCGTCGGCCAGGGGCTGATCGGGTTGCTGGTCACAGCTTTGCTGCATGCGAGCGGTGCACGCGTCATGGCGTTGGACGTGGCGCCCGCGCGGCGCAAGTTCGCGCTGGCCATGGGCGCTGAACGGGTCGTCATCGCCGGTGACCAGGATCTCAGGCACGAGGTCCGCCAGTGGACCGAGGGTTATGGGGTCGACGCAGCGGTACTGGCCACCGCCTCCGCCAGCAACCTGCCCACCGAGCAGTCGCTGGATGCGCTGCGCGATCGCGGCCGCCTGATCGTCGTGGGCAAGACGAAGGTCGATTTGCCCTGGGAGCTCGCCTACGCGAAGGAAATCGATGTGCGCTTCTCGCGCAGCTACGGCGCAGGACGCTACGACCCCGCGTACGAGTGGGCAGGTGCCGACTACCCCATCGGCTATGTGCGTTGGACCGAGCAGCGCAATTTCGACGCCTGCCTGCAGCTGATGAAGACCGGCCAGCTCGATCTGGCGCCGATCACGACGCGGCGCGCGCCTTTCAGTCAGGCACTGGAAATCTATCAACAATTGCTGGGCCCGAGCGGCGCCTCCGAAGCAGGCGTGGTGCTCGAGTACGCCAGCCCTGCCCGCAGCGCGGCACCGAAGCTGTCGCTCATCGCAACGCCCGCGGGAGCAGCGGCATCCAGCCCCGCCGAGCCGCCCCGAAAGACGACGCCGCCGGCAAAGCCCGTTCCGGCGCGCAAGCTGGACCACGCCGTCGGCCGTCTGGATGTGATTGGCGCCGGCAACTTCGCCCGCACCATGCTGCTGCCGCACCTGAAGGGGCTCGTTCCGCTCGGCACGGTCGTGAACAACACTGCCTTGAGCGCGAACCATGCGCGCAAGAAGTTCGGATTCGCTCAGGCGATCACCGACCACCATCCGGTGCTTGCCGATCAGGCGGACGCCGCCGTACTCATCGCGACACGTCACAATCTGCACGCTCCCCTGGTGAATGCCGCACTGGCTGCACACCGGCATGTTTTCGTGGAGAAGCCCTTGTGCCTGCGGCCGCAGGAGCTGCGCGAGATCGAGTCTTCGCTGAAGGCCAGCCGCGGCACCCTCCAGGTCGGATTCAACCGTCGCTTCGCCGGCGCCGCAACGCACTTGCATTCGCTGCTGCGGGCCACTCCCGGCCCCAAGACGGTGAGCTTCCGCGTCATGGCCGGAGCGCTCGATCCAGGCAGCTGGTACGCAAACCATGCCGAGAGCGGCGGGCGGGTGCTGGGTGAGGCCTGCCATTTTTTCGACTTCCTGAGCTACCTGATCGATGCGCCGCCGGTGCTCGTCACTGCGCAGACGGTGTGGCCTGCGACCGGCCGCCTGCCCTTTCCGGACAGCGTCACTGCGCAAGTGGAGTTCGCCGATGGCTCCAGTGGGCAGCTGGTGTATTCCGCCGAGGGCGACAGCTCCTGGCCGAAAGAGACCTGCACGGTGTTCGGCGCAGGGCTGGCCGCGGAAATCGTCAATTTCCAGAAGCTGACGGTGTCGCAGCGCAGGCGCCGCACGAGCAAGGACTTCAAGGGCAAGGGTCACGCCGAGCAGATGGCCGCTTGGGCCCGGTTCCTGCGGGGCGAGGCCCCCCATCCCTTTCCGTTCCAGCAGATCCGCACCTCGATGCAGCTCACCTTCGCCGCCCTGGAGTCCATCCAACACGGGCGCGCCGTGGAGATGGGAGGCGAATGAACGCTCGCCCAGGACTGCTGTTCATCGTCAGCTCCCTCAACGTCGGCGGGGCGGAGAAGCAGGTGATCACGCTGCTGAACCGTCTGGACACGAGCCGCTTCCGGCTGCACCTCGCGTATCTGTCGCCCGCAGACGGCCTCTTGCCACAATTGCAGACCGACAAGCTCGATGCGCTGGTGTGCTGCGACGTGCGCCGCGGGATCGAGCGCCGGGCAGTGCGCAAGTTGCGGGACCTCATAGCCGACCGCTCCATAGACGTCATCGTGTGCACGAACATGTACTCGATGCTGTACGGAATGCTGGCGCGTGCCGGCGCGGCGACCCGGCCAAAGCTGGTGACTGTGTTCCACACTACGCTGCTGCGCACGTACAAAGACAAGCTGCAGATGTTGTTCTACCGTCAGCTGTTCGGGCGTTGCGATCTGCTGATCTACGTGTGCGAGAACCAGCGGCAGTTCTGGCGCGAGCGCGGCATACGCCCGCTCTCGGACTCGGTGGTTCACAACGGCATCGAGGTTGAGACTTACGAGGACCGAAGTACCGCGGAACAGCGACTGCAGCTCCGCCACACGCTGGGCTTCGCGCCGGACGACTACGTCGTGGGGCTGTGTTCCGGGCTGCGGCCGGAGAAGGCCCACAGCGATCTGCTCATGGCGCTCGCGCGGCTGCGGGCGCAGGGAGTTTCGGCCAAGGGCCTGTTCATCGGCGATGGCCCGGAACGTGACGCGCTGGAGTCGATGATGGCTTCGCTCGATCTCGCGCCGCACGTGCGCATCACCGGCGTCCAGGCGGACGTGCGACCGTATGTCGCCTGCTGCGACGTCATGACCCTGGTCTCCCGGTCCGAGACCTTCTCTCTGGCGGCGCTGGAGTCGATGTCACTGGCAAAGCCCATGGTCATGAGCGATGTCGGCGGCGCCTCCGAGCAGGTCGTACACGGACAGAACGGGTTCCTGTTCGAGCCCGGTGACATCGACTCACTGGTGATGCACCTGCAGAGCCTCACCTCCGATGCGTTGCGGGCGCGCATGGGCCGCGCGGCAGCGCATCGGGTGCGCCAGCTCTATACGTCCGAAGGGATGAAGGATCGCTTCACCGAACGTGTGATCGAGCTGCTCGGCCCGGGTGAGCTGCGGCGTCCCGCGTGGCTGTCGCATTACGGCGGAAGATGACGGTCAGGCCGACACGGCCGTGGCTCGCACCAGGAGTAACAGCGTCATGATGAGCGTACAACTCGCCAAATCCTTCATGCGGATGCGGGAAGTCGTCCCGGCCTCTCCGGAGGGGGGCGTCGGGGAGCTTCAGGAAGTCTTCCGTCACCGCGTATTCCTCGAGGGGACGGACACCGATCGCAAGTCGATCATGCTGGAGTCCTCGCGCAGCAAGTACGAGTCGGAGCTCGCATACCCGTGGGATCACTACTTCGGTACCGATCTGATGCCGCTGCTCAGCGGCAAGGTGGCCCTGGACCTCGGCTGCTTCACCGGCGGACGCAGCATCGCCTGGTTCGAGCGCTACCGCCTGCGCTTCATCCACGGTATCGATGTCGCCCCGGAATACATCGAGGCTGCGACCCAGTTCGCCGCTCTGCGCGGCATTCCCTCCCGCTATCACCTTGCAACCGGTGAAGCGCTGCCCTTCGAGGACGGCCAGCTCGATGCCGTGCTGTCGTTCGACGTATTCGAGCATGTGCAGAGCGTGCAGCAGACCCTGCAGGAGTGTCATCGGATCCTCAAGCGGGGCGGCCGGCTGTTTGTGGTGTTTCCCAGCTACTTCCATCCAACGGAGCACCATCTCTCCCTCGCCACGCGGCTGCCTTGCATCCACTACCTCTTCAGCGGCAAGACCCTCGTGCGCGCCTACCACGAGATTCTCCAGGAGCGCGGCGCGGATGCCGGCTGGTACCGGCGCAGCTCGCCGCAGCTGGAACGCTGGGAGAGGGGCAACACCATCAACGGGACGACGCTGGCGAAATTCCGGCGGTTGATCCGCCCCAGCGACTGGAACATCCGTCTGCACAGCGCACGGCCGATCGGCAGCATCGGCCGCAACGCCGCGAAGCTGCGTGCCGCGGCGTTGCTTTCACCGGCCTTCGGACTGGCGGCGCGCGTGCCCGGCCTGCAGGAGATCTTCCTGCACCGGATCACCTACATCCTGGAGAAGACGTAACGGCCCGGAGACCCGCAAAGCGAGCCCCCGGGCCGGCGGACCATCACGTCCCCGCGGTGAGCTTCTGCGGCGCCGCCGGGCGCTTCACCGGATTCTTGCGCATCAGGATGATGCCATCGCGGTCTTTGAGTGTGACGGTGGTGACGGTCTGGCCGTTGTTGATGGCGGGGTCCTGGGTTCCCTGCAGCTTCACGTAGGAGGTCTCCAGGGTCACCGTCTGGTTGCCATTGCCTTTCGGGTTCACCAGCACGATGCCGTTGTCGAAGTCGCGGCGCCAGACGCCCTGCTTCCAGGCAGCGGTGGGGATCGCCTGGGCCTGGCCGAGCTTGGCGTCGAACTCATCGAACCACACCACGCCGTGATAGCTGGTCGCGGTATTGGTGAACGAGTAATAGCCGTCATTCAGCAGTGTCGAGCCGAGCCCGTAGCGCATGGACTGGTAATCCGTCGGATCGCCCCACTGGTTGAGGATGATGAGCTTCGGCTCCGCGACGGCGGCCATGATGGCGTTGTACTGCTTCATCATCACCTGCCAACCGGCCCAGCCCTCCACCGACCAGGACTTGCCGATGGCTCCTTCCATCACTCCGCCGTCGACCATGTTGACATAGCCGGCGGGAATGGCGGCTCCGGAAGCAGCCCACTCGGTGATGTTGCCGATCTGGAACTTGCCCGGCGCGAGCGACCTGGCGAGCTGGTAGTAGCGCTGGTAGCCGGCCTGGAACGCGCTGAGCGCCTTCGGATCGGTCGGCTGCAGGATCGTGCCGTTGCGCTGCCAGTCCCCGGCTGCCGGCGGGTTCACCGCCGTGTTATCCATGAAGATGCCGTCCGCGGCGGGGTTCGGCGTCAGGTTGGTGTTGACGAAAAAGCGCGTGATGTAGTCGACCGCATTGTTGCCCGAGGAATCCTGCGGCGCCCACTGGGTGATGTTGATCTCGCCGAAGCGCGTGTCGTGCGGCGTCAGCACGTGCAGGCTGAGGCTCTTATCCGAGTACAGCCACCATTTCATGGAGGTGACTTTCGTGCGCAGCGGCGCGAACGCGTCGTTGGCCTGGGCGACTCCCAGGCAGTCCAGCATCGCATACAGGAACAGCAGCGTGTTCGGATTCTTCGCCTTGATCGCCTGCAGGGAGGTATTCAGCGGCTTGCCGCCGGGGGCGAGCCCCGGATACATCCCCAGGATCGAGACGTCCTGCCTGGCGATCTGCGCCTGGTAAGTCGGATCATCGAAGTTCATCGGGCTGCCGATGTCGATGCCCCCGATGCGCGGAAAGGGCGGCTTGGTGAAGGCCGAGGCACTCGTGCCGGCCACGAGCAGCGCGCCGGCGGCCAACGCGACGGTGAGCTTTCGAAGAGTAGTAAGAGGCATCATTCCCCCGAACAAGAGTAGCAGCTCGACGACATTGTCGAGGCGCGCGCGGGCCCGCGAAGACCCGAACCCCTGCATAGGGTCGTCCGCTCTTCAGTAACCCCGAAACAGGGCGGACGTTCGATGCCTCCGATCCCGCATTCGTTGCAGCCGGCAGCCGGTGCGCACAAGCTACCCACCGAGACTGCTCTCGCTAGGTGACGGATTGGAGTGCGAATCCATTTTCCGTCACTGCGGTTCGATGACCGCGTCCACGTCTGCAACGAAAGGCCGCCCTGAGGCGACCGCCGCTATTTTTACTACTCGCATATGAAGGTCAAGAGCGTAGCCGTCGCTTTCGAGACACAAATCCCATTCCCTCGCGTGAATGTCTGCTCACACAGACAGCTCGACGTCTGGGTTCGCAGACAGGCGGCGTGCCGGCGCGCTTGAAGTCCTCCAGCCACGACTGAAACATCAGCACACCCCACAGGTGAAACGACCAGCTCATCTGGCCTCTCTGGTGCTGCTCCCAGCGCCGCTGGACGATGTCGCAGGCCAGATAGCCCTGTTGCCGCAGCTTCGCGGGCGCCAGCAGGGCAGCGGCCCATTCTTTGAGCTCACCCCGCAGCCACCTGTCCAGCGGAATGGCAAAACCGCTCTTGGGTCGATCGAAGAGCGCACGAGGCACCTGTCGTTCGAGCAACGTCCGCAGTATCCACTTCCCTTTCCCGTCGCGAAGTTGCAGTGCGATGGGAATGCGCCACGCTGCAGCAGCAACGCCCGGGTCGAGCAAGGGCACACGCGTCTCCAGAGAGACCGCCATCGCCGCTCTATCGACTTTCACGAGAATGTCATCAGGCAGATAGCGGCGCGTATCTGCATGCATCATGTGGGCGATCGGATCCGCGCCCGCATCCTCAGGTCCCTGCGAGGCCACCGCGGCGTGGTCGCTCACGCCGAGCACAACGCCCGTGGAGGGCTGCCAGAACGATGTCATTGCATCGTAGAGCTCCGGCAGAGAGCGGGCGCCGAACGCGCGTGCGCGCTCCTGCACTCTCTCGGCGACCTGGCGCCGACCCTGCAGGTGCGCAACGACTCTGTAGGGCGCGGTAGCGGCCCCAAGAGCCCAGCCCGGCAAGGATTCGAGAGCTCGCGCAGTCAGGCTGCGCACTCCGGAGGGCACGCGCTGCATGCGGCGCCAGCGGTTGCGAACCTCCAGATAGCGCGGATATCCGCCGAAGAGCTCATCGCCGGCATCACCGGACAATGCGACTGTCACCTCGCGGCGCGCGAGCTGCGCAACCAGATAGGTCGGGATCTGCGAGGAATCCGCAAAAGGCTCGTCGTAGATCCGTGCGAGCCGCGGGATGACCTGCAGAGCATCACGGGAGGTCACAATGAGCTCGGTGTGGCGCGTTCCGAGGTGTTCGGCCACGCGCCGCGCAAATGGCGCTTCGTTGAACGACTCCTCCTCGAAACCGATAGAGAACGTACGTACGGGCTGGCTGGCAGCGCGCTGCATGTAGCTGACGACGAGGGAGGAGTCGATGCCTCCGGAAAGGAAGGCGCCCACGGGCACATCCGCGACCATCTGCAGCCGGACAGCCTCCTGGAGCGCGGCATCGACCTGATCCAGTGCTTCGGCCTCGTTCGGCGCAGCGCCTCCCGAGCGGTCGAGTACGACTGAAGAAGGCCGCCAGTATTCCTCCTCCAGCACGCGCAGGTTGCCCCGCTCGGCGCTGACCCGTAACGTGCAACCCGGGCGCAGCTTGCGGATGCCTTCGAAGATCGACAGGGGTGCCGGAACATAGTCGCGCTGCAGATACAGCGCCAGCGCATTGCGATCGATGTCCGCGTTCCAGGCGCTGTGATGGCGCAATGCCTTCAGCTCCGACCCGAAGATCAGCTTGCGCGCCGCACCGCTGCCCAGCTCACCGTAATAGAGCGGCTTTTCCCCGAAGCGGTCGCGCGCCAGCCACAGCACCTGCTCAGCCTCATCCCACAGAGCGAAGGCGAGCATGGCGCGACAGCGACGCAAGGCGCCATGCACACCCCATCGCTCCACCGCAGCGAGCAGCACCTCGGTGTCGCTTTCGCTGCGGAAGGAAAATCCGCACGCGGCGAGCTCCGCACGCAACTCACGGTAGTTGTAGACCTCGCCGTTGAAGGTGATGGTGAAACGCCCGCTATGCGAGCGCATGGGCTGCGACCCGAGCGGCGACAGATCGATGATGGCGAGCCGACGATGGCAGAAAGCGATGCCCGCCTCGGCATCGATCCATTGGCCCTCCCCGTCCGGCCCGCGATGTGCGAGCGCCGCGGCCATTCTTCCCAAGTCGGCCTGCGCGGCGCCCGGCAGGAAGCCGCCCGGCTGGAAGAATCCCGCGATGCCGCACATGCTCAGCGCGCGCCGTGGGCGGAAGGCAGATGCGCCGGCTCTCGACCTCGCGGCAACCCCGGCGATGCGGTCACGAGTGTCGGCTCGGCTGCCCGCTGCGTCGCCTTCTCCGCAATGATCTTCGCGGCAACGCTCAGCGACATGCCGATGTACATCCAGATGTAGGGCCAGGGCTTGGACAGGTTCGTGAACAGGATGTTGACTGCCACGCCGAGCACTCCAAACACCACGGCGATCATGAAGGGCCGCATTTCCGCCGAGGCGAGCAGCGCGGCGCGGCTCGCCGTCGTCACGCTCTGGTAGAGGATCGTGATGAAAGCCACCACCCCAACCACCCCCAGATCGAACCACAGGTCCAGATAATAGTTGTGGGTCGCATACACAAAGCGCGTCTCATACACGTTCCAGCCGAATCCGCTGAGAAAGCTGACCGGCGTGTCGATCATGTGCTGGAGGGTGTTCGTCCAGACGCTCGTGCGTCCGGAGGACACCTCGCTCATGTCGATGGAGGTGGACGCACCCAACAGCCGATCTCCGATGACATCACCGACGTTGGGCACGATCAGGGTGACCAGGATCGACACCACCAGCGCGCCGATCAGGCCCGTCACCAGCCAGGACGCGACCCGGGACAGGGGGAGGAAGCGCCTGCACACGAAGGCCGCGGCGCCATACCCCAGCACGACGGCGACGTACGAGCCGCGCGAGACCGTGAGAACCAGCACCGCGAGCGTCGACAACACCCCCGCATACCACCACAGCCGTGCCGGCCCGCGGCTCGCCGTTGCAACGGCGACCATTGCTGGCAGCAGGCCCACCAGCAATGCTCCGGTCTCGTTCGCATGACCGAACATCCCGAACACACGATCGGCCTCGGCGCCCTCCTGTCCGACCCGCACTCCGAAGTGAGTGAGCCCGATGACATCCGTGAGTGTCAGGATGCTCGACAGGCCGATCGCGGAGACCAGCGTCTTGAGCAGCAACTTGAAATCGGCCTCGTTCCGCACTGCGTAGAATATCGTGAAACAGAACAGGGCCATGTCGTACAGCTGCGACTTCAGCAGCATCCCCGACTCTTTGACGTCGTACGCAGTCCAGTGAACGATGAAGCAGCACGTCGCATAGCTGAGCGTGGCGTACCCGAGCCAGACGGCGAACGCAGCCTGCAGCATCGGCAGGCGCGGGCGCGACTGGTTGCCCGACAGGGCGAGCCGGAAGAACATCGCCAGTGCGATGACGTACAGCACGGCATTCTTGGGGCTCAGCCCGGGCCCGAGGCTCATGTCGTTGCCCAGGATGTCCGCCGCCGCGAGCACCGAGATCAACAGGATGAATAGCCAGCGCATGCTCAGACCTTTCCTGTGGTGTGTTGGGGGAGCAGCCGCTTCAGCCACTCCAGCAGGGCGAGAGCCTCGGGGACGCGCAACAGCAGCAGCAGCAGCGCGAAGGCGGCCAGGTAGGTCGCCGAGCCCAGAATCACGCCGGCGAACCCGAGCAGTTCCGTCCAGATGGGGCTCACGATGAAAGCGGCAGCGGTGAGCGCCGCGAGCGCGGTCTTACCCATGCTCGTGAACGGCAGGATGTCACGCAATCCGACACGGTACGCCTGCATCGTACGCCAGCACAGCCACCCGGCGTCCACCCAGACCGCGATCACCAGCGCGATCATCGCCCCGGCAACACCGGCAATCGGGATCAACGCCAGCAGGGCAATGCCGCAGGTTGCGAGCGCCGCCACGTTGCTCTCCACTAGCGGTCGCGTGCGGTTGATGGCGCGCAGCGCCGGGGCGAAGTCGAAGCATTCCCGGACCACGACCAGCATGTAGAGCTGCATCACGAGCGCCGCTTCGCGGTAGCTCGCCCCGAACACCGTGACGATCAGCGGCTGTGCGTATCTGCCGACGATCACCACCACGGGGAACAGAAAGATGGTGTTGATGACGGTCGCCCGCTTCCACAGCCTCAAAGGGCTCTCGCGCGATTGCCGGTCCTTGCGCACCATCTCCGGCAGCACCACGCTCGAGATCGAATTGCGCACCGTCGTGATGATCGGCTCGCCGAAGCGCCCGATGGTGTACTGCGCCAGCGAGATCGGGCCGAGCATCCTGGCGACGGCGAGACTGCTCAGATTTCGGCTGAACATGCCCAGCAGCGTAGCCGCGCCCGAAGGGATGCAGTAATGCAGCTGCTCCCGCCAGGGATCTGCCAGCGGTGGCTCCTTCCGGCTGCGATCGTACACAACGAACGCCACGGCGGCGCCTGCCAGACGAATGGCCTCGAGCGTCACGAGTGACCAGATGATCGTCCGCACATCGTGCGTGAGAGCCGCAGCACTGACCGAAACGGAGACGCGGATCGTCAGCCGAGTGGCGGAGTACAGGAAGAGCCGGCCGGGCTGGCGGTTGGCCAGCCAG